>FSTQ01000043.1_pt1 | contig 13031 bp, 9 predicted proteins | sample 1637281 | NCBI WGS metagenome assembly FSTQ01 (sample SAMEA3914818, study PRJEB12502) | metagenome | biome: forest; material: soil | place: Canada | collected 2010-06-26 | depth 0.1 m
CAGGTCCTCATCCGGGATCATCACGTCGAGCTCCGTCTCCATCTCGCCGACGATCTGCATCATCGAGAGGGAGTCGATGCCGAGATCGGTGATCACCGACTCACGAGTGAGGTGCTGAAACTCGCGCTTGTCGACGCGGGCAGCCACGGTCTTGAACATCTCGAGCAGGTTCTTCTTGTCGGTCATGACGATGTTCCTGAATGCTCTGCGACTAATCGATTCGGCGGAGTTCGAATTGAGCAAGCGAGCTGTAGTGGATGTCGAAGGCGCGGACGCAGGTGCCGAGGTAACGATCGTAGTCCTCGTAGACCTTGTCTCCCCACTGCGCGCGGATGGTCTTCTCGTTGAGGCGGAGGCGCCTTTGCCACTCGCCCGTGGTGCGCTGGTAATCCTCGCGGCGCGTGTGGCACTCGAGGACCTCGAAGTACGGGTTCACCGCCTGGATCAGCTCGTCGAGGCGCGGGTTGAGGCCGCCGGGGAAGATCTCCTTGGTGCAGAAGAAGTAGTCCTCGAGGTCCTTGCGCGTGTCGGCGGGGAGGGCGCCCCAGGGGCGCATCTTCGGGGTGCGGTTGCGGAGGATGGCCTGGAAGCCAAACTGAGCTCCCTTGTTGGTGAGCTCCCAGCACTTCTTGAAATAAGCGCGGTAGATGTCGACGGCCTTGCCCTGGCGGGCCTGCTCCGGGGAGCACAGGTGATCGATCATGCAGATGGAGATGAGGCCGTCGAAGCGCTCCTTGGTCTCCCACTTCATGAAGTCGGCGCTGACGCACTCCACGCCGGGGAGCTTGCGCGCGTTGACCTCGGCCGCCATCGCGCTGGAGAGGGTCACGCCGACGGCGCGCTTCACCTTGCGGGCCGTGACGAGGTACTCGAGGCAAGCGCCCCAGCCGCAGCCGATGTCGAGGATCGATTTCTCGGGCGTGGCCCTGGCGAAGTCGGAGAGGATCCTGAGCTTGTTGAGCTGCGCGGCCTCGAGCGACTGATCCGGGGTCTCGTAGACCGCGGAGGTGTAGTTCATCCGCTCGTCCAGCCAGAGGCGGAAAAACTCGTTCGAGATATCGTAGCTGACTTCGACGTCGGCTTTACTGGATCCCATCGACGGCTCCTTGAGTGACTTCTTTGCGGTGGATCGGGAGGGGTGCGGCCTTGGGCGGAGGCGCGGTCCGGGGCGGGGGCGCGGCGCTCTCGGTGGGGCGGAGCGAGGCGCGGCCCTCGTCGGCCTCGTCCTGGCTCGCGTCGCCTTCGCCGGTGACGAGCTCGAGCTCTCGCTCTTCGAGGCGGCGCTTGCACTCGCGGCGGCGGACCTTGCCGCTCGAGGTCTTGGCGAGGGTGCCGCGCTTGATGAAGTGCGTCTCGGTGATCGTCAGCCCGAGCTCGGCGCGGACGGCGGCGACGATGGCGGCGGCGAGGCCGGCGGTGAGCTTGCGCGACTCGGCGACGACGACGGCGATCTCGGCCCCGCTGTCGTCGAAGCGGGAGAAGGCGACGCACTGGCCGTCGCGGATCCCGTCGACGCGGGAGACGATGCGCTCGATGTCCTGCGGGTAGTAGTTCTTGCCGTTGAGGATGATGAGATCCTTGGCGCGGCCGCAGATGAAGAGCTCGCCGTCGGCCTGGTAGGCGAGGTCGCCGGTGCGGAGCCAGCCGCCGCCGAAGGTCTCCTCCGTGGCGAGGGGGTCGCCGAAGTAGCCGGCGGTGACGCTCGGCCCGCGCAGCCAGACCTCGCCGACCTGGCGCTCGCCGAGGGGCCGCCCGCCCGCGCCCATGACCGCGAGCTCGTGGCCGGGGAAGGGGCGGCCGCAGGAGACGAGCTCCATCGCGGCGCCGTCTTGCGAGGGGCGCGCCTCGCCCGCGCGCATGGCGGCGAGATCGATGCGATCGGTGCGGAGGGGCGCGGTGACGTCGGCGAAGGTGATCGCCAGCGTGGCCTCGGCCATGCCGTACGAGGGGAGGATGCTCTCGGGCCGGAGCCCCTGCGCGGCGAAGCGGCCGAGGAAGGCGCGCAGGACCTCGGGCTGGATCGGCTCGGCGCCGCAGCCGAGGGCGCGCATGCAGGAGAGATCCCAGCTCCTGGCCTGCCCCTCGGTGACGGCGCGGGTCGCGAGCGCGAAGGCGAAGTTGGGCGCGAAGGTGATGGTGCCGCGGAAGCGGTGGATGGCGTCGAGCCAGAGCGAGGGCCGGCGGATGAAGGCCGACGTGGGGAGGAACATCACCTGCACGAGGGCGTAGAGCGGGGCGATGACGAAGCCGATCAGGCCCATGTCGTGGTAGAGCGGCAGCCAGCTGACCCCGCGATCCTCGGGCGTGGACTTGAGCCCGTCGAACATGATCGCGTGGCTGTTCACGCTGAGGTTCCTGTGGGTCACCATCACGCCCTTGGGGCTGGAGGTGCTGCCCGAGGTGAACTGGAGGAACGCGAGGTCGTCGAGCGAGACCGGCTCGGGCGCCTGCTCGGCGAAGCCCTCGGCCTCGCGCACGTCGCGCTCGAGGACGACGCGCGCGGCGCTGGCGCCGCCGACGAGGTGCTGCTCGATCAGCGGGCGGAGCGCGTCGTTGGTGACGAGGACGTTGGCGCCGGAGGCCGCGAGGACATGGCGCACCGTGTCGCCATAGGCCTCCATCTTCGCGAGCGTCTGCGGCGGATAGATGGGCACGGCGACGAAGCCGCCCGCGAGCGCCGCGATGAAGGTGAGGATGAACTCGTCCGGCTCGGGCAGGACCAGCGCGACGCGATCCCCGCGCTGGAGCCCGATCGCCGCGAGCGCATGGGCCCGGCGCCGCGCCTCGAGCCAGAGGTCCGGGTAACGAACGACGCGCTCTTCCCCCCCTGCGCGCACGAACGTCACCGACCGATCGCTGTGGACCGCGTTCTCACGGAGGACGTCGATGAACGTACGCATGGGCCTCACGGGGGTGGCTGTCGAAAAAGGGACGCTCTCCCGGCTTTCCGTCGGAGCAGGGTGACGGATAAGCGAAACTCGGGCCAGGACCAAGGAAAAACACGAATGTGCTGTGTTCCTCGGGATTAAGCCCAGGTGCCTGACGCCCAAGTTGGAATTTCGACGCAAGCGCTGCGTCGAAGATTCGTCACCTGACGCCCTGCATTGCGGCAACAGGTACACGGTGAACGTCCACAGCAGCGCGCCGCCCCCGCGCGAGAGAGCGGCGCGAGAGAGGCGGCGTGACGGCGCCGAGGCGCTGCTCGCTCAGGGCGACGTGGGTCGCGCGGCGGTCGCGGCGGGCGCGGCGCTCGGGGGCGCGGCGGTGGGCCCGGGCGCGCGGTGGAGGAGCACCCAGATCGCCATCGCCGCGATGAGGAGGCCGGTGACGACGCCGATGGCGATCACGCTGCGGCCGCTCGCGGCGTCGGCCGGCGCGTCGGCCTGCGCGCTGCGCGCGAGGGCGTCGGCGGGGCCGGCGACGGTGACGACGAGCTGGTTGGCCTCGAAGAAGTTCTTCGCGGCGTCGAGGAAGTCTTCGTAGTCGCTGCGGTCGAGGGGGACCGGGCGCCGCCAGCGCTCGCGGTGGACGGCGTCGATGTACTCGTACGAGCGGAGCTCGGCGGTGCCGAAGCGCTGGTTGGCGCTGCCGACCAGGATCGACGGGAACCCCTGGCGCGCAGCGACGAGGCGCACGTGCTGGACAGCCTGAACGCCGCCGCCCGTCGAGGGCCCATCCGGCGCGGTGAGCTGAGGCCGGTACGCTCCCGGCTGGATCGACATCGCGCCCAGCCCGGCGTTGAACGTCTCGGCGAAATCGATCGCGCGGACGGCGAAGCGGGTGCGCAGTTCACGGCCGTTCATAAGAATGGGCGTGCATCATACCCGTCCGGCGGGGGCGGGCGATCTTCTCGCGTAAAGTCAGTGACTGAAGCCGCTGCCCGTCCACCGGTAGCGAACCGAGCGCGCGCTGCTCCAGGGCAGGATCAGCGGCTCGATGCCGCCCACGGCGCTGGGATCCTGGTTGAACGGGTACGTCTTCTCGGTCCAGTCCACCGCTTTGCCAGCGGCGAGCTCGATCTCGCTGCCGCTCCCGGCGAAGCCGATCGCGCCCTGGATGCGCTTCTTGCCGATGGTGCGCGCGAGCTCGGCGGCGAAGACGCGCTTCAGGGCCTCGCCGGCCATCTGGTAGATCATCACGACCTCGCGGTCGACGGTGCCGCCGCCCGCGTCCTTCGGGGCGCTGGCGTGGATGACGCCCTTGACGACGATGTCGAGCTTGCCGTCGCCGGTCACGTCGCGCGCGGTGATGTCGAGGATGTCGAGGGGCGACGCGAAGGGCGAGAGCGTGAGGAACGTGTAGCCGGTGCCGCCCTTGAAGCCCTTGCCGAAGACGACGAGATCGCGATCGTGGAGCAGCACGCGCTCGGTCTGCTTGTCGCCGGCGAGGTCGGCGGCGAAGTCGAAGCGCGGGCGGCCGGCGGCGCCGCGGTCTTTCTTGTAGAGGTCGTAGACCTTCTCGAGCAGCTCGCCCGCGCTCGGAGGCGGCGGCGCCTTGGGGAGCGCGGCGTCCACCGCGGCGGCGGCGGAGGGAGCGCTGGTGGGCGCCTGCTTCTCTTCGGCGGTGCGCGTGAAGGCTTTGCCGTTGAACTTGTAGGTCTGCGAGGCGACGGCGCCCCACGGGAGGAGCACCGGATCGTAGGCCGTCTCGGTGGGCTCGCGGTAGTTGCCGGCGTTGAAGCCCGCGGCCTTGCCCGGCGTGATCTTGATCGAGGTCTTCGCGCCGTCGGCGGCGAAGGCGACCTCGTCGGCGACCGAGCCGGCGTCGGTGGAGACGGCGACCTCGTGCTGGAAGATCGGGAGCGGCACCTCGCCGGAGTCGAAGGTCATCACCTGGAGGACCTCGCGGGTGCGGCTGCCGGAGACGAAGCGCTTGCGGAGGATGATCTCGCTCTGGCCGTCGCCCGTCAGGTCGCGCACCTCGCACGAGGGGATCTGATCGCCGGGGACGCCGAGGTCGCCGTAGTAGTACTCGGAGCCTTTGCGGAAGCTCGATCCGAGGACGACGAGCCAGCGATCGAAGACGAGGACGCGCTCCTTCATGGCGTCCCCCGCGACGTTGGCGAGGAGGTTGTAGCGGGGGGCGCCGCGGAGGTTCTTCTCGCGGATCAGGCCGTCGAAGAGCGACTGCTCGGGCTCGGTGTTGATCGACGGGAGCGAGGCGTAGGCGGCGGAGGGCGCGGTGCCGACGACGGTCTCGACCGCGGCGCCGCTGTCGGCGTCGTGCGCGAAGATGGCCCCACGGAGGCCGACGCGCACCAGCTTGGCCTGAGGGAAGGCCGACCAGGGGAGGCTGGCCTCGAGCGACCACCCGCCGCCGCGCGGCGCCTCGACGACCCTGGCGCCGGCGATGGCGACGCCGTCTTTCGTCCTGGCGCTGCCCGGCGCCTTGCCGGGATCCCCGGGGTAGAGGTCGACCTCGTCGACGTTGCCGCCGGGGAAGCCGAGGACGATCTGGAGGTGGTCGCCGCCGGCGCGGAGGACGTCGTCGGTCACGTCGGCGGCGATGTAGATGTTGCTGGCGTCGTAGGCGATCCCGGCCTTGGCCTCGAGGTCTGCCTTGCCGGCGCGGCCCTTGACCGCGTACCCGAGGGCCGAGAGCGCCGCCCACTCCTTCGGGACGCCGTCGAGCTTGATCGACTTCGGCTCGATGAGGTTGGCCCGGAGGGAGGTGCCCTCGGCGGAGGCGATGCGGGGGAGGAGGGCGGAGGCCAGCGCGGCGGCGCAAGACAAGCGGAGGAGGGCAGGGCGTCGCATGAGCCGGGGTTGGACGCGAAGGAGGCGCATTTGTTTCTTCCGAGCCAAGGAATCCTGCCCCGGCGACTACGCCCGCACCTCGCCTGGATTGATCCGTCGGTAGATGACCTTGGCGATCTCCACCGCGGGGATGATCAGCCCCGAGAGCGCCAGGAGCACGAGCCACTCGTTCGACGTCATCGGGAAGGTGCGGAACACCGGGCGCAGGGCCGGGACGAGGACGGCGACGAGGTGAATCGCGGCGCTCGTGACGACGGCGAGCACCAGCGGGACGCTGATCAGCGGGCGCGACGAGAGCACCGACATCACCGGGCTGCGGCAGCTCCAGGCGTGGAAGAGCGGGGAGAGCGCGAGGAGCGAGAACGCCATCGCCCGCGCGTGCGCCAGGCCCTCTTCGCTGCCGGCGGGGGCGTTGGCGTAGAGCGCGATCGCCGAGGCGCCCATGACCACGCCGACGTAGATCATGCCGAGGTAATCGCGGCGGAGGAGGAGGCCGTCCTTGGCGTCGCGGGGCGGCTCCGTCATCAGGTGAGCGTCGGGCGGGTCGACGCCGAGGGCCAGCGCGGGGAGGCCGTTGGTGACGAGGTTGATCCAGAGGATCATCAGCGGCGTCAGCGGCGGCCACTTGCCGAAGAAGGAGACGACGAACACCGCCACGAGCAGGCCCATGTTCGACGACAGCAAGAAGAAGATGAACTTCTGGATGTTGCGGTAGATGGCGCGCCCCTCGCGCACCGCCTCGACGATCGTCGCGAAGTTGTCGTCGGCGAGGACGAGGTCCGCGGCCTGGCGGGCCACGTCGGTCCCGCCGAGGCCCATGGCGATGCCGATGTGGGCCTCGCGCAGCGCCGGCGCGTCGTTGACGCCGTCGCCCGTCATCGCGACGACGTGGCCGCGGGCCTTGAAGGCGCGCACGAGGCGGAGCTTCTGCTCGGCGGTGGTGCGGGCGAAGACGCGGATGCTCATGATCCGCGCGGCCAGCGTGGCCTCGTCCATCTCGGCGAGCTCGGCCCCGGTGACGGCCTCGTCGCCCTCGTCCCAGAGGCCGATCTCGCGGGCGATCGCCGTGGCGGTGATGCGGTGATCGCCGGTGATCATCACGGCGCGGATGCCGGCCTTGCGGCAGGTCTCGACGGCCTCTTTCACGCCGGCGCGGGGCGGGTCCATCATCCCGACCAGGCCGAGGAAGGTGAGCTCGCGCTCGACCTCGTCGGCGATCTGATCGCGGTTGGACGTCGGCCCGTCGCGGTGCGCGCCGAGGAAGCTCGCCGAGAGATCGGCCTCCGAGCCCTTCTTGACGCGGCGACAGAGGGCGAGGACGCGCATGGCCTGCGAGCTGAGGCGGTCGGCCTCGGCGAGGATCTGCTCGCGATCGGCGTCGCTCAGATCGCGCGAGCCGTCCTCGGCGCTCATGCGCGTGCAGCGGGGGAGGAGCACGTCGACGCTACCCTTCACGTGGGCGATCTCGCGCCCCTCGGCGTCGCGCGTGACCACCGTCATGCGCTTGCGATCGCTGTCGAACGGGAGCTCGTGCACGATCTCGTTCGCGGGGCCAATGCGCTCGCGCGAGAGCTTGCCCTTGGCGGCCACCGTCAGCAGCGCGCCCTCGGTCGGGTCGCCGATGATCTTCCAGCGCTTCGACTCCTTGTCGACGTCGAGGTGGGCGTTGTTGCAGAGCGCGGCCGTGGAGAGCGTGTGGCGCAGCGGCTTGGGGAGCTCCGCCATCGCCGCGCCGGCCTCGTCCACGATGTCGCCCGCGGGATCGTAGCCCTGGCCCGTGACCGTGAAGGAGCGCGCGCCCGCGTAGATGGCGCGGACCGTCATCTCGTTCTGCGTCAGCGTCCCCGTCTTGTCGGAGGCGATGATCGTCGCCGCGCCCAGCGTCTCCACCGCGGGGAGCTTGCGGACGATGGCGCCGCGCTTGGCCATGCGCTGCATGCCGAGGGCGAGCGTGATCGTGGTGATCGCCGGCAGGCCCTCGGGGATCGCCGCGACGGCGAGGCTCACCGCTTCGAGCAGCAGCTCGTGCCAGGGGCGGCCGCCGCGGAGGAAGCCCCAGCCGAGGAGGATCGCCGAGAGCGCCAGGCAGGCGCGGAGGATCTGCTTGCCGAAGCGGTCGAGGCGATCTTCGAGCGGCGTCTTCTGATCGGCGACGGAGTTGATCATCTCGCCGATGCGGCCGAGCTCGGTGCGCGCGCCGGTCGCCGTCACCACCGCGCGGCCCTTGCCGCGCATCACCGTGGTGCCGGTGAAGACCATCGTCGCGCGATCGCCGAGCGGCGCGTCGACGGCGACGGGGGCCAGCGCGTCCTTCACCGACGCCGAGCTCTCGCCGGTGAGCGCGGCCTCTTCGGTGGCGAAGTCGATCGTCTGCACGAGGCGCGCGTCGGCGGCGACGGCGTCGCCGGCCTCGAGCTCGAGGATGTCCCCGGGGACGACCTCGGCGGCGGGGACGACGACGACCTTGCCGCCGCGACGGAGCCGCGCGTTGGGCGCCGAGAGCCGCTGGAGCGCGTCGAGCGCGGCCTCGGCGCGGCGCTCCTGGTAGTAGCCGAGGAAGGCGTTGAGGACGACGATCAGCAGGATGGCGATCGCGTCGCCGAAGCGAGAGAGAAAGCTCTGCGAGCTCGCGGCGGTGAAGCCGACGACGATGGCGATCACCGCCGCCGCGAGCAGCGTCAGCACCAGCGGGTTGATGAACTGCTCCAGGATCCGGAGCAGCGCGCTCTTCTTCTTCCCTTCGGGGAGCTGGTTCGGCCCGAACTCGGCGAGCCGCTCGGCGACCGCCGCCTCGGAGAGGCCGGCGCTGGAGCTGACCTCGACGCGCTCGAGGAAGCGATTGCAGTCCTCGGCGTGCGCGGGGATGGGGGCGGCGACGCCTTTGACAGCCGCCTTCTTGCTCACGCCGGCTTCGATCGCAGGTGCGCTCATCGGGCTGCGGCGCTCAGCGCTTCATCCGCGCTTGCTCCTGTTGCTCCTGCGCTTCGAGCTCGGCCAGCGCCGCGGCGAGCTCGTCCTGCTCGGCCTGCGTCACCTGAGCGGCGCCCGGGGTCGGTGTCCCGGCGTGGACGCGCACCTGGGCCGGCTCGGGGCGCGGCGCCTCGGGCGGGAGCACGCCCATCTTGCGCTTCAGCGCCATGAGCTCGTCGTCGGCGCCGGAGGTCGCCTCGAGCTTGCCGAAGCGGTCGGCGAGGGTGTCGCCCGTGTACTGCTCGGCGATCTCGCTCGAGGCCTCGGCCTCGGCCTCGATCTGATCGATCTTCTCCGACATGCGATCGAACGTCTCGAAGGCCGAGGCGTTGTTCATGCCGCTCATCGTCTCCTGGATGGCGCGCTGGGCTTCGGCGCGCTTCTTCCGGGCGATGAGGACGTTCTTCTTGCGCTTCGCTTCCTCGATCTTGGAGTTGAGCATCCGCAGCGCCGACTTGAGCTGGTCGACGGCGTTCTTCTGCTTCTGCCACTGATCCTTGAAGGTGTTGGCGAGCGCCTCGTGCTCCTTCTTGCGGTTGAGCGCCTCCTTGGCCAGCGCGTCGTCTCCGGCCTTGATGGCCAGCATCGCGCGGCGCTCCCACTCGGCCGCGTTGGCGGCCTCTTGCTCGGCCTGCTTGGCCAGCCGCTTCTCGTCGGCGATCGAGACCGCGACCTGCTTTTTGGCCTCGATGAGCTGATTGGCCATGTCGATCACGACCTGGTTCAGCATCTTCTCGGGGTCCTCCGAGCGGCTGATCAGATCGTTGAGGTTCGACTTAATGAGGACCGCAAGACGCGCGAAGATTCCCATAGCTCTAGCTCTCCACTCCCCTTCCCGTGATCCCGTCGGCCGAGGCCCGGCAACCGTAACACGCGCGCCGGAAATGCCACCCGCCCCCCATGAAATAGTGTCGCGCTCGCTCGCCCCTCAGCCGCGCGCTCTCCCGCGCGGTGACGCGCTCGCGACGCTAGGCGCGCGCGACTTCGCGCAGGACCGGCACGTGACGCGCCAGGGCCAGATCGACGTCGCTCAGCGCGGCCTCGAGCTCGTTGAGATCGAGGTTCTCGAGCTCGAGCGCGGCCGAGAGGACGACGGTGCCGTTGTCGATCCCGTACGACACGTGCATGAGATCGGTGGCGTTGTACTCGAGCAGGCGCTTGAAGAGCGCCGACTGGTGCTCCGAGGCGGCGGGCACCTCGGTGATCGCCACCCGGATGGCGACGATGGGCGGCGCGACGCGGAGCGCGATCGGAGGCTGATCATGGCTCTCGGCGCTGATCAGGTAGGTGCCTCCGTCGTTCTCGAAGCGCCGGTCGAGTTGCAGCAAGTAGTTTTCGACGTCCTCTACAGTCCGCGGCATGGGGAGCGGAGCCTACCCAGGTTCGAGGCGATGGGGAATCAAGATACCTTCGCCGTGGTTCGATGCGCTGACCTCGCCTTTTTTCTCCCGAGTCTCCGGTGTCGCGTGGTACGGTCCCGATCCAGGCTACGTGGCGATCCACCCCGGCGACATACTTGCGGGATACAGAGTCACTCGCCTGCTCGGCCGTGGGGGGATGGGCGAGGTCTGGGCCGCAACCAGCGACTCGGCTGCTGAAGGCGACCGCCGACGCGACGTCGCCGTCAAGGTCCTCCTCGCCCGCGCGGCGATGAAGCCTGACCTCGTGCGCCGCTTCGAGCGCGAGGCGCGGATCGCCTCGGCGATCAAGAGCCCGTACGTCTGCCAGCTGATCGAGGTCGCCGCGGCCGACGACGGCTCGCACCTCCTCGTCTTCGAGCAGCTCACCGGCGAGTCGCTCGCCGATCGCCTCAAGCGCGAGCAGTACCTCCCCTTCAGCGAGGTCGGGCCGATCATCGACGACGTGCTCCAGGGCCTCGCCGCCGCCCACGCGGCCAGCGTCATTCACCGGGATCTCAAGCCCGGGAACATCTTCCTCGAGAAGCTCTCGGCGTCGTCGCCCAGCCTCTACGCGCCGCCGAGCGGCGGCTTCGGCACCGGCGGCCTCGTCCCCGGCCCCGACGATCCCGACGAGATCCTCGAGCGCGCCAAGATCCTCGACTTCGGCATCTCCAAGCTCACCCACCGCGTCAAGGAAGAGCCGACGCTCACCGCCTTCGACGCCACCCTCGGCTCCTTCGCGTACATGGCGCCCGAGCAGGTGCGCGGCGCCGCGCGCGCCGACGAGCGCGCCGACATCTACGCCGTCGGCGCCGTCGCCTTCCGCTCGCTCTCGGGTCGCTTGCCCTTCGAGGGCACGACGGCGGCGGTGCTCGTGGCGATGAAGCTCGATCGATCCGCGCCCTCGCTCCACGAGGCCACGGGCGACCAGTGGCCGTCGGGGCTCGAGCGCTTCCTCGAGCGCGCGCTCGAGCGCAAGAAAGAGCATCGCTTCGGCACGGCGCTCGAGGCGCTCACGGCGTGGCGATCGATCCAGCCGGCGAACATCTCGCGCGCGCGCCGATCGGCGGCGCGATCGCGCCCGCCTCCTCCGCCGGACGCCGGCCCGCCGCCCGAGCCCAACGCGGTGGCCACGCTCAGCGGCGCGTTCCGGGCCAGCGATTTCTCGGTCCCCCAGAACGCCTCGTCCCCGCCGGCGCCGCTCCCGCCGATGCCGCCTCCGCCGGTGCCGACCTTCGACTCGCCGGCGCGGCCTCCAATGCAATCGTACGTACCTGTGGAGGACCATCCGACCGAGGTTGACGGCCCTCCGAACTTCACCGTGGACACGCTGCCTCCAGGGATGGATCCTCGCGACTCCACGAAGCACACGAAGACAGGAAGGCCTCAAGGTGCTTGACGCCACGGTCGTAGGAAAGAACCGAGTCGAGGTCCGCGGCGGGCGCATCAAGCCCGCGAAGGGCGCGGGCGCGACCTGGATCGAGGTCGGCACCGATCCGGTGATCGTCGGCCGCAACGCCGCCTGCAAGGTCGTCCTCGACGACGGCAAATGCAGCGCGGTGCACGCCGAGTTCGTCGCCACCGAGCAGGGCGTGCGCGTGCGCGATCTCGGGAGCCGCAACGGCACCTTCGTCGGCGGCGTGCGCGTGGGCGAGATCTTCCTCCTCGTCGCCACCAAGCTCCGCATCGGCGAGACCGAGATGGTCTTCGAGCCGGCGCGACCCGAGCGCATCCCCGTCTCCAACATCTCCTCCTTCGGCCCCCTCGTGGCCGAGAACCCGGGGATGCGATCGATCTTCGATCGCCTCACCAAGATCGCGCTCACCGATCTCACCGTCCTGATCACCGGCGAGACGGGCACCGGGAAAGAGCTCGTCGCCCAGGCGCTCCACCTCGGCAGCGCCCGCGCCAAGAAGCCGTTCGTCGTCGTCGACTGCGGCTCGATCCCGCCGACGCTGGCCGAGGCCACGCTCTTCGGGCACGAGCGCGGCGCCTTCACCGGCGCCGTCGACAAGCGCATGTCCCCCTTCCAGGAGGCCGAGGGCGGCACGATCTTCCTCGACGAGCTCGGCGAGCTGCCCGTCGACGTGCAGCCCAAGCTCCTCCGCGCCCTGGCGGAGCGGCGGATCAAGGCCGTCGGCAGCAACTCCTACCGCGACGTCGACGTGCGCGTCCTCGCCGCCACGCGCCGCGATCTGGTCCGCGCCGTCAACGCCGGCGGGTTCCGCAGCGATCTCTACTTCCGCGTCGCCCAGGTGAAGATCGAGCTCCCCGCGCTCCGCCAGCGCGCCGAGGACATCCCCGTCCTCGTCCGCCGCATGCTCAAGGACCTCGGCGACGAGCCCGCCTACGAGCGGATCTCCACCCTCACCCTCGAGCGCCTGATGCGCCACGACTGGCCGGGCAACGTGCGCGAGCTGCGCAACGCCGTCGCGGTGGCCCACGCGCTCGCGAGCGAGGGTGAGGAGATCGACGTCGCCGCCCACCTCGGCTCGCTCCAGGAGGCCCCGCTCCCCGGGCCGGTGTTCGGCGGCGGCGGCGGCAACAGCAGCGGCGGCGGCGGCAACGGGTTCGGATCCCTCAAGGGCCGCCAGTTCCAGGACGCCAAGCGCGACGTGCTCACGCGCTTCGAGCGCGACTACTTCGCGGCGCTGAGCGACGAGGCCAAGGGCAACGTCTCGGAGATGGCGCGGCGCGCGGGGATGGAGCGCGCCCACGTGCGAGCCTACCTGCGGCGGCACGGGATCAGCGCCAAGGGCGGCGATCCCGACGCGGTTGAGTAGGCCCCCTATCCCCGGCCCTTTCCCCCAAGTTTGGGGGAAAGGGAGGGGAGCCTGAGCGTCGAGAGGTGAAGAAGCAATCTCCCCTTTCCCCCAGATCTGGGGGAAATGGGTTGGGGGATAGG
>FSTQ01000243.1_pt1 | contig 13001 bp, 11 predicted proteins | sample 1637281 | NCBI WGS metagenome assembly FSTQ01 (sample SAMEA3914818, study PRJEB12502) | metagenome | biome: forest; material: soil | place: Canada | collected 2010-06-26 | depth 0.1 m
CGCCATCCACGCCATGATGGGCGCTCCCACCCCCTCGCTCGCCGGCGCGACGCTGGGCTCGCCAACGCTGGGAGCCAAGGTAAGTGGGTGTAGGGGCGATCTTCCGTCTTCGCAGATTTCGCGCTGGTCCGGAGCCACGAAAGCCGCAAAAATGCTCGCGGCGGCAGCCAGGTCGTGTCGCTCGGCACGATTCGGCACAAACGAAGCGGCGTCGTTCGGTGGATGCCGGACTTTTACGAAGTGATTGCGTCGGCCTGGTTCGTGTATAGGCGCCCCGGTCGGGCTGGCCTCGCGTTACAGCGGTAACGCACCGCCATTGCAGGCTCCTCGTCGAGGGGCCGTTCGGAGGTTGGTTTCCATCATGTCCAATCGACTTCGCGCTTCGATGCGGGCGGGTAACAAGGGCCGGAGCCTCCGGCCGCGGGCGTCACGCACCTCGGTGGTCCCGCCGGAGTCGGACGCCGCGCCGAGCGATCAGCGCGAGGAGGCAGCCGCATCCAGCGCCGCATCCGAGTCGGAGCCGCCGGAGGCCCCGCCGAGCGCGCCGCCCGCGGTCGCCCCAGCCAAGAACACGCCGGCTGAGGTGCTCGCCGCGGGCGAAGCATTCAGCCAGCACGACGAGGACGAAGACGACTCTTCGGAGGAGGCCCCCTCGACGAAGGCCGCCGTCCCCGCGGCGCTGAAGGCGGCGGTCGCGGCCAAGGTCGAGGCGGCGGTCGCGGCCAAGGTCGAGGCGCCGGTCGCTGCCAAGGTCGAGGCGCCCGCTGCCAAGGTCGAGGCGCCCGCTGCCAAGGTCGAGGCGCCCGCTGCCAAGGTCGAGGCGCCCGCTGCTGCCAAGAAGGTGGAGGCGGCGAAGAAAGCCGAGCCGGCCCCTGCGGCGAAGAAGGCGGAGGAGCCGCGGAAGGCCGAGGCAGCGCTGCCGCAGAGCAACAAGAAGAGCGAGCCCGTCAAGGCGGCTCCGGCGAAGAAGGCCGACGAGAGCGCGCCGCTGCGGGTGGAGCGATCGGCTCCGGCGGACGAAGAGCCGCGGTCGGGCAGCAGCAAGAAGAAGGGCGGCAAGGGCGAGGGCGCGAAGGGTGAGGGCAAGCGTCCCCTTGCCGAGGAGGCCGACACCTCGTTGAGCTCGGCCGAGTTCTTCTTTCGCGAGGGCGACTCGCTGCCGCCGCTCGTCGACGCTCACGGCGAGGTCGAGGATCACGACGAGCCGGGCGGCGTGCACGTGCTCTCGCCGGCGGCGATCGCGCGGCGGGCGCGGCTGCGTCGGGTCGTGGCCGGCGTGGTGGCGTTCGCCGGCGTGATCACGCTGGCGGTGGTGGGGAAGACGCTCGCCGCGTCGAAGCAGCCCACGGCCAGCGTGCCGACGAAGCCGACGGTGGTGCAGGAAGCGAAGATCGATCCGAAGCCCGAGGAGAAGGCCGCGCCCGCCCCCGTGACGTCGGCGGCGACGCCGGCAGAGGCTCCCAAGGCCTCCGCCGAGGCGGCCAAGGCCGAGCCCGACCCCAAGGCCGACGCCAAGGCCGCCGAAGACGCCAAGGCCGCCGAGGACGCGAAGAAGGCCGAGGAGCCGAAGAAGGCCGAGCCCTCGGGCGGCGACGTGAAGGCGTTGACGAAAGAGGCCGAGTCGTTCCTCAACCGCGGCAACCGCAAGGACGCGATGGTCAAGGCGCGCGAGGCGATCGCCGCCGATCCGAGCGAGGCGATGCCCTACTTGCTCCTCGGCTCCGCGCTGCAGGACTCGGGCAAGTGGAAGGACGGGATCGAGGCCTACTCGGAGTGCGTGCGCAACGCGACGAAGGGCCCCGTGCACGAGTGCCGGCAGATGGGCGGGCACAAGTAGCGAGCGGCGATGAGCGAGCGTGATCGAGGATCACGCTCGCTGCTCTAACGGCCGGCGAGCGCCTCGGCGTCGCCGGCCGCGTTGCGCATGGCAAGGAGGCACGCGGCGGCGATCGCGTAGCCGAAGAGCAGCCCCGAGGCGAGCCGCGTGGCGTGCCAGATGGGATGCAGCCCGAGGTCCTGCGTGACGACGTCGAGCAGCATCAGCGCGCCCGCGGCGCCGACGAGGATCCGCCATCGCGCGATCTCGACGCGCGGCCGCATCAGCAACGCCCCCAGCGCGAGGCCGGCGAAGATGCCAGCGCACCGGCTGCACAGCGGCATGGCGACGCCCGCGAGCGTGAGCGTGCGCTCGGGCAAGCGATGGCACATCGGCAGGAAGAGGAGATCGAGCAGCTCGCCCGCGCGGCCGAGGGGCAAGCGCGCGCGGGCGAAGGGGAGGACCCAGGGCAGGGCGCCGGCGAGGATGAACCCAGCGCGCGCGACGCGCGGGAGCCCCGCCGCCTTCACCCTCGGCGAAGCGGCTTGCCGAGCCGCTCCATCACCGCCTTGAGGTCGTTCCACACGTCGCGCTTCGCGTCGGGGTTGCGGAGCAAATAGGCGGGGTGGAACGTGGGCATGATCGGGATGGCCTGCTGGTAGAGCTTCCACTTGCCGCGCATCCGCGTGATCCCCTCCGCCGCGCCGGGCAGGAGCCCTTGCACCGCGGTGGCGCCGAGCGCGACGATCACCTTGGGCTTGATCAGCCCGAGCTGCTGCGTGATGAACGGCGTGCACGCGGCCATCTCCACCGGCTCGGGCTTGCGGTTCTGCGGCGGGCGGCACTTGACGATGTTGCAGATGTAGACCTCGTCGGGGCGGTAGCCCATCCCGGCGATCATCCGGTCGAGGAGCTGGCCGGACTTGCCGACGAAGGGCTCGCCCTGCTCATCCTCGTCCGCGCCCGGCCCTTCGCCGACGAAGACGAGCTCGGCGAACGGGTTGCCTCGCGCGAAGACGGCTTGCTTGCGGCCGGCGTGCAGGCCGCAGCGCGTGCAGGCGCGCGCCTCGCCGGCGATGAGCGCGAGGCGGGTGCGGCGATCGTCGCCCTCCGCGGTGACGGCCGCGTGCGGGGGCGCGGCGACGATCGGCGGAGCTGCGGGGCGAACCGCGGGAGCGACGGCGGGCATCGCGCTCGAAGCGAACGCCGCAGCAGCAGGGGGAGCCGGCGTGCGCTGCGGGGCGATCGGCGGCGCGAAGGCAGGCGGCTGCGGCGTGAAGGCGGCCGGCTGCGGCGTGAAGGCCGGAGGCTGCGGCGTGAAGGCGGCCGACGCAGCCGGTGGCGATGCAGGGCGAGCGAAGGCCGCGTCACGCGCAGCCGGCGCCGGCGCGGCGGCGCGCGGTGCCGCGGATCGCGCGCCGGGCAAGATCGCCGCGAGCGCTGACTCGGGGGTCCCGTCGACGAGCACGTCGGTCGCGCCGGCGGACTCGAACCACTCGATCAGCGCCCGCGTCGAGGCGACGAGCTCGGCGAGCTCTTCACGCGGATCGCCGGCGTCGCTCGCCTCGATCAATGACCGCCCTCGGCGGCGAGCCAGCGCTCGGCGTCCAGCGCCGCCATGCAGCCCGAGCCGGCCGCGGTGACGGCCTGCCGGTAGGTCCAGTCCTGCACGTCGCCCGCGGCGAAGACGCCGGGGACGTTGGTGCGCGTCGAGCCCGGGACCGTCTTCAGGTAGCCGTTCTCGTGGGTCTCGAGCTGGCCGGTGAAGAGCTCCGTCATTGGCGTGTGGCCGATGGCCACGAACATCGCCGAGGCCTGGATGGTGTGCTTGTCGCCCGTCTTCAGGTCCTTCACCACCACGCCGGTGACGCTGTCTTCCTTGACGTCGAGGACCTCTTCCACGACGTGGCTGTAGAGGATCTTGATCTTGGGGTTGGCCACGGTCCGATCGATCATCGACTTCGAGGCGCGGAACTCGTCGCGGCGGTGGATCAGCGTCACGTGCGAGCAGAGGCTGGAGAGGTAGGTGGCCTCTTCCATCGCGGTGTCGCCGCCGCCGATGACGACGACCGGCTGGTTGCGGAAGAGCGCGCCGTCGCACACGGCGCAGGCGCTGACGCCCTTGTTCTTGAGGGCCTCTTCGCTCGGGAGGCCGAGGTAGTTCGCGCGCGCCCCCGTCGCGATGATCACCGTCTTGGCGAGGTAGAGCGTGTCCTCGACCCAGACCTTGAAGGGCCGCTGCGAGAGGTCGACCTTGCTCACGTCGGCGGTGACGATCTCCGTGCCCTGGTGCTCCGCCTGATCGCGGAAGCGCTGCATCAGCTCCTGGCCGGTGACCTTCTCGGGGAAGCCCGGGTAGTTCTCGACGTCGGTCGTGAACATGAGCTGGCCGCCGGGGATGAGGCCGCCGGCGTTGAAGCCTTCGATGAGCAAAGGCTTCATGTTGGCGCGGGCAGCATAGATGCTCGCGGTGAGGCCGGCAGGGCCGGAGCCAATGATGATGACGTTGCGTACGGGGGTTTCGGACATGGCCCCCGGTTATAAGCTCGCAGACGCCCGACGTCGACAAGACGGCGTCGTCACGCGCGGCCGGGCGCCCTCGGGCAGCGCGCCGGCAGCCAGGGCGGCTCCGGCGCGCGCGGAGTCGGCTAGAAGCGCACCGTCGCGCCGACGCCGATCTCGTTGAGGCTCTGCGCGAGCTTGCCGCCGTTGATGGCCTGCACGCTGCGGTTGCAGGTGGGAGCGGGGCCCTCGTTGACCAGCACGGCGCAGCTCTTGTCGTCGCCGGAGAGCGCGTGGACGGCGCCCTTCCCTCCGTTGTCGAGGGTGCCGAAGAACGTGTGCTGGAACGAGGCCGACACGTCGACCGGGCCGAGGCGCAGCGTGGCGCCGCCGCCGACGCCGTACTTCTGCGCGTTGTCGAAATCGAGCCCGAGGAACTCGTCGTTCTGCCCCTTGGTCTCGAAGAACCCGCCGGCGCGGAGCGCGAGGCGGCCCGGGAGAACGTTGACGTCGCCGCCGAGGCGGACGCCGACGACGTCCTTGAAGTAGTGGGGGATGTTGGCGTTGGTCGGCAGCGGAGAGGAGACGCCGCCGCCGAGGTTGACGGTGAGGCCGGGCTGGAAGCTCAGGTAGAGCTGATCGATGGCGCTGTTGTTCGCCCAGGTGAAGTTGAGCTCGATGTCGAAGAGCTCTTCGCTCATCGGATCGCGCGTGCGCCGGGTGGGGTTCTTGGTGGCCCAGCTCGGGCGCGCCCCGCCGCCCTCGCGGTTCTGGTGGTAGCGAAGGCCGAGCTTGGCCTCCATCGGCAGGTTGAGCTTGAGCGAGCCCTTGTCGATGTGGTTGGTCGTGGTGATGTCCGCGGCCTCGTTCTTCACGCCCGTGGTCTTCCAGTAGTTCGCCTCGAGGGTCACGTCGGCCGTCGAGGTCTTGAACGCGTCCTGCAAGCGGAACCACGCCGAGAGATCGAGGTTCTTCGAGGGCATCCACAGCGCGCTCACGATGAGCCCGGGCATGAAGAGATCCTTCGCCTCGAGCTTGGCGCGGATGTCGTTGGTGAAGTTGTCGGGCAGCTTGTGGTCGTCGGTGCGGATGGCCTCGGCGAAGTTCGTGAACGACGCGGTGGCGATGCCCCAGCTGAAGCCGACGCCGAAGGAGAGCGAGTCGTTCACCGCGTACGCGGCCGAGAGCGTGGGGAACAGGAGCAGCGCGTCGGAGTTGACGAGCATGTAGCGGTTGGGCGCAGGCTGCGTGAGCGGGATCTCGTTCCCCGCGCCGTCCTTGGTCTTGTCGACGCCGAAGCGGTTCGTGTACGGCAGCGACTCCGGCCAGGTGTTGTGCCCGTCGGTGTGCGGACCGACGACGGCGAGGCCGATCGCGAAGCGGTTGCTGATGCGGAACACCGCCGCGAGGTTGGGGTTCGGGAACAGGCCGCCCCCGGTCCCGCAGGTGGTCGCGGGGGGCGGGATGGACTTGTCGCCCGTGGGCACCACGGCGCCCGGCCCGGGGATGCTCGCGCCCGGCGAGACCGCGAGGCCGTCGTCGCCGGTGCGCGTGTAGCAGCGCGATTGAAACATCAGCGCGGCGCCGACGTGGACGCCCGTCGCCTGGAAGGCCATCGCCGCCGGGTTGAAGTAGGCCGCGAGCGGATCGTCGGCGCGCACGAACCAGGCGCCGCCGCGGCCGGTCTGCTGCACGCCGTTGTCAGGCGACTCGAGCGCGGTCGAGGCTTTTGCCGTGCTGGTGCCGAGGAGGAGGGCCAGGGTGGCAACGAGGCCGCCTGCGCGTCGGAGTTGCATCGTCTCTGTTCGCCTTATGTCGAGGGCCCCGCGACGGGGGCCGGTTACTTGACCGGGGAGGCCTTGAGGGCAGCCTTGCCCTCTTTGATGTACACGGTGAACTTGACGCGGGCGCAGTTGTGCCGCGCCACGAGCGCGTCCTTGTTCCGTTGCAAGGTGCCCTTGAACTTCTCGAACGTGAGCGGCGCCGTCGGCTCGCCGCACTGGCGCTTCACGGCGACGAACTCCTCGTAGACGCGGCGCCAGTCCTCGACCTCGTCGAACGCCTCGTCGGCGGGCAGCGGAGCGACGAACGAGGCCTCGGCGACGGGCGCGACCTCTTGCGAGAGGGCCGCCGGCGCCGCCGCGGGCGGCGGGCGCTTCGGCGGCGGCGGAGGCTGCGGGCGACCCTTGGCCGCGCCCGCGTCCTCGGCGGCAGGCGCCGCGGGGCGCCCCGCCTCGTTGACGGCCGGCACCTGGAAATCGCTGAAGCGAACCTGCTCGCCCGAGTCGGCCGACGGCGCGCCCGGCCCGGTGGTGCGGAGCCGCGACGGCCCGCGCTCGCTCACCGGCGGACGCGGGAACGAGGGCCGCGAGGGCGAGTCCGCCGGCGCCCCGCCGGGGCCCGGCACGGAGAACGCGCTCATCATCGGCTGCGCGGGGATCGGCCCGAGCACCTGCTCGAGATCGGCGGCCTTGCGCGGCGCGCCCCCCTTCACGGCGACCTTCTCGATCCCGTCGTTGAGGTCGGCGGCGATCTTCTTGTAGCCCCCGCGGAAGCGGCTCGGCTGGAGCATGTCGATCTCGCCCTTGGCGAGCCGCTCGGCCTCGCGCTGGAACCCAGCGAGCGGCTTCGAGTACTCGAGGTACGTGAAGAAGAGGCCGAGCCCGGCCATGATCAGCGTCCCCAGGATCACGAAGACCAGGTACTTGCTCGTGACGTTCTCCTGGTCGCTCTTGTCGGCGCGGTTGAGCACGTCGAAGGGCGAGCTCACCGACAGGGCGACGCGGCCGACCGCATAGCCCGCGCCGAGGTCCCACGCCTCGCCGGGGAGGCGCGCGTAGACGACGCCGAGGTGATCGCCGATCACGCGGACCTCGCTGCGGCCCTTCTCGAGGTAGTCCTTGTTGGTGTCCAGGTGCTTCAGATCGCGGGTGATCTCGTCGAGGCTCGACTTGTCGAAGCCCTCGGGCGCGCCCGAGGCGACGCGGGCGCCGTCGGCGAAGAAGCCGACCGCGGCGCCGGTGCGCTTGGTGACCTCGCGGGCGAAGGTGTCGTCGACGATCTTGGCGCCGATGACCGCGCCCACCGGCTCGCCGCCGGCCTCTTTCTCGACGGGGCGCGTGACGACGCGGAGGATGCGGCCCTTCCACACCCACGCGTCGTCGCGGATCCACCCGTGGAGCGCGTCGGCGACGCTGGCGTAGCCGCCGAGCTCCCACTCCTCGTTGTGCTCGAAGCCCGAGGAGGCGACGACCCGGCCGCCCGCGTCGACGGCCCAGAGGTAGTCGAACTTGGACTCGACCTCGTCCCCGAGCTTCTTCAGCGCCGTGGTGGTCTTGAGCCGCGTCTCGCGATCGATCTTCGCGTCGCCCGAGGCCTTGGCGAGGCCGCCGCTGATGTCCGCCGAGAGCGCGATGGGGATGAGCGCGGCCGAGCGCCGTCGCGCGTCGTCGCGGAGGAACCAGTCGACGGCGCTGGAGTCCGACGAGAGCGAGTCGCTCATCGCCGCCTTCCCGGTGCGGTTGTACATCTGCACCGCGACGAAGAGGATGAAGACGGAGACGCCGAGGGCGATCGCCAGAATGCCGTACCAGAAGCGGGAAAGCAGCATGTCCCTCAGCCCCCCGTGCCCGGGGCGTTATCGCCGACCACGAGCGGCGCCTTCAGCGGCTGCTCGACAGGAAAAGGAGTGACGACGACCTCGAGCTCCGTGCCCACCGGCTCGCCGTTGAAGTAGCCGCGCAGCTTGTATTTGCCCGGCTCGAGATCGATGGCGAAGTCCCCTTTGCGATCGGGGTAGCCCACGCCGATGGCCCGGGGCTCGACCACGATCCACGAGCGCAGGCTCGGCGTGGTCTGATCGCGGATCTCGTATTTCCCGGGCCCGGGCGGCGTCCAGCTCCGGCTCTTGGCCCCCGGCGTCTCCACCGCGGTGAAGCCCTTCGAGCCGACGTCGTAGAGCTTGTGCGGGAACGGATCGAGGTTCTCGAACTGGATCTGCTGCCCCTCCGCGACCACCAGCGTCACCGGCGAGGTGCGCCCGCCGGCGATGGTCACGCGCAGCGGCACCTTCGGCGCAGGCGCCTTGCCGTCGGGGACCAGCGCCACGATGCACAGCTCCTTCGGCAGGTAGCCCGTCAGGTTGCGGACGTCCTGGCGCACCGTCAGCGAGGGCTCGCGGAACGTGAAGCGGTGGGACTTGGGATCCTTCGCCTCGTTCCAGGAGGGGTTCATGAGCTTGGCCGTACCGCTGGCCTTGCCCTTCACCGTCACCACGCTCGCTGCGGCCAGCGCCGCGCTCGGGAACGCGAGGAGCGCGACCAGGAGGCCGAGCCGACGCGCGAGGCGCGCCCCTCTCCACCCACGGTTCGTTACGCTTTCCTTCGCGGGAAAACAGGCTGTTTTGGGATCCATCGGAAGAGCGAACGTACCGGAACGCCCACCGAAACGGAAAGTCTTTGCAACGCCATCGCGCCCACCCCCGCCCCACGCCAGGTTCGACGGAAGGCGTCAGGCCTTTGGCGTCCAGAGCCCCTCAAGGCACCATCGACACAAAAGGTGACGGGCCAGCGCTGGTGGGCGCTGGCCCGTCATAAAGTTCCGTACCACCGAGATCGTGGGCTTGGCGTGAACCCCTAGCTTGCAGCTAGGTGGGAGCCTCTGTACCGCTTCAGGCTTCCCGGTGAATCGAATCCGGGCCTAGCACACCGCAGTAACTGGTGGGCCCCCTGGTTATTGCTTACTCGGGATTCAAATGCCAAACGCCTCACGAAAACCGGCAGAGGGAACAGCGCCCAGGATAGTGATCCGCGCTGTCCGGTCAACGCTGACGCGCGCTCTTTTCCAAGAAGGCTTCAGCCGTCGGCCGTGCTGGCCTGGATCGCCGCGACCAGCTCCGCGTGGATGCGCCCGTTCGACGCGGCGATGTTGCCGAGGTGGTAGTTCGGCGCGCCCCCATCGAGGGACGTGATCGTCCCGCCGGCGCCGAGGACCACCGCGCTCGCGGCGACCATGTCCCACGCGTGCAGGCGGCGCTCCCAGTAGCCCTCGTAGGTCCCGTCGGCCACCAGCGCGAGATCCATCGCCGCGCTCCCGCAGCGGCGGACGGCCTGCGCCGCGCGCTTCATCGCCATGAACGACGCGAAGTTGTTGTCGGGCGCGCGGTCGCGCAGCGGCGGGAACCCCGTGGCCAGGAGCGACTCGTCGAGGCGCGACGCCGCGCTCACCGAGCACGGCTGCCCGTTGCGGAAGGCCGCGCCCGGGATCGACGGGGCCGCGCCGCCCGCGCCCGCCGGCGAGACCCAGCCGGTCCAGCGCACGCCGATCATCGGCGCGACCACGGCGCCGGCGATGGGGCGATCGTTCTCCATCAGCCCGACAGCGACGCACCAGAACGGGTGACCGTGCACGAAGTTCGTCGTCCCGTCGATCGGATCGACGTACCACACGAGGCCGGATCGCCCCTCGCGATCGCGCGCCGACGTCTGCTCTTCCCCGACCACGGGCAAGTCGGGCGTGAGCGCGCCGAGGCGCTGCACCAGGAGCTGCTCGCTGGCGCGGTCGTACTCCGTCACCAGATCGTGCTGGCCCTTCTTGCTGACCGTCGGCCGCGAGCGGAAGCCGGCGCTCACCAGCGCCGCGGCCTCTTCCGCCACGACGAGCGCCACCTGCGCGAAGTCCGCGCGCGCCTCGGCGCTCGTTGCTGCTGGCTGGTCGCTCACGACATCGCCCCGCGCAGCTTCTCGTGGATGCCGCCGAAGGCGCCGTTGGAGAGCAGCGCCACCGTGTCGCCGGGCTGGGCCTCGCGCACGATCGTCGCGAGGATCTCCTCCACCGACTCCGCCGCCTCCGCGCGCGATCCGCGCGCCCCGATGTCGCGCACCAGGCGCGCCAGATCGAGCTGCTCGCCCTCGGGGATGTCGCTCCGGCCGAGCGGCGCGAAGATCACCCGGTCCGCCGCGCCGAACGAGCGCGCGTACTGCTCCTGGTGGATGGCCCGGCAGGCCGTCGCGCTCCGCGGCTCGAACACCGCCCAGAGCGCGCCCTGCGGGTGCCGGGATCGCAGCGCCAGCAGCGTCTCTTCCACCGCGGTCGGGTGGTGCGCGAAGTCGTCGTAGACCGAGACCCCGCGCGAGATGAAGAGCAGATCCTGCCGGCGCCGCACGCCCGCGAAGCTAGCCATCGCGCTGATCGCCGTCTTCAGCGGCACGCCGTAGCCCTGCACCGCCGCGGCGATCGCCGCGAGCGCGTTGCGCACGTTGTGGTGGCCCGGCATCTTCAGCGCCACGCGCCCGGCCATCACCCCGCCGGCGTAGAGATCGAACGCCTGCCCGCTCGCGTCCTCGCCCGCCGGCGCGCCGAGCCAGTGCGGCGGCTGCCCGTGCGTGTCGTCGCCCTCGAGCGCGAACCACGCGACCTCGGCCTTCGCCGACGCGCGCACCACGTCGACCACCGCCCGATCCGTTGCAGCAGCAACGATCAGCCCGCCCGCCGGGACGCGCTCGACGAAGCCCGAGAACGCCGCGCGGTACGCGGACTCCTTCGGGTACACGTCGATGTGGTCGTGCTCGATCGAGGTGACGATCGCCACCTCGGGCCGGTAGTGCCAGAACTTCGGTGTCTTCTCGAAGAACGCCGTGTCGTACTCGTCCCCCTCGACGACGAACGGCGTCTTGCGCAGCCCCACGCCCTCGCTCCCCACGAGCGGCAGCTTGCGCTCCGGGCCCACGTTGCCCGGCAAGCGGAAGCTCTTCTCGAAGTTCTTGGGCAGGCCGCCGATCAAAAACCCCGGCTCGCGCCCGGCCTCGTGCAGCAGCCACGCGCACATCGCGCTCGTCGTCGTCTTGCCGTGCGTCCCGCCGACCACGAGCGGCGAGGTGCCCTTGAGCACGTGATCGGCGAGCGCGTGCGCCATCGACGTCATCGGGATCCCGCGCTCCTGCGCGGCGACCGCCTCGGGGTTCCACGGGCGGCAGACGTTGCCCACCACCACGAGGTCGGGCCGAGGATCGAGGTTGTCGTCGTCGAACCCGGTGATGAGGCGGATGCCCCAGCGCTCGAGCACCGGCCCCATCGGCGGATAGAACACCACGTCGGATCCCGAGACGTCGTGGCCGGCGTCCTTGAAGAGGCCGGCGAGCGCACCCATGCCCGTGCCAGCGACGGCGACGAAGTGAACGTGCATGGGCCATCGTCTGCTTCGAATGCGCGGTTGCTGCAAGAGGGCACGCGCGCGGAGCAGCGATGGCGCCGCGAGCGCCATGATTTTGGCAGGTGGCTACCGCCGCCCTCCTACCGCCGGCGCCCGCTCTCCAGGCTCAAGCGCAGCGGTCGCAGCGGCCGCGGACCTGGATCTCCAGCCCCTTCTTCCGCATCGCCTTGGGCGCGCCCCGGGAGGGGGCGATGCGCACGCTCTCGTCCGGCAAGCAGACCACGTCGCCGCACTCGTTGCACAGGAAGTGCGGGTGCTCGGCGCGCTCGTGCTTGGTCTCGCCGCGGATGATCTCGAAGCGCCACACGTGATCGCCGAGGTCGGCGCGCCGGACCAGCCCGGCCTCGGCGAAGTCCGTCAGGTTGCGAAAGACCGTGGCGCGGTCCCAGCCCTCGGGCGAGAGCTCGCCGGCGATCTCGCCGTGGGTGCGCGGCGTGGTGGCGCCGTGCAGGCTCCGGAGCACGGCCATGCGCGACGCCGTCACGCGCAGGCCCGCCACGCGGATCTGCTCGCGGAGCTCGTCGAGGGAGGCGGCTGCCTTGGACGTCATCCCCGATGTCTACAGCCGTCGTGCGGCGATGGCAACGCGCCGCGGCTGGTCTCGCCAGTCGGTTTCATCGGTATCCATGTTGCTCTTGCACCCGGAGTGCACCTGGGCTCCAGCGCAGCCTCCCGCGGAGCCGCCGCAGGGCTCGCTTGCGCGCCGATGAAACCCTGTGCTAACTGCAACGCGGATGTATCAACGCCCCCGAGCCCGCCGCCCCGCGCAGCGCCGTCTCGGCGGGCGTGCGCGCGTCCGGCCGGCGGCGCTGGCCTCGCTCTTCATCATCCTCGGCCTGCTCTTCGCGCAGCTCGTCCAGCTCTCGGACCTGCTCCTCTTCCAGCACCGCGCCTGCGAGCACGGCGAGCTCGTCCACGGCCCGCTCCGCGCCGCCTCCGAAGCCGCGGCGGCGAGCCCCGAAGAGGAGCAGCGCCTGCTCGCAGCGCCCGCGGGCCACGACGATCACGAGCACTGCGACGCCACGGCGATCCGCCACCGCGTCGCCGCCCTCGCCGTCCACGTCCCCGAGGCCACGCTCCTCGCCGGGACCGACTCGCCGGTGCTCTCCACCGGATCGCCGCGGCGCCCCATCGCGCTGCTGGCCGTGGCCCCCAAGGCCTCTCCGCCGCGCGGCTGATCTCGCCCGCAATCCATCCATCGTAGCGACGCCTCCCCGGAGGATCGCCCGCCGTGACGTCGCGCCCATACCGAGGCGCCGCGCGCGGAGGCGCTCTCCGTACTGGCGACCTCCCCGGAGTCCGGCGTTTTAACCGCCCTCCGTCGCTGCGACCGCCCACGCGCGGAGACCGCGTGATCTCGCTGCTGGTCTCGTTTCACGGAGGCTTCATCACGTGTGGTGTGAAAAGCATTTGTTCGCGCTCGTCGCCGCGTTGCCGCTCCTCGTCGCCTCGACGACAGCGCTCGCGCAGCCC
>FSTQ01000098.1_pt1 | contig 12931 bp, 9 predicted proteins | sample 1637281 | NCBI WGS metagenome assembly FSTQ01 (sample SAMEA3914818, study PRJEB12502) | metagenome | biome: forest; material: soil | place: Canada | collected 2010-06-26 | depth 0.1 m
AAGGTGCTCGATTTCGGCATCGCCAAGGTGATGGATGTCGCCGGCGGCATGGGCCAGAAGACGCGCACCGGCGTGCTCCTCGGCACCCCCGGGTACATGAGCCCGGAGCAGATCAAGAACTCCAAGGGCGTCGACCCGCGCACCGATCTCTGGTCGGTGGGGATCATCCTCTACGAGATGCTGACGGCGAGGCAGCCGTTCCCCGCCGACAACGAGTTCGCGCGGCTCACCGCCGTGCTCACCGAAGACGTGGTGCCGATCGAGAAGGTCGCGCCGCAGCTCGCGGGCTGGTCGGGGTTCTTCAAGCGCGCGCTGGCGAAGGAGCCGGGGCAGCGCTTCCAGACCGCCGACGAGATGGCGCAGGCCGTCTCGTCGATGGCCCACAGCGGGACGTACCACCCGCCCGGCGGGCCGCCGGCTCCGCAGCAGCCGCAGCACCAGGCTGCGCCGCCGACGCAGGGGCCGCAGAACCCGCGGGCCGGCCAGTACGGCACCGTCCCCTCGATGCAGGCGTACCCGGGCCCGTCCGCGCCGGCCCCGCAGGCGCCGCCTCCGCCGCAGCAGCAGCAACCGCATGCGTACGGGCAGGTCGACGCGCACAGCAAGACGATCGCCTCGGTCCTGCCCCCGGAGCCGAAGCCGATGCCGCCGGCAGCAGCTCCGCCGCAGCAGCCCATGGCCGCTCCGCACGCGGCGATGCCGATGCAGCCGATGGGCGCGCCCCCGGCCCCGACGGGCCCGGCCGGCACCTCGAACCCCACGCACGTCAGCGCGCACAAGGCCCCCGGGGGGCCGATGTTCCCGCATGGGCACGCGCCGGCGGTGGAGATCATCCAGGCGCCCCCGCTCGCGGCGCCGATGCAAGGCGCGGCCTGGTGGATCGTCGGCGTCGTCGGCGTCGTCGCCTTCGGGCTCGGCCTCACGCTCGGCCTCCTCCTGGGCTGACGCGTGGCGGTTGCACCTGCAACACGGATGCGGATGGCCGCCGGGCCGCGCGCTCTCCGCCTGCGCGTGGCCGCCGTCGCCGGCCTCTTCGCGGCGGCGCTCCTCGGGGCGCCGCTGGCCTCGCGCGGGGGCGCGCCGCCCGAGCCGCCGATCATGGTGGTCGACCTCCACGTCGACCTGCCCTGGCAGGTTCATTTCAAGGGCCGCTCGCTTGACCTGAGCGAAGGCCACGCGCGCCTCGGCGCCCTCAAAGACGGCGGCTACGGCGGGATCGTCTTCCCGATCTACCTGCCCGACAAGACCCACAAAGACGGCGCCCACATCGAGGACGCCGACGCCGTGCTCGGCACGATCGAGAAGATCATCGCCAGGAACCCCGCCTTTTTACCGCTCGGATCGCGCTTCGCCGAGCCGGGGCGCATCTCCACGTTCCTGGCGATCGAGGGCGGGGGCGCCTTCGCGGCGGACATCACCCAGATCGATCGCTTCATCGATCGCGGCCTCCGCCTCGTCAGCCCGGCCCACGGGAAGAACAGCCCGCTCTCGGCGTCGGCCACCGACAAGGCCGTCGATCACGGGCTGACGCCGATCGGGAAAGAGTTCTGCGAGCGCGTGTACTCGAAGGGCGCGCTCATCGACGTCTCGCACGTGTCGGACGCGGCGTTCGCCGACATCGTGGCCATCGCCCAAAGGCACGGCGCGCCCGTCGTCGCCACGCACTCCAACGCGCGCGCCGTGGCCAGGCACCCGCGCAATTTGACGGACGATCAGCTGCGGATCATCGCCGCGACCGGGGGCGTCGCCGGGGTGAACTTCCACGCGCCCTTCGTCACCGGCGGCGCGGACGCCACGCTCGACGACGTGGTCAAGCAGGTCGAGCACCTCGTGAAGATCGCCGGGATCGATCACGTCGCCGTCGGCTCCGACTTCGATGGTGGCATCACGCCGCCCGTCGGCCTCGAGGACGCGTCCACCTTCCCCGCGCTCGCCGCGGCCCTGCAACACAAGGGGATGAGCCGCGACGACGTGCTCCGGATCTTCTCGCAGAACGCGCTCCGCGTCCTCGGCTGGCGCCCCGCGCCGGCCGCGACGACGCCACAGAACCCCTGAACAGCGCCCGGATTCGCGCGGTTGCATGCCGCACGAATCATGCCCGTTGTCAGCCGTCAGGATTGCCGTCGCGTCCAGGGGACGGTATGCGTGAATGTCGGGTGAGGAGCGTTCAACCGACGCTTTGTCATCCGGTTCCTTAATGGAGGCATCATGGTCGTGAAAAAGGCGTGGATGGCGGTGGCCACGCTCCTGGCGTTCGCAGCTCTTCCAGCTTGCGCCAAGAGCAACGTGGGAACGACGGCGACGTCGGCCACGGGGACGGCTGCGGGCGGCGGGGACACGGGCGGCGGCGGCTCCGGGACCGGCGGTCAGGGCGGCGAAGGCGGCGTGGCCAACGTCTGCGGCGACGGGAACATCGCGACCTCCGAGATCTGCGACGACGGGAACACGATCGACGGCGACGGGTGTGACGCCGAGTGCAAGCCCGAGATGGGCTGGGACTGCAAGGACGCCCCCTCGATCTGCAAGACCAAGTGCGGCGACGGCCTGCTCCTCGGCGACGAGCTCTGCGACGACGGCAACAAGGACGGCAAAGACGGCTGCGACGGCGCTTGCTTCGTCGAGTTCGGCTACCTGTGCGACGGCTCGCCCAGCATCTGCGCCACGGTCTGCGGTGACGGCATGCTCGCCGGCGCCGAAGAGTGCGACGACACCAACACCAAGGCCGCCGACGGCTGCTCGGACACCTGCCACGTCGAGAAGGGCTGGTCCTGCATCTTCATGCCGAGCAAGTGCACGACCGGCTGCGGCGACGGCACCATCGCCGGCTCGGAGGCGTGCGACGACCACAACTTCGCCGACGGCGACGGCTGCAGCGCCTCCTGCCAGGTGGAGGACTTCTGGAGCTGCACCGGCGCGCCCAGCGTCTGCGCCACGCCCTGCGGCGACGGCCAGGTGACGGGCACCGAGGTCTGCGACGACAACAACACCAACAACGGCGACGGCTGCAGCGACGCGTGCAAGCCCGAGCCCGGCTACACTTGCACGGGCCTGCCGAGCGTCTGCTCGAGCACCTGCGGCGACGGCCTCATGATCGTCGGCGTCGAGCTGTGCGACGACGGCAACAACGTCAACAACGACGGCTGCAACGCCCTCTGCAAGGTGGAGCCCGGCTTCATCTGCTCCGGCACCGCGCCCACGACCTGCACCACGGTCTGCGGCGACGGCTACGTCGCCGGCCAGGAGACGTGCGACGTCGGCCCGCCCGTGGCCAACGACGGCTGTGACAGCACCTGCCAGACCGAGCACGGCTACATCTGCAACAACTTCCCCAGCGTCTGCACCACGGTCTGCGGCGACGGCATCGTCGGCGGCGCCGAGCAGTGCGACGACGGCAACAACGTCGGCGGCGACGGGTGCAGCCCGACCTGCGGCGTCATCCAGGGCTACGCCTGCGCGGGCGAGCCCAGCGTCTGCATCACGGTCTGCGGCGACGGCATCCAGGCCGGCACAGAGCAGTGCGACGACGGCAACCACACCGACGGCGACTGCTGCTCGTCCACGTGCAGCACGGAGATCGGCTGCGAGATCGAGCCCAACGACACCCCGGACCAGGCGCTCACCAACGGGGCGTACCCGATCGGCCAGATCTGGAAGGGCGCGATCAAGCCCATCGGCGATCCGGACTTCTACCTGGTGCAACTCAACAGCACGTCCGACCTGAAGATCGAGACCTTCGACGGCAACGGCCCGGGCACCTGCGTCGGTATCGACACCAAGGCCTTCCTCTTCGCGAGCGACGGGACGACGCAGCTCGCGGTGGACGACGACACCGGGATCAACAACTGCTCGCTCATCGATCCCGTGACGCTGGCGGGCGCGCGCCACCTCTTGCCGGGGGACTACTACATCCGCATCCAGCACTACAGCGGGGCTGGCACCGTGATCATCCCGGCCTACCGGGTGATGGTCACCTTGAGCGCCGTCTGTGGCAACGGCATCATCGAGGGCAGCGAGCTGTGTGACGGCCCGGGCGGCGCGCCCTGCGACGCCAACTGCAACCGCATCCCGACGTGCGGCGACGGCCTCATCGACGCGCCCGAGCAGTGCGACGACACCAACACCGTCAGCGGCGACGGGTGCAGCTCGACCTGCCTGATCGAGGGCCTCGCCGCCGAGGTGGAGCCCAACAACAACTTCGCGCAGGCCACCGCCAACGCCCTGCAGATCACCGGCGACGTGAAGGTCCTCGCCTCGATCAGCGCGTCCTCCGACAAGGACTACTTCGCCTTCTCGCTGGCGACGGCCTCGACGGTGCGGTTCGAGACCTTCGAGGGCACGGCCCCGAACTGCTCGAACATCGCCACGAAGATCAACCTGTACAACTCGGCCCAGGCGTCGGTGTACAGCGACCTCACCACCGGGATCCTCAACTGCTCGGCGCTGGTCGTCTACCTCAACGCGGGCAACTACTTCGTCGAGGTGGAGCAGGCCACGACCAGCGCGGCGATCTCGAGCTACCTGCTCGAGGTGAAGGTCGAGAGCAACCTCGGCAACGAGGCGGAGCCCAACGACGCCCTGGCCACGGCGAACACGCTCCCGAGCTCCGACGTGTACATCCACGGCGATCACCAGGTCGGCGGGGATCTCGACTACTACGCGATCACGGTCCCGGCGGGGAAGTCGGTCCGGGCCGAGATCGTCGAAGGCGACCTGAGCGAGACGTGCGAGTCGAACGGCATCGACAGCTACCTGCGGCTCTTCACCTCCGCCGCCGCCACGCTCGCCAGCGACGACGACAGCGGCCGTGGCTTCTGCTCCATCATCGACGGGACGGGGCTCTCGCCGGCGCTCGCCGGCGCGCACAACCTCGCGGCGGGCACGTACTACCTGCAAGTGGCGGCGTCCGGGCTCGCCTCGGCGTCCGGCGCGATCTTCAACTATCGCCTCGCCGTCACCGTGCGCTGACAGCCCACCTCGCCGACAGGGCGCGCCCACCGCGCGGCGCGCCCTGCTCTCCTCTCCTTCCCTCCCCGCCAACAGCTCAGAGCTTGTTTACCAGGCGTCGCGAGCGTCTCGAGGCCAGGGATGCCGAGGGAGGCGTGCTTCAGCACGTTGACCGAGCGCCGACCGACGACTCGAGGCTCTCCGCAGCCTGGTAAACAAGCTCTCAGTTCGACATGGACGAGGGCCGACCCCTCGGCTTACCCTCCGCGCGCGCAGCACGGATCTCTGCGTCAAGGCGGGAGGAAGACCATGACCGAGCTTCACAATCGTTGCCTCGATACGTTCCCCGAGTGGCTGCGCACGCTGCCCACCGACGCCACCGAGCTCGCGGAGGTCCTCTCCCGGACCGAGGCGCCGGAGGTGGCGCGCCGGTACGTGACCGGGGGCCTCAACTACCTCTTCAAGTCGCTCGACCTCATCCCCGACGGCATCGAGGACCTCGGCTTTCTCGACGACGCCTTCGTCCTCCGCGTCGCCGCCGCGCTCGTGCTCGAAGAGGTCCCCACGGTGCGAGAAGAGGCGCCCGTCCTCGCGCGCCTCGCGGCCGAAGCCAAGCTCGTGGCCGAGCTCCTCGGCAAGGACTACGCGCGCCTCGAGAGCTACGTCAAAGGCCTGACGAAGGGCGCCGCCCGCGGCCGATCGGTCGACGACATCCTCGGCGACGAGCAGGTCCGCGCCGGCTTCCTCACCGAGGTCTCCGGCTGGGCCGCGAGCTACGCGACGCCGACGTTCACGCGCGACGAGAAGAACCTGGTCAAGCTCCAGTCGTTCCTCAGCGCCAAGCTGCCTGGCTGATCACGCAGAGCGCCTGACTCTGCTCGGGCGCTCAATCACTTACCGCCGCCGGCGCCCTGCGGAGTCGGCGTGATCTCCACGCTGATCGCCGAGGGGACCAGCGCATTGCAGTGGTCGCTGTGGGTGGGCACGTAGGTCTTTTCGAAGAGCGTGTAGCCCTTGGCCTTCACCACCAGGTTGATCGGGCTGGTCGTCCACATGTGACACACGAGCGCGGCCAGATCGCTTGGCGGGGGCTTCGACGGATCGACGTCGCAAACGAGGTTGGCCTGCTCGATGGTCTTCCACGTCGACGGCTCGTCGAGCGCGAACGTCGGCTCGTCTCCGGCGCTCCAGGAGACATCGACCGTCGTGCTCGGCGGGACCGGCCCGTCTTCGGCCTTGATCGTGATCTCGAACATCGCCTGCGGTCCGGTCGGACAGGCGCCGCCCGCTCCACCGTCGCCGCCGCTGCCACTCGAGGTGCCCCCGCTGGGATCGCTCTTCTTGCAAGCGGCGATGGCGATCGCCGCCAGAGTCAAAACGGAGAACACTCGATTGGCACGCACACTGTCAGCATAGAAAAGTGCCTCCGTACAATCCAGCGTTCAGCACGCCCCGGACACCGCTTCTCGCGTTTATTCAGGTGCACGAGCGAGCCCGCTGACACTCGCTCCAGAGGCGTCGGCGGCCACGAACACGATCTGCGCGGGGCCCTCCTCGGGGAGCCGAATCGCGGCCTCGCGCTCGCCCAGGTAAGCGCGCAGGTTGGCGACGCGCGCGAAGACCGGGCCCGCGGGGTGAGCCTCGAAGCGCGCGAGATCGCGCGTCGTCACGAGGCCGATCGAGTCATTGGCGTCCGCGGGGAGCGTCGCGTCGCCCGCGGCGGCGTCGAGGCCCTCGATCCCTCGCGCCGTGAAGTACACGCGCACCGCGTCTCCGGCGACGACGGCGTAGGGCGCGCCCACCTCCGTCACGCCGCGCCAGAACGCCGGATCCTCGACGTCGGCGGCCGCGATCACCGGGTGATCGGCGACGCGCTCGCCGTGGCCGCCCTCGTCGACGCGCGCCAGGCCGACGCCGGCGCGCGGCCCGCCCTCGTAGAAGAGCCACGTCTCTCCCGCGCGATCCACGGCGGCGGGCGAGCCGATCGCGCCCTTCTCCCACGCGCTCGCGGGGACGAGCACCGGCGCCGGATCGCGCGTGAAGGTGCGGCCCTCGTCGGTGGAGATCGCGCGCGCGATCGCCGCGCCGCCCGTCGCGAAGAAGAGCTCGACGCGGCCCGAGCGCACGATCGCCGAGGGGGCGCCCAGCGACTCGCCGCTCGCGGGGGTCAGCACCGGCGTGGCCGGGTCCGCCGTCCAGCGCCGCCCCTCGACGCGCGCGCGGAACACGGCCGAGCTCGCGCCGCCGCCGCCGCGCAGCTCCACGAAGGCCACGAGCCCCGCGCCGATCCTCGCCACCTCGGGCTCGTGCAGCTCGCCCAGCACCTGCTCTGCCTCGCAGACGTCGCCCGCGCCGCAGGGGATCTGCTCGCTGCAAATCTGCGTGACGCACGCGCCGTCGAGATCATCGCAGCGCTCGCCGGCGTGGCAGCCCGCGTCGCTCGAGCAAGCGCGGGCGCAGCCGCCGGAGGAGCAGCGCTCGCCCTCGCCGCACATCGCGTCGCCGGCGCAGGCGGTGGTGCAGCGCTTGTTGCGGCAGACTCGCCCCTCGCCGCACGCGGTGCCGCCGAGGCAGGCCTCGACGATGCAGCGGCCGCACACGCAGCGCTCGATCCCCACGCAGGCCGCGTCCCCCAAGCATGCCCTGGCCTTCGCCCCGGCGGCGACGCACACCGCGCCCGCGCCGGTGCTCGCCGACGGGGAGACCACGCGCGCCGATCCCAGGCACAGCTCGATCGGGGCCGAGCTGCCGAAGTTGCCCACGCCGTCGGACGGCACCGGCCGCAGCCCCTCGCTCGGCCCGGTGAGGCCGCACGCCGCGACCGTGATCACCCCGAGCGGAGCCGCTCGCCCCGGGCTCAACGCCATGTCGCCTCCAGCGTCGCCGCGCCCTGGAGGATCTGCCCGCCCACCTCGAAGCGCGCGTAAGGCAGGCTCGCGCTCGGCTTCTCCTCGACGCGGCTCGTCAAGAGATGGAGCTGCGCCGCGACATCCACGGCGAGATCCACGCCGGCGAAGCGACCGAGGTGATAGCCCCCGCCTATCGCCAGCTCGTGCCTCGTCGTGTCGAGGTACGTGGTGAAGCCCTTCTGATCCGGCACCGGCGAGGGCACCCGCGCGTAGCCGGCGCGCGCCGCCCAGCGCCACGCGGCCTCGGAGGCGCTCGGCCTTCGCAGCTCGACGCCCACCCGCGGCGAGACCGTGTCGTGAAAGCCGGGCTCGAGCTTGGGCGAGGATCGCAGCCCGGGCGTCGTGCCCAGGTGCACGTCGATCTGCACGTCGGCGATCGGCGCGGGCGCGGCGCTGTAGACCGCGTACTCGATCGCGCCGAGCACGCTCAACCCGCCGCCGATCGTCACCCGCGAGCCGATGTCGATCGTCGTCGGGTCGTACCCGGCCGGCCCGCGCACGCGCACCTCGGTGGTCCCGTTGAGCGGGTTGTCCTCGAGCCGGATCGCCACCGCGTTGTCGAGCCGCAGAGCGATCGCCGTCGAGCCGCGCACCGACGCCGCCAGCACCGCGCGCCCCAGCTCGAAGCGCACGCCGAAGAGCGGCGCGAAGCGATAGGGCAGGGCCACGTCGAGCCCCGCGTCCGCGAAGGTCCCGCCGCCGTCCTGCCCCAGCACGAACCTCGTCCCGGTCCCGCCCACGCCGAGGCCCGCGGCCACGCCGCCCCCGATCGCCAGGGGGCCGACCCGCACCGCCGCGGCGACATCGACGGTCGTGCGCTGCAGCGGCGCCTCGTAGAGCAGGAACTGCGGCTCGGTCGCCGGCCGAAAGGCGATCGCCGCGAGGTACGGATCCGGCAAATGGATCGCCAGCGCCGCCCCGATCGTCACGCTCTTCCCGACGCGCCCGCCGCCCTGGACCGCGAGGTCGATCCCCGAGACGCGCGCGACGCCGAGATCCCGCCCGTTGAAGTCGAGCCCGAGCGACGCGCAGCCATAGCCCATCCGCAGCCGCGTCCCCGCCTCGGCGGCCAGCGCCGCGTTGACGCGAGGCGCATCCGCGGCTCCACCGCCGGCCGTGTCCGCGCGCGCCAGACCACCGCTGCGCGCGCCTTGACCAAACACCATCGCCGCGTCGGCCCGCGCCCCGCCCGAGGCAAAACCAAGCGCCAGCGACGCTGCGACGGCGAGGTAGCTCTTCACAGATCCACCCCGATCCCGAGCGAGCCCACCCAGAGCGCGCCTCCTCCTTCGAGCCGAGGAAATCCGGGGTTCGCGATCCCCGCCGAGGGGCTCATCGCGTCCGGCCCAGCGACTGTATCCGCGGGACACGGCACCGCCGCGCACGCCCGCTTCTCCTGCGACGACGCGAGGACCACCTGCGTCCCCAGCCCCAAGCCCGCTCGTATCGCCCTCACCGCCAGCACATCGCGCACCGCGAGCGAGACCCCGAGCCCTCCGAACACCTTGTCTCCATCGAGCAAATTCGTCCGGCCCTGCGGCAGGCCTTTGAGCATCGCCGGCTCGGCCCCTGCCCCCGCGCGCAGCGTCAGCTCGGCTCCCGCGGTGATGGCAACTCGATAGGACGCCGCGGCCCGCAAGCTCACCACGTCGCGCGCGATCCCCGCGGGCAGCTTCGAGGCGATATCGAGGCCCGGGAGCGACGCTCGCACGCTCGCAAACGGCCCTTCGTAGGCCGACCACGCCGACCACGTCGCGTCGACCTCGACGGTCGCCCGCCCGAGATCGAAGCTCGATGCCAGCACCACGGCCATCGGGTCGAAGAGCCCGCTCTCGCTCGCCACGCTCACCGCGAGCGGGATCCCCGCGATCTCCGCCGTCGTCGTCACCCGCGCCGGCGCGGCAAAGCGCTGCCGAAAGGCCAGCGCCAGGCGCGCCCGCGGCGAGAGATCGAAGCGCACCCCCGCGTGCACCGCCGCCCGCGTCGTCGCCTCGAGCTCGAGCCGCGACTCGGTCGCTCCCGACGCTCCAGGCTGCACCACCGCCGGCCCGCTCACGCCGCCGAGCACATCGAGGCCGACCCCGATCCCGAGGCGCTCGGTGACCTTCACCGCCAGCGCCGGCACCACCGCGAGCCGCTGGGTGCGGTTGTCGTAGTAGGGGAAGAACGGCGTCTCCCCCGATCGCGCCACGAGGTGCAGCAGCCCGCTCGGCAGCACATACCCGCCCAGGCCCAGGCGAATCCTGTCCTTCAAAGCACCTTCGAACGGCACAGTCACCGCGATCGCGATCGCCACGCCAAAGGGATCTTCGAGCCCGAGCGCCCTCCCCTGCGCCGAGAGCGCGGAGATCCCCAGCGTCGGCGCGATCTCGATCGAGGTCCCGCGCCCCAGCGCCAGGCCTCCGGGGTTGTAGAAGGCGGCCGTTCCATCGTCGGCGCGAGCCGCGCGCGCGTTGACCTCGGCCACGCCGGCCGGGCCGAAGCCCAGCACTTCGAACGCCCCCGCGCGCGCCTCACGCGGAGCGACGACGAGCGCCCCCAGCACCGCCACCGCCGCTAGCCGACGACGCCCCCCCTTCACGCCGCGCAGTTTCGACCCGTGGGACCGATAAGTCCACGAGAGTCTTCGAGCGGCAGCGCTCCTTCTACTGGCCGCACTCCGTAGCGCAGTGAGCCTGGAGGCAATTAGCCACCGGCCCCGCGTCGGATGCGCCCTGGGGGTACTGCTGATAACAGCTCGTCTCGCACCCGGGCGTGGTGCACGCCACCACGCACTCGAGGAGCTTGGTGCAATCGGGGTTGGAGATGCACGTGTTCATCTCCGGCTGACAGCTCGTATACAGGCAGACGAGGCACGCGCCGATCGGTGCATAGCCGGGGCACCCGTCCGCGCAGGTCGTCCCAGCGCAGTCGGTGAGCAGCGCGCCCATGGAGATCGCGCTCGGGTGCGCGGTCCAGCACACCTGGTCACACGGCTCGTCCCCGGGAGCGCACTTGCCGACGCATATCGCCATCTGGATGCACTCGGTGTCCAGGTAGCAATCACAATAGGTCTTCGCGCACGACGTCGACTCGCAGGCGGTGCAGCTGTCCCCGACGGCTGGACAGCTCGCGCCGCTCCCGGTGCTCGACGTGGCCGAAGTCGCCGTGCTCCCACCCCCGCTCCCGCCGGAGCCAGTCGAGGAGGACGCGGTCGAATCTCCACCGCACGCCGAGAGCGCGACCAGCGCCGCCAACCCCAGAGTCCACACAGTCCAGCTGCGAGCGTTCCGGCTCATCATCTCTCTCATTGCAATGTCATGTAGAAGCCGCCGAGGCACATCTCATCCGTCGCAGCCTCGCCCCAGTCGATGTCGTGCGGAGGCTGCTTGATGCCGTTCACGACAGGCTGATTGGCAGCGCTGTTGTCCCAGTGACACTCCTGAGCAATGCGGTCACCGGGGCGGATCAGCTTGGGTGTCTCGAATCCATAGGCACCCTGCCAGTGGAACTGCCATCGCGGGATATCGAGCAAGCACTCGGAGCTCTCATCCGCCCTCTCGAGGGTGATCTTCCCGCTCTTGCCGAGCGCGTGCATGTGCAAGCCTGCCGTGTACATCAGCACGGGCTTTCCCTTGGTGATGAACAGGGTCGGGTCGTACTCGACCGAGTAGCTCACCTCGGCCTTTCCGGCGGGGATCGCCATCACCCCATCACCGTACCAGGAGGGGTCGAACCAAGGCTGAATCCAGGCCTCTTTACCCACCGAAGGGTCGAGCTTCACGTCGATGGACGAGCGATCCGGCCGAGGCGGCCCGTTCTGCGGGCTGTAATGGACCTGCAAGATCACCTTCGATCCCGGATCGACGCGGATGCCAGTCCCCTCGGGAAAATCCGCCCCAAAGCTGCCAGGCGTCCAGACACCAAGCCAGCTCGCCGCCGCCTGGGGCCCGCCGTAGCACGGGTATCCCGGCCCCGGATCGGCCTGATCGAGCGCCACGATCGCCGGCACCTGCTCGGGCGAAGCCACGAAAGCGATGGCGTGATGAACGCTCCGTCGATCATCGGGGTTGGCGCGAAAGCCGGTGACGAACGTGGTCACCGTCTCGGGCCAGTCGAGGACGAAGCAACGATACTCATCCGAGCTCGCGCTCGCCGTGAACGCCTCGAGCGGGGCCAGCGAGCGATCCACCCGCGAGAGCGCATGCGAGGGCCCGAGGTCGAGCGGCTTCCCTTCGCGCTCCGCATCCCCGGCCGGCGCCCCTTGCTCCACCCACGCCGTGATCGTGGCGATCTGCGCGTCGGAGAGGCTCCGATCGTCCGTGTACGTGTTGCAGCCGGGCGCCGCCAGCCAGGGTGGCATCCGCCGGCTGGCGACCGCGCCGCTCACGGCGCCCTTCGCCGTCGAGACCGCGTCGAAGGACGTCAACGCGAACGGCGCGATCCCTCCCTCGACGTGGCAACCGGTGCACTTCGCGTCGATGATCGGCTTGACGTCCTCGAAGTAGCCAAGCTTGGCCGGCGGCGAGCTCGGAGGCACGCTCTCGTCGGCCCCGCCGCTGCACGCCGTGAGCAGCACGAGGAGCGCGAGGAGCGGCGCGGGGTGACGACGAGGCAGCATCAAGGGCACCAGGGTACAGGAAGACGCGAAGACAAAACGCAAAAAGCCCACACGAGTTAACGTGTGGGCCTCGGGCGCGGGATCCGGCCTGCAAGCAGGCGGGGTTCTTCCGTAAGAAAATCCCGGCGACGTCCTACTCTCCCACTAGGTCGCCCTAGCAGTACCATCGGCTCCAAGGAGCTTAACTTCCGAGTTCGGGATGGGATCGGGTGTAGCCTCCTCGATATCATCACCGGAAACTTGTAGAGTGCCCTCGTGGTGTTGTTCGCCTGCTGCGCGCCCCGAATCGTCGGTCACACTCCCTCAAAATCCTGAAGGATTCCTCGGTCGTGCTCCCTAGCTTCGGGGCGCTCGCAACGGCGATCAACACCACGAGTAGAGCTGCGTTCGTCACGCGCTTCGAGCACCCGAATTCCGGGCGCGAGCGCTGATGAGTGTCTTAGAAGTATGGTCAAGCCTCACGACCGATTAGTACCGG
>FSTQ01000415.1_pt1 | contig 12873 bp, 7 predicted proteins | sample 1637281 | NCBI WGS metagenome assembly FSTQ01 (sample SAMEA3914818, study PRJEB12502) | metagenome | biome: forest; material: soil | place: Canada | collected 2010-06-26 | depth 0.1 m
GCCCCGAGCGCCGCCACGACGACTGCACCCCAAGACCCCTCCCCCGCCCCATTCGCCCACGAGCACCCGTACGTCACCGGCGCCTCGTTCCCACCCTCCGGCACATCCGCGTGGTTGGGATCCCCGCCCCACGAGAGCTCGTCGAGATCCCTGGCCCCGTCACCATCGCTGTCGACGCCGTCCTCCTTCAGCCCATCGAGCGCCTTGGCAAGCGACACAGTATCCGCCGCTCCCAGTAGCCCTCTGGCCACCATCGACTTGCCAAAGGGAGTATCCGCCGCCCCCACCGGCTCCTCCGCCGCCCGGTGGCAAAGCCCGCACCCCGGAGCCTTGGCGAGGTCGAGATCGGTTTGCATCGCCTCCGGATATCCCGGTGACGCCGCCGCCGCAGCCGACAGCGAGAGCGCGGCCAGAGCGAGCGTGAACGAGGCTCCGTATCGCGGTCGCATCGGGGCGCCGGGCTACGGCCCTTGCTGCGTGAGCTCGAGCCGCGAGGTATCGAACTTTGCGGCCTTGGTGCGCGCCAGGATGCCGTCGAGCTTGGCCTGCTCGAGCTTCGGAGTCCGGCTGAGGATCCACAGGTAATCGCGGGACGGCACCCCGACCACGGCGTACTCGTACGTCTCCCCGACCTCGAGGATCCAGTAGTCGCCGTAGAAGGCGCCGACGTCGATGCGGAGCTTCGCGGCGGCGCCCTCGTCCGTCGTGCTCACGCGCGCGGCGCTCGTCTTCAGGGTGCCGTCGAGCCGGTCCAGGTGACACTCGTTGACGACGTCCATCCCGCCTTCGCGCAGCGTGTAGAAGGCCGTTGTCCCGGTGCAGTTGGCCTGGGTGAAGCGCGGCAGCTTGGCAATCTCGAACCACTGGCCCTGAAAGCGGGTGAGGTCGACGTTCGGTGCGACGTCGAGCGGCTCATTCGAACAAGCCGAGAGGGCGAGGCAAACCAGGGCGAGGATCCAGCGCGGGCGCATAGGGGCACGCAGGCTACGGGAGTCCCGCGCGGGCCGCAAGGCGCGGGAGCGCGCGCCGGTTGCGTGGCGGGATTTCCCGAGGAGCGGTCAGTCGAAGCTCTGAATTTCCACCGCGGCCCCGGCCGCGCCGGTGGTCCCGCCCGGCGACTGGCCGCCCACGCCGGGCTCGCCGACCAGGATCGATCCCCCTTTGACGACAGGCGGAGCGCCGCCGTAGGCGATGCCGATCGAGTGGCCTCCTCGGCCGCCGCCGCCGCTTCCCCCGTCGCCGCCGCGCCCCCCGTCGCCGCCGGAGCAGCCGGGCAGCGCGCCGTTGCTGCCTTTGCCGCCGGAGCCGCCTTTGCCGCCGGACGCGCCTGGCTGGCCGCTGCCGCCTCGCCCGCCGTCACCGCCCTTGCCGGTGGTGATGGAGACATCGATGAGCGTGAGGCTCGAGGCCACGCTCACGATACCCAGGCTCGATCCGCCGGCGTGGCCGCCGCCGCCGCCATTACCACCGCAGCCGCCTGCCGCGCCGCTCCCGCCGCCCGCGCCCACCTTGCCGCCCGGGCACGGAGAGCCGGATCGTCCGCCGCCGCCGCCGCCCCCTTGCCCTGCTTTACCGCGCTCACCATTGGCACCGTCGGCGCCGTGGTAGCCATCCGCGGCGAGCTTACCGAGCGTCGCGCCTCCCGGGCCGGAGGTGCCTTTGCCAGCGTCAGCGCCGCTGTGACCATCACCGCCGGAGGCGCATGTCCACCCGCCGCCGGGATCGCCCGAGCCGCCCGAGCCGCTCGCGCCGGGCGCGCCGGGTGCCCCCTTTCCACCCATGCTGAGCCCGCCGACACCGCCTGCGCCTCCGCTCGAGTCGCCGCAATCGTTGGTGGGGCCGGCGGCGGCGACCGGGCTGGCCGTCAAGCACGCGTCGCCGCCGACGAGCCCGTCGGCCGGGGTGCCGTTCGCGCCCGGGCTCGCGTCGCTGCCTGGACTGCCGTCGGCCGCGGCGCCGGCGACGAGCTCCGAGCTCTCGATCACCCCCGTCACCCCCGTGGCCAGGACAGCAATCGAGGAGCCGCCGGGCGCCACGCCGGGCGGAGCGACGAACTGAAAGCCGCGGAGCCGCACCCCGTCGGCGCTGCTCGTCAGGACCAGCGGAATCCCCGCGGCCGGCGCGATCACCGTGGGAGTCCCGCCCGAGCCGGAGTAAAGCCAGGATTGATTGCAATCGAGCCCGCCGTAGAGCTTCAACCCCGCAGTGATGGTGAGGTTCTCGGCGAAGGTCTGCGTGCAAGCATAGATATGCCCCTTCCCCGCGGCGAGCTGGACGGCCTTGGCCAGCGTCGCCACCGGCAGATCGCTCGTGCCGGGGTCCGTGTCCTTGCCCTCGAGGCGCACGAAGATACCGCACGAGTTGGGGACGGTGTTGCCTTGCTCGCTCGGAGCGCAGGGATCGAAGACCTCGCCTCCGCTGCCCTCACCGACGCTCGACGACGGCGGAGAGCCGCCGTTACCGCCGCCGCCGGCGTCCGTGCCGCCGGCCGCAGCAGCGGGACAGCGCAGGCGATCGGGGCAGTCGGCCGGCAGCGCCGGGCACCCGGCGACGTTGAGGAGGATGCCTGTCCCCGCCGACAGGACGAGCGAAGCGACCCCGAGAGCCCGTACACGCATGCTGAAGTCGCCCATCAGAAGCTGCCTTTGAGGAGCGCGCCGGTCCAGGCGGGGCCGGCCGCGAAGTCGACCTTCAGCGCCGAGGATCCCGCGTTACGCGGATTTCCGCCCGAGAGCAGCGCATAGGTGAGGATCACGCCCGCCGCCGCGCCCGCGGTCCCGAAGCCGGCGATGCTCACGATCCGGAAGGTGCCCTTGTCGCGATAAGCCTGGTCGAGCGCGTCACACCTGACCTCATTGACGGCGTCGAGGCAGGCGCCGGCGCCGCCGCTGGCCTTCAGTTGATTGAACTGCGTCTCGGCGCGCGACGCGCTGGCCTGCGAGAGCAGCAGGCCAGCGACACCGGCGCCGATCCCCGAAAGGCCCGCGAGGCCGGCCACGTAGAAGGGCGCTCGGCTCTTCTCCGGCGCTGCCACCGGCGCCACCGGCGGCGCGGCAGGTGGGCTGTGCGCGGGGGGGGCGGCGACGGCGCGCGCGCTCACGTCGGCCCGCAGCACCAGGGCCACGCTCTGCCACGATCCTTTCCCCGCCTGGATTGACCGCTTGAAGGGGGTGAACCCCGCGAGCTTCACCTCCAGAGTCCTCGCGCCCGGCTCGACGTAGACGTCGTCCGCAAAGGGCGAGCGCCCGATCGAGCGCCCGTCGACGAAGACCTCGGCGCCGTCCACATTGACCTGGATCGAGAGGGCGCTCACCTTCTGGCGCGCCTCCTCGAAGCGCCCTTTGACGTACGCGAGCTGCGAGGCCGTCCCCGTCGCGGGGAAGCTCTTGATGCAATAAGCGAGGTGCTCCGCGGCATCCCTGGCCAGGCCGAGCTCGAGCTCGACATTCCCCAGGTTGCCCGCGATATCGTAGCCTCGCTTGATCTTGTAGCCGGCGAGATAGGCGCGGCGGGCTTCTTCCCATCGGTCCTCCTTCACGAACGCCTTCCCCTGACGGAAATACTCGTCCGCCCGCGCGTTCTCCCCGGGGCCCTCTCCGCCGTCGGCGAAGGCCGGCGCCGCGAAGAGGAGTCCGAGGAAGAGCGGCAGAGCGCGCGCGGAGAGGCCCGGCCAAACGTGGCTGGTCTTGCCGCGAGCGGAGCTGTCTGGGTGGCGTCGCCTCATCGTCATCCGGGCGCATCGGACAAAGGCCGACACTTGACGATCCTGGCACGAAACGAGGAAGCGGCTTTAAGAGGAATCCCAGGACCCGACTCGGGGTGAGCCGGAGTCGGTCATCAGGAGTCCCGCCGAGGCGGCGCTCGACGGGATCTCAGGTGCGCTCTACGTCCTGGTCGACGCGTCGCGCTTCGTCTCCAGCTCTTCCCAGCGCGCGGTGAGCCGAGCCGCCTCCGCCCTGGCGCGGTCGAGGGCCGCTTGCATCCGGCCGACCTCTCCATTGCGGCCCGTGTAGAGCGAAGGATCAGCGAGCTTGGCCTCGGAGGCGATCACCGCGGCGTCCGCCTTCTCGATGGCCTCGAGGATCCCGTCGAGCTCGATGCGCTCGGCGTAAGAGAGCGGTTTACCGCGCACCGCCGGAGCCTTCTCTCGCTCCTTCTCCTTGCTGTCCTTCGATGCGGGAGGCGGCGCCGAGCCCCGCTGCGGGGGCGACGAGGCCTTCTCGGTGCGGATCTTCACCTCGCGGTAATCGTCGTAGTTGCCTGCGTAGCGCATGATCTTGCCGTTGCCTTCGAAGGCCAGGATCGATGTCGCGACGCGGTTCAAGAACCAGCGATCGTGGGTGACGATGATCGCGCAGCCGGCGAACTCCACCAGCATGCCCTCGAGCGCGCTCAGCGTCGCGACGTCGAGATCGTTGGTGGGCTCGTCGAGGATGATGAGGTTGGCCCCCTTGGAGAGGCGCTTGGCGAGGGCCACGCGCGCGCGCTCGCCGCCCGAGAGCGAGCCCACCGGCTGGCGCTGCTTGTACGGATCGAAGAGGAAGCGCTCGAGGTAGCTGCGCACCTCGACGATCTGGCCGTTGACCTCGATCCGCGCGTTGGCGTCGGCCACGTTCTCGTAGATCGATTTGGAGTCGTCGAGGTCGGCGCGGTGCTGATCGAAATAGGCAATCTTGGTGTTCTTACCGACGACGACCTCGCCCGAGGTCGGCGCGAGATCGCCGAGGATCGATCGCAGGAGCGTGGTCTTGCCGGTGCCGTTGCGCCCGACGATACCGAGGCGCTCGCCCGGCGTGAGGATGAAGTCGAGGTCCTTGACCAGGGTGAGATCGCCAATCTGGAGGGTGGCCTTGCGAAACTCGAGGATCGTCTTCCCGGTGCGCACCGCGTCGAGCGAGATCTTGGCGGTCTGATCGGCCTTGGGGGCGCGGATGGCCTTGGCCTCCTCGGCGCGCTCGATCCGGGCCTTCTGCTTGGTGCTGCGCGCCTTGGGCTGGCGGCGCAGCCACTCGATCTCGGTGCGGAGGAAGTTCTGCCGGTTACCCTCGGTGCGGGCCTCGAGCGCGAGGCGCTCGGCCTTGGCCTCGAGGTACTCCAGATAGCCACCCTCGTAGTCGTAGAGCTTGCCTTTATCGAGCTCGAGCGTCCTCGTGGCGACGCGGTCGAGGAGGTAGCGATCGTGGGTTATCAGCAGGATGGCGCCCGGGAACTCCTCCGAGAGGTAGCGCTCCAGCCACTCCACCGTCTCCACGTCGAGGTGGTTCGACGGCTCGTCGAGCACGGCGAGCGCCGGCCGCGCCACGAGGATGCGCGCCAGCGCGACGCGGCGGCGATCCCCGCCGCTGAGCGTGCCCATCGGCGCGTCGGGCCGCGTCACGCCGACGTGGCCGAGGATGGAGTCGACCTGATGCATCATGTCCCAGCCGCCGAGGCGCTCGACGTCGGCCGCGGCGTGCATCTGCTCTTCGAGGAGAGCGTCGATGTCGCCCTCGCCCTTGCCGAGCAGCTCGCCCGCGTGCTCGTGGCGCGCCTTGGCCTCGGACCAGGCGGCGAGCCCGGCGAGCACGACCTGCTGCGGCGTGTCCTCGGGGTTGAACTGAGGATCCTGCGCGAGGTACGCGACCTCGGCCCCGCGGCGCCGGGCGATCGTCCCGGTGTCCATGAGCTCGGCCCCGGCGAGGATGCCGGCGAGCGTGCTCTTTCCGGAGCCGTTGAGGCCGACGAGGCCGACCTTTTCGCCGGTGCGGAGGGTGACGGTGATCCCGTCGAGGATGACCTGGGGGCCGAAGGCTTTGTGAAGATCTGTAGCAGTCAGGACGGGCACGGCGCGCGTTATAGCAGAGGCGCGGCCCGCGTCGCGCCTCCACGAATTTGCCGACGTCGCTTCAGAAGCACTGCGGAGCGCACGCGCCCTGCACGCAGCTCGTCCACGCGTTGCACGTGGAGCCGGTGCAGCACTGCTGTTTGCACTGACCCGGCGGCGTGTTGCCGACGACGCAGCGCTGGTAGCAGGCCATGCTGTTCGCGCACTGCCCGTCGCTCAGGCACGCCTCCGTCTGCGCGCAGCAAGCGCCGACGATGCACTGCGAGCACGGCGTCCCGCCCGGATCGAGCGAGCAGGCGCCGGAGTCGATGGGCGGCGTCCCGCAGTGATTCCCGGTGCAGGTCAGGCCGACGCAGCACTGCGAGGGATCGGTGCAGTTCGATCCGGGAGGCAGGCACGTCCCCGAGCCGCAGTGGCCGTTCTCGCAGGTGTTACTGCAACACTCGCTCGCCGCCCCGCAGGGGAAGCCGTCGAGCTTGCACTGGTTCACGCCGCAGATGCCGAGATCGCAGACGCCGCTGCAACACTCGCCGCCGACGCTGCACCCGAAGCCGTCGGGCGTGCACATCGAGAAGCCGCAGGTGTTGCTGCCGGGATCGCAGAAGCCGGAGCAGCACTGCGCCGGGTCCTTGCAGAAGGTGCCGTCGGGCGAGCACATCGAGAAGCCGCACGACTTGGTGTTCGGGTCGCAGAACCCCGAGCAGCAATCGAGGTTGTTCCCGCAGCCAAAGCCGTCGGGGAGGCACATGCCAAAGCCGCACTGGTTGGTGTTGGGGTTGCAGAAGCCCCCGCAGCACTGGGCGTCCACCTTGCAGAACTGGCCTTCAGGGAAGCAGCCTTGGCCGCAGGTGCCGCTCTTGGGATCGCACGCGCCGCTGCAGCACTCCGACGCCTGCGCGCAGCCGCTCCCGTCGATCTTGCAGGTCGTGCCGCCGCAGATCCCGTTCTGGCAAACGCTGCTGCAACACTGGCTCGCCGTGCTGCAGAGGGTGCCGTCGGGCTGGCACGGCTTGAAGGTGCATTTACCGTTCACGCAGATGTCGCTGCAACACTCGAATCCACCGTTGCAGAAAGCGCCGTTGGGCGCGCACTGGCCGTCACCGCAGACGCCGCTCACGCACTCTCCCGTGCAGCACTGGGCGGCGCTCGAGCACAGGAACCCGGGAGGCTGGCAGGAGCCGTTGCAGAAGCCGCCGGCGCAGCCGCCGTTACAGCACTCCTGGTTGTCAAAGCACGTAGAGCCCTGGGGGAGACACTGACTCTCCCCGCAGAAGCCCTTGATATTGCAATCGTTGGCGCAGCACTCGGCGCTCTGGTCGCAGGCGGAGCCCTCGGCCTTGCACTCGTCGCCGCCGCAGAAGCCGTTGGAGCAGTCGAGATGGCAGCACTCCCCGCTGGAGGCGCAGGCCTCGCCCGGAGGCTTGCACTGCTGGCCACCGCAGAAGCCGTCGAGGCAATCGAGGGCGCAGCAGTCGGTGGTGAGCTCGCAGGCTTTGCCCTCCGGCTGGCAGATCTGCACAGGCTTGCAGACAGCGCCCTTGCAGACGAGATCGCCGCAGCACGGCGCGTCTGAGGCGCAGCTCTGGCCGACAGCGTTGCAGGCGCCGCCGGTGCTCGAGCTGCCCGCGCCGCCCGCGCCGCCAAGGCCTTCGTCGAGGAAGCCGCGCGCGCCGCAGGAGGGGAGGAGCGCGAGGAGCGTCCAGCCGAGGACCAGCGCGCAAGCAAGTCGAAGCATAAGCCAGGAGCGCATGCGGCGATGCTAGCCGCTTTCCCCGGATCGAACGAGCAATCGGCGGGCAGCGCAGCCTATCTGGAGATCAAGACCTGCCGCCGGCCCGCGATCCGAGCTACCTCTCCCGGCGATGCGCCCGAGCCAGCCGAACGAACCCGCGGGGGTGAACTGGGGGATCCCGCTCGTCATCGCCACCATCGTCTGTGGCCTGGTGATCTGGAGGACGATCGTCGGGCGCGACGAGCCCGCGCCCACGGCGCCGGCGCCTTCAGGAGAAGCCTCGGCCGCGCCGATCCCCAGCGCCCCGAGCGCGCCCCGCTGCGTCGAGCTCTCCAAGCAGCCGTTCATGATCGGCGAGGCGGGATCGCCGCGCCCGGCGCGACCGACGCCCTCGCTCGACGCGGGCGCGCCGATCGAAGAGCCGGACGAGCTCGAGGACGACATCACGCCCTTCGCCGTGGAGATCGGTCGCGGCGCGGTCTACGCGGGCGGCTTCGCGGCGGGCGCGCGGCGTGACGCCGAGGGCGGCGCGATCGCCATGGTGGCGACGATCGGCTTCGACGGCTCCGGCGGCAAGCTGGTGCGGCTCGGGCGATCGCGCGGGGACCTCGATCCGCCGGTGGTGACGGGCGTGGGCGACGCCGTGCTCGCTGCGCTCCTCGAGCCCAACGCCAGCGGTCGCGCCATCCGGATCGCCAAGGTCCGCGGGGACGAGGTGACCTGGGGCGTCGAGCTCTCGGAGGGCCGCGACGAGTCGAGCGCGCTCGACCTCGCGGCCTCGGGGGCGCGCGCGGTCGTGGTGTGGGACGACGTCAACGCCGACGAAAAGCGCTCGCACGTGATGCTCTCCTCCTTCGACATCGCCACGATGCGCTCGGTGACGAGCGCGCGGCCGGTGTCCTCGCCGAAGACCGACGCCGACTCGCCCCGCCTGATCGCGCGGCCCGGCGGCTACTGGCTCGGCTACCTGGCGCGCGCCGACGAGGGCTCCGGCAAGAAGAAGAACCCCAGAGACCCCTCCAACGCCGGACAGAAGTCGGGTAGCAAGGACGAGGGCGACGACGAGTCGGGCGAGGCGATCCAGAACGGCTGGGTCGAGGTGATGCCGCTCGACGAGAACGGCGCGCCCACCGCGGCGGCGCGCGCGGTGACGCCGCGGAGCGGGCACGCGCTGGCGTTCGATCTCGAGCTCGGCGAGGACGGCGCGGCGCTGCTCGCCTGGCGCGACGACGACACGCCCGTGGGCTCGACCGGCGGCCGCCTCAGCTCGGCGCTGGTGCGGCTCGGCGGCGCGGTCGAGGTCCACGTCCTCGCCGAGGAGAGCCTCGGCGCCGGCATCCCCGACTTGCTGCCCGGGTGGCTGGTCATCGGCGGGATGGGCGCGACCAAGCTCGGCGCGATCGATCTCCGCGGCGTCCTCGCGGGCGGCCTCGATCCCGAGCCGTCGCTCGGCACGGGCGAGCCCCTCGCGGCGACGAAGGACGCGATCTTGATCGCGCAGCCGGCCGGCAAGGCCATGCGCCTCGGCGTCGTGCACTGCGCCCCCGCGCCGCCCGCGCCGGCTGCCGCCGGCAGCTCGACGTCGAGCAGCTCGAGCGGGCCTTAACCTCGTTTCGCAGAGAGAGTCCAGGGGAGGGTGTGATTCCGGATCAACTCCGGAATCCGAGATGCGCGCCGCGGTCAACACCAAAGCACTCTGTCCAAAACAACATAGAGGACGGATCGACGACAGCGCTCTCCAGGCATCGCTGCTGAGTTGACCGACTCCAGATAGGGATTCTCCGTACTGCGCCTGCAAATTGTCCTGCGAGCGGACTCAATCATGGGGGCCAGGCGGGCGAACGTTGTCTAGACTCGTTGAGCGCGGGGCGGTGAACCAGCGGACTCGCGTCGACCTCGGAGCTTGAATGAATCCGTCCAATGGGGCTCGTTCCCCTTCTTCCACCTCCTGGCCCGCAAACGCTCATGGCGCCGCGCCTGACAGCCACCGCGCCTCGAGCCCTCCTCGCAGCGCCGCGCCTGTCTCCACGCAGTCGTCTCGCCTCGCGCTCATCGTCGAGGCCTCGCGGATCTTCTTCGCCAGCGGCCTCGATCTCGGCGCCGTGCTCGAGCGCACCTCGCGCTACCTCGCCGAGCAGGTGGGGGACGCGGCGTGCGTCCGGCTCCTCGATCCCGAGGGGCGCAACCTCATCGCCCGCGCGGTCTGGCACCGCGACGAGGTCGCGCGCGAGCTGCTCCACCGCGTCACGGCCACGCCGATCGACGCCAACGGTCCGAGCTACCACGCGCGCGTCCTCGCGCAGGATCAAGCGGAGCTGGTCTCGGCGATGCCGCAGGAAGAGCTCGAGGTGCGGATCGGCCCCGCGCTCCGGCCGTGGATCGAGCGCTTCGGCGTCCACAGCCTGCTCGTCGTCCCGCTCCGCGCCCACGATCGTGTCATCGGTACACTGAGCCTGAGCCGGGATCGGCCGGGGCGCGCCTACTCGCCCGCCGATCGCGAGCTGGTGGAGCGCCTCGCCGAGCGCGCCGCGCTCGCCATCGAGAACGCGCGGCTCTTCGGCGCGGAGCAGAGCGCGCGGCGCGAGACCGAGCTGCTCATGCACCGGGTCTCGCAGCTCCAGGAGCTCACCTCGGCGCTCTCCTCCGCGGTGACGCCCGCGCAGGTGGCGACGGTGATCGCCGATCAGAGCGTGGCCGCGCTCGACGCTGTGGCCGCGGTGATCTTCACGCTCTCCGACGAGCGGCACGGCCTCCAGCTCGCCGGGCACCACGGCGTCGGCGCCTCCGATCTCGAGGCCCAGCGCCGCCTGGAGATCGAGGCGCCGGAGCCGGCGTCGGTGGCGTTCCGGACCGGCGAGCCCGAGTTCATCACCTCGCGCGAAGAGTACCGCGCCCGCTATGGAGAGGGCGACGCGCGCCTCGCCACGCCCGGCGCGCTCGTCGCGCTCCCGCTGATGCTCGACGCGCGCAAGGTCGGCGCCATGCTGGTGAGCTTCGCCGAGCCGCGCACCTTCGACGTGGAGACGCGCGGCTTCGCCGCCATGCTCGCGCGCCAGTGCGCCCAGGCGCTGGATCGAGCCCGCCTCTACGACATGGAGCGGCGCTCGCGCGAGCAGGCGGCCTTGCTCGTCGAAGCCGGCACCCTCTTCGCGACCTCGCTCGATCCCGCGACCACGCTCCGCACCCTGGTGCGCCTCGCCGTGCCCACGCTCGGCGACGTGTGCACCGTCGACGTCGTCGGCGCGGGCGGCGCGCTCGAGATGATCGCGGCGGCGCACGTCGATCGCAAACAAGAGGACGCCGTGCGCCTCCTCCGCCGCCAGCTCCCCATCGCGCGCGACGACGCCAGCCACCCCGCGGCCAAGGCGATCCGCACCGGCAAGCCCCAGGTCCGCTATCAGATCGGCGGCGAGGGCACGCAGGCGGTGACGCTCGACGAGGCGCAGCTCCGCCTCGCCGTCACGCTCGGCGCGCGCTCGGCGGTGTTCCTCCCGCTGCTGGCGCGGGGCAAGGTCCTCGGCGTCCTCACGCTCGGGCAGATCGAGCACCGCTACGCGCCCGGCGACGTGAGCTTCCTCCAGGAGTTCGCGCGCCGCGCCGCGCTCGCCCTCGACAACGCCGCGCTCTACGAGGCCGAGCAGCGCGAGCGCAGCGCCGCCGAGGACGCCGCCGATCGCGCGCAGCGCCTCCAGATCGTCACCGCCGCGCTCTCCTCCGCGGTGACGCCGGCGCAGGTCGCCGACGCCGTCGTCGGCCAGGGCGTCGACGCCCTCGAGGCCATCGTCGGCGTGATGACCCGCGTCACCGACGACGGCCGCACGCTGGAGATCGTCGGCAGCCGCGGGCTCCCCGAGGGCGTGAGCGAGACGTGGCGGTGCATCCCGCTCGACGCGCCCATCCCGCTCGCCGAGGCCGCCCGCACCGGCGAGCCGGTGTGGATCAACGAGGCCGCCGAGTACCTCGCCCGCTACCCGCAGGCGAGCGACGCCGCGCTCTCTCCCCTTGGAAACGTGGCGATCGCCGCCCTCCCGCTCAAGGTCGAGGGCCGCATCCTCGGCGCGCTCGCCTTCCGCTTCGCGCCCCCGCGCATCCCCACCTCGGCCGAGCGGGCCTTCATCACCACCCTCGCCTACCAGTGCAGCATCGCGCTGGAGCGGGCCCGCCTCTACGACGCCGAGCGCCGCGCCAACCGCCTCAAAGACGAGTTCCTCGGCATCGTCTCCCACGAGCTCCGCACGCCCCTCAACGCCATCCTCGGGTGGTCCCGCATGCTCCGCACCGGTATGGTGAAAGAAGGCGCGCAGGCCCGCGCCATCGCGACGATCGAGCGCAACGCCACGCTCCAGGCCCAGCTCGTGGAGGACTTGATGGACGCGTCACGCATCATCACCGACAAGCTCGGCCTCGATTTTCGCCGCGTCGATCTCGCCCGCGTCGTCGAGGCCGCGATCGACTCCGTCAACCCCGCCGCCGCGGCCAAGGGCATCACCGTGCGCCCGGAGATCGATCCCAGCGTCGGCTCGATCCAGGGCGACGAGGGCCGGCTCCAGCAGGTCGTGTGGAACCTCCTCACCAACGCCATCAAGTTCAGCCCGCGCGGCGCCGAGGTCCACATCGCCCTCACCGCGCGCGGAGGCGCCGCCGTCGTCACCGTGCGCGATCACGGCGAGGGCATCGCGCCCGCCTTCCTGCCCCACGTCTTCGAGCGCTTCTGCCAGGGCGACGCCACCACCACGCGGCGCCACGGCGGCCTCGGGCTCGGCCTCTCCATCGTCCGCCACCTCGTCGAAGCGCACGGCGGCTCGGTCCACGCCGCGAGCGAAGGCCTCGGCCACGGCTCCGAGTTCACCCTCGAGATCCCGATCAGCCCGCTCACCGAGTGCCCGCCGGCCGCGTCGGAGCGCGCGAGCACGCACCACGCCGACGAGCTCGCGGGCGTCCGGATCCTCCTCGTCGAGGACGAGCTCGACTCCCGCGAGATCCTCCGCCAGATGCTCTCCATGTCCGGCGCGCAGGTCGAGGCCGTGGGCAGCGTCGCCGAGGCCATGGACGCGCTCGATCACGCGCGCCCCGACGTCCTCCTCTCCGACATCGGCATGCCGGTGGAGGACGGCTACTCGCTCATCCGCCGCGTGCGCGCGCTCCTCCCCGAGCGCGGCGGCAAGGTCCCCGCCGCCGCGATCACCGCCTACGCCACCGCCGAGGATCGCGAGCGCGCCCTCGCCGCCGGCTTCCAGCTCCACCTCTCGAAGCCGATCGATCTCGACCGCCTCTCCGCCGCCATCGCCACCCTCATCGGCCGCGCCACCGCCTGAGC
>FSTQ01000320.1_pt1 | contig 12863 bp, 11 predicted proteins | sample 1637281 | NCBI WGS metagenome assembly FSTQ01 (sample SAMEA3914818, study PRJEB12502) | metagenome | biome: forest; material: soil | place: Canada | collected 2010-06-26 | depth 0.1 m
ACCGTCAGGGAGCGGTGCAGTGGGCTCTTGCGACCCACACCGCTCCCTGACGGTCGCGGTACTGAACCTTGGCGATCCGAGCGTTTTCTGTGACCTTGAAAGGGCTGGGGGTAAGAGCCTCCGGCGCTCCACGAAAAAACGCCGGCGCCGGGGCCTGTTGAAGAGCCCTCCGCGCCGGCGTTCACCGGGTCACGAGCGATCGATCAGGGCATGCACGCGCCCGCGGAGGGCGGCGCCTTGGGCCCGACGCCGCCGAGCTGGACCTCCTTCATCGTGAAGCCGAAACCGATCGAGATGCCGTTGCAGGTCTTGGTCTTGTCCTGCGTGCCGTCGTTGAGGATGTCCGAGTCCTGGCGGATCTGCTTCTCGACCGTGCCGATGAGCGCGCAATAGGCCGGGTCGAGGGAGTAGATCGCCGTCTTGATCTCCTTGATGAACTCCTCGGTGTCGAGCACGCCGCCGATGATCCCGCCCGTCGCGGACTTGTGATCGGCCGAGAGGGTGAGCGAGACCTGGGCCTTGTGGATCGTCAGGGTGATCGTCGACGGGCCCGTGGGGACCGAGAGGGTGATCGTCGCCGCCGCGCCCGAGGTCCAGGTGTTGCCGGTCACCGCGCTCTTGTCGAAGATCACGCTCGACGTCTTGATGTCGGCGGCGTCGGTGAGCAGCTCCGGCGCGACCGGCCAGCAGTCCTTCCCGTCGAAGCCGGGGGGCGAGCCGAGATCGGTGCCGCCGTAGAGGCGAGTCGTCAGCGTGGGCTGATCGGGGGCGGCCGTGAGCCCGACGAAGTCGAGCATCATGGTGAATTTGCCGTCGGAGATGTTGTTGGTCGTGGCCTCGGAGAAGCCGGGCGAGAGGTTGAGGAGCAGGGGCAGGACGTTCTTCCCGAAGGAGTTGTCGATGCCCTGGTCCCCGTCCACGTAGATCTTGTTCTTGTCCGCGCCGGTGACAGGCAAGCACAGATCCGTCGATTGAGCCGTGCTCACCAGCGCGTCGATGTTGAACCCGAGCTTCTGCGAAGCGCTGGTGTCCATGCCGAAGTCGCCGAAATCGAGCGTCTCGATGGCCAGCACCACGCCGTCGGAGGGCGTGCACACGACCGGCGTCCCGGTGCCCGACGACACCGCGCTCGACGTCGCCGTCGCGGTGCTCGTCGCCGTGCTGCCGGTGCCGCCGGTGCCGCCGGTGCCGCTCGCCGAGCTCGTCGCCGTCGTGGTCGTCGATTCCCCCGTGGTCGAGCCCCCGCCCCCCGTCGTATCGGTCCCGCCGCAACCGTAGGCCATCGCCGCCAGCGCCGCGATCAAGCTCGTCGTCAGAATTACGTTTCTCATGGCACCTTCCTCAGAACTCACATTGATGGGTGTTGCCGTTGCACGCGGATCCCGCGGCAATGAAAGGACAGACATCCCCGAAGAAGTTATCGCAGGGGATGCCGCAAGCATAGACCGTGTGGGTGTAGCAGAATTGCCCGCCGCCGCAGTCGGCGTCGCTCGCGCACCGGCAGTTGAAGTCGTCGGGGATGCCGTTGCCGTTCTCGTCCTTCCCGTCACAGCACTCGGTCAGGTAGTAGTTGCTGGCCTTGCAGTCGGAGTCGGAGCAGTCGACCTTGCCGTCGCAGTCGTCGTCCTGGCCGTCGGTGCACGCGCCGGCACCGAACTCCGCCTTGGGCGGCTTCCCGCCGTTGCAGTTGAAGCAATTCGGCGCGTTGACGCAGTCGGGATCGGCGCAGTCGACGAAGTGGTCGCCGTCGTTGTCGACCCCGTCGGTGCAGACCTCGGGCGGGTTGGGGGTGATGGTGACGTTGAGCTGGAACGGGCCCTCGTTGGCGCCGCCGTTGATGTCGACGGTGTAGCCGTCGAGGAACACGTAGTACGTGCCCGGGTAGAGGATGGTGAAGTCGAGCGAGCCGGCGTGGTCACCGCCGCTGTCGTCGTCACAGCCGATCTCTTTGCCGTTGTTGCAGGCGCCGGTCCGCACGTAGACGGTGGAGTCGAAGCTGGTCCCGCCCGCGTCGAGGTGGACCTTCGAGGGCTGGGTGAGGATGAAGTAGAAGACGGCCTCCCCGGCGTCCCCACCGCATTGCCCCTTGGTCTCGCTGATGTTCCCCGTGGTGTCCCCGGTGAAGGTGCCGGTCCCGGGGATGAGCTTGGGAGAGAGGCAATTGGCCTGCTTCACGATGCAGAACGGATTGTTGGCACAGTCGGTGTCCTGGCAATCAATCTTGCCGTCGTGGTCGTCGTCCTGGCTGTTGTTGCAGACCTCGGGGAGGGGGGCGCAGTTGGGCGCGAAGAAGCAGGCCGGATCGGCGCAGTCGATCTTGCCATCACAGCTGTTGTCGACGCCGTCGTTGCAGACCTCGGCCTTGCACTGCTGGCAGGACGTCGAGAGGAGGCAGTCGGGATCGGCGCAGTCGGCGAGGCCGTCGCAGTCGTCGTCGATACCGTCGTTGCAGACCTCGGGGAAGCCCGGCGGCACGCATTTGCAGGAGCCGGTGCCGGCGCACTGCGGATCGGCGCAGTCGACGAGGCCGTTGCAGTTGTTGTCCTGCTCGTCGCCGCAGGACTCGGGGTTGCTGGAGCAGCTGCACGCGGCGTCGTTGAAGCAATCGGGATCGGCGCAGTCGAGCTGGCCGTCGCAGTCATCGTCGAAGCCGTTGACGCATTTGCCGGACTCGCTCGGCGCGCAGCCGCAGATCGGCGTGCCGACGCAGTCCGGATCGTTGCAGTCGACCTTGCCGTCGCAGTCGTCGTCCTTGCCGTTGCCGCACTTCTCGCCGCCCGGGGTGGTCACGCAGCCGCAGTCGGGGACGCCCTTGCAGGCCGGATCGAAGCAGTCGGCGACGCCGTTGCAGTCGTTGTCGGTGCCGTCCTTGCAGTCCTCGGGGTGGCCGGAGAAGACGTTGGGGTTGAGGTCGTTGCAGTCGTCGCCGTTCTGGCCGTTGACGAAGCAGCCGACGGGGAGGTGCCCGTCGTTGTCGTCGTCGCGCGGCGGGTGAGCGCAGAAGCCGCCCACGCAGAGGTCGGAGGTGCAGTTGTCGCCGTCGTTGCAGTCGGCCCCGGTGAAGCACGGGCCGGTGCCGCCGGTGCCGCTCGTCATCGAGCCGGTGCTGAGCGAGCCCGTCGTCAGCGAGCCCGTCGTCAGCGAGCCCGTCGTCAGCGAGCCTGTCGTCAGCGAGCCCGTCGTCAGCGAGCCCGTCGTCAGCGAGCCCGTCGTCAGCGAGCCCGTCGTCAGCGAGCCCGTCGTCAGCGAGCCCGTGGTCGGGATGCCGCCGGCGCCGCCCACGCCCCCGGCGCTCTCGTCGAGGCCGAGGTTGGTGCGGGCGCAGGCCGGGATCGTGCACAGGGCACCGAGGAGCGCGAGCGACGCGACGAAGGCGTTGCTTCGAACGGCCGCGAGGAGCCCACGTCGACGATGGGAGGACGAGCGTTGCATCGGGATAAGACCTCTCGAGACGGCGCAGCGGGGCCCAGATCGGCGCGCGTCGCGGCGCGACGTCGCAGGGATCCCGCGGTGGACTGCGGACAGTAAGCTCGCAGGGTCGGCGAGCCGCCTCAGCAAAGCAAGTTCCGACGCCGGGAGAAAGCCCCAGCCCCTGAAATTCATCGCCCGAGAAGACGGGTGGCGCCGGGCGACGCGCAGGGCGAGCGCGCGCCGGCGATCCTGGTTTGGCCGATCGTTTGCCCTGCGCGGGCCTCGCGTGTAACGACCGGCGCGTGCACCTGCTCCTCCTTGCCCAGAGCGCCGGCGCCGCGGACCTCTCCCGGGGTCGCTGGCCGGCGCCGCCCTGGGCGATCGCGCTCGTGGGCGTCGTCGTCACCGCCCTCGCCGTGGCGCTCCTCGTGCTGCGAGCGCGGCGCGCGAAGAAGGCTTCGTCCGCAGGCCCTCACCAGGGCAAGCCCGGGGAGCGACCTTGAGCAAGATGGTCCGCCGCTTGATCAGCGCGATGCTCCTCGGCGTCGCCGTCTACGGCGGCTTCGTGCTCTACCGCGGCGTCGGCCGCATCGCCCACGAGTTCGGCCACTACGCGTGGTGGACGTTCGCCGCCGCGTGCGCGCTGGCGTTCTCGAACTACCTGCTCCGCTTCCTCAAGTGGGAGTACTACCTCGGCGTGCTCGGGATCCGCGGGGTCCCCAAGGGCGAGAGCCTGCTGATCTTCCTCTCCGGCTTCGTGCTCACGGTGACGCCGGGCAAGGTCGGCGAGGTCTTCAAATCCCTTATTTTGAAGGAAATCCGCGGCGTGCCCATCGAGCGCACCGCGCCGATCGTCGTCGCCGAGCGGGTCACGGATCTCATCGGCGTGATCACCTTGATCGCCGTCGGGAGCCTGAGCCTCCCGGGCGGGATGGTGTGGGCCTCGGCCGGCGCGATCCTCGTCGCGGCGCTCCTGGTGTTCGTCTCTTCGCCCGCGCTCTCGGCGCGGCTGCTCCACCTGCTTCCGCGGCTCCCCGGCGCGCTCGGGCGGGTCTTCGGGCGGATCGCGCCCAAGGTCGAGGAGGCGCTCCTGCGGCTGCGCGAGCTGACGACGCCGCGGCGCCTCGTGTGGCCGACGCTGCTCTCGATCGCCGCCTGGTCGCTCGAAGGGATCGCGCTCTGGGTGATCCTCGGCGGCTTCGGCGAGCACCCGCCGCTGACGACCACCGCGTTCCTCTACGCGACGGCGACCCTCGCGGGCGCCCTGGTCCCCGTGCCGGGCGGGCTCGGCGTGACCGACGGGCTGCTCGAAGGTCAGATGGCGGCGCTGGCCGCCGTCGCTCACGAGACGGCGACCGCGGCGATGCTGCTGGTGCGCTTCGCGTCGCTCTGGTTCGCGGTTGCGGTGGGCTTCATCGCCCTCGCTCTGCTACGAGCACGAAACCCTTCGCTCGCCGCGAGCGGGGACGGATCGGAGCAGCCGGCCGGGACCCAGATCGAAAAAACGCCTTGACGATGGGCCACGGGACAGTGTGAAAGCTTGGAAGCCCGACCCGAACGCCTGGGAATCGTCAGCGACCCCCAGCCAAGAACGAGGAGCAGCCGCGTCGGCGGCGTGAGGACATGGCATCCAACCAACGTGGCCCGGTTACCAAGAGCAGCTCTCCTTCCGGAGGCGCTCGGCTCGTGCAGCGGGTCATCGATCGGCTGAAGAAGCGACCCTCCGCCCAGGAGGCCGTCGGGGCGAGCGCGATCGCCCTCGACCGGCTCGAGTCGAAGCTGATGGTGGAGCTGCCGCCGTCGCTCCGCACCTTCCTCGCCTTCGACTACACCTTCGCGACGCTGGGCAAGCGCTTCCAGGGGCGACACCGCTTCGGGATCGATCCGGCGGCGCCGCGCCCGCGCATCACCAGCGTGCGCAAGCTCGCCGAGGCGAAGACGGACCTCGGGTGGACCGACTCGCGCATCCGCTCCAAGGTCGTGCGCTTGCCCGGGCTCCCCGGCCAGCCGTGGAACGCGCTCTACCTCGGCGAGGCGCGCCGCGACGGCGAGCTGCCGATCCTCGGCCTCGAGAACGAGGACACCAACGTGCGCGTCTACGTGCGCTACACGGCCTTCGATCTCTACCTGTGCGACCAGTCGGGCCTCCTCGCGCTGAGCGAGTCGCAGCGGCTCGACGATCTCGAGTCGCACGTGGCGGCCAACCCGGAGCTCGGCTCGGGCGAAGAAGAAGAAGACGCGGAGACGGACTACTGAGCGCGGAGACGGACGGCGCGCCGCGGATCTTCGAAGCGGCGAAGGCCGATCCTCGGGATCGCCTCGACAAGCTCGTGGTGAAGCTGCTGGCGCGCGCGGGCGAGAGCGCGTCGCGGGCCGAGGTGCAGCGGTGGATCGAGCACGGGCGCGTCCTCGTCGACGGCGAGATCGGGCGCGTGGCCGCCAAGGTGGCGGAGGGCGCGCGCGTCGAGGTCCGCCCCGAGCCGCCCGAAGCCTCGAGCGCCGTGCCCGACGCGTCGGTGATCTTCCGCGTCGTCCACGAGGACGCGCACCTCATCGTCGTCGACAAGCCCGCGGGCCTCGTCGTCCACCCGGCGCGCGGCCACGCGACCGGCACGCTGGTCAACGGCCTGCTCGCGCGCGGCGGCTTCGATCGCGCGCCGATCGATGCGCGCGATCCGGCCGGGCACCTGCGGCCGGGGATCGTCCACCGCATCGACAAAGGCACGAGCGGGCTCCTCGTCGTCGCCAAGGACGCGAGCACGCGCGAGGCGCTCAAGGCGCTCTTCGCCAAGCACGAGATCGAGCGCGAGTACGTGGCCGTCGTCGTCGGTCGCGCTGCCGGGGCGACGATCAGCACGCTCTACGGGAGGCACCGCAGCGATCGGCTGCGCTTCACCTCGCTCACCGACAGCGGCAAGGTCGCGGTGACGCACGTGAGCGTGGTCGAGCCGCTCGGCCCCGCGACGCTGGTGGCGTGCCGGCTGGAGACGGGGCGCACCCACCAGATCCGCGTCCACCTCGCCGAGCGCGGGGGCACGCCGATCCTCGGCGATCCGCTCTACGGGCGCGTGCCGCAGGATCCGACGCTGCGCGCGGCGGCCGCGGCGCTGGGGCGGCAGGCGCTCCACGCGCGCGTCCTCGGCTTCGTGCACCCGGCGACGGGCCGCCCCGTGCGCTGGGAGAGCCCGCTGCCCGACGATCTGGCGCGCTGCCTGGAAGCGTGTCGGGCCAAAGCCCGACACATCAAAATCGCACGCTGAAGGCGTGCCCGCGTGGGGTGGGGACCCCAAAAAACCGCGCTACCAGATCTTCGATTTGATGTGCCCCTTCGACTTCACGAGGATGTCGACGAGGGCGCGGTCGTAGAAATTCTTCTGGTACAGGTCGGGCGAGACGCGGCTCTTGTAGAGGGCGCGGCCCTCCTCGATCTCCTCGGCCAGCGCCGCGAAGAGGTCGTCGCTCTGGATGCCCTGCACGATTTTCTCCTCGTTGTAGAGGGAGAGGTCGCTCGCAATGGCGCGCGCTAGACGGCGGGCAGCCTCGTCAGTCTCGATCAGGGGCATCTCGGTCTTTCCTCCACCACCACGGGGAACGCTTCGGCGCGCCAGGATAGGCCGCCCGGTAGAGCGGTGTCAAAGACGCTGCACGCTCTGCGACGCCGACGAGCGCCGGAAGGCCAGGGCCGCCAGCGCCGAGACCAGCGGAAACACCACCAGCGAGTAGCGGCCGGCGCCGAAGAAGGCGGCGTGCGTGGCCATCGTCGCCGCCACGGTGGCCGCGGTCACGGGGAGGAGCACCGGGCCGCGCAGGAGCGAGCGGCCCCGCAGGAGCGCGGCGATCACCAGGGCGGCGTAGCCGATCCAGGCGTGGAGCGTCAGCGCGGAGATCGCGCCCACGGCGGCGACGGCGAGGCGCGCGTGGCGGCGACGGCGAGGCTCCTCGGCGGGGCGGCGGGCCATGGCCGCGAGCGCGAGGAGGAGGACGACGCGCTCGAACAGCGTCTCCACGACGCCGAGCGCGACCTTGGCGCGGTAAGGGAAGGCCTCGGCGTTGGACGCGTTCAGGTACCAGCCCGCGGCGCCGGCGTAGTCGAACGTCGCGGCGAGCTTCCTCGGCGCGAGGCCGAGCCACGTCAGCGGGTGCGCGGCGATGTAGCCCTGCGCGGCGCGGCCGAAGCACTGATCCTTCTCGGCCTCGTCGTAGACCTCGCGGCACGACGCGGGGACCTGGATCGGGGACCAGGCGCCGGTCGAGGCCTCGTCGGCGCCGATGAGCAGGTTCCACCCGCCGTTGACGCTCACGAGGGCGCAGCGCTTCATCCGCACGCAGTTGCGCGCCGTCCACGGGGCGCACACCGCGAGCGCGACGATCGTCGCCAGCGCCGCGGCGAGCGCGCGCCGACGCCAGCCTGCGCCGACAGCGATGGCCGCGAAGAGCGGCGCCAGCACCAGCGACTGCGGGCGCACCAGCGTCGCCGCGCCGAGCGTGAGGCCGAGCGCGACGATCCCGATCCAGCGCGAGGCGGGGCGATCCCGCGTCCAGGCCACGACGCCCGCGGCGACGGCGAGGAGCGCGGCGACGACGCCCTCGGTCATCAGCGCCGGCGTGTAGGCGACGAGGCCCGGATGCAGCGCGACGAGGAGGCCCGCGGCGAGCGCGATCCGCCGTGATCCAGCGCGCGCAGCCAGGCGATGCGCGGCGTACGCGGCGAGGGCGCCGAGCGCGGCGTTGAGGATCATCGCCGCGGCGGGGCGAGGCCCGACGAGCGCGTAGATCGCGCCCACCGCGGCGGGGTAGCCGATGGGGTAGTGCGCGGCGTAGGTGACGGCGCCGTCGGGCCAGAGCCAGGTGTAGCCGAGGCCCTGCGCCACGCGCTCGGCGATGCGCTGGTAGTAGGTTCCGTCGGCCGTCGGCGGGAAGCGCGAGGCCGCCCAGATCACCACCGCGAGGCGCGCCGCGAGCGCGACCGCGGCGACACCCCACGCGTCGCGGCGCGAGGGCGCCGCTCCTGCGGGCCCGGCCACGCTCAACCCGCGCGCCGGCTCGGCGACGAGGACGCGAGCGGGAAGCTCGCGAGCAGGCCGACCCTCCGCAGCGCCGTCACCACCTCGCACGCGGGCAGGCCGACGACGTTGGCGTACGAGCCCTCGAGGCGCGCCACCGCGAACGATCCCAGCCCCTGCACGGCGTAGGCGCCCGCCTTGTCGAGGCCCTCGCCGGTGGCGGCGTAGCCTTCGATCTCCGCGTCGTCGAGCGCGCGAAAGACCACGACCGTGCTCACCGTCTCCTCGTGGAGCGGGCGCGTCGGCGCCTCGGGCCCGGAGATCGCGAAGCGCGTCGACACCTGATGCGCCCGGCCCGCGAGCGCGCGCAGCATCGATCGCGCCTCGGCCTCGTCCGCGGGCTTGCCGAGGATACGGCCGTCGAGGATCACCGTCGTGTCGGCGACGAGGATCGCGCCGGCCGCCTTCGCCTCGGGGCGCGCGCCGGTGGCCGCGAGCTTGAGAGCAGCGATGCGCTCGAGGTACAGGAGCGCCTCTTCGCCGGGCAGCACCGACTCGTCGACCACCGCGGGGAGGACCACCAGGGGCAAGCCGAGCGTGGCGAGGATCTCGCGACGACGCGGGGACGCGGAGCCGAGGAGGAGCGGGTGCTGAGGGTCGATCATGCGCGGCGCGCGACGTACGTTGGCTCCTCACTGCGAGCAAGCGGCCCGGTAAATCCTCGCATCCGGGCCGGGTTTCCCCGCTCGGGACGAATGAGCTTTCGAGCCCGCCCGCAGCGGGTGTAGAGCACCGCGCGATGGATCCGCGGCCACAGGCGCTCTCCCGGCCGGCCTTCACCTCGCGGCGGTGCCGCTCGCTCGTGACCGCTGGGGTCGCCTCGGCGGCCCTCCTCGTGAGCGCGGGGCAGGCGCGCGCGCAGACCTGCGAGCCGGCGAGCGGGCTCTCGACGTGCGTCGACGCGGACAACCTCTGGGTCACCCCGGGCGCCGGGCCGTTCCTCTCCGTCGCGCCGGCGCTGACGATGCCGGCCGGGCGCGCCTCGTTCGGCCTCGCGCTCAGCTACCTCTCGCGGCCGGTCGGGCTCGCGGTCGCCTCGCCCAGCCGCGCCGGGACGACGATCAACGCCATCGACAACATGGTCAACGCGACCTTCCTCGGCTCGCTCGGCCTCAGCGATCGCTTCGAGCTGACGCTGGCCGCGCCGATCACGCTCTACCAGAGCGGCGCGGGCCTCGGCGCCGTGACCGGCACCAGCGAGGAGCTCGTCCGCAGCGCCGTCCGCGACCTCCGCTTCGGCGGCGCCTTCGCGCTGATCAAGCACCCGCGCGTCGGCGCGCTCCTCGGCCCGGCGCTCACGCTCCGCGTCGAGTTCGCCGTGCCCACCGCCACGACGGGCGTCTTCGCCGGCGGCGACACGATGACCGCGGCGCCGTCGCTCGCCTACGATCAGCGCTTCGGCCGGCTCGAGCTCGGGATGCAGGCGGGCGCGCGCATCCGCGGCGCGACCAAGCTCGCCAACGCCGTCGTCGGCACGCAGATCTACTACAGCCTCGGCGCCTCCTTCGACGTGCTCCCGGGCGGCCTGCTCTCCATCGGCGGCGAGGGGTTCGCCCTGCTCACGCTCGCGCAGCAAGGCCCGCGCAAGCTCGGCATCGACCCCGGCACCAGCCAGCCGCTCGTGCCGGCGGAGTGGATCGCCTCGGCCACGAGCACGCCCTTCCTCGCGGGCGATCTCGGCTTCACCCTCGGCGGCGGCGGCCCGATCCCGCTCAGCAACGAGGCCCTCACCGCCCCGCGCTTCCGCTTCGATTTCGCCCTCCGCTACGCGCCCACCGGCCACGATCTCGACGGCGACGGCATCCTCGATCGCGACGACAAGTGCCCGAACGATCCCGAAGATCGCGACGGCTTCCAGGACGACGACGGCTGCCCCGATCCCGACAACGACGGCGACGGCATCCTCGACAAGGCCGACAAGTGCCGCGACGAGGCCGAGGACTTCGACGGCTTCCAGGACGACGACGGCTGCCCCGAGCTCGACGACGACAGCGACGGCGTCCCCGACGCCGACGACAAGTGCCGGAGCGAGCCCGAAGACCGCGACGGCTTCCAGGACGAGGACGGCTGCCCCGACCCCGACAACGACGGCGACGGCATCCCCGACAAGCTCGACAAGTGCCCGAACGGCGCCGAGGACAAGGACGGCTTCCGCGACGACGACGGCTGCCCCGATCCCGACAACGATCTCGATTCGATCCTGGACACCGCCGATCAGTGCCCGAACGAGGCCGAAGATCGCGACGGCTTCCAGGACGAGGACGGCTGCCCCGAGCTCGACAACGACGGCGACGGCGTCCTCGACCGGGCCGACAAGTGCCCGAACGACGCCGAGACCATCGACGGCAACCAGGACGAGGACGGCTGCCCCGAGCCCAACGCGAAGTCGCAGGTGAGCTGGTCGGGTGATCACGTCGTCGCGCGGAAGTCCGCCCGCTTCGGCGCCGGCAACGCCAAGCTCACCCCCGACCTCGAGAAGCAAGCGAAGATGAGCGCGCAGCTCGTCGTCAGCCGCACGCCGCTCGACTCGGTGGTGATCGAGGCCTTCCCCGATCGCGCCGGCGACACCTCCACCGCCGCGGTCGACCTCGCCGCGCGCCGCGCCGAGGCGCTCCGGAACGTCTTCGTCAAGGCGGGCCTCCCCGCCGAGAAGATCGTCGCCGCCGCCGGCGACCTGTCCCTCAAGCGCGCCGCCGACGCGCCGCAGATCGAGATCACCGCTCGCCGCGCCGCCCCCGTGCGCAAGCGTCGAGCGTCGCCCACGGAGACCGAGAAGAAGCCCTGATGAACGTCCAGGAATCGAACCGCACCCGCACGCTGGTCATCGCGATGGACCGTGGAGAAGAGCTCCCGGTCGGGTTGATCCGCGCGCTGGGCGAGGCCGAGGCCCGCTCCGCGTGGCTCAGCGGAACCGGCGCCCTCGAGGCCGCCGAGATCGCCGTCTACGATCAAGCCTCGCACACCTGGTCGGCCACGCGCCGCATCGACACCCCGACGACGCTGGTCTCGCTCACCGGCAACGCCGCCGTCGAAGCGGGCGTCCTCGTGCTCCACCTGACCGTGACGCTCGCCCGCGAGACCGACACCGGCAACGAGCTCATCGCCGGCCAGCTCGTGTGGGCCCGCGCCTACGCGATCGAGCTCTGCGTGACGGCCTTCGACGACCTGACCCTCACGCGCACCGTCGACGAGCGCACGGGGCTCTCGCTGCTCTCGGGGCGCAAGACCACTGCTGTTCTCGTGGAGCCGCCTGCTCGCACGGCTCCGGCTCCGGCGCCTGCGCCTGCTGCGGTGACGCCTGCTGTTGCGCCCGCCCCGGCTCCGACGCCTGTCGCTGCGCCTGCGGCTGCACCGGCTCCGGCTCCGGTTCGCGTGCATGTCACTCCGCCTCCTCCGCCTCCGCCGCCTCCTCCCCCGCCGCCTCCTCCCCCGCCGCCTCATGCGCATACGCCTGCGCCGAGCCCGCCGACGGCGGCGGCGCGGGCTGCGCTCCATTACGGCACGACGACGGCGGCTCCTGCCGAGGCACCGACGATCCTCACGCGGCCCAATCGGCACAAGGAAGAGCAGATGGATGCGTACCCGGAGATTGGGGATGCGGTCACGCACTTCCACTTTGGGGACTGCACGGTGATTAGCTCCGATGGGGATCGCATTCGCCTGCGGCAGGACAAGGATGGGCGCGTGCGTGAGGTCGCTCTGGCGATGCTGCGGATCACGGAGCCGACGACGCTGGCGGACGGGCGGCGGCACTTTGTGCTGGGGCGGAAGAACTGAAGAACTGAAGAACTGAAGAACTGAAGGGCTGAGGAGCTGAGCTGCCTTTGCGAGAGGGTGGCTCTGTTCAGTCGATCCAGGGCGCGGCGTTACTCTTTCGCCACGTCGGCGGCTTTGCCCACTCTTCTCCGTTTGCCTTCAGTGCAGCTCGCCAGAAGCCGAGCGTGCGCTTGCTCAGCTCCGGGTGACCGACATCCTTCAAGAACCGATGGATCCCTATGAGCCCGTACGTCGCCAGGAGCCAGCGCACCTCGGCGATTCCGCCGAACTCGAGCACGCGCGGGAGGATGTAGTTGGCAGCGGCTTCCGTATCGAGCGCCTCGGCGTCGACGTCCCAGAACACCCAGCGGTGCGGAGGGGGGACCTTGGCCATGGGGCCACTATAGCGCAAGCTCGCGCCGGGTTGGTCCTGGAGCGAAGGTGAATGCAGTGCGAGGCTCGGCGAAAGCCCGCGGGGCTCGGTAGGTGCGGAGCGTGCGCATTCGGATCCGCTCGTTCGCTGCAACCATCTCCTTAGCGCCACAGCGAGCTCGTTCACGAGCCATGCAGCCTTGCCCTGCCGCTCTCGCGCCGAAGCTCCCTGCTCTCGCCAACAGCCAAGCCCCCCATCTC
>FSTQ01000545.1_pt1 | contig 12861 bp, 9 predicted proteins | sample 1637281 | NCBI WGS metagenome assembly FSTQ01 (sample SAMEA3914818, study PRJEB12502) | metagenome | biome: forest; material: soil | place: Canada | collected 2010-06-26 | depth 0.1 m
CCGCGCTCTCGCCGGGCGCGTTCTTTTCGAAGCAGCGCCGTCATCCGTCGTTGACGCCCCGGCACGAGGATGCCGCTGAAGCGAGCGACGAGCTCCGCCTCGCTCCTCCCGCACCGCGCTCGAGCCTCGACTGCCCCGAGGCCCCGCGCTCGGCTCCGGGGCTCGTTGCCGAGGACACCACGCTCGGCGACAGCGCGGTGACGCTTCAGCAGAGCCAGTGTGCTCCGCCCTCGCGAGACCCTTGCCGTTATCAAAAGCGATGATATCGTCGGGCTACGCCTCAGGATGGAGCTTGCTCCAGGATTGGTCCTTCCGGGGTCACCCCGGTGCCCAAGGCTGAATCTGGTCGTCGCGGCCCGCTGCGCGAAGGCCCCAAATCGAACACCCGACCTGCGCCGGTTGGAACTACCAACGCGGACCTGGGTGCCGGTACGCCGGAGGAGGGATGGAAACCATGCAAAGTACCAGTGGCTCTAAACCGGAGGCTGGGAACAGCTGACCATCGATAGAGGTACCTACGGCGGCCCCCGAGGCTGCGAGGTATCCGCTCCCGGGACCGGACGCGCGAAGATCGCGCTTCTCAACCGGTGCAGCACGGTCAGTGGCCTCCGGTAGTAAGAGGCCCAGGGCGGGTCGGGTGCGGATAACGCTCCCGACCCGTTTTTCGTTGGGGCCGCGGGCGGCCCCAAACCCCGCGCGCGCTGTGCGCGCTTTTGTCGGACGTCCTCGCGGATGCGACGAGCGGCCACGTTGGGCTCGCGGGTGCAACGAGCGGACACGTTGGTATCGCGGACGCGACGCAAACCCCGCGCGCGCTGTGCGCGCTTTTTCGGATGTCCTCACGGATGCGACGAGCGGCCACGTTGGGCTCGCGGGTGCAACGAGCGGACACGTTGGTATCGCGGACGCGACGAGCGGCTACGTTGGTGTCGCTGGTGCAACGAACAGCCTCGGAGCGCGGGGTTGTTGGCCCGAGCGCGGTGGGGCTGGTAGGCGCTGCGGATGGGTCGATCGTGGTCGTTCGCGTGGGCGTTGCTTGCGGGTCCCTGTCTTGTGGGGTGCAGCGATATCTTCGGGGACAAGGACGCGCATCAGCCGGGTGACTCGCTCGGCACGTACCACGTGGCGGCGAAGCGTGGGTCCAACACCTGCGGTGAGGGGGCGCTCGGGAACCAGGCGGCGTGGGAGTTCGACGTCAAGCTGGCGCGGGGCGGGGCGGAGATCTTCTGGAACAACGGGGCCGAGGTCATCGACGGGACGATCGACGCCGACGAGAAGAGCTTTCACTTCGACACCGGCGTGCTGATGAACATGCGGACGGCCGAGGATCATGGGCTCCCGGCGTGCTCGATCCAGCGCTCGGATCGGGCGGACGGCGTGCTCGCGGCGACGGGCACCGACGTGGGCTCGTTCGAAGGGGATCTCGTGTTCCGCTTCGCTCCCTCGGCGGGATCTTCGTGCGAGGATCTGGTGCAGGGGAGCACGGCGATCCTCGCGGCCCTGCCCTGCACGATCGCCTATGCGCTCACCGGGACGCGGACCGTGGCTCCTTGAGGCGCGGCGCGGGGCGCGGATGATCTCGGCGTGGGATCGGAGGCTCACCCTTCGCGCGGCGGCCCTCGCGGGGATCACCGCGCTCTTCACGCTGCTGGTGATCGCGGCGACCGACGAGGGGGCGCCCTTCGCGCGGCGCCTCGGGATGGCGTCGGCGCTCGGGCCGATCGCCGGCGCGGTGGGCGCGCTCGGGGCGATCCGGCTCGCGGCGGCGCGGGGCGAGCTGCGCGCGCTGGCGGCGATCGGCCTCGCGCCGGCGCGGGCGGCGCGAGGGGCGATCGCCGGCGGGGCGCTCCTCGCGGCGCTCGGGCCGGCGCTCGCGGCGGCGGGCGTCGCGGATCTCGGCGGGCTCTTTCCAAGGCCCGCCGCGGCGCATGTCTGGGTCGCGAGCGACGGCGGGATGACCGAGCTCACGCAGGGGCTGCGCGTCGATCCCGGCGGATCGATGACGCGCGTCGCGGCGACGCCGGGCGCGGCGGCGGCGCTGCCCGCGAGCGCGGCGGCGTTCACGGTGATCGCGCTGGCGATCGCCGCGGTCGGCGTGCCGCTCTGGAGCGCGGCGGCGGCGGCGTGGGGCGCGGGCTCGGCCGAGACCGCGCGCGTCGCCGTCGGGGTGATCGGGCTCCTCTTCGCCGTCGTCGCGTTTCAAGCGGTGGCCGCGGGGCGGTCTCCTCCGGCGCTCTTGATCGTCGCGCCGCTCATCCTCTTCCTCGACGGGGCGGCGGCGCGATACCGTGCTCGCACGCCATGAGCACCATCGTCTCTCGCGGGGGTTCGATCGAAGGCTTCGCGCTCCTCGTCCACGGCGGGGCCGGCGCGGTGGCCGAGGCGCGGCGCGCGGCGCACACCGAGGGCTGCCGGCGCGCCGCGCAGGTCGGGGCCGCGGTGCTGCGATCGGGCGGCGGCGCGCTCCTCGCTGTCGAGGCGGCGGTCCGCGCGCTCGAGGACGATCCGCTCTTCAACGCGGGCACCGGCGCTTGCCTCAACGCCGAGGGGCGGGTCGAGCACGACGCGTCGATCATGGAAGGCACCCGCCTCGGCGCGGGCGCGGTGTGCGCGCTCGACGGGTTCACGCAGCCCATCTCCGTCGCGCGGGCGGCGCTCGAGGACGGACGGCACGTGCTCTACGCCGGGCCCGGCGCGCGGGCCTTCGCGCTTCGAAAAGGCTTTCTCCCCGTGGACAACGAGGCGCTGGTGACGCCCGCTGCGCGCGCGGCGTTCGAAGCCGCGCGCGCCGACGGCGGCGCCCTCGGCTGGGCCGGCGGCACGGTGGGCGCTGTCGCCCTCGACGCGCGCGGCGGTTTCGCTGCGGCCACGAGCACCGGCGGGACGATCAACAAGAGCGCGGGGCGCGTCGGCGACTCGGCGCTGATCGGGGCGGGCACCTACGCCGACGACGAGGCCGGCGCCGTCTCCACCACCGGCCACGGCGAGGGGATGATCCGCATCGCCGCCGCGCACAGCGCCTCCGCTGCGATGGCCTCCGGCGCGAGCGCCGAGGCCGCAGCGAGCGCGGTGATCGCCAGGCTCACGGCGAAGATCGGGTCGACCGGCGGCCTCATCGCCGTCGATCGCGCGCGCCGCTGGGGCTTCGCGCGATCCACGGCGACCATGTCGTGGGCCCTCGTCACGGGGGCGCACGAAGAGGCCGGGATCTGAAGGCTCGTCGCTGACGCGATCGCGAGGCGGGTGATCGCGACGAAGCGACGAGCGCGCTCAGGGGTGCGTGCGACGAGCGCTCAGGGGTGCGCAGGCTGCGCGTGCGGATTGACTTGCTGCTGCGGCTGCGGCTGCGGCTGCTGCGGCTGCGGCTGCGGCTGCTGCGGGTTGGCCGCCTGCTGCTGCTGCGCGGTGCGCGGCGTGCCCGCGGGGTTGGTGGTCTTGCCGGCGTTGTCGCAGCGCACGCCCCAGTCGCGCCACTCCTCGGTGGTGCCGACGTCGGAGAACGGCGCGGTGAGCGCGGGGTACACCTGACCTTCGCGCGTGCCCGCCGCGATGCCGTTGCCCGCGTGCGATCGCCGCGTGGCGTCGTCGATGTTCGAGCCCAGGCTCACGAGGAAGCCCTTGAGCACCGCGTCGTTGGTGGGGTTCGTGAGGTTCCGCTTTCCGTAGGTGATGCGGTAGCTGGTCCACTGCACCTGCGCCTTCTGGATCTCCGCGTCGTGCCCGGCCTTGAAGAGCAGGTAGAGCATGGCGACGCTGGTCGTGTCCTCGCGCGTGAGGAGCGAGAACGACGAGGCGATGGTGCCGTGCTCGTCGGCGAGCTGGAGGTGCTGGCCCACGGCGTCGAGGCCGGCGCGCAGCGAGCGCGTGATCTCCGCGGTGCCGAGCTTGAGCTTGCAGCAAGGGACGCGGAACAGCAGCGGCGTGTTGTACGCGGAGGGCGTCCACGAGCGGTTGCGCGAGCGGAACGAGACGCCGATGCCGTAGCGGCCGAAGCAGCGATCGAAGGCCGCCGGGAAGAAATCGTAGACGTAACAGAGGATCTGGTGGAGCTCCCCGGCCGCCGAGCCGCGGGGCCACGTCCACTGGTTCATACCCCAGCTCGCCTTGGGGCCGTCGTAGGACGAGACGGCGCTGGGCCCGCCCTCGACGTCGAGCACGCCCGCGACCACGAGCCGCCGCGAGGAGCTGAGGTCCGAGGCGTAGCCGGCGCGGATCGTCGCCTTGGTGTCGTCGCCGCGCTGGGCGAGGCCGTAGTGCCCCGAGTAGCGGCTGATCGGCCCGATGTCGGTGTTGGTGCTCGATTCGAAGAGGTGCTTCTGGTACTGGCTCACCGGCGTCACGTCGTAGTTGATGCGCTTGGCCCAGGGATCCTCGGTGATCTTCGTGCCGCTGGGCAGCTCGAAGCGGAACCACGGCATCTCGCCGACCAGGTGGAGCGCGCTGTCGAGATCGCGCTGCGGGTACTCGATCTGGGCGGTGTTGACGCCGGTCTCGAGCTCGGCGTGCTTGCCCTCTTCGCCCGGCGTGGAGAGGCAAAGCCTGCGGATGGTGGGGTAGCCGGTGACGGCGGCCGGCGCGTCGGGGACCGTCACCTTGACCTTGACGGCGGCGGTGCCGGTCGGGCCGAGGCGGGGGCCGTCGTGGAGCGTGATCAGCGTCCCGCCGTCGGCGGCCGTCGCCGCGGGCGTGTCGGCGTTGCTCGGCAGCTCCGTCAGCGTGACGCCGGCGCGCTCTTGCCAGAGGAAGCGCGCGCGGATGAAATCGCGGTAGGGCTTGTTGTCCTTGGCGACCTCGCACGCCTCGTAGGCCGTCGTCGTCGGCCAGCTCCAGGCGTCGACGCGCGATTCGAAGTCCGGGTACGAGAGCGGCAAGAGGTTGGCGGCGTCGACCACGCCGGCGATGTGCGCGTAGACGAGGTGGACGTGGTGCTTGACGCAGGGCGAGACCGGCTCGGCGGCGAAGTCACGCGCCAGCGCGGCCTGGATCTGACGGAGCTTGTCGGCGTTCACGGGCTTTCCTTTCGGGCCATCGCGGTGTCCTCGACCAGCATGCGGCGGATCGCGGCCTCGTAGACCAGGTGGATGCGCGTCGAGACGGGCACGTCCGATCGCGCCAGCGTCTCCTCGGCCCACGTCTCCTCGTCGAAGCGAGGGCCGTGGGTGAAGACGAGCACGACGAACGTGGAGACATCGAGGTCGACCCAGAGCCCCCAGCGGTGCGCGCGGAGGATGGCCTGCTCCATTCGGCCCTGCGTCTCGGCGTCGCAGACCTCCGGCATCTCGCGATGCAGGAACTCGAGCATGCGCTCCGGGAACGTGACGGCCGCAGCGGCGGCGAAGGAGGCGAGCTGGGTCGGTTTGATCCTGAACATCGACGCGGCACTCCCGAAGGTAGATGAATTTGCTCGGAAATGCGATGGAGATCCGCCGATGGGAGGGCGCCTCGGCGTGTATCGCCGGCACCAGCGGCAGGCTCACCGCGCTGTCGTTCGAGGAGGAAAGCGACTCCAGCAGCGGAGCCGCGCGACGACGAGCGCCGGAGAGGCGCCGCACGCCGGCCGCACGGTGCCTCTCACCGCGCTTGCTGGAAGCACTGCATGTGCGCGGGACCCCCTCCTCCAGCGCTTGCGCGAGGCACCGCACCACCGCGGGGGTCCCTCCCCCGGCGCTTGCGCGAGGCGCCGCACCACCGCGGGGGTCCCTCCCCCAGCGCTTGCGCGAGGCACCGCGTCCGCTCGAGGCGACCCTCGCGACGCTTGCGTAAGGCTCCCCCGACCTCTCTCATCGGGAACGGTGCGTGGATCCACCGGAGCTCACCGAGCGGCGAGCGGCATCGACCTCAGAAATGCTCGAACGAGCCGAGGTAATCGCGCGCCGGATCCACGGCGAGGCCCGGCGCGATCGGCGCGATCATCGGGAAAGACGAGGTGCGCGGGGCCGATCGAAACGGCGTGGGATCCTGCCCCGGCCGCGGCCAGAGGCCGATCTCGCGCGCGCCGCGGTGCTCGGCGACGGCGCGGATCGTCGCGAGCACGCGCGCGGGGGCCACGCCGGGCGCGCTCCACTCGTCGACCCAGAGGAGGCTGTCGGGCCGAGGGTCCGGGAGATCGCGCAGCGGGTCGTCGAGGCTCGCGAGGAGGTAGCCGACGTCGCGCCCGGCGTCCGACACTACGAGCGCATCTGCAACCCGGTTGCGCCACTGGAAGAAGCGAAAGAGCGCGCGCGAACGCAGCGGCCGGAAGGCCTCGGGCGACGAGGCCCAGCTCGCCTCGTGCCAGGCGATGAGGCGATCGAGATCGCCCTTGCCGGCGGGGCGAAACGAGAGCGCGTCGGCCTCGGGCAGCGCGTCGGTGAGGGCGAAGTGATCGACGGCGGGGAGCGCGGTGAAGCCGAGGCGCGCGTAGTACGCGGTGTCGATGTCCGAGTAGAGGATCGCCGCCGCGTAGCCGAGATCCTTGGCCTCGCGGACCATGGCGCGGATCAGCGCGGGCGCGTGCCCCTTGCCGCGCTCGCTCTCCCTGGTGAAGACCGCGCCGATGCCGAGCACGCGCGCCTCGCGGCCGCCCGCGCGAAAGAGGAGGCTATAGCGCTTGCTCGCCGCGACGAGCCCCTGGGTAGAGACGAGGCCGACGTAGCGCAGGAGCTCCGGGCCCGCGTGGGCGAGCTGCGCCGCGGTGTAGGCGAGGTGGTCGGCCTCGGTGCGGCCGCTGCCCCAGAGGGCGCGGTTCAGGCGCGCGGCCTCGTCGACGTCGGATCGATCGAGCTGCGGAACGTAGCGCGGCGTGGTCATGAGGAAGAGAGCTCCTCGATCACGGCGAGCGTGCCGCGATCGATCTCGGCGTCGGTGAGGTAAGGCGCGGGCCCGAGGCGCAGGAGGTCGCGCCGCGAGTCGGTGAAGACCCGGCGCGCGCGGAGGCGCTGGACGACGGCGCCGGCGTCCGCGTGGCGAACGGCGACGAAGCCGCCGCGGCGATCGTCGTCGCGCGAGGAGACGACGTCGGCAGCGCGGCCGTGCGCGTCGAGGAGCGCGAGGATGCGGCGGGTCTGGCGGAGCGAGATCGCGCGCAGCCGCGGCACGGTGAGGCCGAAGCGATCCCAGTGCGCGAGGACGGCGTCGGCGCGGTAGATCGGCGAGGCGTCGAAGGTGGCCCCCGCGAAGCGCGCGCCGCCGGGCCCGTAGGCGACGGCGTAGCTGCGGGGCGCGCCGAGCGCGGCGAAGTCGGCGAACCAGCCGGTGTCGACGGGGCGCAGCGCGGTGCCCGACGGGATGCGCAGCCAGCAGATCCCCTCGCCGAACTCGGCGTATTTGTAGCCGCCGGCGGCGACGAAGAGCTGCGCCTTCGCGGGGCCCCAGTCGACGGGGACGGCGTTGAACGCGTGGTAGGCGTCGACGAGGGGGACGGCGCCGACGGCGACCGCGCGCGCCGCGATCTCGCCGAGGCGCGGGACGACGTGCGCGTCTTCGAAGAGCACCGCGGAGAACGCGACCATCGCCGTGCCCGGCGTGATCGCCGCGAGGAGCCGATCGGCGAGGCCCTCGCGCGGCTCGGCCGGCACCCAGACCACCTCGGCGCCCTCCTCGGCGAGGCGGGCGAGCTGGCGGTGGAGCGAGTGAAACTCGCCGGTGGTGGTGACGATGCGCGGGCGCGCCGCCGCGGGGAAGCAGGTGAGCAAGCGGAAGACGAGCTCGTGCGTGCTCTTGCCGAAGGCGAGCGAGTCGCCGGCGTCGAAGCCCATGCGCGCGAGGATGGAGGCGCTCACGCCTTCGAGCATGGGGAAGATGGCCTCGTCCCACTTGTCGTCGACGAGGCGGGCGGCGTCGTCGAAGGATCGCAGCAGCGCCTCGCGCGCCACGTCGGGCCAGGCCTGGTGCGAGTGGCCGGTGAGCAGCACGCGATCGCCGGCGAGGAAGCGCGCGTAGGCGGCGCGCAGGGCGGGGAGATCGGGGACGACGTCGAGGGTGTCAGCGCTCATGGTTCCTCTTCAAGGCCTCGAGAGCTGCACGCTGGTCCGGGTCTCGACGGCGCTCTCTTCGCCCGGCCCGTCGCTCGGCGCGACCTCGACCGTCATCGCGGTCTTCATCGCCATCGTGCCGCTCACGGGCACGACCGAGGCGGTGTCGATCCGCGTCGTCCCGTTGCCGCCCGAGCTGAACGACTTCACGCGCGTCACCGTGCCCGCCGGGCTCCCCAGCGCCTTCAGCGTGTCGCTCGCGGAGAGCTGGGTCATGCTCACCTCGAGCGTGGCCTGCGCGCCCTCGCGCGCCTTGAGCGTGTACAGCGCCGACTGGAGCAGATCGGCGCCGGAGGCCGACATCCGGCTCACCACTTGCCACTTCGCTCCGACGCCGATCGCCTCGACCGGGAGGGGCGCCACCATCGATTCGAAGGACTGATTGAGGCCCTCGACCAGCGCCTGCGCCGAGGGGGGGAAGCCCTTCGGCAGCTCGACCTTCACGTCGCGCACGCGGCCCTTGGGGCTGAGCCAGTAGTTGATGCTGAGCCCCTTCATCGCCTGCACCTGCGGGCGCATCGCCGCGGCGATCTGCTCGGCCCCTGCGCCCTGGCCGTCGACGGTGATCCCCACGAGTCCGGCCTTGATCTTCCACTCGCCGGCCTCGTTGGTGTCGCCCACCGATCCGTCGAGCGTCATCCCCATGCGCGGGAGCTTGGCGTCGTTCTGCTTGCCGCCCACCTTCATGCGGACCGACATGTCCATGGCCATGCCGAGGTTGGGCGCGGGCCCCTTGGCGACGGCGTAGCTGAGGTCGGCGCGAGGCTCGGCGCCGGCGTCGAGGAGGCGAACGATGGCCGCGCCGCCGCTCGGGAGGAGCTTGTCGGCCACGCCCGCCGCGATCACGCCGTGGCTGGCCTTGGGGAGCGGGAGCGGCGCGCTCACGAAGGCGCTCGCCTTCTTCTCGGGCGCGACGGCCGAGGCTGCGGGCGCGACGGCCGAGGCTGCGGGCACGGCGGCCGAGGCGGTGGGTGCGGCCGCGGCGGCGATCGCGGAGGCCGTCGGCGCGACGATGGGCGCGGCGCTCGCGGCGAGCTCGGCGGTGGGAGCGGGCCTGGTCTCCGGCGCCGCGGTGCTGGCTCGCGGATCGGGCTGAGGAGCCGGGGATACGTCCTTCCCGCAAGCGACGAGCGGGAGGGCGAGCAGAAGGAGAAACGGCAGGCGCGCTCGGGTCACGGGGGCTCCTTGGTCGAGGACCGACCTCCGCTTAGCCGACTTCCTCCGCAGCTTCCACTTGCCCTCTTGCGCTCGCATGGAAACGCGCGCCTCATGCCCGGAGTCCCTGCCCCCGATCATGCCCGCGCGCGCTGATTTTTCCCTCGAAGGCATCCTCCACCTCGACCGCTACGAGCGGGCCGATCGCCGCAGCGTCTTCCGGCAGAGCATCGCCTCGATCGCCCTCGCCGCGACGGGGCAGGCGCCGCTCGAAGGGGTCGACGGCGCCGCGGTGGCGCGCAGCGTCCAGACCGCGTTCGCCGACGGGCTCTTCGAAGATCTGAGCTGGCTCGCGGCCCCGGCGGCGGCGGTCGCGGTCTACGAGATCGCCGCCGTCCTTCCCATCAGCGTCGAGCGGCGCGAGCTCGGGCGGCGCGTCGGCCTCTGGCTCTACGAGGGCAGCGCGGCGACGTTCGTGGCCATCGCCACGCGCATGGCGGCGGGCTCGGTGCGCGGGCTCGCCACGTCGGGCGTGCACGCGCGCGTGGCCCTGGCCATGGGGCTGCCGGGGCAGACCGACGTGCCGGTGGATCCGCTGGCGCTGGCGCTGATCAGCCGGCGCGAGGTCGCCGTCGACTGGCTCGGCACGCGGTCGACGCGATCGCTCCCGGAGCGGCGGCTCTCGGCGCGCCTGCTCGAGCGGGCCGCGCGCGAGGCGGCGGCGCGCGCGCGGCAGGGCGACGACACGGGGATCCGCTTGTTTCAAAGGGCGATCCGGCGTCCGATCGAGCCGCCCTCGGGGCGCCGCAACGAGACCGACGGCATCGACGGCGCCATGCGCGTCCTCCTCGCCGATCGCGAGACGCTGGTGTGGCGCCACGTCGCGGTGGCGCGCGGGCTGCTCTGCGGCGCGGTGCCGGCGCTGCGCGAAGAGATCGCCTCGGCGGTGACCTCGGGCCAGTCGCCGACCGAGTGGCGCCGCGGCGCGACCTCGCTCGTCGCCAACGTCGCCATCGATCCCGCCTGGGCGCTGCCCGCGGCGCTCGAGCTGCTCAAGAGCCCGCTGCTCGGCCACGATCCCGGCATCGCCACCGCCATGCTCTGGGGGATCCCCCGCGCCTCGGACGCCGAGCCCGAGGCCGCGGCCGAGCTGCTCCGCGCCATCGTCGAGGCCGCGCCGCTCCACGCCGCCGAGACGCTGATCGAGCTCCACGCCGAGCTCGGCGCCCTCCCGCCCTCGGTGGTCCAGCGCTGCGCCGAGGCGCTGGCGAGCACCCTCGACGACCTCGGCGGCGAGGACGACGCGCTGGCGCTGGGCAAGGAGATCCTGCGCGACATCATCGGCGAGCGCGGCCCCGAGGACCGGCGGCCGAGCGGCACCGCGGGCCGCCTCGGCGCGGCGCTCCGCGACGCCCTCGGGCGATCGGTCGAGGCCTTCGTCGAGGTCGGCACGCGCGAGGCGTTCTCGCTGGCGCAGGTCGCGCTCGAGCGCGCCAGCGACGCGGTGGAGGCCCTCGAGGCGATCAGCCTCGACGAGGCCGGCGATCCGCGATCGGCCCACGGGCGCGGCTCGGCGGCGATCCTGGTGCGCGAGCTCGACGCGCACCTGCTCGAGACGGGCGTGCTCCGCAACCTCTGCCTGCTGAGCCGCCGCCCCAGCGACGGGATCACCGGCGGCGGCGCCGTGGACGAGCTCGACGGCCGCCTCGCGAGCGCCCTCCTCGCGGGCGAGTCCATCCCCTTCGGCGGCGACGGCAACCCGCCCTACCTCACGCTCCACCAGCGCAAGCTCCGCGCGCTGCTCCACCTCGTCGACGGCGAGACGAGCGATCTCGAGGACGACGCCGAGGGCCGGCGGCGCGTGCAGAGCCGCCTGACCACGACCTGCCGCGCCCTCGTCGGCCGGCTCGCCGAGGAGCGCCCGGCCCACCCGCTCCGCCGCGCGATCACCGCCACCGTGGCCCGCGCGCTCGACGCCCTCGTGCGCGACGGCGCCGCCGATGCCGCCGACGTCTTCCTCTACGCCGCCGTGCGCCCCACCGGCGCGGGCGACCTCGCCGTCCTCGCCGAGGCGAGCATGCAGCCCGACACCACGCGCCTCCTCCGCGCCTACGGCCGCTTCGTCGACGCCGAGCGGCGCATCTCCAGCGCCGACGGGCGCGCGCGCATCTCCGCCCTGGAGAGCCTGATCGTCGAGCTCCCGCCCGACTCGTCGCAGCGGGTCGAGGCCCTCCGCTCCGCGCTCGAGCAGCTCGTGCGCGCGCTCTCGACCATCCAGGACGCGGCCTCGCTCCGCCCGCTCGCGGCGGCCGAGGGCTCGCCGCTCACCGCGCTCGAGGCGGCGATCGATCGCCTCGGGCAGCTCACCACCAGCGCGATCCGCCGCTTCGGCGAGACCGAAGAGCCCCCGCCCGCCCCGTCCGAAGAGCCGACGAGCTCCCAGGGCGAAGCCTTCCCGCTCGCGGTCGCCGCCGATCGCGCCCGCGCCCCCGACGCCGTCCCTGCCAACGAGCTCCGCCCCTCGATCGCCGCGGCCGTCGAGCGCGCCTTCGCCGTGCTCCCGCCCGCGCTCGCCGGCGTCGTCGCCCGCATCCTCCCGCGCATCGCCTCGCTCCCCGTCGATCCGCTCATCGATCTCACCGCGCCCACCGATCCGGCGCGCCAGGTCGAGGGCCGCCTCCCCGCGTGGCTGCCGAGCCGGCGCACGCTCGGCGGCTTCTACATCCACCGGCAGCTCGGCGGCGGCGCCGCGGGCACGGTCTTCGTCGTCACGCGCATCGAAGAGCGCCACGACAACCGCGCCGAGCGCTACGCCCTCAAGGTCCCCGACTACGACGCCACCGCCGCGCGCAGCCTCTCGGAGACGGACTTCCTCAAGCTCTTCCGCGAAGAGGCCGGCGCGCTCCTCGCCATCCCCGAGCACCAGAACCTGGCGCGCTTCGTCACCTTCGACGCCGCGACGAGGCCCAAGCCCATCCTGGTGATGGAGCTCGTCAAGGGCACGCGCTGCGATCAGCTCCTCGGCTCGCGGCAGCTCACCATCCCCCGCGCGCTCTCGCTCCTCGACGGCGTCCTCGCCGGGCTCGAGGCCATGCACGCCGTCAACGTCGGCCACCTCGACCTCAAGCCCTCCAACGTGATCATGCGCGACGGCAAGACGCCGGTGCTGGTGGACTTCGGCCTCGCCGGCCGCCACCTGCGCCCCGGCTGCGCCACCGCCTCCTACGGCGCGCCCGAGATCTGGATCGATCCGAGCAAGCTCGGCAGCGCCAGCGCCCTCCCCGCGGACATCTACAGCTTCGGCTGCTTTGCCTTCGAAGTCCTGACGACGGTGACCCTCTTCGACGCCCCCAACGAGGTCGCGCTCATCGCCGCCCACATGATGCACGACGGCAACCCCAAGCCGATCCGCAAGCTCGCCGAGCGCCCCGCCACGGCGGGCCTCGCGCGCTTCCTCTCGCGCTGCCTCCGCCGCAGCGCCAAGGACCGCGCCACCACCACCGAGCTCCGCATCGAGCTGCGCAAGATCGCCGGCGGCCTCGCCGCGGTCGAGTGGCCAATCCGCATCGACTGAGCACCAGCACTCCAGTTGCATTTGCAACAAGGAGCCCCTCCGTCTCTCGCCTGGAGCGCTCGCGGGCACGTGCCGGGCACAGGCCGGGCACGTGCCCGCGTCGCTGTGCCCGAGGCGTCG
>FSTQ01000504.1_pt1 | contig 12844 bp, 9 predicted proteins | sample 1637281 | NCBI WGS metagenome assembly FSTQ01 (sample SAMEA3914818, study PRJEB12502) | metagenome | biome: forest; material: soil | place: Canada | collected 2010-06-26 | depth 0.1 m
GGCGCGCTGATCCTCGCCACCATCGCCACGTTCGCCGCGTCGGGGGTCCACGACGCGCACCGCTGGTTGCACCTCGGGCGCCTCAACGTGCAGCCGTCCGAGCCCCTCAAGCTCGGCCTCGTGCTCGCGCTCGCGAGCTGCTTTTCTCGTCCCGCCGAAGGCCCGCGACCGCTCCGCGATCTCGCGCTCCCGGCGGGGCTCCTCGCCTGCACGCTGATCCCCGTGCTGCTCCAGCCGGATCTCGGGACCGCGGTGGTGCTCGCGCTGATCGCCGCGTCGGCTCTGGCGCTCGAGCGCTTCTCGCGCGGCGCTCGGGCCGCCCTGGCAATCGGCGCGATCGGCAGCCTCGCGACCGTCTGGCTCACCCTGCACGACTACCAGCGCGCGCGCCTCGCCGCGTTCGTTCACGGCGCCGATCCGCTGACCACCGGCTACCAGAGCGACCACGCGTTGCGGCTCGTCGGCGCCGGCCGCCTCCTCGGCGCGAGCAGCTTCGCGGGGAGCGAGCCCTACCCGCTGCCCGAGGCCCACGGCGACTTCGCCTTCGCGGTCTGGGCGCACGAGCACGGCTTCGCCGGCACGGCGCTGGTGCTCGGGCTCTACCTCGCGCTGGTGCTCGCCGCGCTGCGGATCGCCGCCGGCGCGCGCGACCGCTTCGAGGCCCGCGTCGCCGTGGGCGTCGCGGCGCTCTTCTTCTGGCAGGCGGCGATCAACGCCGGCATGGTGATGGGCCTGCTCCCCGTGGTGGGCGTCACGCTGCCGCTGATCTCGTACGGCGGCTCGAGCGCGCTCACGTGCCTCGTGGGCGTCGGGCTGCTCGCGAGCGTGGCCCGGCGGCCCACCGCGGCGTAGCTACGGCTCCCGAGCCTCGCCGAGGCGGGCCCGCCCCACCTGGTCGAGCGGCGGGCCCACGAGCAGCGCGTCGAGCACGCCGTCGAACCGCGCGCCGAACGCCTCGCGCGCGTCGCGCGCCACGCCCTCGCGGCTCGCCGCGTTGCCGAGGCGGGCGCGCGTCGGCAACGGCCGCTCGAGCAGCACCAGCCCCGCGGCCCATGGCCCGAGCGGGTCGCCCGCCATCGCGCGGAGCACCGAGCTGACGTCCGCGGGTTGGCTGTCGGAGGTCTCGAGCACGTGGCCGATGAGGTACGCCGCGGCGCCCGCGCCGTGCCGCGCGAGCAGCGCGTTGCGCGGGGCGCGTCGCTCGGTCGAGCGCGGGTCGAGCCAGCCCGCGCCGTGCGCGTCGAGCAGCGCCTGGCGCGCCTCGGCGCTGAGCGCGTCGCGCGCCTCGCGCACAGCGCGGAGCCCCGCGTACGCCGCGCTGTCGAGCAGCGCGAGGGCCCGCGCCGCCGCGGCGCGCTCGGCCTTGCTCTTCGACGCGGCAGCGCCCTCGAGCGCTGCGCGCGCGGACGCGCCCATCGAGATCAACGCGTGCATGGCCGACTGCGCGAGGTCGGCCGACCCGCGCGCGGTCCACGGGAGCACGGCCCTCGCCGCGCGCTCGCCGCCGAGCATCCCGAGGGCCGCGAGGTAGACGCGCGTCGAGCGCGGGCGCGGCTTCGGCTCGGCGAGGCGCGCGATCAGCAGCGGCGCGATGGGCTCCCCCGCGTCGGCGAGCGAGCGCGCGTGGCGGTGCAGCGCGTATTCGAAGTGGGCGACCCACTGCCGCTCCGCCGCCGCGGTCACGCGCTCGAGCAGCGCGGCGTGGGCCTGCGCGTCCGCCGCGGCCATCCGCCGCGGCGTGCGCTCGAAGCGCTCTCCCGTGCTCCGAGGCGACGCCTCGGGCTCGACGCCCACCGGCGGGATCCGCGCGTCGATGCGCGCGATCTTGAGCCGCGCGGGCGCGCGTCGCTCGCTGCGGAGCACGACCTGGTGCGTGGCGCGCCCGAGCGCCTCGAACGGGTCGCCCAGGCGCAGGCCCGCCGCGTCGGAGGCGATCTCGAGCACGGTGCCGTCACGGCGCGGCAACGCGCCGCGCTCGAGCACGACGTGGGCGACGCCGTCGCCGCGCACGATCAGCTCGTTGCCGTGGTGACGCACCCACTCCACGCGATCGTGGTCGCCCGACGGGGAGTAACGCGAGCGCGCGACCACGAAAAGCTCGCCCACCAGGCCCGCGAGCGACTCGGTGAAGTGCCCCTCGGCCAGCACGCGGCCGCGCTCGAACTCACTGCACGCGAAGCCCAGCCAGCGCACCTCGGGCGTCGACCGGATGACGCACACCATGCGCGCCGGCGACTCGTCGAAATTCACCGTGATGTTCCGCAGCGCGGCGAACAGCGCCCTGGTGTCCACCGAGCGACGAGGCAACCCATACGCGACCTGCCATTGCATCGAGGGGATAGTGGCACCCGCGGCTGTCTCGAAGCCAGTTTCAGGTGAGGGTTGCGAGCCTGGTGCCTGTTACATGAACACGCTCCATCAGGCCTCGGCTTCGGCGATCTCCCTCCCCCCGAGCGCGCCGGCCGCGCGGAGGCGCGCGCGGACCGCGCGGAACCCGACCACGTCGAGCGGCGTGTGCCCGGCGGCGTCGAGCGCGTTCACCGCGGCGCCCGCCCCGAGCAGCACCTCGAGCGCCTCGAGCGGCGGCTGATCCCAGGACAGCGAGGACAGGACGTGCAGCGGCGTCTGGCCGAGCTTCACCCTCGGGCTCTCGCCGCGGTTGGCCGCGCGCGCGCTCGGATCGCCGCCCCGCGCGAGCAGCCGCCGCAGCATCGCCGCGTCGCCCAGCGTGGCCGCGCCGTGCAGCGGCGAGCCCATCTGCGGGAGCACGAGGTCGGGCTTCACCGAAGGGTGGCTCAGGAGCCAGGCCGCCGCGTCCCCGCCGCGCCGCAGCGCGAGGTCGAGCTCCGTGATCGGATCCAGGCCCGCGTCGAGCCTCCGGTGGATCACCTCCTCGGTGTCGGGCACATCCGGGGTGCGCTTCTCCTGCGCGCGGCCCGACGGCCTGGGGGGCTTGCGCTTGGAGGCGGCGCCGCGCGCCACGAGGAACTCCACGATCGCGGCGCGCTCGAGCTCCCGCGCGATGTCGAGCGGCACGAACTTGCCGAGCTTGCCGTTGACCGGCACGCCGGCGTCGAGCAGGGCGCGCACGCGCTCGAGATCGTCGCGATCGATCGCGTCCGCGAGGAGCAGGACGTGCCGCTGGGTCTTGGGGCGCGCCAGGAACCAGGTGAGCGTCTCGAGATCGTCGCATTCGACGAGGGGGTGCGCACACCCGGCGATGCAGGTCCCGATCTCCGTCGCATCCACCGCGCCCTGAAAATCGGGGCGGATCGTCTTCGGCATCGCGGCGACGGCGCCGCCCTCCGCGAGGCGCCTGGCCACGTCGCCGTGCCTCGTCGCGAACGCGTCGGTGAGCGGGCTGCGCGGCGGCTCCTGCCCGTCGGGCGGGGTGAAGAAGTTCGGATCGAAACCCGCCGCGAGGAGCAGCTCGATCGCCGCCATCGATCCCGCCCTCGCCGCGCGATGCAGCGGCGTGTCCGACGACTCCTCCCCGAAGAGCCGCGGCGCGCCCTCGAGCCCCACCGCCTGGAGCCCCTTCACGTCGCCCGTCGACGCGAGGGAGAGGAGCAGCGCCCGCTTGTCTTCCGCCGAGAGCTCGCGCCCGCGGAGGGCCACGGCGCGCGCGTCCGGCGCCGGCGGCGGGGATTTCGTCCGGCGTCGGTCGAGCAGATCGCGCGCGGCGGCGACGTCGGCCGCGCTCGCGGTAGGGCCAAGCAGCCGCGCGATGCGCACATGGGGATCGCGCTCCAGCGACGGCTCCACGCTGCCGCGCGCGAGCACGGCGGCCACGGCTTCGAGGGACTCGTGAGAGGGGCTCTGCCCCCGGTGGTCGTCCTCGGCGCTCCACTCCCCGAAGAGCCCGCGAAAGACATCCACCGAGGGATCGTGCCGCGCCCCCGCGGCGAGCAGCGCCTCCACGCACCCCGGCGCCCCGCGGTGCGCCGCCAGCTCGAGCGGCCCGAACCCGACGAGGCGTCCCCTGGAAACGCGGGCCGCGACGTCCGCGCCCTTCGCCAGGAGCCAGCGCACCGCGGCGAGGCGCCCGCCCCAGGCAGCGGCGCCCAGCGGGGTGGTGCCGTCCTCGTCGCGGAGATCGACGCCGACGCCCGTAGCCAGGATGCGCTCGACGAGCCAGAGCATCCCCGCCTCGGCGGCCTCGTGGAGCAGGGGGCGCTCGGTGCCCGTCTCCAGCGGCGCGCCCGCCTCGACGAGGAGACGCACCCTCTCCGCGTCGCGCCGGGCGACGGCCTCCATCAGTGCGTTCGTGGTGATGCTCATGGTTCCTGGGTCTGCGCCGGGATCGCAGGCTCGCCCCTCCGGCTTCGTCGCGCCGGGCTTCCTCACCGCGCGAGCCGACCGAGGGTACGCTCGCCGCACAAGAAGGAGAATCCACGACACGCGGACCTCGACCGTCGTGTCGTTCGCGCTCCGAGGTGGGTTGAGTTGCGGAATCGCGGGAGCTCGTCTTAAGCTCTCTTGTGCCGATCAGCGTCGTATCCCAGGGCCCGTGGCGCGTTGGCTCGATCGTGTGGCAGGCGCAGTCCGGCGCCCACACCCTGACGGTGACGTGCTGCTCGACCTTCAACCTCGCGCCGGGGGAGTCGCCGCTCGTCACCGCGCCCGCCGAGCCTGCGCTCTCCGACGGGGACGAGCGGCGCTACGTCGAGCCGTGGGGGCCGATCGTCCCCTGGAAGCGCCGGGTCGACGTGATCGTGGTCGGCCACGCCCACGCGCCCGAGGACGCTCCGGTGCGCGAGCTCGTCGCCCGGGTGTCGGTCGGCGACGTCGACAAGGCGATCACCATCCGCGGCGACTCGTGGTTCAGGGCCGACGGGTCGCTGACCGAGCCGGCCCTCTTCACGCGCATGCCGCTGCGCTGGGAGCGCTCGGCCGGCGGGCCGCGGGCGTCCAACCCGATCGGGATGCCGATGGGCGCGCAGACGCCGCTCGATCGGTGGGGCCGGGTCCCCGTGCCCAACTTGGTGCCCTTCGGCGTGGTGGTCGCCGCGCGCAGCGACATGGCCGCGCCGGTGGGCTTCGGGCCGATCCGGCCGGAGTGGCCGACCCGCGTCGATCGCCTCCGCGGGCACGCCGCGGGCTGGGACGCTTCGCGGTGGGCCGAGCGCCCGCTCCCCGACGACTTCGATCCCTTTTATTTCAACGTGGCCCCGCGCGATCAGATGCTCGAAGAGCTCACCGGAAACGAGTGGATCGCGCTCGAGCACCTCCACCCGCGGCACCCCCAGCTGGTGACGCGCCTGCGCGCGCCGTCGCCGCATGCCACCACGAAGATCTCCGGGGTCGAGCAGAGCGTCGCCCTCCGCTGCGACACGCTGGTGCTCGACACCGATCGCGGCCGGGCCACGGTGGTCTGGCGCGCGCAGCTCGCGATCGACAACCCGCAGCGCGACGGCGTGGTGCTGGTCTCGGCCGGCACCCTCGGCGCGACGAACACGCTGCCGGCCAGCGTCGCGCGCGCCGCGGCCGAGCTCCCGTTTCGCCCCTCGCGGCCGTCCGCGCCGTCGCTGGCTGACACCCCCGCCGCCGAGCCCGCGGCGCCGGCGCTGCCCTTCTCGCAGGAGCCGGCGAGCGACGCGAGCGACGCGACGAGCACGCTGACCGCCGGCATCGTGCGCCCCGCGGCCGGGCTCCCGTTCCAGCGCGCGCGGGCGAGCGCGCTGCCGCTGATGAGCAACGCTGCCGCCGAGGCGCCGGCGCCGGCCCGCCGCCCCTTCTCGCCGGCGCTCGACGGGACGGAGACGATCATCCCGGCCTTCAAGGCCCGCACGCAGTCGCTCCCGTTCCGCTCGAGCTCATCTCCGTCGCTGCACAGCGAGCCGGAGGAGACAGAGCCCACGCAGCGACACCTGGTGCCGCCCGCGGCGCCGCCGCCCTCCTCGCCGCAGGAGGCGGCGGAGGTCGCCGAGCCCGCGTGGATCCTCAGCGCGCTGCCGATCAAGAAGGCTCCGGAGGCGCCCCTCCCCGAGTGGACGCCGCGGCCCGACGAGGCGCCCCCTCCCCTGGTCGGCCCCTTGGCGCACATGGCGCTCGCGACGCCTGAAGTCGCCGAGCCGGAGGCGCCGCCGGAGCCCGCTCCCGCCTCCGAGCCGACCCCCGAGCCGTCGGGCCCGCCGATCGAGAAGTACCCGCTGGAAGAGGCCGCGGCGATCGCCGCCCGCATCGATCGCCGGCCCGCGACCTACGCCAAGATCCTCGAGGACGAGTCGCTCGACCTCCCCGCCTGGGAGGCCGTCGACGAGCACTGGCGCGGGGTCGTCGACGCCGACGTCGCCCGCGGCCGGCGGAAGCTGCTCAGCGCCTACGACGAGGCCTACGTGGGCGCGCTGGAGGTCGAGCGCGGGCCGATCACCGCCGCCGAGTACGCCCGCCTGCTCGTCGCGTCCGAGCGCGGCGCCGAGCAGCCGCTGCTCGACGAGCTCGGCCTCCCGCCCACGGCGATGATGCGGATCCGCCGCGTGTGGCTCGGCCGCACCGTGCGCGATCCCCGCGCGGCCGAGGCGCTGCGCCTGGCCATGCGGGTCGCTTCGGAGGGCTGAGCCCTCTCGGTCGAGGTCAGTTGAGATCGATCGGATCGCCCGTGATCTGCGTGTGCCCGCTCGAAGCCACGGTGATGTCGGTGCCCGTGAGGCTGATCTTGCCGGACTTCTCCATCACCAGCTTCGATTTGCCACAGACGATCTCGATCTTCTCACCGACGTTGATCGTCTGGTTGCGCGCCACCTGCACGGTCTCGTCGTTGCCCACGCCGCGCGAGCGGTTCATGCCCACCATCTCGCGCGCGTTGCTCATGACCTGCTTCAAGAAGTCGTTGCCGATGGTCTGGGTCTCGTTGTTGCCAATCGACGACACCCGATCGTTGCCGATGCTGGTGGTCTCGTCGTTCTTGACCTTCTTTTGCAGGTCCTTCTCGGCCTGCATGCGGAGGAGCTCCTTGCCGGCGGCGTCCTCGAACATGAGCTCGTTGTAGCCGCCCGTCTCCGGCGAAGAGTTGGTCTTCCAGCCGCTCTGCGTCTTGTTGTCGGGGAGCTTGTAGGGCGTCTTTTGCAGGTTGGTGTAGACGCGCCCGGTGATGATCGGCCGGTCGGGATCGGCGCCGAGGAAGTCGACGATGACCTCCTGGCCGATGCGGGGCAGGTTGCTGCCGCCGAAGCCCGAGCCGCCCCAGGGCTGGCTGACGTGGATCCAGCACGAGGCCTCGTCGGTGGCCGCCTGGTCGCGATCCCAGTGGAACTGGACGCGCACCCGGCCGAACTCGTCGGTGTGGATCTCCTCGCCGGCCGGGCCGACCACCGTCGCCATCTCCACGCCTTGCACCCGCGGCTTGCGCGTCTTCAGCGGCGGGCGATAGGCCGCGTCGGCGCTCACGGCCTTGCAGGCGTGGCGCCAGTGGCCGGGGATATCGCCGGAGAGCTTCGACTCCAGCACCAGGAGCGGCTTGGCCGCCCCGAGCTCCGACTTCGGGTGATCGAGGAAGGCGAGCACGGTGCTCGGCGCGAGATCGAGCGCGCTCGTCTCGAAGGAGATCTCCCGCGCGCCCGCCCGCTTGGCGTCGAGCCGGCGCTGCGCCAGCGCGGCGCCCTCGGTCTCGTCGGTGCGGTACTGGCCCTTGTCGTCGGCGGCCGGCGTGGCGTCGCCCTTGTCGCTCTCGTAGAGCAGCGCCCCGGGGACGTAGTGGAAGCGCTCGAGCTTCTCCTCCACGCCGCCGGCGCTGGCCGAGGCCCCGAGCTTGTAGCTCGCCGCGCGGCGGTAGTCGTGATCGCGCACCGTGTATTTCCCGGGCCGGATGCGGCGATCGACGACGACCTTGGTGACGTGCTCGAGATCGGCCTCGGTCGGGTGATCGCGGAAGGCGATGGATTTACGCCGCGTGTTGGCCTGCGGCCCGTCGTCGAGCACGAGCTGGCTCTCGCCGCCGTTGTCGAAGTAGAAGCTCACGCCCGCGTCCTCCAGCATGCGGCAGAGGAAGGCGAAGTCGCTCTCCCCGTACTGGACGCGGAACTTCCGCTTCTTGTACTTCGCGGCCAGGTGCAGCTCCGGCTTGATGCCCCACTCGGCGAGGATCTGCAGCGCGATGTCGATCTCCGACTTGAGCTGGAAGATACGATGATTGCGCCGCTGCGTGGCCAGCCACAGCGTCGGCACCAGCGTGAGCTCGTAGGTGGAGAGGTGGTGGGCCTCGACGCCGACCTGGCGGAGGTTGCTGCACACGCCGGAGAAGGTCCGCGTCTCGGCGCCGTGCGCGGCGAAGGTCATCGGCTGGCCGATGGCGCCCTCGAAGTCGATATCCGGGTTGTCGCTCACGGCGACGATCCGCACCTCGAAGAGCGTCGACATCCGCGCCACGGCCTCGAAGTGGCGGACATCGATCTTGTCTCCGGTGGCGATGTGAGCCTCGGCCCGGGAGACCCCGTGCCAGAGGACGTCGGAGGCGTCTTTTGTCGTACCAACCGCGTCGTGCACCATGGGTTCGCTCTCTTCACCCGCGGAGTGCGCGGGGTGTCTGCCAGGACGAAATGGTTGCTGGAATCCCAAGCGAGGCTATCCGCTCCGGCCCGCGCGCGGCAAGGGGGCGCTGGCCCACGCTTCGCCAAAACACGCTGAGCGCCGTCACCCGAAGCCCCACCGAGTGGCCAGACCACCTCAGGCAGATTTCTTCAGGGCAGCCACCCAGAGAGCGCTCAAGAGCGCTGATAACGCAGGAGGACGACCCCATTGCCAAAGGTCCGAGACTCGGCGAGCCGGAGGTTGATCTTCGCGTCCGATTTCGGAAACAGCGGCTTGCCCTCCCCGAGGACGATCGGGTGGACGTAGACGCGAAACTCATCGACCAGATCATGCCGCTGGAACGACGCGGCGAGATCGGCGCCGCCGAGCGACAGATCCCCGCCCGGCTGCGCCTTGAGCGCCAGGATCTCCTCGACGACGACGTCACGCACGATCGTGGTGTTCCAATCGGCCCGCTCCAGCGTCCGGGAGTAGACGATCTTGGGCATGTCCCGCCAGATGCGCGCGAACTCCGCCATGGGCCCGGCGTTCGAAGGATCGGCGTCGGCGGTCGGCCAGAACTCGGCCATGAGCTGGTGAGTGACACGCCCGCTCAGGAAGCCACCCATCGCCCGGAGCTGCTCGTTGAAGTGGCTGTGCAGCTCGTCATCGACCACATGCCAATCGATCTGGCGCTCCGGCCCCTCGATGAAACCATCGAGGGACACGGACATCATCAGGATGATCTTTCTCATTCGCAGTCCTCGCCGAGGTCAGCAGCTCTGATCTGTGCGCGCGATCAGGATCCGCGAGATGCGCGCCAGATCGTTGTCGGGCGCCGCGGCGCCGACTTGCGAGGCTTGCTCGGCGATGCCGAGATCCTTCGCGACGACGAGGCCGGCTCGCTCGACGAGGCCGCGCATGGCCACGCGGCTGCGCGTGCCGATCTGCGGCTCGCCCAGCGACGACATGAGCAGGCCGCGCAGGCCGCGCCTCAAGCCCGTGTCGCTCGGCTCGTGGTAGTGCAGCACCAGCACGCTGCCGGCGGCGGAGCGCGCGCGCACGGCGTCGAGGGTGGCGCTGACCGCCTCGTCGGCGAGGTACATGACGACGCCCTCCCAGACCCACACCGTCGGCGCCGCCGCGTCGTGGCCGGCGGCAGCGAGGCGCTCGGCGAGCGAGTCGCGCTCGAAGTCCACCGCCGTCCAGACGACCTCGGCCAGGGCCCGCGGGAGCGCCCGGGCGCGCTCGCGCTTGTCGGCCTGCGTCGCCGGGTGATCCACCTCGAAGACCTTCAGCCCGGCGAGCGCCTCGAGGCGGTAGGCGCGCGTATCGAAGCCGGCGCCGAGGATGACGACCTGGCGGCACCCCTGCTTCACGGCCTCGACGAGCTCCGCGTCGATGACGGCGACGCGGATGGGGATGGGGTCGTAAGGCGGAGCGACGCGGGCACCACCGGCCGGCGTCGTGCGGTTGAAGCGGCGCCGCAGCACGGCGAGCGCCAGTCCGAAGCCGCCGCCGAGCATGTCGGCCGCGTACGGGTCGCGAAAGCCTGGAACGGTCGTGGCGCCGCCGTCGGCGAGCGCGCGCCAGAGAGCGACCATCTTCGCGGTAGTGCTGGCGCGGTTCTTACGCATCGGCCCCGTCCTGCCTTGTCGAATCTCGTCCCCGCGCAGCGTACGGCGATCCTCCGCTGCGCGGGAATGAGGATGTGCATCGGCCGACGACGCCCGGGCTCGTCGGGGCCGCCCCCACGCGCCGTCCGTCCGCCGTCTGTCAGTAGTGATCCCCCTTCTTCGTCACGCCGAAGGGGATGAGCTGCGAAGGTTGACCGTTGATCGTCGTCCCCCCGGCGTGGATCATCCGCGCCATATCGAGGAACTCCGCCGGGAAGTTCAGCTTCGGCTTGGTGAGCGCATCGAGCGCCGCCCTCTGCTCCGGCGTCAGCTTCACGTCGAGCGCCTTCACGTTGTCCTCGAGCTGCGCCAGCGTGCGCGCCCCGATGATCGTGGACGACACCGCCGGGCGCGCCTGGACCCAGGCGAGGGCGACGCGCGCGACGGTGGTGTCGAGCTCCCTGGCGATCCGCCCGAGCTCGTCGATCACCGCGTAGCTCTTCTCGTCGAGGTAGCCCGCGGCCCACTGCCGCCCCTCCGGCTTGATGGTCGCGGCGTTCTCCCGCGTGTACTTCCCGCTCAGGACCCCGCTCCTCAAGGCGGACCACGGCGTCACCCCCAACCCGAGCTCCTCGGCCATGGGAATGAGCTCCCCTTCGACCGTCCGCTCGAGGAGCGAGTACTCGATCTGCAGCCCGATGAACGGCGCCCACCCGCGGAGCTGAGCGATGGTCTGCGCCTGCGCCACCTTCCACGCGGGGGTGTCGGACACGGCGATGTAGCGGACCTTCCCCGCCTGGACGAGATCGTTGAGCGCCGACATCGTCTCCTCGATCGGCGTCAGCTTGTCCCAGTTGTGCAGCCAGTAGAGATCGATGTAGTCGGTGCGCAGCCGGCGCAGCGACTGCTCGCACGCGGCCAGGATCGATTTCCGGTTCGAGCCGCCGCCGTTGGGATCGCCGACGTACAGGTTGCCGCTGAACTTGGTGGCGATCACCAGCCGGTCCCGCTTCTCCCGGTCGTGGCCGAGGTGATCACCGATGATCTTCTCCGAGTGCCCCTTGGTGTAGAAGTTCGCCGTATCGATGAAGTTCCCCCCGAGCTCGATGTAGCGGTCGAGGATGGCTTCGGAGTCCTTGACGCTGCTCCCCCAGCCGAGGTCTTCTCCGAACGTCATGGCGCCGAGACAGAAAGGGCTCACCCGCAGGCCTGAGCGACCGAGCGTGACGTAGTGATCGAGCGGCATCGCGTCTCCTCCGAGAATGGTTCCGTTTGGAACAGTTCAATGTTGAACTAATAACGCCGCCCGCCCGGCTGTCAAGCGCGAGCACGAGAACATGGGAAAGCCTTCGCCCTGGGAGCTCTGGACGCTGAACTTCGAGCTGACCATGGCGGTCATGGCCGAGGTCGAGCCCGAGGTGCGCGAGCACGGGCTCGAGATGAAGGAGTTCTTCCTCCTCAGCAAGCTCGACGACCACCCCTACCCCGCCGACCTCGCGCGCGCGCTGATCACGCCCAAGCCGTCGATCACCTTCATGGTGAAGCGGATGGAGGCGGCCGCCTTCGTCCAGCGCCAGACCGAGGCGGGCGACCTGCGGCGCTTTCGCCTGACGCTCACCCGCTCGGGCCGCAAAGCGATGGAAGCGGCCCGCGTCATCCTCGACGAAGCCTTTGGGCGCAGGCTCGCGCGCCTCTCGACCGGCGAGCGCACCGAGCTCGCGCGGATCCTCGTGCGGCTCGCGGAGGAGCACGCCGGTCCGCGCTGACGGCGCGGGCCCGCGGCGTGGCCGACGGGGCCGCCGAGCGCGTTAAATAACCTTAAGTGGGCGCGGCCGAGCCACCAACTAGGCTCGAGGCCTCATGAGACATCTCGCGCTCCGGATCTCCGCGCTCGCCCTCCTCCTCGCCTTTCAGGGCGGGTGTGCCGACATCATCTACCAGCCCGCCGCGAGCCCTCGCATCCAGCTCCGCGGCGACGGCGCGCCGATGAAGGATGGTGAGGTGGTGACCTCGCTCGAGGACGCGGTGCGCGGGAACCCCATCGCCGAGGACGAGACGCGCCGCGCCGCGAGCGACGCGAGGACGGGCAATATCCTCAACATCGTGGGGAGCGTCGGCGGGCTCGGCACCGGCATCGGCACCACGATCCTCTTTGCGGGCGCGCAGAAGGGCTCGTCGCCGGTGGCGGCGGGGCTGCTCATCGGCGGCGGGGTCGCTTCGCTCGGGCTGAGCATCGCCGGCTCGATGTTCTCGGGCAAGGCCACCAAGCACCGGCTCAACGCCATCAACCTCTACAACGATGGTCTGCCGCCCCCTCCGCCGCCCCCGGCGACGATCACGCAGTGAACGAGCGCGATCGGACGGCGCTTTGCCCCAACCAGGAGCCATGGACCATGAGATATCCCCGGTTTCGAACGTCGGCGACTGCCCTCGTCCTCCTCGTCCTCTTCGCGTTCCAGAGCGGGTGTTACACCGTCTACCAGCCCGCCGCGAGCGCTCGGATCCAGCTCCGGGGCGACAACGTGCTGGTGAAGAACGGCAAGCTGGTCGAGTCGCTCGTGGAGGCGGTGCGCGGAGACCCGGCGATCGAGGCCGAGGCCCAGCGTGGTGCGCGCGCGAGGACGACAGGCAACGTCCTCTTCCTCGGCGGACTGGGCAGCGTGCTCGCCGCCGGGATCACTGGCCTCGCCCTCTCCGGCGGGAAGAAGGAACCACCGCCC
>FSTQ01000038.1_pt1 | contig 12828 bp, 8 predicted proteins | sample 1637281 | NCBI WGS metagenome assembly FSTQ01 (sample SAMEA3914818, study PRJEB12502) | metagenome | biome: forest; material: soil | place: Canada | collected 2010-06-26 | depth 0.1 m
GCCTCGACCCGCTCGTCACCATCAGCCCCGAGGGCAAGATCACCGACGTCAACGAGGCCACGATCAAGATTACAGGCGTGGCGCGAGAGCGCCTGATCAGCGCCGACTTCTCCGACTACTTCACCGAGCCGGAGAAGGCGCGGGAAGGCTACCTGCAGGTCTTCTCCAAGGGCTTCGTCACCGACTACCCGCTCACCATTCGCCACCGGGACGAGCGCCTCACCAACGTCCTTTACAACGCCTCTGTCTACAAGGACGTGGACGGCAACGTGCTCGGCGTGTTCGCCGCCGCGCGCGACGTGACCGCGCAGAAGACGGCCGAAGCGCAGGTCGCCGAGCAGCGGACGAAGGAGCTCGAGCGGCTCGCGGAGCTCGAGCGGTTCCAGAAGCTGACCGTGGGGCGCGAGCTCAAGATGATCGAGCTCAAGAAAGAGATCGAGGAGCTCAAGCAGCGGCTCCCGCAGCAGCCAGGCTCGTGACGACCGCGCTCCCGCCCCCACAGACCGAGCCCGCTTCGACGGAGGACGCCGACTACGTCAAGGCGATCCTCAACATTCTCGAGGATTTCAGCGCCGAGAAGGTTCGGCTCGCCGATACGCAGAAGGCCGTCCTCAACATCCTCGAAGACTTCAGCGCCGAGAAGACGCGGCTGGAGGCGACTCAGAAGGCCATCCTCAACATCCTCGAGGACTTCGACACCGAGAAGAGCAAGGTCGAGCTGGCCAACGTCGAGCTCCGGCGCGAGGTCCTGGAGCGGCGCCAGGCGGAGGCCGCGCTGATGCAGAAGACTGCCGAGCTCGGCCGCTCCAACGCCGAGCTCGAGCAGTTCGCTTACGTGGCGTCGCACGATCTGCAGGAGCCTTTGCGGATGGTGTCGAGCTACGTGCAGCTCTTCGAGAAGCGCTATCGCGGGCAGGTCGACGAGCAGGCGGACAAGTACATCCATTATGCGGTCGAGGGCGCGCGCCGGATGCAATTGCTCATCGGCGGTCTGCTCGAGTACTCGCGGGTGGGCCGGCAGGACATCGAGCCCAAGGAGGTGAGCGCGGACGTCCCTCTGGAGCAGGCTTTGCTGAACCTACGAGCCGCGATCGAGGAGGCCGGCGTGGAGGTGAGCTGCGATCCGATGCCCTCGGTGATCGCCGAGCCCGTCCAGCTCGCGCAGGTCTTTCAGAACCTGATCGGCAACGCCGTCAAGTTCCGCCGACGCGACGTCCCGGCGAAGATCCACGTAGCTGTGGATACCAACGTGAGCCCTTATGTGTTCTCCGTGCACGACAACGGGATCGGGATCGCCGCCGAGTACGCGGAGCGAGTGTTCGTGATCTTCCAGCGCCTCCACACCCGCGCCGAGTACCCGGGGACAGGCATCGGCCTCGCGATTTGCAAGAAGGTCCTCGAGCGCCACGGCGGTCGGATCTGGGTCGAATCGACGCTCGGTGAGGGCGCGACCTTCCATTTCACTCTTCCCGCTCCCAGGAGGCATCCATGAGAATGCGCAACGCGCACGAGCCGATCGAGATCCTCCTGGTCGAGGACAACCCCGGCGACGTCGGCCTGGTGCTCGAAGGCTTCAAGGAGTCGCGGATCCCCCACCGGATCTCGGTCGTCGACGACGGCGAAGAGGCGCTCAACTACCTTCGCACCGAGCAGCACCCTTGCCCCGATTTCGTGATGCTCGATCTGAACCTGCCCAAGAAAGACGGACGAGAGGTCCTGTCGGAGATGAAGGCCGATCCGAAGCTCCGTCACCTCCCGGTGATCATTTTCTCTTCGTCGGAGGCCGAGCAGGACTTGCTTCATGCCTACCGGCTCCAGGCGAGCTGCTTCGTGACCAAGGCCGTCGATCTGGAGGAGTTCCTGACCTCGGTGAAGTCGATCGCCGAGTTCTGGCTCGCGAGCGTGAAGCTGCCGCCGAGAGCCTGGAGCTGAGCCTCCCCGCTCCCACGCAGGGCTCTGATCGCAGAGCGCTGGAGGAGCGGACAAAAGCGCGCGGCTCGGCACCAGAGGCGTCGAGTCGCCGCGCTCAACGCGTGAACACATACTGGCCAATCGGCGTACCGTAGAAGTCGACGTCGGCCTCGTACTTCATCCCGAGGTGGTGGCTCACGCGGATGGAGGCGATGTTCTCGGACGCGATGTGCGCGACGACGCGCCGCGCGCCGTGGACGTCGAGCGCGTACTGGAGGGTCGCCGCGGCGGCCTCGGTCGCGAACCCGTGGCCCCAGTAGGCGGGGTAGAGGCTCCAGCCGAGCTCCACGAGGGTCGCGTCGGTCTCGCGGAAGAAGGCGCCCACCGTCCCCACGACGGCGCCGCCCTCCCGCTGCTCGACGGCCCACCAGCCCCCGCCGTTCAGCAACCAGGAGCCGGTCTGGGACGCGAAGCTTCGCCACGCGGCGCGGCGGTCGGAGAGGCCGGCCATGAACTTCATCGCCACCGGATCGGTGAGGTTGGCGGCGTACGCGTCGAAGTCGCGCATCTGGAGCTCGCGCAGGAGGAGGCGAGCGGTGGTGAGGCGCGGGATCGAGAGGAGCGGGGCCGGGGAAGGCGGGGCGTTCACGACGGCCACGTTAGGTCATCCGGGCCGGCTTTCGAACCGGCTCGGGAGGGCGGGGCAGGGTGGAGAGAATGACCAATCGCTCCCCGGAACAAATCTTTCTCCCGGGTCTCTCGTCGAAGCGCGACCCATGACGGCCCCCTACCGCGACGACACCGACTCCCTCGAAGCCCGTCACGCCTCCCTCTCGGAGGAGCTCTCCTCCGTCCAGGCCAGGACCAAGGAGCTCGAAGAGCTCAAGGCCTCGGAGGCTCGGCTGGAGCGCGAGGTCGCCGATGTCGCAAAGAAGCTCGAGGGGCGGGCGGGGCGGCGCGCTCTCCCGCTGCTCGACAGCGTCAAGATCGCCAGCCCGTGCACGGCGAGCTGGGAAGAGATGATCGGCGACGAGCGCGCTCGCTTCTGCACTCACTGCCAGAAGGATGTCTTCAACCTCTCGGCCCTGCCGGGGGAGGAGGCCGAGACGTTCCTGCGCGAGCGCACCGCCGAGGTCTGTGTGCGGCTCTACAAGCGGGCCGACGGGACGGTGCTCACGAGCGATTGCCCGGTGGGCGTGACGCGGAAGCGGCGGCGCAGGCTGGTGGCGGTGGCGGTGACGGCGGTGGGGGGCGGGCTGATGGCGGCGGGGGCGTTCTTCCTTTTCAGGCCTCAGCGGCTGACGTGCACGATGGCGACGGAGAAGATCGGGGCGGGGCCGACCGAGGGCTACGTGGCGGGGGGGCTCCCGCCCATGCCGTTGGACACGGCCGCGGCGGATGCGCCGAGGGTGCCGGTCGCGCCGTTGAAGCCGATCGCGCCGGTGAAGCCGGTGAAGCCGAGCGCGACGTCCGTGCCTTCCGGGCGGACCGCGCAGCCGCAACCTCGGTTCATCATGGGCAAGTAGTCGATAACGATCGCGGGGCCGGGCATGCCGAGCTCACCACGATCGCCGCGGCGCGCTGATCGCTAGCGCGCCGACTCCAGCAACGAGCGCAGGGCGGAGCGGGCGGACTGCACGGTCTCGTTGGGGCCGGTGAGCTTGAAGAACCAGTTGCCGCGATCCGGGGTCTTCACCACGGCGCCGACGAGGCGAAAGTCGTTCTTCACCATCTGCACGGCGGCCTTCTTCTGCGGGCCGACGGGGGGCGCGAGGGCCACCTTGTACGTGCCGGCGACCTCGACCATCTCGACCTTGAGGCCGTGGCCGTTGGTGAACTCTTCGCGCTTCGCGGTGGGGCCGAGGTTGCCGTCGAACTGATCGAACCACTCCTTGTAGGTCTTCGCCGGGTCGCCCTTGTCGCCGGTGCCGTTGAAGGTCACCAGCACCTCGGCCTCTTCCTTGTCGTTGCCGGCCTTGGGGACGTTGTACGAGGCCTTCTTCGGGCCGGAGCGGGTGGCGCTGGGGGCGTTGATCGTCGTCCAGCTCCCCGGCGTGTCCCAGACCACCGGGGCGAGGGCGGGGGTCGATGAGGCGGGTGGCGGCGAGCCCTCGGGCTCGGAGGCGGCGTGGTTGCAGGCCGGCGTGGCGAGGGCGAGGAGGGCGAGGGCCTTTGCCAGGGCGCCCCGCGAGGCGAGCTTCACCATGAGGGACGGGGCTACACCATTTCGGGCGGACGATCACGGGCCGCGTGGAGCGGGGAGGGGGAGGGCGCGGTCATTCGTCCCGGCTCGTTCGTTTTTGTGGTGTAAGTCCTTCAGGCTCTCCGTACGTAGTAGGGGGCCCCCGCCCGCGGAGCGCAGAGAAACGCGGCGCGCCGCGCGGGGCTCGAGGAGACGGCTGGGATGGTCGAGGAGCTTGGGGATTACCTCGTTCGCCGCCTCATCGGCGAGGGCGGCATGGGCAAGGTCTACGAGGCCGAGGAGCGGCTCTCGAAGCGGCGCGTCGCCCTCAAGGTGCTGCACCCGGAGCTGGCGCGGAGCGAGCAGGGGCGGCGGCTCTTCCAGAACGAGATGCAGATCCTCGCGCACCTCGAGCACCCCAACATCGTCCGCAGCCTGGCCAGCATCGAGGTCGCGGGCGAGCTCGTGATGGTGCTCGAGCTCCTCGACGGCAAGACGCTGCGCCAGGTGCTCAACGAGAGCTCGCGCTTGCCCTGGAGCGAGGCGGTGCGGATCGTAGCGGCCATCGCCGGGGCGCTCGCGGCGGCGCACGGGCAGGAGCCGCCGATCATCCACCGGGATCTCAAGCCCGAGAACATCATGGTGCTCGAAGGCGGCGCCGTGAAGGTGATGGACTTCGGCATCGCCAAGGTGATCGAGGCGCTCAACCAGACCAACACCCAGAGCGTGGGCACGCTCCAGTACATGAGCCCCGAGCAGATCGACGCGCACACCATCGATCACCGGAGCGATCTCTACTGCCTGGGCCTCATCTTCTACGAGATCATCGCCGGGGTGCCGCCGTTCCAGTCGGCCTCGCCGCGGCAGCTCCTCAACTTGCAGTGCACGGCCGAGCCGCCGCCGCTGCCGGACGAGGTGCGGGGCGGGCTCCCGCGCGGCGTGGAGCAGCTGCTCTTTCAGCTGCTGGAGAAGGCTCCCGAGGATCGGCCCTATCTCGCGCAGGACGTGATCGAGCGGCTCGAGCCCTTCCAGACCGCGGCGCCGGCGGGGCGGACGTCGGGCTCGGGGCGGACCTCGGGGGCGACGGTGACTTCCCAGCGGACGCCGTCGCGGGCGTCTTCGAGCCCGGCGGTGAGCGTCAAGAACGAGAGCGAGAAGGCGCCCGCGGTGAGCGCGGCTCGCGGCAGCGAGAACACTCCTGCGGCGCGCGCCGAGGCGCCCAAGCCGGTGACGCGCGCGGACACGATCGCGCTCGTCGACCAGATGGACAAGCCGCGCGACGTGCCCACCAAGGTCGCGGTGGCGCTGGTGATCGGGCTCTCGCTCCTCGCGGGGATCGGGGCCTACGTGGTGCGATCGACGAGCGCTCCTGCTGATACGCCGAGCGGCGGGCCGACGGCGTCGGTCGGGCAGCCGCTGCCTCCAACGACGCGGAGCCCGGTGAAGCCGTGACGCTCGAGCAGGGCGCCGGGGAGAGGGTCGCGTTGCGGCGGCAGAGCGCTCAGGCTTCGGGCTACGAGGTGGGGGCGGCGCTGTCGCCGCAGGGGAGAGCGGCGCGCTGGGCGTGCGGGGTGGGGCGCGAGCTGTGGCGCCTCGCGGCGGCGGACGAGGCGGTGGCGTCGCGGCTGCGGCGGCTGGGCGAGGCGGGGGTGGGCGGCTTCGTCGACGCGGGGATCGACGGCGAGGGCGTGTGGCTGGTGCGGAGCGCGGGCGCGGCGACGCTGGCGGAGCTGTTGCGCTCGCGCAAGGGGCCCGCGCCGTGGCGGGAGGCGGTGGCGATCACGCTGGGGATCGCGCGCGCGCTCGCGGCCTGCGAGAAGGCCAGCCTCTCGCCCGGCGCGGTCGTGCCTGACGCGGTGGTGGTCCTCGATCCGCCCGGCGCCATACTCCCCGCGGCGGCGCTGGTGGCGGCGCTGGTGGGCTCGACCGATGCGGCGTCGCGCGGCCCGACCGAGCTCTCGCCGCTGTGGACGCCGCCGGCGCAGGCTGACGGGGCGCCGTGGGACAGCGCGGCGAACCGCTACGCCGTGGGGCTCGTGCTCTACCGGCTGCTCGCGGGCGAGCACCCGTTCGCGGGCGCGGGGCTGCGGCACGCGCTGCGCGAGGCGGCGCACCGCGAGGCGGCGCCCTTCGCGGCGGCGGTGGCCTCGGCGCTGCCGTCGGGCTTGCAGAGCCTCGCGCTCCGGCTGCTCGATCCGCACGCGGCGCAGCGGCCGGCGACGGCGGAGGCCATCGCGCTGGATCTCGAGGCGTTCCTCGACGCGACCCGCCGGCCGAAGACGCTGCCCGAGGCGCCGGCGAAGGCGCGCGCCCGGGTCGACGCCGCGGTGCGCGCCGCGGCCCCTGCGGAGGAGCGGCGCGGCGAGGCGAGCGCGGCGCCGCCCGCGAAGCGACGCTTCGGCTGGCTCGCGCCGCTGTGGCCGATCGGGGCGGGCGGCGCGGTGGCGCTGGCGGCGCTGGCCCTGCTCGCGCCAGCGCCTGCCGCGCCGCGGACGATCACCGTCGCGGCCGGCGCTCCGCTGATCGAGGCGCACACGGCGGCGACCGACTGCGCCGCTTGCCACGCGCGGCAGGCGGCCGAGTGGCGGCGATCGGTGATGGCGCACTCGGTGAAGAGCCCGCTCTTCAACGCGCTGGAGAGCCTGATCGAGGAGCAGGTCGGGCGCGAGAACACTTGCCCCAACGGCGCGGGCATCCTCCGCCGCGTCGACACGGCGACGGCGTGCCGCGATCCGCAGACCGGGATCCCCGTCACCGGCTCGGGCGGCGAGCACTGGTGCGTCAACTGCCACAGCCCCACCGAGAAGATCGACGTCGCCCTGCCGCCCTGGGACGGGCGCGCCGGGGGCGACGCGCGGAGCCGCCGGCCAGTGCGCGATCTGCTGGGCGAGCGAGGGATGGAGGGCATCTCCTGCGGCCTCTGCCACCAGGTCCACGGCCCGGTCGGCCCGCGGGGATCGCGCGGCTACGAGGGCAACGCGACGTGGACCTCGTTCCTGACCGGCACGACCTTCGCGGCGCGGCCCGAGGACGGCGTCGGCCTCACCGGGATCGGCAACAGCGGGTACGCGCTCGATCCGAGCTACTTCCTCGCGGCCTCGGTGCGCAAGGGCGGCGACCTCGTCCCCGGCGACGCTCACCAGCGGACGCCGCGCGCCACGCAGGCCTACCTCCGCTCGAGCGAGTTCTGCGGGAGCTGCCACGACGTGCGCCTCTTCGGCACCGACACGCTCGGCGTGAGCCGCGCGGGCGAGCACTTCAAGCGCCTGCGCAACGCCTACTCCGAGTGGGCCTCGTGGGCGAAGACCGAGCAGCGCGCCGGCCGCACCGCGGCGACCTGCCAGGACTGCCACATGAGCCAGTACCCCGGCGTCTGCGAGCGCAACGAGCCGGGGAGCGAGGGCGACGCCGCCGATCCCGAGTGCCCCAAGGGGACGCATTTTGCCGCGCGCGCGCCGGGGAGCTTCCCCAGGGATCGCGCCGCCGACAACGCGGCGAGCGGCTCCTCGGTGGTCACGCACTACTTCTCCGGCGTCGACGTGCCGCTCTCGCACGAGTACCCGGACGCCCTCGTGGACGAGCCCACGGTGGACCTCCACGGCCTCCCGCTCTCGGCCCGCAAGCGCCGCGATCTGCTGCTCCGCCACACCTTTCGCTTTGGCCTCGGGAGCGCGCGGCTCGGCGGCGCGGGGCTCTCGCTCTCGATCCCGGTCGAGGTCGAGAACACCGGCGCCGGCCACCGCGTGCCCGCGGGCTTCAGCCAGGAGCGCGAGTTCTGGGTCCACCTCGCGGTGCGCGACGGCGACGGGCGGGTGATCTACGAGGTCGGCCGCGTCACCCGCAACGACGAGGACCTCCACGACAAGGTCTTCGAGCGCGTCGAGACGCGCGGCGATCTCCGCGACGGCCGCGGGAGGTCGCTCGGCCTCTTCGGCGCCGACGTGCGCGACGGGCCCGACGTGCCGCTCTGGCAGCCCCCGACGATCCTCGGCGGCACGGCCTTCCGCGGGCGCGGCCTCATCAACTTCCAGAACGGCTTCCTCCGCTGCGTCAGCTGCATCGGCACCGTCGCCGCCGACGGCCACTGCGAGGCGCTCCCGGAGCAGCGCGGGCACCGCGCCGATCGCTTCGTCGACGGCGACTACGATCTCGACACCGGCGAGTGCCGCTCCAACCTCCGCGGGCTCGACGCGCTCTTCGAGACGTACTTCCCGGTGGGATCGCTCGACGCGAGCCGCGGCGTCGTCAAGGGGCCCGACGCGATCATCGACACGCGATCGATGCCGCCGGGCGTGCCGCTCCGCTACACCTACGAGCTCCCGGTCGCGGGCCGCCGCGGTCCCTTCCGCGTCGAGGCCGAGCTCTACTTTCGCGCCTTCCCGCCGTACCTCGTCAAGGGGTTCATCGCCTACGAGCGCGAGCAGGCGCGCCGCGGCCTCCGCCCCAGCGGGCCGCTCGTCACCGAGGACATGCTGAGCCGCCTGGAGATCGTCGAGCTCGCCCGCGCCTCGACGGAGATCCGCTGATGGATCCTCGCGCGAGCGATCCGGCGGCGCCCGCCGCGTGGCCGCCCGCGGTCTTCGACGCGCCGGTGCTCCGCGGCCTCGACGCCCGCGCGCGCCGCGAGATCGCCGAGGCCGGGCGCCTGCGCGAGCTGCTCGAGGGGGCCGAGGTCTATCGATCCGGCGACGAGGGCGCGTCGTTCTTCGTCGTCGCTTCGGGGAAGATCGCGCTCCGCGCCGTGCGCCGCGGCGATGACCACGAGAGCGAGCTCCGCGCCGCCGGCCCCGGCGAGTCGTTCGGCGAGGAGTCGACGGTGGGCCTCGGGCGCCGCGCCACCGCCACGGCGACCGAGCGCGCCCGCGTCGCCGAGATCCCCGTGCACATCTTTCGCCGCGCCGCCGCGCGCTCGGGCAAGGCCGAGATCGCTGACCGCCTCGAGCGCGTCCTCCAGCGCAGCGCCACGCGCGATCTCCTCGGCACGCTGGCCTTCACCCGCGATCTGCCGGCGCGCGATCTCGACGTCCTCCTCGACACCGTCGTCCACCGCCGCGTCGCGCGCGGCGAGCCGGTGTACCGGCAAGGGGACGCCGCGTCGGACCTCTACTTGATCGCCGACGGCATGGTGCAGATCCAGACCGAGGACGGCGATCGCCTCCGCGTCCGCGCCTACCTCGGCCGCGGCGATTTCTTCGGCGACGCCGAGGTCGTGGCGCGCTGTGAGCGCACCACCAGCGCCGTCGCCGGCGGCCCTTCGGTCCTGCTCGCGGTGCCGGCCAAGGTCTTTCGCGAGCTCGCCGCCGCGCACCCCGCGCTCCTGCCCAGCCTCGGCCGCATCGCCGCCGATCAGCAGGCCGCCCAGCAGCTGGTGGTCGCCGCCGCCGCCAAGAACGCCACCCAGCACGTCTTCCGCGATCTCTACCGCCTCCAGGTCGCGCGCTCGCTCCTGGTGATCGATCTCGAGTCCTGCGTGCGCTGCGGCCACTGCGCCTGGGCCTGCGCGGACATGTACGGCACGGCGCGCCTCGTCCGCCGCGGCGACAAGATGGTGGCCCGCGTCGACGACGCCGGCCGCGGCGGCGCCTCCGACTCCGCGGCGCCGCAGCAGCTCATGCTGCCCAACTCCTGCCAGCACTGCGAGAACCCGGCGTGCATGGTCGACTGTCCCACGGGCGCGATCGGGCGCGATCCCGCGGGGGAGGTCTTCATCCGCGAGGAACTCTGCACCGGCTGCGGCGCCTGCGCCAAGGCCTGCCCCTGGGACAACATCCAGATGGCGGTGCGCCCGATCGAGGCGCTGCGGCCCGCGGGCGCGCCGGGCGAGTACGCCGAGCTGGCGGTGAAGTGCGATCTCTGCCGCGGGTTCGAGGGGCCCGCGTGCGTGCAGGCCTGCCCCACCGGATCGATCTTCCGCCTCAACCCCGCCGAGGAGATCGCCGACGTGCGCGCGGTGCTCCGCGGCTCCACGCCCGACGCCCGCGGCGGGAAGGCCGAGCGCGGCCCGCACCTCGTCGCGGGCGCGGCCGTGGCCGCCGCGGGGATCGGGCTCACCGGCGCGCTGATGCAGGCGCGCGCGCTCTGGGGGCCGGGGCGCGGCGTCGGCCTCGGCGCGGGGATCACGGCGGCTCTGGGGATGCTGCTCCTCCTGGCGTATGCGATCCCCAAGCGGCGGATCCGCAGCTGGATGAAGCCCCGCGCCAAGGTGGGCGACGCGCCCGCCGCGCGCTCGCCCGTGCCCGCGCGCAGCGTCGTCCGCCCTCAGCTCGAGGCGCACCTCGCCATCGGCCTCGTCACGCTGGGCCTCGCCCTCGCGCACGCGCCCTGGCCGCCGTGGACGCGCTCCGGGCACGGCGGCGCGCTGGCGCTGGCCCTCCTCGTCACGTCGGTCGCGGGCGCCTGGACGGCGATCGCCTACCGGCTCGTGCCGGCGCGCCTCGCCCGCATCGAGCGCAGCGCCGCGCTCCCCGAGGATCTCGCCGCGGCCCGGCGCCAGCTCTCGGATCGGCTCTACCGCGAGGTGAGCGGCAAGAGCGACCTCGTGAAGAAGCTCTTCGAGCGCGTCCTCGTCCCCTACGCCAAGAGCTCGCTCGGCCCGCTGCGCCTGATCCTCTCCGGGCGCCGCCTCCGCGCCGAGGAGCAGGCCCTGCGCGCGCGCATCGACCGGGGCCTCGAGGGCCGCGGCCAGGAGCGGCTCGCGGGCCTCGACGAGCTCATCCGCATCGTGGTCGAGCTCCGCGCCCTCCCGGCGCAGCGCTGGCTCTTCCGCGCGCTCCGCGTCGGCCTCCCGCTCCACGTCGTCACCTTCGGCGTGGCGACGGCGATGCTCCTGCTCCACGCCGCGCTGGCTCTGTGGAGGCTCGCGGGATGAGCTCGCGCGATCCCAAGGCCACGCTCCCCTCGGGGCAAGCGCCGGAGCCTCCGTCAAAGCCGGCCGCGTCCTCGCCCACGCTCTACGCGGCGCGCCTCTCCGATCCACGCGAGCGATCGGCGCAGCCCCGCGAGCGCTCGCGCGGCCGGGCCCCGGCGCGCGCCGAGCCGACCTCGGACGTCACTCGCTTTCGCGGCGTCCTCGCCGCCTCGATCGCCGGCGCCGGGGGCGCGCTCGCCGCCGCGCTGATCTTCCCGCCCGCGGGCGGCCACCTCTCGCCCGGCCCGCTCTCGCGCCCGCACGAGAAGGCCAAGCTCGAGTGCGCCTCCTGCCACCGCCCCGAGAGCGAGAAGGCCAGCTCGGGGCAGGCCGCGGTCCCCGACAAGGTCTGCGCCGGCTGCCACGGCGCCCACCCCTCGACGCGGCGCGGCCACGAGAAGGTGCGCGCCGAGGGGGCGATGCGCTGCTCCACCTGCCATGCGATCCACGCCGGCGATCAAGGCGTCTCCTTCTCGCCCAGCGCCGCTCCGGTGCGCTTCGCCCCCGGCGTCGAGAAGGCGGTGGCCGGCCTCGATTTCCACCGAGCCCAGCCCGCGACGGTGGCCATCCCGGTCGCCGGGAGCTGCGCCCGCTGCCACGATCCGGCCTCCCGCTCCGATCCGATCGCCCGCTGCCTCCTCGCCGGGCAAGAGAGCCTGGGCCCGGCCCGCCCCGTCGTCTGCTTCGACGAGCACCAGCCCGCCCTCCCGCGCGACGACCTCCCGCTGCGAGGCCGCAGCCGCGCGGACGGCTCGCTCGATCCCGGCTCCGGCGTCTGCGCCGGCCAGCACACCCCGGATCGCGCCGTGGTGTGGGAGGCCGCGCGCGAGGCCGCCGCCCGCGTGCCCACCCTCGACCGCAGCGTCACCGGCGGCGCCCCGGCCCTCTGGACAGGCGTGGGCCTCGCCGCCGCCGGCCTCGCCTACGCCGCCGTGCGCGGCGCGGGGGCCATCGCCGCGCGCCGCCGGAAGAAGTCCGCCCAGGAGCCGCAGAAGGCCCTGCTCGAGCCCGCGGCCCGGGTGCGCCTCCCCCAGATCAACACCAGCACCTGCCTCGGCTGCTACGCCTGCGTCGACGCCTGCCCCTACGACGTCCTCGAGATCGAGCGCTACGTCGCCGTCGTCGCCCGCCCCGAGGCCTGCTGCGGCCTCACCCTCTGCGAGCAGCGCTGCCCCAACGGCTCCCTGGTGATCACCGACGGCGAGCCCATCGGCGAGCGCCCGCGCCTCCGCGGCGACCTCGAGAGCCTCGATGTCCCCGGCCTCTACCTGGCCGGCGACGTGACCGGCTTACCGCTGATCAAGAACGCCATTCACCAGGGCGCCCACGCCACGACCGAGATCGCCAAAGGCCTCGAGGGCGCGCGCCGCCGCGGAGACGCCCTCGACCTGATCATCATCGGCGCCGGCCCCGCGGGGATCAGCGCCGCCCTCAAGGCCAAGGAGCTCAACCTCACCTTCGAGGTCATCGAGCAAGGCAACGTGGCGCAGAGCATCCAGAGCTTCCCGCGCGGCAAGCTGGTCTTCGATCAGCCGCTCGATCTCCCCGTCTTCGGCAAGCTCTGGCTCCAGGAGTCGACCAAGGAAGAGCTCCTGTCGCACTGGCTGCGGATCATCCGCAAAGAGCAGCTCCCGATTCATCAGGATACACGGATGACGGCGATCGAGCGCGACGGAGAGGGCCTCTTTCGCGTCACCACCGAGCCTCGCGAGGGCGGCAAGCCCACGCAGCGCCTGGCCCGCCGCGTCCTCCTCGCCATCGGGCAGCGAGGCACGCCGCGCCGCCTCCCCTTCGAGCTCGCCCCCGAGGCCGAGGCCCGGGTTCATTA
>FSTQ01000338.1_pt1 | contig 12827 bp, 9 predicted proteins | sample 1637281 | NCBI WGS metagenome assembly FSTQ01 (sample SAMEA3914818, study PRJEB12502) | metagenome | biome: forest; material: soil | place: Canada | collected 2010-06-26 | depth 0.1 m
CTGCGGAAGGCCGCGGAGACGAGGTGGAGACGCGGGGCGCGCTCGTCGGGGAACCAGGAGTCGTTCGACAGGGTGACGAGGAGATCGGCGCCCTTCGCCGCGGCCTCGGCGACGGGGCCGGGGAAGACGACATCGTAGCAAATGAGCGGCACGACGAGCAGATCGTCACGCCCAGCCAGGCTCACGTGCACGACCTCCGCGCCCGGCCCGCGCTTCCAGCGGCCGGCCCAGGGCATGGCGCCGCGCAGGGCCTCGGATTCGAGGGCCTCAGGCACCCACTCGGTCAGCGGGAAGAGCATGTGTTTGCGGTACGAGGCTCGCCCGACCTTGCCCTCCGCGTCCGGCGTCAAGAAGAACGCGGCGTTGTACTCGTCCTCTCCTGCGCCCTCATAAGCCCCGAAGACGAGCGGGACGCCGGTCTTCGCGACATACGCGCCGATCTCCTCGTCGAAGGCCGCGCCGGCCTCGCTCTTCGGCGCGCCGAACGTCGTGGGGTAGACGGTCTCGGGCCAGATCAGGAGATCGGGAGTGCTTCGCGCGCGGATCTCGTCGGAGAGGGCAAAATGCGTATCGAGGACCGTGCGCACGGTCTCGTAGGCGCCCTTCTCGGCGCGGAGCTTGTCGTAGTTGGTGATGTTGGCCTGCACGACACCCACGGTGATCGCGGACCGCTCGCCGCCTCTCGCGAGCGCCGCGAGGCGCGCTCCGCCATACCCAAAGAGGGCGAGGACGGCGGCCAACGCGAGGGCCGCGGGCAGGACCGACTGCGAGATACGGGCCTCTTTTGAGCGCGAGGCCAGGGTGAGGAGCGAGAGCGCGAAGCCTTCGTTGATGAGGATCACCACCAGGGAGAGGCCGTGTACGCCGGCGAGATCCGCCGCCTGGCGCAGATACGTGGAGGGATAGAGGCCGAGCGCTACGGTATCGAAGAAGAGCTTTGGAAAGACGAGCTCCACGCCGACATAGGCCGCGGCGGCAGCGAGAGAGGCGACGAAAGAGGCGGAGAAAGCGCCGGAGACCGAGCTCTCCGGGGGAGAGGCGCGGCGAACGGCGAAGCGGACGAGGGCAAAGACCAGGAACTGCGGCTGGAGCAGGGGCGCGAGCAGCAAAAAGAGCGGCCAGACGAGGAGCGATGAGGTGTCCACATACGCCGCGACGGCCCCGGGGAACCAGGGAAAGACGAGCGCGACGAAGGCCACGCTCATGAAAAGGCCGGCGAGAGCCGCGTCGCGATAGCGCAAAGCGCGCTCTTGCACGACGAGCCACGGGACGAGCGCGACGAAGCAGAAGACGAAGGACACCCCCGTCGTGCGGCTCATCAGGCCAGAGAGAAAGGCCGAGGCCAGCGCGCCGAGCGAGAGCACGAGCAGCCGATCGCGGAGACGCTTGGCCCTCCACAACCGGCGCAGGCGCTTCGGGAGGGGAGGCGAGCTCATGGATCCTTGTCCGCCGGCTTCTCTTCCTCGACGCCGGTCTGTCCGGGATCCGCATTCGTGCCCGGCCCAGGCTCGTCGCGATCCGCGTAGGCGTCCGTGGGGATATCCAGTGTCTCGATGGGCAACCCTTCCGGCGCGCGATCGGGCGGGACGACGCGATCGGGCGGGAGGGGAATCACGTGACCATCGGCGTCCACGAGCTCGTAGTCAGGGTGGTAGAGGAGAATCGGCTCGAGCATCTGCCCCTTGTCGGTCGCCTGATAATGACGCATGTAGCCGTCAGGCAGCGGAAAATCCTCGGGGACCTTCAGGCCCGGCTTGATGCGCTTGGTCCCGGGCGCGGGGAACGCCTCGATGCCTGTCTTCGGCCGCGCAACCCCCTTGCCCTCGACGCCGACGATCGCGCCCGTTCCGAGAGAATCTTCCGAGGGCTCGTCCACGCTGGGCGTTGAAGTGTCGTTGTGCACCTCGGCGCCGATCACGAGGGCATTCGAGGGAGCGGCCGTGTCCGGGGCTCGCGCGGCGACGCGCAATGTCGGGGCGTCCTTCGAGCGAGAGCGCGCGGGCGCGGCGAGGGCGCCTTTCGTGCGAGCGCGCGCGGACGCGGCGAGGGCAGAATTCGAGGCCGAAGACGCCGAGTCGGCTCGGTGCCATGGCCAGAGCAGGAAGGCAATGAGACCCAGCCCCGCGAGACCGAGAGCGAGCATGCCTATCGGAAGGCCGCCCCGCCGGAGCTCGACGCGGACGACACCATCCCGGTCGACGGACCGGTGGGGACCCCCACGAGAAGAGCCGACAGGGCGATTCTTCGTCATCGCGTCTTCAGGGCGCGGCCGGGGCGAAGAGCGAGTGCAACCACCCCGCGCGCTCGTGGCCGAACTTGTTCCAGACCGGGTTCTTGCCGCCCACGATCTGGGTGCCCGAGTAGTCCGGCGCGCTCGTGCCCGTGCCCGTCCCGCCGAAGAGGCCGACGTAAAGGGTGCTCCCCGAGTACGTGGGGTGCGTGTCGTCGGAGAGGATGTAATCGATGCTCGTGCTCGCGGTGGCGAAGTGGGTGTTCGCGTCGCGGATCGTCGCGCGGAGCGTGCTCGTGATCCGCTGCACGTAGTCGTTCTCGGACTCACCCGCGGTGAAGCGGAGCGCGGTGGAGTCGATCTTACCGTCACCGTTGCTGTCGTAGTCGGCGCCCATGTACTCGGCGAACGCATCCACGCAGTCGAACCCATTCTTCGCGGCGAAGTTGCAGGCGCGCCAGTTGCTGCGCACGAGGCGCGGGAACATGGCCTCTTGCCGGTTGACCTGCTTCCCCGTGGCGCTGTCTTTGCAGCTCGTCAGCGTGTTGTCGGCGCCGTAGCCCGGGTAGTAGAGGTTCATGATCATCTTCTTCTTCGTGGCGGCGCCGGCGTTCGCGTTGACGAACTGCATCGCCAGCTCCTGGTACTTGGTGCAGCTCGCGAGCGCCGTGTCGAGGACACCGTAGTTGCAGGTGCCGGTCTGATCGGCGAAGGCGTCGCGCGCCTGCAAGAAGTCGTTGCCACACATCTCGAAGGTGACGACGCGGGTGCTCGCGTCCTGCATGTAGGACTTCTCGGCGACGATCTTGTTGTTGTAGATGTCGTCGGCCTTCGCGCCTGACTTCGTCCGCCGGATCACCTCGATGTCGGTGTTCCAGGCGTTCGAGAGGTACTCGCCCTGGACCCATGACGCGGCGCGCTTATCGACGTTCGACAGGCTGCCATTGTAGCCGGCGAAGATGGAGTCGCCGTATGCGACGACTCTGTACTTTGCCGTCGTGCCCGGACGATCGATGGTCCACGAGGTGTTCTGCGTGATGGTGTTGGCCAACGCTTCGCGGCCTCCCATGAGGATCCCGAGCGAAAGAACAGCCTGGGTGAGGCGCAGGGAAACAACCCCCGCTGAGCGGGATACGGTGCGCATGAATTTTCTCTCCTTGGTGGATCGCCGGCACGTGGACACGAGGCACCACGGGGCGATCGCAATTAAGAATGAAATCAAGGCATTGTCAACGCGCGAAGTGACCTTCATTGCGTATGCCCCGATTGGGGCATACGGCGACCATGACGCGTCAGAGCGGCACGACGCGTCGCGAAATGAAGGTACGGTAGGAATGCCGGATCCGGCGGAGCGCCTCTCCGATTATCGGGCACGCTCCAGCGTCACGGGGAGCCCGCCGGCGGGTCGCATCGTGTCGAGCAGCACCGGCTTGGCCTGGTAGCCGGGAGGGAGCCTGAGCACGAATCGCTGAAGTATCATGGTGAGCATCAGCGTCGCCTCGATCAGAGCGAAGTTGTTGCCAATGCACTGGTGCGGACCCACGCCGAAGGGCACGTAGGCACATCGGTGCCTCTGCGCGGCCTTGCCCGGCGCGAATCGCGCTGGATCGAAGACGTCCGGATCGCTCCAGAAATCCCGGTGGCGATGGACGATGTGGGGGAGCACGGCCACGAAGGATTGCTTTGGGATGAGGTAGTCGCCGAGCCTGCGATCTTCGGTGGCCTGACGGGTGATGATCCAGACCGGTGGATACAGCCGCATCGACTCCTGGATCACCATCTGGGTATAGGCGAGCTTGGGGAGGTCATCGTACCGCGGATCCCGCCCGTCGAGCACGGAGCGGAGCTCCTCTCGGAGGCGAGCCTCCACCTCGCCGTGCTGGCAAACGAGGGCGAGAGTCCAGATCATCGCCGTGGCCGTCGTCTCGGAGCCCGCGATGAAGAACGTGAGCACCTCGTCGCGCAGCACCTCGGGGCTCATCCCCTCTCCGCCTTCGGAGCGCGCCGAGAGCAAGAGCGCGAGCAGGTCATTGGAGCCCGGGTCACCCTCGCGCGCGTGGATGAGAGAGCGCACGATCGTGTCGAGGGATCGCATGGATTCCTGGAACTTCTTGCCTCCCGGGACAGGCGCCCACGACGGCAGCCAGTGAAAGAGCATGCGCGTTTGCACGTGCGCGAGGGCCGCGCTCATGGATTCGCTCGCGAGCTTCGCGTCTGCGGGCGTGATGACCGTGCCGAACATTGCCGTGAGGAAGACGCTCATCGAGAAGCGGTTCATCTCCGTGGCGAGATCGAGCCTCTCCTCTCGCCCCGCCAGCCTCTGCCACTGAGCGAGCTCTCTCTCGATGGCGCCCGTCATGGTCGGGACGAGACCAGCGAGGTGCTTTTGATGGAACTGCGGCTGGATCAGCCGCCGCTGGCGCCTCCACACCTCACCGTCGGTCACCGCCAACCCTTTGCCGAAAAGGAGGCTCAGCACGTCCCATATGCCCCCTCCCCTCACGTACTTGTCGCTCTCCTCGCGCAGCACCCGGTGGATGTGGTCCGGGTGATTGAGCAGGAACACGTCCGTCGCGCCGATGTCGAGGCGCGCGACGTCGCTGTACTGGCGGCCCGCCTCCGACAGGAAAGCCAGCGGATCGCGCAGCAGGCTCGGTAGGTTACCCACGAGCGGATAGCGCGGCGGCCCGGGAGGCAGCCTGTCCAACACCGAGGCCGACGCCGACGCTCTGGCGCGCTCGAACGATTCCAGTATCTTGTTCATGAGCTTCCTCCACGAAAATGATTGTTTCCTGGCCGCGGCCTCGAGGGTCGCAGCGCCGCCGGAGCGCCTCTTCGAGGCGCCGCCAGAGGGCCCGGCTCAGAGCACCACGACCGCGCTGACCAGGAGCGCGCAATACCAGTAGGTGTAGAACATGTAGGTTGCGTGGGCGGAGCGCGGCGACCGATCCCGGAGGACACGCGCCGCGATGACGAGGCTCCACGCCCCGAGAGCGACGTCGCACGCGAGCGCCTTCGCGCCGCCAACCTGGGACATCAAGCCGAGGTGGACGGCGATCGGCGCGAGCGCGAACACCGTGGCCATGGCCCACCGAGCGGCGCTCTCGCCGACGACGACTGGCAGCGTCCGGCGGCCAATCGACCTGTCGCCGGCCACGTCGCGCATGTCTTGAAGAATGGATGTGACGCCGATCGTGCCGCTCGACACCAGCACCCAGCGCCACCCGGCAGGTGTCAGCGGCGTGACCAGCTCCCACGTCGCCGCGAGCTCGACGAGCACGCCGAGCGACATGACGACTACATTCTTGGTGAACCAGTGCCGGTCCCAGCCGCAATAGCAGTACAGGACCGTGAGGATCGCCCAGGCGAGCGCCCAGACGAAGACTCCGAACCAGGCGCCGACCGCCAGGAAGAGGGCGGTCACGACGGCCCAGCGCGCGAGGGCGCCGCGAGGCGAGACGAGGCCTCTCGGGATGGGTCGGTCAGGTTTGTTGACGCTGTCCTCTTCCACCCCGGCGATCTGGTTGGCGAGGCAGAAGGTGTAGATGTAGAGCGTGAAGTAGACGAGGCACCGGCCGAGCGAGAGCGCCGCCGCGTTCATGGCGACTGGCCAGCGCGTCTTGAGCACCGCCAGCGCGAAGATGGCCGTGGGGATGATCGTCGTCGACCAGTCGCGCCAGGTGAACTCCCAGAAGAGGCGCGCTTCGCGGAGCGGCAGTTGAAAGAGCGCGGTAGGGCCCGGAGCTGACGCGGATGCGTTGGATTGCACAGGTCACCTGTCCTCTCACAACGCGACCGCGTCTTCGTCCATCGCTCCGAGCGCGTGCCTCACCGGGGCCAGGATCTGCTCGACGAACCCCGGCAGCAGCACCGCGAGCGGGTGCCTTATCGCCGCGCTCGCCGAGCGCTGCAGCCAGGACGCTGTCGCCCTGAGCGCGCCGCAGCGCGCGAGCGCCTCGAGCGCCTCGTCCACCATGGCCCAGCTCCGCTCTTCTCGCGGCCGCTCGAGCAAGGCGCGGACAGGCACCATCCCGTCCCGCGTCGAGCTCGCGTAGGCCAGCGCCACGGGAAAGGAGCACTTGCCCTCCATCAGATCACTGCCCAGGCGCCCGCGCCCCTTGTCACCTACCAGATCGAGGAGATCGTCTTGCACCTGGAACAACAGCCCGAGCTCCTCTCCATAGCGCGCCGCTGCCTCGGAGAAGGCGTCGCTTCGGCCCGCAGCCACGCTCCCTGCCCGCAGGCACAACCCGAACAGCGCTCCTGTCTTCGCTCGGGCCATTTCACCCCAGACCTCCAGCGTCGCGGGCAGCGCCTCCGGTGACTTGTGCGGCAGCTGGAGCTGGAGCTCCATCGCTTGCCCCTCGCATAGCCGCAGGCAGGCGGCCGCCGCCGGCCCCACCAGGTCCGCGCCGGCGGATACCCGGGTGATGCAGGCAAACGCCTCGAAGATGAGCGCGTCGCCCGCGTTGATGGCCATGGCCTCTCCCCACCTGCGCCAGACCGTGGGCTGCCCCCGGCGCAGCGTGTCTCCATCCTGCAAGTCATCGTGCACCAGAGTGGCGTTGTGCAAGAGCTCGAGCCCCACGCCGAGCTCGACGGCCATATCCGGCGTGTGGCCGAGGTTCACGCAGACCCACACCGGCAGGAGCGCCCGCAGGCGCTTGCCGCCGACGTTGATGTGATACTCCTCGATCCGGCGGACGAGGCCCGTGGCCGTGAACCGGTCCTGAAGCCTGCGCTCGATCTCGGCAGCGTAGGATTTACGGAGCATATCGTAGCTGAGCTTCGGGTTAAGGTCGGGCACCGCCGGAGCGAACCCGAGCTTCCCACGCCTGTCTGTCGCCGGATTTCGCGTCATCGCGGCCTCGGTCAAGAGTGCTATCTGGCCATCTCGGTCCTCGAAGACGCAGGACAGCGGCTGCGCTGAGAGCGCATCAAGTGCATTCATTGGAAACCTCCAGAAGGGGTTTAGTCTGTCGTAAACATGGCGCTACTCGGCCCAACATGGCTATTTACAAGCCAGCCAGATTTCTCCACCCGGTAACCGCCCTTGCATTCATCCTGTAACGGACCTTGCAACAAGACCAAATTTCTGACAAAAAAAACAGGGCTGATGCTCCCCTACTTTCGTAGAGACCTCGGATGGCGCGAGAATGCGCAGGGGGATACCGACGGCGAGCGCCGCACGCGGCGAGCCCTCGAGGTCTACAAAGCTTGAAAAATCGCCCTCTACAACCAGGAAGTGAGAATAGGCGCCCTCATGCATGTGCTCAAAGATCTGACCCGCTCGGTATTCAACAACGTCGACATGATGGTCTGGGTCGTAGCCAAGAACGGCGAGATCCTCCTCTCCGAGGGGAGAGGGCTTCGGCCGATGGGGATTGCGCCGGGGCAGCTCGTCGGGGTCAACGCGTTCGAGATGTACCGCGACGCCAAGGACGTCATGGCGTTCGTTCACCGCGCGCTCGACGGCGATGAGTTCATCGCAGCCACCGTCACCGACGGCCACGTCGTCGAGAACCGCTATGCTCCGCTGCGTGATGAGGGAGGCGCCGTCGTCGCCGTCGTCGGAGTCAGCCTGGATGTGACCGAGCGGGTCCGCGCTCAAGCGGAGCTCGAGCGCCAGGCGATGCTCCTCCAGAACCAGGCGGCGCTGCTCGACCGCGCCCACGACGCCATCATCGCGCGTCGCCGGGACGGCATCATCACCTACTGGAACCAAGGGGCCGAGCGAATGTACGGCTACACGAAGGCGGACGCTGTGGGCCAGGCTTTGAACGCCTTGCTCAAGACGAGCGCCGCGTACTCCATCGAGGAGGTCGACCGGAGCCTCCTCGCGAGCGGATACTGGGAGGGCGAGGTCATCCACCGGCGCCGCGACGGTACGGAGGTCCCGGTCGCCAGCCGCTGTGTCCTCCAGCGCAACGGAGAGGGCGAGCCAGCGACGATCCTCGAGATCAACACCGATATCACCTCACGAAAGAGGATCGAGGCCGAGCAGGCGCACGCCCGGAAGCAAGAGGAGATAATCCACGCGCAGGCGCTGGCCATCGCCGAGCTCTCCACGCCGCTCATCCCGATCAGCGACGATATCCTGGTCATGCCGCTCGTCGGTCTCATGGACTCCAGCCGGGCCAAGCAGGTCGTGGAGAGCCTGCTCGGCGGGCTCTCCGTGACCCGGGGTAGATTTGCCATCATCGATATCACGGGCGTATTCGTCGTCGATACCCAGGTGGCCAACGTGCTCATCCAGGCGGCGCAAGCGGCACGGTTACTGGGGACGGAGGTGATCCTGACCGGTATTCGCCCCGAGGTCGCGCGGACGCTGGTGGGATTGGGCGTGGACCTCGGCGCGATCACGACCTGCGGGATGCTCCAGAGCGGGATCGCCTATGCGATCGAGCGAGGGCGCAAAGACAGGCATTAGGAGGGTGGTACGGAGAGGATCACTCCTTCGCCGGCGCCCACGCGCTCTCGCTCCACGAGAGCGCCGCGCCAAACCCGGGGTGAAACCCCAGCCACTTCACGAGATCCGCGGGCCAAGTCACCCGCCACAACAATGCTGTCAGCTCCCCGAACGCCACCACCACATCATCGAGCCCGAGCAGCAACAGCATCGCCGCTTCGTTGGTAGGCAACAACGTCACCGGCCCGAGCCGCAGCGATCGATCGCCGAGCAAGCGCTGGCACTGCTCGCCCACGCCTCGCCCCTGGCTGTTGAGCATGACCTGGAGCAGGTAGAGAAAGTTGAGCGGAAACACCGTCCAGGGAGGCCATCCCCACGGCTGCTCGGCCGGCGGCGGAGCGGGCACGGCCTCGTGCCGCGCCGCCGCCTCGATCTCGACGAGCATCGTGTTCATGCGCCCGCGCAGGTGCCGCGTGATCTGTCGCATCCCATCGGCGGTGCGCGGATCGATGACCGGCGGCTGCGCGCTGGAGAGCGCGCTGACGATGGCCTCGATCTGCGCGTCGGCGGTGGCCAGGCGAACGAAGATCTCTCCGAGCTTCCCGTGAACCGCGGCGAGCTCCGGTGACTTCGGAGGTGCGCCGCCGGCCTCGAGCGGAGGAGGCGGATCGGGCACGTGCGAGCCTGGCAAGAAGAGGTTGGAGAGGTTGCTGCTCCCATCATCCAGGCCGAGCGTGAGCATGCGCGCGTCCGTTGGTGAGACAGGCCCGACCTTCCCCGCGCCGGCGAGCGCTTGCACCAGCCCGACCATCGCGGGGTTGTTGGTGTACATCGCCCCGTCGACCTGCCCCATGCGGATCGAGTACACCATCGGGAACGATCCGCTGCAGAGCCCGACGTCGTAGAGCAGCTGCTCGGCGCAGCGCGGATCGGCGCTGTCGTAGACGCGCGGCGCCCAGGGCGAGCACATCCGGCCGGAGATGACCACGGCTCGCCGGGCGCTGAGATCACCGAGCGTATCTGTGCCGTAGTTCGCGGGCTCGACCATCACTTGCTGGACGCCCTGATAGCCGAGCAGCGGCGCTTCGCCGCGCATGAAATCGAGCCACGCCTTCACCGGATCCGCGGGCCGCATCGCCGCGAGCGATTGCTTCAGGAAGGTCAGGCAGCTCTCGAGCAGCGCGAGCCCGGTGATCTGCCCGGCGTCGACCAGGCCCATGTTCCGCGCGAGGTAGAGCGCCGTCCACGATCCGGAGGAGGCGCCGACGAAGAGGTCTGTCGCGGCGAGGAAGCCCTGGTTTTTACGCTCGATCTCGATCAGGCACGGGAGCACCGTCAGCGCCGCCGGCCCACCGTCGAAGGACATGATTCGATAGCCGCTCATCCGTGCGCTCCTGGTGAAGGCCGCGATCTCGACGGGACGTCGAGCCTTCGAGGAGCATACGCGGCCCGGCGCGCCTGCGGATCACGATCGCTTCAGTTGCTCTCGGACGCGGGCCGCCGGCGCTCCCGCGCCAGGACGAACGGGGCCACGATCAGCGAGTCGAAGCGCGCGGCGGAGTCGATCGACCAGCGCTCGAGATCCGCCGCGGTGGGCTTGCTCAGCAGGCCGTCCTCGATCCAGCGCTGCACGCGCGGCGCGTCGTCCTGCGCCACGGCGACGCCGGCGTCGGCGAGGTCGAGCGCGCCTCCCACGAGGATGAGCGCGTCTCGGTTCGCGTGCGCCCGCAGATCGCTCCACAACACCACGCCAATCTTCGCCAGGAGCTCGTCTCGCATCGGGCGCATGGTAGCAGCGCCGCCCGCGCGATCAGCCCCTCTCTTTGCCCAGCACCTCGGCGGCGTCGTAGACCACCCACCCGCCGATCTTCATGATCATCGCCCCGACGACGCCGGTGAGAAAGCCGCCCACGTGGGCCCAGTAGGCGACGCCTTCGCCGTTACCCCTCTTTCCGTGGAGGCCCAGGCCGAGCTGGAGCAGAAACCAGCCGGGGAGCAGGAGCCAGACAGGCACGGAGACCGTGGCGTGATACCGCCGCACCGGCAGGGGCGCGATCAGCATCTTCACCCGCGTCGTGGGGTGACCGACGAGGAACGCGCCCATGAGGCCGGCAATCGCGCCTGACGCGCCGACGAGGGGAATCAAGCTCGCCGGCGCCGCGAGGTGATGAGCGAGCGTGCCTGTCGCCGCGGAGATCGCATAAAGGAGCACGAAGGGCAGGCTCTCCCAGTAACACTCGATCACCGCCCCGACGAGCCAGAGAAAGAGCATGTTGCCGAGGAGGTGCCAGACGTCGGCGTGCATGAACGGGCTGGCGAGGAAGCCAATCACGCTGGGCCTCCCCGGTCGGTAGCCGAAGCGCGCGCTCGGCTGCGCCTCGACCGCGGCGACGAGGCGCTTCGCGGCCTTGCGCACTTCGAACGAGCCGGGGGCGCCCTCGTCGTCGGGATCATCCGAGGTGACGAACGCCAGCACCGCGCGCAGGCGCGGCTGGAGCGGCGCGAAGACGGCCGAGGGCACGCGGGCCTCGGGGTAGATCTCGTGCGCGGTGTCGAGCAGCTCGGCGGCCGAATGGATCTGCTCGCTCGCGCGCCGATCCATCAGCACCGTCGTGAGGAAGACGAGGACGTTGATGGCGATGAGAAACCAGGTGATCCACTGGCGTCCGTAGACCGTCTTGTCGTGGCCGAAGGGGAGGATCAGCATCGCTTCACCCTCGCGGCGGGCGCTTGCGCTCGTGGAACCACGGGCGGTAACGGAGCATCGAGGCGGCCTGGCTCGCCGGAGCGCGCCGCTTGCACGTCGAGGCCTCGGCGCTGCCGAGGGGCGCGCCCCAGCGCACCTCGGCGCAGTCGTTGGGGTTGTAGGCCATCTCGAGATCAAAGGCGCGCGCGACCACGTCGGCGAGGGTGATGGTGAACGGGGCGCCGTCGCTGCGCTCGTAGCTCACCGTGCGCTTGCCGAGCTCGGCGGCGAGCAGCGCGTCGAGCTCGCTCTTCACGTCGGCCACGCCCTTGCCTGCGGGCATGGCGAAGCGCGCGGGCCGGCGCGCGAAGAGCTCGGGGAACCCCTTCACGAGATCGACGGCGATGAGCAGCCGCAGATCGCGCGCGGGCGTGGAGAAGTCCTCCCAGTCGCCCTCGGTCTCGAAGATCGAAGAGCCCTTGGGCATGGCGATGCGCTTGCCGCGACCGCCGGCGAAATGCTTCTGCCCGTTCTGCACCGAGAGGACCCGCGCCCGCACCTGCTCTTCGAGCGCCTGCACGCGCTCGAGCATCGCCGTCGTGGGATCGAGCGGCGAGGGCGAGAGGACGTCATCCATCCGGTCGTAGAAGCCCGAGGCGCCCGACGCGTACTGATCGAGCGCGAAGTCCCCGTAGACGGGCGCCGCCGCGATCGCCGCGTTGGAGAGCGCCGTGACCCGCCCGCGATTGACGACAAGCGGGCGAAAGCGCTTGAAGCCCGCGCTGCCGAGCGCCGGATCGACCGCGAAGAGGAAGTTCCCCGCCCAGAACCGCTTGCGCGCCACGGTGCCGTCGGGCTGCCCGTCGACCGCGAGGAGGACGCCCGCCGAGCTCTCGGTCTGGGGGATGCGCTTGGCGACGACGAGGATGTGACCGTACGGATCCGCGTAGATGGTGCCCGGCCGGAGCCCCTCGAACGAGAGGCGGATCGGGTAATAATCTCCTCCATCGTCCTCCGCTGGTGCACGACCGGTGCCAGAGTGGACGGTGTTGGCCACCGTGACCCGGAGGAAATCCCCGAAGGTGTCGACCTCGCGCGTCCGCTGCGGCACGGGGTTCAAGTTGGATCGCAGGCGCGAGCACGTCGGCGGCCCGCCGCTGCCGCCGCGCGTGCACGTCGAGTACGCGAAGGGCAGGCCGAGCTTGAAGGCGAAATAGGCGCGGAGGAAATAGGGAAGATCGGCGCAGTCGGGCCGGATCGGCGGTGCGCGCGGCCCGCCGTCGTCCTCGCCTTCGCCGCGATCGTCGTGGAGAAAGTTGCGCTCTCTGTCCTGGAGCACGACCTGGAGCGCGGGCCACGCGGGCTGCTCGGCGAGCGGAGCGTCGAAGAGCTTCTCGATCCACGCGGAGTAGAAGTTCTCGTAGGCCTCGGACCACGCCGCGCGCACGCCCCACGCCGCGCTCCACGAGCGAGATTTATCGGGGCTGGGATCCGCCTCGACC
>FSTQ01000528.1_pt1 | contig 12718 bp, 6 predicted proteins | sample 1637281 | NCBI WGS metagenome assembly FSTQ01 (sample SAMEA3914818, study PRJEB12502) | metagenome | biome: forest; material: soil | place: Canada | collected 2010-06-26 | depth 0.1 m
CCCAGCTTGAAGTCGTGCTTGACGACCGAGCGCGCGACTCCGCGGTTCCAGAAGCGGGAGACGACGCCGGCGCTCAGCAGATAGAGGACGATGGCGAAGGCGCCGCTTATCGCCGATCGGAGCAGCCAGGTGGAGATCATCGATTTCGTTCCTTGGACCGATCCCGGTCGCGCGGCCCGGGCCCCGCGTCAGGGCCCGCAGCGAGGGGCAGAATCGGGCAGCTCGGGGCTCCCTGTCAACCGGGGCGCGCGGCGAGGTCAGCCGCCGAGCTTGGCGTCCTCTTCGCGTCGTGCGAGCCTGCCGCCGTGCTCTTTCCGAAGCTGCTCATCGATCCCGAGGTGATGGATCGCGTCTCGCGGATCGAGGTCCCGTTCAACGCCTTCGGCGTCGATCCTTACGGGGTCTCGAAGGAACACCTCGCCCGCTCGTACACGATGCTCCGGTGGATGTACCGGCGGTACTTCTCGGTGAAGACCTTCGGCATCGAGCACGTCCCGGCGCGCGGGCGGGCGATGCTGGTGGGCAACCACTCGGGCGGCGTCGCCGTCGACGGCGCGATGGTGATAGCGTCGATGTTCCTCGACCTCGAGCCGCCGCGCCTCGCCCACGCGATGGCCGAGAAGTTCATGAACACGGTGCCGCTGCTCTCGCTGTGGTCGAACCGCACCGGGCACTTCACCGGGCTGCCCGAGCACGCCGAGCGCCTGCTCCACGACGAGCGCCTGCTCATGGTCTTCCCCGAGGGCTCGCGCGGGACGGCCAAGCTCTACACCGAGCGCAACTCGCTCGTGCGCTTCGGCACCGGGTTCGTGCGCCTCGCCCTCAAGACGCGGACGCCGATCCTGCCCTTTGCCTTCATCGGCGGCGGCGACGCCATCCCCACGATCATGAACTCGTACACGCTCGGGAAGCTCCTCGGCGCGCCCTACATCCCGATCACGCCCTACTTCGTCGCGCTCCCGCTCCCGGTGAAGCTCGAGATTCACTACTCGGCGCCGATGTACTTCGAGGGCACCGGCTCCGAGGACGACGAGGTCATCGCCGGCTACGTGGATCAGGTGCGCGATCGCATCGCCGCGCTCCTCGAGTACGGAAGGAAGCACCGGACCTCGGAGGTCGCGAAGGCGCTCGGCTCATGAAAGTCCTCATTCCTGGCATCTCCAGCAAGATCGGGAACCTCGTCGCCATCGAGCTCCTCGCCAAGGGGCACGAGGTCATCGGCATCGATCGGCGGCCCTGGCCCGACGCGCCCGCGGGCGTGGAGATGCACGAGATCGACATCCGCAAGCGCGCCGCGGAGGACGTGTTCCGCAAGGCGCGCCCCGACGCCGTGATCCACATGGCGACGGTGACCCACCTCGTGACGCGGAGCGAGGATCGCTACAAGATCAACCTCGGCGGCACGCGCGCGGTCTTCGACAACTGCCGCGCTCACGGCGTCAGCCAGGTGATCTTCGTCGGTCGCCACACCTACTACGGCACCGCGCCCGACGCGCCGCTCTACCACGGCGAGGACGACCCGCCGATGGCGGTGACCGCCTTCCCCGAGCTCGCGGATCTCGTCGCCGCCGATCTCTACGCGAGCACGGCGCTCTGGCGCTACCCCGAGCTCACCACCTCGGTGCTGCGCATCTGTTACACCCTCGGCCCGACGCGGCAGGGGACGCTGGCGACGTTCCTCCGCGGCCCGGTCGTGCCGGTGATCCTGGGGTTCGATCCGCTCTTCCAGTTCATGCACGAGATCGACACGGCGCGGGCGATCGTGCTCACGCTCGAGAAGCGGCTCCGCGGCGTCTACAACGTGGCCGGGCCGCAGCCGGTGCCGCTCTCGGTCCTGGCGCGCGCGGCGGGGCGCACGGTGATCCCGCTGCCCGAGGCGGTGTTCAACCTGCTCCTCGGGCGCTTCGGCCTGCCCAAGCTCCCGCCCGGGGCCATCACCCACATCAAGTACCCGGTGGTGGTGGACAGCTCCGCGTTCCGCACGGCGACCGGCTTCACCCACACCATCGACGAGGTCGCCGCGGTGCGCGAGTACCGCGAGGCCTTCCCCGTCTAGCGACGTTTTCGCGCGGCGAGACCAGGTTCCTCCTTTGCGTGCGGCCTGGTCCCGTATTACGCGGGGTTCATGGAGAACGACGAGTGAAGCGCGTCCTGGTCCGCGTGCTGGTCGTCGCGGCGATCGTGGGGCTCGCCGTTGGAGGCTACTTCCTCTACCTCAGCCTGAGCCGCGAGCCGGAGATCACCTACCGCACCGCGAAGGTCGAGAAGAGCCGGATCTCGGCGCGGGTGAGCGCCACGGGGACGCTCTCGGCGCACGTCACGGTCCTGGTCGGGAGCCAGGTGAGCGGGCGCGTGCTGGAGATCGGGGTCGACTTCAACTCGACCGTGAAGAAGGGGCAGCGCATCGCGCGGATCGATCCGCAGCTCTACCAGGCTGCGGTCGCTCAGGCGCGCGCCAACTCCTACGCGGCGCAGGGCAACCTCACCAAGGCCAAGGCGCAGGCGCTCGACGCCGATCGCCAGCTCACGCGCACCCGCGGCCTCCACGCCGAGGGGATCGTCTCGCAGGTCGACGTTGACACGGCCGAGACCAACGCCGCGGTGGCCAAGGCGCAGATCGACGCCGTCAAGGGCGCCATGGAGCAGGCGCGAGCGCAGCTCCAGCAGGCCGAGGTCAACCTCGAGTACACCGACATCCTCTCGCCCATCGACGGCGTGGTCATCTCCCGCGCCGTCGACGTCGGGCAGACGGTGGCCGCCTCGCTCTCGGCGCCGACGCTCTTCACGATCGCCCAGGATCTCCGGCAGATGCAGGTCGACACCAGCATCACCGAGGGCGACGTCGGCAAGCTCAAGGACGGGATGCCGGCGACGTTCGTCGTCGATGCCTACCCGAGCAAGAAATTCAAGGGGGTGATCCGGCAGATCCGCAACGCGCCGGTGTCGGTCCAGAACGTCGTCACCTACGACGCGGTGATCGACGTGGAGAACCCGCAGCTCGAGCTCAAGCCGGGGATGACGGCCAACGTCTCGGTGGTGTACGCGGAGCGCGTCGACGTGATCTCCGTGCCCAACGCGGCGCTGCGCTTCCGGGCGCCGGCGGCGCTGGTCGGGAGCGCGTCGGCGTCGGCCGCGGCCGTGGCGCCGTCCTCGTCGTGGGGCGGGGGAGGCGGGCGCGGGGGTCGGCGCGGCGCGGCGGCTGCGGCGTCGGCCGAGGCGCCCGAGGGCCCGGCCGGGAGCGCGAGCGCGGTCGATCCGGCGAGCCCGCCCGGGAGCGTGATGCCGGCCAGCCTCGGGGCGCCGGTGGGGAGCGCCGCCGCGGCGCCCGAGGGCTCGGCGCAACGGCCGCGCGGCCCGCGAGGCGGCGGAGGCGGGGGAGCCGGGGACGGCGGGCTGGGGACGTCCACGGATCGCAAGACCTTGTGGGTCATGCGCGGGGCCAAGCCCGAGCAGGTGAGGGTGCGCACCGGCCTCACCGATGGGACCATCACCGAGATCCTGGAGGGGGACCTCCACGAGGGCGACCTGCTGGTGATCGAGGCGGTCTCCAGCGACGACGCCCCGCTGCCGGCCGCCTCGGCGCGCAGCGGAGGCGGCAGCGGCAACAGCGGCCCGCGGATGCGCTTCTGATGGCCGAGGCGCGACGTCACCCCGTGAGCACGGATCCATTGCGCAGGTGCGGCGCGGGATGCTCTTCTACTCGCGAATGACGGCGCACCTCGTTCTCAAGGTGGGAGATTCCGAGCAGGTCGTCGCCCTGGGACCGATGAACTCCCTCGGGCGCCACCCCAGCAACTCGATCCAGATCCTCGATAAAATTGCTTCCAAAGAGCACTGCGTGATCGAGCGGCGCGGGGATCGTTATGTCCTCCGCGATCTGGGGAGCCTCAACGGTACGTTCATCAACAGCGTGCGCGTCCGCGGCGAGTCGCCGCTGGTCGACGGCGACGAGATCTCCATCGGCTCGACGCGAGGCATCTTCCGGTGCGAGCCGGTGGTGATCGAGGACGAGACGATGGAGGGCAACACCTCGAGCGCGCCGGGCTCGATGCGGCCCGCGCTCCCGGAGGAGCGGCTCCTCGCTCACCTCGCGACCGACAAGCCGCTCTACCGTCCCGGTGAGATGCTCTACGCCCGCGCGGCGCTGCTCGACGCGCTCGCGCGGACGCCGGCCAAGCGCACCGGCAACCTCGGCTTCGAGGTGCGCTCGCCGCGCGGCGACGTGGTGGTGAGCCGCCCCGCGCCCGTGGCGCTGGGGATCGGCGCGTTCTCGTGGGCGATCCCCGACGACGTCATCGGCGGCGAGTACGCGCTCTTCGCGCGCTGCCCCGCCGAGAGCTTCCCGCCCGCGGAGCTCACCTTCGCGATCCGTCCGCTGCGTGTGCCCCTCCTTCGCCTCGAGCTCGAGCTCGCGCGCAGGGCCTATGGGGCCGCGGAAGAGGTGGTCGCGGCGCTCTCGGTGGCGCGGCCCTCGGGCGAGATCCCCACGGCGGCGACGGCCATCGCGGTGGCCACCGTCGACGGGGTCGAGGTGCACCGGAGCGAGATCTCCCTCGACGCGCTGGGCAACGCGGCGCTGCGCTTCCGCTTGCCGGCGGACATCGACGGGGGCGAGGGGACGCTCACGGTGACGGTGCACGACGGCAACGTGGTCGAGCCGATCGCGCGGGCCTTCGCCATCGTCGGCCAGCGCCTCGTCGTCACGTTCTACCCCGAGGGCGGCGATCTCGTCGTCGGCATCCCGAGCCGCCTCTACGTCGAGGCGCGCACGCCGCTCGGCAAGGCCGCCGACGTCGCCGGCCGCGTCCTCGACAGCAGCGGCGAGATCGTGGCGCGCTTCCGCACCGAGCACGAGGGGCGCGGCACGATGTCGCTGACGCCGGCCCGCTCCGGCCGCGCGTACATCGCTCTCCTCGACGAGCCCGCGGGCGTGGCCGAGATCTTCACGCTCCCCGAGGTCAAGCGCGAGGGCCTGGTCCTCGCGGCGCTCGACGACGTGACCGGCGTGGAAGAGACGGTGCGCCTCCGCGTCATCGCCTCCGCCGCCGGCAAGGCTCGGGTGACGCTCTCCGTGCGCGAGAGCGAGGTCGCGGCGGTGCGGCTCGAGCTCGCCGCGGGCGAGGTGCGCGAGGTCGCGCTGACGCCTCCGGGATCGGCCGACGGGATCCTCCGCGCCACCGTGTTCGACGGGGCCGGCGTCCCGCGGGCCGAGCGCCTCGTCTTTCGCCGCCCCTCGCGCGGCCTCCGCGTCTCGCTGGAGATGCGGCAGAGCGGGCCGGCGCCGCCGCGCTCGGAGGGCCCGCCGCGCGCCGGCCTGCGATCGGCGGTGGTCCTGCGCGTGAAGACGACCGACTCGGCCGGCGTCCCGCGCCCCGCCACGGTGACGCTCGCCGTGACCGACGACGCCTTGCTCAGCGCCATCCCGCCCCGCGAGCGCGCGGCCAACCTGGTGGAGCAGGTCCTCCTCGGCGCCGAGGTGCTCGACTTCACCGATCCCTCCGCGTACCTCGGGGCCGGCGCGTCCGCGGCGCGCAAGCTCGATCTGCTCCTGGGGACGCAGGGCTTTCGTCGCTTCGCCTTCTACGACATCGCCCGCTTCGCCGCCGAGCACGGGGACCGCGCCGAGCGCGTCCTCGCGCGCCGCCGCAAGCCCTCGCCGGCCCTCGCGCAGGCGCGGCGCATGCCCACCTCGGGCGGCGCGCGCTCGCCCTCGTCGCCGCCGCCCTCGGTCCCGCCGCCGCGCCTGTCCGTCACCACGCTGCGATCGCCGGGGCCGCCCTCGGCGCGCGTCGTCGCGCAGATCCTCCCCTCGGGGTGGACCCCCGAGAACGGGCGCAGGATCATGGCCCGCATCGCCCCGCCGCTGCTGCTCGTCCGCGAGTACGCGCACCGCGCCGCCGCGCCCTTCGACGGCACCTCGGGCGACTTCACCGAGACGCTCTACTGGAACGCCGGCGTGATGACGTCGCCCAACGGCGAGGCGCAAATCAACTTCGATCTGGGCGACGCGGTGACGACCTTCCGCGCCCGCGCCGACGCCTTCAGCAGCACCGGCGCCCTCGGCCACGGCGAGGCCGTGCTCGAGGCGGGCCGCCCCTTCTCCGTCGAGCCGCGCCTCCCGTCCGAGGTCACCTCCGGCGATCTGGTCGAGGTCCCGATCTCCATCAGCAACGGGACCGCCACCCACGCCGACATCAACGTCTCGCTCTACATCACGAGCGGGTTCCTCGCGAGCCGCGAGCCGATCGCGCTCTCCGTCGGCGAAGGGCGCCGCGAGCGGGTGCGGATCACGCTCGGGGTCATGAAGGGCCGGGGCGTCTTCCCCGTCACCGTGCGCGCCTCGGCCGGCCTCCGCGGCGACGAGGTCATCCGCCAGGTCACCGTGGTGCCGACGGGCTACCCGGTGCGGCGCTACGCCTCGGGTCGCCTCGAGCCCGAGGGCTCGGCCGTGCACCCGATCCGCTTGCCCGACACCATCGAGCTCGGCTCGATCGCCACCGATCTCGTCTTCCACCCGACGTTGCTCTCCATGCTCATCCAGGCCCAGGAGGCGCTCCTGCTCGAGCCCACCGGCGGCTTCGAGCAGGCCGCGTCGTCGGCGTGGATCGACGCGCTGGTGCTCCAGGAGCTCCTCGCGCGCCAGGGGACCGAGCCGCACACCCTCCAGCACGCCGTCGAGGTGGTCGAGCGCGCCTACACCCGCCTCGTCTCCTACGAGCGCGTCGAGGGCGGCTTCGAGTGGTTCGGCGGCAACCCCGGGCACACGGCCCTCACCGCCCTCGGCCTGATGGCGCTCGCCGAGATCGAGCGCGTGTTCCCCGTCGATCCGGCGCTGATCAGCCGCACGCGCGCCTGGCTCCTGGCGCGGCGCGACGGGCGCGGCTTCATCCAGGAGCTGGCCACCCCGCGCGGCGGCGGGTCGGTGCCCTTCACGCGCGACGCGCTCGGCGACGCGTACATCACCTGGGCCCTCGGGCGCTCGGGCGTGAAGGAGCTCTCCGCCGAGATCGCCGTCGCCGAGGAGCAGGCCCTGGCGAGCGACGACGCCTACCACCTCGCCCTCGTCGCCGGCGCGATCCTCGAAGAGCGCTCGCCCACCGAGGCGGAGCGCGTCCTCGGGCGGCTCGCCGACAAGCAGGACGCCGACGGCGCGGTGCGCGGCGCCGCCACCTCGATCACCCGATCGGGCGGGGACAACCTCGTCGTCGAGACCACGGCGATCGCCATCCTCGCCTGGCTCCGCGCGGGCGAGCCGGTGCGCGCTGGGCTCGGCGTGCGCTGGCTCTTCGATCACGGCCGCGGCGGCCGCTTCGGCGCGACGCAGGCCACGGTGCTCGCGCTCGAGGCTCTCCTCGCCTTCGAGGCCACGCGCATCCGCTCGAAGCAGTCCGGCGTGATCGAGGTCCTCGTCGACGACGCCCTCGCCCTCAAGCACCCCTTCGACGCCGAGGCCATCGACGCCATCGTCGTCCCCTCCTTCACCAAGGCCCTCGTCCCGGGCGCGCAGAAGGTGACGGTGCGCATGGTCGGCGGCGCGGCCATGCCGTACAACCTCCGCGTCCGCGCCAGCACCTCCACGGCGCTCTACCCGGCCGCGTGCAAGGTGACGATCGCCACCTCGCTCGACCGCCCCGCGGTGACCGAGGGCGAGAGCGCCGAGCTCCGCGCCGTCCTCACGAGCGAGTCGAGCGAGCCGCTGCCGATGGTGACAGCCATCGTCGGCGTCCCCGCCGGCTTCGACATCCGCCTCGAGGCCCTGAAAGAGCTGGTGACGCAGGGCAAGATCGACGCCTGGGAGGTGCGCGGCCGCGAGATCGTCATCCACCTCCGCTCCTTCCCGCCCAACGAGCGCCGCACCATCCCTCTCTCGCTCCTGGCCTCCGTCCCCGGCTCGTACAGCGGCCCGGCCTCACGCGTGTACCTCCAGTACACCGACAGCGAGAAGAACTGGGCCCCTCCGCTCAAGGCGCGTATCCACGCGCAGCGGTGAGTTGGAGTCGGAAGGTCATAAACTGCTGACATAGCGCGAGTTCCAGTACCGCGACCGTCAGAGAGCGGTAAAGTGGGCTCTTGCGTCCTACACCGCTCCCTGACGGTCGCGGTACTGGACCTTGGGGATCCGAGCGAGTTCTGTGACCTTCTAAGGGCTGGCTCTAAGGCACGCAGCAAACCGTCGTCGTCGGCGGAGCCTCTTGCAACGCTCCAATCGGACTCCCACCGTTCGCCGGGCAACTACCACTCTTGGTAATCTGGATCTGAATCGAGCTGCCCGCCGCGGCGTCCACGCAGGAGCCGTCGTTGGGGACGTCGGTGATCGCGGTGGCGCACGCGCCGTCGCTGAACACCGTGGTGGTCGCGCTGCACGTCGCGGCGCCTCCGCCGCACGAGCAGGGCGTGCAGCCTCGCGTGTCGATGACGGTGTTGAAAAAGGAGCGCTTGTCTTCGAAGCCGGTTGGACAGATGTTGTCCCCGGTGCGATAAATACAGCTCTTGGCGCCGAAGGGAGGTGCCGATACGGCCGTACAAGAGGCCTTGTTGCCGCAGCCGCCGCCGAGGCCGCCGCCGCCGCAGGCGAGGCCCGCTCCTCCCCAGTTGGGCGCGGGGAGGGTGGGTGTACCGCCCGCGGGCGCGCAGGCCCCGGCGAAGCCCGTGGGCGCGGCGGCCTTGTAGCTGGCCACGCCGGCCGGCGGGCTCACCGGGCCACACTGGCCGGGCACGGGCTGGAGGACGGAGCCCTTCTGCTGCGCGCAGGCGGCGGTGTCGAGCTCGAGCGGCGCGGCGGCGCAGGTCACGCTGGGGGCGCCGCACGAGCAGGCGCTGCAGATCGCGGGCGTTGGGGCGAGATCGCGGGAGCCCGCGTAGCTCTGGATCGGGTGCTCGCTCGGGCAGCCGGCCGGCTTGGCGGCGGGATCGCCGTCGTAGAGCGCGACGGGCCCGCTCCACCCCGCGGGCGCGTCGGGGACGCAGACGAAGCCGCCGCAGTCGCTGTCGGCGCAGTCGACGTCGCCGTCGCCGTCGTCGTCGAGGTGGTTGACGCAGTCCTCGGCCACGCCCGTCGCGGTGCTGGAGGCCGAGCTGGACGAGGACGCCGAGCTCGACACCGCGCTCGACGACGCGGAGCTGGTCGACGACGAGGCGCTCGACGTCGCCGCGGCGGTGGTCGTCCCGCTCGTCATCCCGCCGGCGCCGCCCGATCCCGACGATCCGCTGGAGGGGCCGCTCGCCGCCGAGGACTGCGTCGGCTCGAACCTGCCGAAATCCTGCGTGCAGCTCGCCGTGAGCGCGGAGACGATCAGCGCGAGCAGCGAGACGATGGAGCGAGCGCGCATGGCGTACCTCGAGCGTGGCAAAAAGGATCGATCGCCATCGTGGCATGGCCGTCTTCGGGCCTCTACGTTTGCGCCCGGAAGCGCAGTCCGGTACCAATCGCCTCCGTGAAAAGCACCCTCTTCGTCGCCCTCGCTGCCCTCTCGCTCGCCGCCTGCGGCGAGCCGGCCCAGCCGAAATTGCCTGATGACGCCGTGCCTTCGGCCTCCGCGATCGCCGGGCCTGCCGCCGCTCCTCCCGCTGCGGCCGCTGCTGCCGCGGGGACCGTCGCGGTCTCGCCCGCGGCTCGCGCGGTCGTCGACGCGCCGGATCGCAGCGACGCCGATCGCGCCATCGACGTCGGCCGTCACCCGGCCGAGCTGCTCTCGTTCTTCGCCATCGGGCCCGGGATGAAGGTGGCGGAGCTCGGCGCGGGCGGCGGCTACACGGCGGAGCTGCTCGTGCGCGCCGTCGGCCCCGCGGGCGTCGTCTACGGGCAGAACAACAAGTTCATCATCGATCGCTTCGCCCAGAAGCCCTGGAGCGAGCGGCTCGCCAAGCCGATCATGAAGAACGTGGTCCGCGTCGATCGCGAGTTCGACGATCCGCTCCCGGCCGAGGCCCACGACCTCGACGCCGTCTTCATGGTGCTCTTCTATCACGACACCGTGTGGCTGGAGACCGACCGGGCCCACATGAACAGCGCGATCTTCAAGGCCCTCAAGCCCGGCGGGGTCTTCGCGATCATCGATCACAGCGGGCGCGCCGGGACGGGGGCGACCGAGACCAAAACGCTGCACCGCATCGACGAGGCCGTCGTGAAGAAGGAGCTCGAAGCCGCGGGCTTCAAGCTCGGCGGCGAGGCGGCGTTCCTGCGCAACCCGAGCGACGCGCGCGACTGGAACGACGCGCCCAGCGCCGCGGCGGAGAAGCGCGGCACGAGCGATCGGTTCGTGCTCCGCTTCGTCAAGCCGTAGCCCATCCGGCCGACGATCGAGCCCCGGAGGGCATGACTCTCGCCCACTCGGGCCGACGATCGAGCCCCGGAGGGCATGACTCTCGCCCGCTCCGGTCGACGATCGAGCCCCGGAGGGCATGACTCTCGCCCACCCCGGCCGACGATCGAGCCCCGCGGCTGTCGAATCGAGCCCCGCGGGGCTCTCGTGGGCTCTCGCGCGGCTACGGGCGGATCAGCTTGATCGTGCGCCGCGCCCCGTCGGCCTCGAGCTGGAGCTCGAGGGGGCGATCGGCGGCGGCGCTCGCGGCGGCGTCGAAGGCCTCGATCCCCGGCACGAGGCGGCCGTTGATCGCGACCAGGAGCTCGCCTGGCCGCACGCCGGCCGCGGCGGCGGTGCTTTTGGCGTCGACGGCGAGGATCACGAGATCGACCTCGGAGATCCGCGCGCGGTCCAGGAGCGGGAAGACGCGGGCCACCGTGAGGCCGAGCTTGTCGCTGGTCTTGCGGTAGCTGGCCACGGCGGCGGCGAAATCTGCCTTGTGCAGGCGGTAGCGCGCGAGGACGGTCACCGTGGTCGGGCCGCGCTCCACCAGGGCGTCGATGCGCTCCGGGGTGGCGAAGGTGCCGACCTGACGGAGGTAGCGCGAGGCCTCCGCGGCGAGGACGTCGGGGCGGCGCTCGCCCGCGACGGCGCCGCCGAGGCGGGCGGTGACGAAGCGATGGAGCTCGGTGCCCGCGAGCTCGGCGAGCAGGGCGACGGCGACGCGATCGACGGCGACGTTGCGCGCGGCGGCGAGGGCCTCGTCCTCCGTGGCGCTGGAGCCGCTGCCCACCGCGAGCACGTCGCCGCCTTCGACGACCAGCTCTTGCCGCGTCCAGGCGGGCGGGCTCGACGCGGCGGGGGCGATCGGCGGCGCCGCGCTCGGGGCGGCGGCGCTGCTGACGGGCGCGGCGTGCGGATCGATGCGGCGCGCGAAGCCGACGCCGAGGGCGACGCCGAGCACGACCACGGCGCCGACGATGGCGAAGGTGAGGCGGCGCGAGGGCGCGGGGGTCGGGGTCGGGGTCGGGGTCGCGGCCGGGGCCTCGGCGACGGCGGACGACGCGGCGGTGAGCGGCGTCGCCGCGTCGGGCGTAGCTTCGGGCAATGCGGCGGGCGCTGCGGCGGGCGCGGCGCTGACGCGGGCGCTCGGCGCTTCGCCCTCGAGCTGGCGGAGGAGCGCGGCGGCTCCGGTGAACGAGAGCGGGGCGCCGCAGCGGGAGCAGGCCGCGTGGGGATCGTGGCCCTGGAGGCGCGCCGCGACGCTCTCCTCGCGGCTCACCAGGGTGGTGCGCGGCGCGCTGCACGCGTCGCAGCGGGCCTCGAGCATCGCCGAGGTGAGCTCGGCGCGCAGCCTCGGCTTCGCCGCCGCGAGGCGCTCCAGCAGCGCGCTCGGGCAGCCCTCGATGCGGATCGAGGGGACCTCGCTCCCGAGGGCGCGGAGGGCGCGCTCGAAGCCCGTGGCGCCCTCGGGCGAGACGCCGGCCGCCGCGGTGAGATCGAAGACCAGCGCGCCCTCGATGCCGTCGAGGATCCGCTTCCAGCGCACGGTGCCGTCGAGCGGGCAGCGCACCGTGACGCGCGTCCCGCCGGCGTCGACGCTCTTCTCGATCGCCTCGCCGAAGCTGGTCTCGGCCTTGATGAGCTGCTCGTGCGCGGCGCGGATGTCGGCCGCGACGACGGTGCCGGCGTGGGGCTGGGCGAAGGCGAGGTAGCTCGCGGGATCGTCGTCGAAGTTGCCGTCCTGGCCGCAGCGCGGGCAGCGCTCGGCGGGCGGCGTCGCCGTGCGGATGGCCTCGGCGTCGGCCTCGACGTCGAAGAGGCGCGTGAAGGCGTTGCCGCACGCGTCGCAGCGGTAAGGCGCGTAGAACGAGACGATGCGGCCCTCGCCCGAGAAGCCGCGGATCATGCTCATCTGGTTGACGATGGGCTCGGCGCAGCGAAAGAAATGGAGCTCGGCGACGCGCGGGGCGGCCTCGCTCAACATCTGGAGCCACTCGCGCACGCCGAAGGACGTGACCCGCTCCACGCCGGAGAGATCGAGGATGACCCGGCCGGCGAGATCCTGGGCGAGGACCTTGCCCTGGAAGCCCTCGTTGAGCTTGCCGCTGAGCGTGAGCGCGAGGACGTCGCCGAGGCGGCGCTTGCTCGCGGTGATCCCGCCGAGGATCCGCGTCGAAGCAGAGAGCTCCACCGGGGCGACGGGCGGCGTCTTCGTCGTCACCGGAGCGGTGTCCGGTGCAGCGGCGGCGGCGCGCGCGCGGACGTCGATCGTGGCTCCGTAGGGGCGCCGCTCCGTGCCCACCGTGGTCGCGACCAGGCTGCGCGACGGCGGCGGCGCGACCTTGTCCTCGAAGGGCTCGTCCATCGACCACTCCTCGGCGAGGAGCGTGGCCGGCGGCTGGCGCTCGACG
>FSTQ01000254.1_pt1 | contig 12667 bp, 10 predicted proteins | sample 1637281 | NCBI WGS metagenome assembly FSTQ01 (sample SAMEA3914818, study PRJEB12502) | metagenome | biome: forest; material: soil | place: Canada | collected 2010-06-26 | depth 0.1 m
GAGCAGCTCCCCTTTCCCCCAAATTTGGGGGAAAGGGGTTGGGGGTTAGGGGGCAGACCTGGAGCAAACCCGACCGAAAACCGCTCTAAACTCCGCCTCTCATCTCCCTCGAGCCGGAGCGACGCTCAGCCCCATCACCCCTCGCGCATCGTCTCTCGCGAGTCGTGCTTCTCCACCGGGAGATCGCCAATCTTCACCGACCAGTAGAACTCGCAGGTCCCGGGCGTCGAGGGATCGCAGTGGAACTCGACCTCGATCGGCGTGCCCTCGGCGACGGCGACGGCTCGCTCCAGCGGGAACACGAAGCGGCCCCAGTGCGTCTCCGGCGCGTCGGGAGCGGTGATGAGCGGGGGGCTGTCGAAGAAGCTCGCGTGAAACCAGGTGGCGAGATTGGAGATCTTCCCCGAGCGCTCGGCCACGAAGGAGAGGCGGGACTGGAACGAGCGGTCGGCCTCTTGGAGAGAGCAGGTGTAAGCGTCGTGGCTCCACATCTCCTGAGGGGTCGAGAGCACGTCTTCCGGGCCGATCGGCATCTGCGTCATCAAGGGCTCGTGCGCGGTGATGTCGGAGATGACGCTCATGTCGATACCGTGCGGCCTTGTCCGCCAGTGACTCAGGTCCTCGTCGAAGACGCGCATCCACACCGGGGCGAGGAAGGCCGTGACGCGCTCCGGGAGGATCTTCCCACCGGGCTTGAGCCAGCGATTGCGGGCCATCACCAGGGGAGCCAGCATGTTCTCGTCGACGCCGAGGCCGCCCATCCACTCCGACATCAGGACCTCGACCTTCTCGGGGAGATCGATGTCCTCCAGGTTGCCTTCGATGACCTCGATGCGGTCGCTCATCCCGTTGCGCTCGATCATGCGGCGGGCGACGGCCGCGATCCCCGTCCGCTCGACGGCATAGACCTTCCGCGCCCCCGCCTGGGCGGCGAAGATGCTGAGGATGCCTGTCCCCGCGCCCATGTCGAGGACCGCGTCGCCCGGCTTGACCGCTCGGACGATCGCCCTCCGGTAGGCCTCGTTGCGGACCTCGTCGCGGAGCATCCAGCGATGGAGAGAGAGCTGCGTATACGGTTCGGTCATGGCGATGGGTCGCTTTCGTGCTCGTGGGGCGCGCGTCATAGCATCGGCGGGCGCCGCGCTCCCGGACGATCGTGCCGGCGCGCCGCAAAGCCGGCCCGGAGGCCGCGCAGATCTCGCGGTGACCGCCGCGTTCACCCCGACATTTCGGTGTGTCCGCGGCGCTGCGGGCTCCGTCATCGCCCTGACGAGGGGAGCGGGGGCACAAGAAGAGCGTGCATGTCGTCGGCGCTCTGGGCTAGGCTGACTCTGCTGGTCGCGCAAACCGCCTCGACAGACTGATTACCTTGCTGAATCGCCCCACGACCTCATCGCTGTCCTCGACGACCCTCTTCAAGGTGGCCGCGCTGCTCCCCTTCACGCTCGCTCTCGTCTGGGCCGCCGGCCCCGGCTGCGGCGGCGGGAGCACGAGCACCACCAGCGGCGGAGGCGGCAGCGCGAGCGCGACGACGACAACGACGACGACGACGAGCAGCGACGCGGTGAGCAGCTCGGGCGCCGGGCAAAATTCACCCCTGTGCGTCGCGGGCGACTGCTGCACCACCGCGGATTGCCAGGCCGGGCAGTGCTGCCATGGCCACACCTGCGAGCCTTGCTGTGCCACCGCCGTCGATTGCAAGGCGGGCGAGTGCTGCCAGGACGGGGTTTGCGGCCAGTGCTCCTGCGCGACCAACGCCGATTGCAAGGCGGGTGAGTGCTGCGACCCCACCTCGAAGCTCTGCTCGGCCGGGAGCTGCTGCGCCACGGCCGCCGACTGCAAAGCGGGCGAGTGCTGCCAGGCCGGGCGCTGCGCGTCCGACTGCTGCACCACCAACGCCGATTGCAAGGCGGGCGAGTGCTGCGATCCAGGCACGCAGCGCTGCAACGCGGGCGCGTGCTGCGCCACGGCCGCCGACTGCCAGGCGGGCGAGTGCTGCCAGGCCGGCCTCTGCACGACGGGCTGTTGCAGCGCCACGACCGACTGCCATGCAGGCGAGCTCTGCTGTAACAACTGACGACCCTCGACTGGAGGCTTCCTTGCGAACAATTGCCCTCTCGACACTCGGACTCCTGATCACGCTCGCCGGCTGCGGCGGCGGAGAAACCACCACGGGCACGAGCACGACCTCGGGCTCCGGCGGCCGCGGCGGCTCCGCGTCGACGACCACGGGGACCCCCTCGACCTCGACCGGCGTCGGCGGCGGCTCCGCCACGGGCACCGGCGGCACGAGCCCCAACCCGGGCGGCGCGACCTTCGGGCAGTCCTGCGCCAAGAACGGCGACTGCGCCTCGCTCCTCTGCGTGGACACCGACGGCACCCACGCAGTCTGCACCCGCCCCTGCGCCAACGACGACGCGTGCCCGCCCGCCCCGGAGTGGAGCTGCGCGAGCAAGGCCGGCGCCGCCAAGGTCTGCCTCTGCCAGCCCAGCGGAGAGGAGATCTGCGACGGGCAAGACAACGACTGTGACGGCGTGATCGACGGCAAAGAGTGCCCGGAGCCCGTCGCCACGCTCATGAACACCATCGCCGATCTCAAGCTCTCCGGCGACAAGCTCTTCTACGTGACGGACAAGACGATCGAGAAGCTCGACACCGCCGGCGGCGCCCCGGTGGTCCTGCGCAAGGACCTCGTCGGCATAGCGTCCCTCGACGTCACGACGACAGCCATCTACTGGATCGACGGCAAGCTCCACCAGATGGATTTCCTCGGCAACGCCGGCGCGGACCTGGCGGTGTCGGTCACGCCCCCCGTCAATTTCACGATCGTGGAGAGCACCTACTCTTTCTACGCGGACGCGATTGGCATCCACCGGAACATGGCCGGCGTGAACAAGATCTGGGTCGGCGGGCCGATCGGCGACATGATGATCGCCAAAGACGTCCTTTACTGGGTCAACAATGACAAGATCAATTACGTCTCGGCGATCGGCCCCACCTCCGCCGGCACCACGGCGCTCACCACGGGCCAGCAGGCGCCGGTGTTCCTCGCCGCGACCACGGACGCCATCTACTGGGCAGGCGCGAACGCGGCCATCCGCAAGGCCACCTTACCCGGCTACACGATCTCCGACGTGATCACCGGCGAGCCGGGCATCAGCGGCCTTGCCGTCGACACGACCAACCTCTACTGGGCGACCGGCGACGGGGTCAAGAGCGTCCTCTGGAAGCTCCCGCTCACCGGCGGAAGCAAGACCAAGATCGGCGCCGTCGACGGCACCGCCCGCCACCTCTTGCCCAGCGGAAGCTACGTGTACTTCGAGACGGGCAAGCAGATCTGGCGCAGCCCCACGTAACTCACCAAATCATGATCCGCAAACGCGGAGCGGCAAACCACCCCATCAGGGGACGAGCTTGGTGAGCACCGCCGCGCGTCGCCCCTCTTCGCTCATGTTGCCGTGGTCAGCGCCGGAGGGGTGCTGGCCGCTGGCCTCGATCGCGGGACGCCGGCCGACGAGATTGGCGACGACCTCCAGCAGCTTGGACGGGTCGATGGGCTTGGCGAGGTGCACTTGGTAGCCAGCCCGCAGCGCCCGCAGCCGGTCTTCGGGTCGCGCGAACGCGGTGACCGCTACCGCTGGGATCGCCCCTCCCTGCGCTGGATCGAGGGTGCGCACCTCCCGGATGAGCTGATAGCCGTCCAGCTCGGGCATCCCGATGTCGCTGAGCAGCACGTCGGGCCGGAAGCGGGAGAGCTCGACGAGCGCTTCGGACGCGGAGGCAGCGGACACGACGGCGGCGTGGCTGTTCTCCAGGATGCGGCACACGAGGCCGCGCGCGTCTTCATCGTCGTCGACCACGAGCGCCTTGACGCCTTCGAGCAAGTCGACGCTCTTGGAGGGGAAAGGTCCCTCGGCCTCCGCCGGTCGGAGCGCGACCAGGGGGAGGATCACCGTGAACGTCGCGCCGCGGTCCTGGCCTTCGCTCTCGACGCGGACCTCGCCGCCGTGCTGGTCGACCAGGCTTTTGACGAGCCCGAGCCCGAGCCCGAGCCCGCGGTGGTGGCGCGTCAGGGAGGCGTCCGCCTGGCGGAAGCGATCGAAGGCGTGCAGCGCCTCTGCTGCAGGAGGACCTGCTCGATCTCCGTCATTCCGGACGGCTGCTCGGTCTGGAGCAGATCGTGGCTGATGCGCCCGATCGCTTCGGAGGCGGACCAACCGTAGAGCTCCTCTGCGCCGCGGTTCCAGGAGACGATCCCCTGGCCGCCGAGCCTCCAGAGCAGGACAGCGTCGTGCGATTGATCGAAGAGATCCGCCTGCCGCCGCAGCGCCTCGGCGGCCACCCGCTCCATTTCGGTGGCGCAGGTGCTCATGCTCTCGTCGATGGCTGCGCTGAGCAGCCCGGCCGCATCGTTCTCGAGGCTCACCCCCTCGGCGACGCACAGCTCCAGGATCACGGCGCGGAGCAGGGACAGCTCCCGGAGCGTCTGCTTGATCTGGAGCTCCCTCGGGGCCCCGTGCTGGGCGTGCTCGCGCACGGCGACGCTCGCGCCGATCGCCCGACCGCTGGCCTCGCCGCTGTCGGCGGCCTCGAGGCCGTGGATGATGCCGTCGAGCAGAGCCGGCACGTGCTCGCGAAGCCGCGGCTCGCCGAGCCGTACGGCCTCGGGAGCGGCGGGGGCCTCCCGCAAACGCCGTGACCATTGGCGGAGGAGCTCTTCCCTGTGCCCGCCCAGCAAGGTGGCGAAGCGTCGGCTCGAGAGGCGGCGACCGATGGTTCGCGCGGGCACAGAACCACGTTTAAGCGGATTGTGGGTCGGGCGCAAACCTGCGTTGTTCCGCGGGCTCGCCGCTCGCCGATCTCCCGGTCGCGCTGTTTCATCTCGCTCGCGAGCCCTCGCCTCTGCCGCGCTCGTGGGCCTGTCGCTCTCGGCGGGGCAGCGCGCCGGGTAGAAGGCAACGCACCAGCTTCTCGAGCTCGCATTCTCGCTCTTCCTGGCAGCCTTGGCGGCTTGACGGTCTCCTGATCCGGGTCTTTGTGCCAAACCCACCTGAGCGCCGCTCCCCAATTCCCCTTCTCTTCCGACCTCCTCGCCTCCCTGTAAAGCCCTCTCACACTCTCCCTCTCCTTCAACGAGCGCGGAGAGCAAAAGGCTTCGTCGAGAGCGACCCGAATCTTGATGGGTTATCGCCGCTCGGGGGCGACCTTCAAACAAATTCCGTAGCGAGCGTCCGCGGCTGCGAGCGTGGCAGTCCGGGTCGTCACTCTTGGCGTCCCACGTGAACGCGGTGCGAGGCGATTGTCAGCGAGTGTGAGAGTCCGCCGCGTCCGCCGCGTCCGTCGCGAGGACGGGGAGCCGCACCCGCGCGCGCGTGCCCTCGTTGGGCGCGCTCTCGAGCGCGATGTCGCCGCCGTGCGCGTCGATGATCCGCTTGGCGAGCGCGAGGCCGAGGCCGAGCCCTCCGGTGGCGCGGGCGCGGCTGCGATCGGCGCGAAAGAAAGGGCGGAAGACCCGCGGGAGATCCTCGGCGGCGATGCCGATCCCCTTGTCGATCACCTCGATCTCCAGACCATCGTTCGCGCCGGCGCGCAGGGTGATGGGATCGGCGCGCTCGGAGTAGCGGTGCGCGTTCTCGAGCAGGTTGTCGACGACGCGGCGAAGGAGGACGGCGTCACCTTCGAGCATGGGCAGGCCCGCCGGGACGTCGGCGTCGAGCGTGCGATCGGGGTGCGCCGAGCGGAAGCGAGAGGCGGCGTGCGCGAGGAGATCGGCCACGACGATCGGCGCGCGGCGCAGCGGAGGGATGCCGTTCGAAGGGGAGCCGTCGCCGAGATCGAGCCGCGCGGCCCTGAGGATGTCGGCGATCAGGCGCTCGAGCTCGTCGAGGTCGCCGGCGATGTCCGGCAGCATCTCGCGCGCGACGTCGGCCCCACCTTCGAGCGCGAGATCGAGGGCCACGCGGGTGCGAGCGAGCGGCGTGCGCAGCTCGTGCGAGACGTTGGCGAGGAGCTCGCGCTCGGCGCGGAGCAGCGCGGTCACGCGCTCGGCCATCTCGTCGAAGGCGCGGGCGACCTCGCCGAGCTCGTCGCTGCCCTGCGGCCCGACGCGCGCCGCGAGATCGCCGCCGCCGAACGCGCGCGCCGTGGCCGAGAGCCGGCGCAGCGGGCGCGTGAGCGTGCGCGCGAGGAGCCAGGACGAGACGCCGACGACGATGAGGACGAGCGGGACGATGCGCGAGCCCATGGACGGCGGCTGCGGGAACCCGGGCACGAGGAGCTCGACGCTGCCTGCGCGCCCGTCGGGGAACGTCACCGCCGCCTTCAAGCACCGCGGCTCGTGCGGGCGCCCCGGCTCCCGCGGCCCCGAGCGCGCGTCCGCGCAGCGCGGACCGTCAGGAGGCGCGTTCGACACGAGGACCGCGCCGCTCGCGTCGATGACGGTGGTCGTCGCGCGGAGGTAGTCGTGGACGCGCTCGATCTCGCTGTCGAGAGCGCGCGCGTCGCCGAGCGCGCGCTCGATGCGACGGGCGGCGAGCCGCACGTGCTCCTCCATCGGCCCCGGGCCGGTCGGCCGGTAGGCGATGAGGATCGCCGTGAACCCCGCGGCCACCACCGCGAACTGCGCGAGCCCGACGAGGTAGATGCGAAGGGCGAGGCGCGATCGCAGGATGTCCTGGATCGACACGGCTACCCTCGCTCGGTGCCGAGGAGGTAACCGATCCCGCGGACCGTCTTGAGGAGGCGAGGGCTGCGCGGATCGTCGCCGAGCTTGCGCCGCAGGTGCGAGACGTGGACGTCGATCGATCGATCGAAGGCCTCGTCGGCGCTGCCGCGGACCAGATCGACGAGCTGCTCGCGGGTGAGCACGCGCCCCGCGCGCTCGGCGAGGACGCGGAGGAGCTCGAACTCGTAGGTGGTGAGGCCGAGCTCGACGCCGTCGAGCGTGGCGCGGCGCGCGCCGGGATCGATCACCAGCGGCCCCGCGGTGATCCAGCCGGCGGCGGGGCCGGATCGCCCGCGCGCGCGCCGAGCCTGCGCGCGGACCCGCGCCAGGAGCTCGCGCGACGAGAAGGGCTTGGCGACGTAGTCGTCGGCGCCGCCCTCGAGGCCCATGACGCGATCGGCCTCCTCGTCGCGCGCGGTGATCATGATGATCGGCGTGTCGAGGCGCCCGCGGAGCTGCCGGCACACCTCGAAGCCGTCGCCGCCGGGGAGCATGACGTCGAGCAGGATCACGTCCGGCCGCTCGCGCAGGATGGTGGCGACCCCCTCGCGCGCGTCGAACGCCAGGGTGACGCGCACGCCGTGCGACTCGAGGTAGCGCGCGGTGAGGCGCGCGAGCTTCTCGTCGTCTTCGACGTACACGATCGAGGTGACACGTTCTTCCGAGGGCACCATGGGGGACGAGCCTAGAGCACCGAATGGCTTGATAGCTTGAGGAAATCGACGCGCCTGACACCGCGGCCCTCAGGGAGCGGTGCCAGGCGGCGTGAGCCGACTTCACCGCTCCCTGAGGGCCGCGGTGCTACGCGTCGCGATCAGCGATCGGCGGGGCCGCGCGCTCCGCGATCACGACCGCCGGGAGGCCCCTTCTCGAGCTGGGCCGCGAGCGTCTCGCGCTGCGCGGGCTCGAGCAGCGGCACCACGACGGCGAGCTCGTTCACCATGCGCGCGAGCGGGTGCATCATCCGACCTTGCGGCGCGTCGGCGGGCGGCGTGAGGAACGCCTTGGCGTCGAAGGAGTCGGAGGCGAAGCTCTCCATGCGCGCGCGCATCTCGACGCCCATGGCCTCGAACTTCTTCTTCATCGCCTCGTGATCGGGCGCCGCGGGCCGCTGCGCCGCGAGCGCGCTGTCGATCGACGCGCGCTGCGCGTCGGTGAGCGAGAGCCCGGCGAGCATGTGCCCGAGCGGCCCGCCCTTGCCGAAGCGCTCGCCGCCGGGGCCGTGCTCACGACCAGGACCACGCGCGCCGTCCGGGCCGCGAGCGCCCTTGTCCGCAGGCGCCACGCCGGGGGGCGGGCCGTGCTCCGCCATGCGCGCCGTCATGGAGTCGACGAGCGCGCGCCGCTGCTCCTTGGTGAGCGTCGTGTGCAGCGTCTGCAGCGCGCTCGCCGTCTCGGCGATGCGAGCGTCGGGCCCGTGATCGTTGGCGCCGATCTTGGTGATCACGGCCGCCGCGTCGATCTTGCCGGCGCGCACGCTCTCGGTGAGCGCGGTCAGCGCGGCGCGATCCTGCGGGCCGCGCTCGCGCGCGCCGGGGCCGTTCTTCGCGAGCAGCCCTTCGATCGTCGACTTCTGCGCGTCGGTGAGGGTGAGCTCGTGGAGGGCCGCCATCAGCAGGTGATCCGGGCCGCCGCCGCCGGGCGGGGGTCGCTGCCCGCGCGCGCCGGCGCCGTCGGCGCAATCGGTCGGGGCGGCGTTGTCCTGCCCCGGGGTCAGCGCCTGGGCGGCCTCTTCGGTCGGATCGGAGGCCTTCGCCGAGGCCGTATCTCCACCACAACCGGCGATCCCGAGGAACGCGACGACGACGGGAAGCGCGGTCAACAACTGCAAGCGACGCAACGACACCATGGGATCTCTCCTCGATTGACCCGCTGCACGCGGGCTTTCGTCTCTGCGACTGACGGGGGCGGTCTCGTGTCGAGCTGCCCGTCGAGGGTGAAGCTACAGCGGCCCTGTGGTCGAGCCCTTAAGGCGGTGTGTGCGATTGTTAGCGCGAGCGTCGGTCCTGGTCGGAGCGCGGCCCGTCGCTCCGAAGCGGCGCGAAAGGAAGCCGGAAATTGCGCCAGCCGCTATGCTGCCGGCCATGAAGAACGGGGGTTTGGCGCTCGCGCAAGGCGACCGAATAGCTGGGCGCTACGTGGTCGAAGGGTGGCTCGGGCAGGGCGCCATGGCGGTGGTGCTCCGCGTGAAGCACGTCGTGACAGGCAGGTTGTGCGCTCTCAAGATCATCCAGGGGCACCTCGCTACACGTCCGGAGTTCATCGAGCTGTTTGTCAAAGAGGCGCAGGTCGGCAGCTTGATCGGACAGAATCCGCACATCGTCGACGTACTCGACGCCGGCTTCGACGAGGCGCGAGGGCTCCCGTACCTGGCCATGGAGCTGCTCGAGGGCGAGTCGCTCGATCAGCGGCTGCAAACCCAGGGGCCGATCCCCATCCCTCTCGCGCGCTTGCTCTTTCAGCAGCTCGCCGATGCGCTGGAGCAGGCTCATCGCGCGAACGTCGTTCACCGGGATCTCAAGCCGGCAAACCTCTTTCTCACGACGACCCACCGGGGCGAGCCGCTGCTCAAGGTGCTCGACTTCGGGGTCGCCAAAGTGCTGGAGCAGGAGGCGCAACGAACCGCGACTCAGATTGGATCTCCCGCGTATGCCGCGCCGGAGCAGCTCGGGGCCCTCGTCCGGACGCTGGCCGCAAACCAGCAAATCACCATCGCCGCAGGCGTGTCTCCGGCAACGGACGTGTGGGCCCTCGGGCTCGTCGCGCACGAGCTGCTGACGGGGCTGCCACAGGGGTACTACTGGGGCGCGAGCCGAGGCCTGTCTCTCGGTGACATCATGATGAGCGTCGCGCTCGAGGAGGCGGTGCCGGCGACAGAGCGCTCGGGCGACCGAGCGGGCTTGTTACCACGGGGGTTCGACGCCTGGTTCATGCGCTGCTTGCGCAAGAACGCGCTGGAGCGCTGGCCCACGGCGCGAGAGGCGCTGGGCGCGCTGGACACGCTGCTCGCCGCTCCTGCCGGGGCAACATTCGACGACTTGACGCTGGTCCTACCCCAGGCGTCTCATGCCGTGAAAACAGAGCTTGGCGCGCCGGCGCCCGGCCACACGCGAACGGTGCTCGCCCCGCCGCTCCTGAGCCCCCCGTCGCTGCCCACGCAGCACTTCCCCGAAGCTCCACCGTCGCGCGAGCGGGCGCCGCTTCCCTCGGCGTCGTCGTCCGGCCTCATGGCCACTGATCAGCCTTCCCGCGCGGCGATCGACCACGCCTTGCAGGGAGCCCGGCCTCACTCCTCTCGACGTATCGGGCTCGCGACCGCTGCCGCGATCGGGCTGCTGCTCTTGCTCGCGGTCGTGCTGGCTCCGCGAAAGAGTCAGAGCTCGAACGAAGCGCCCGCCACGAGCAACGCGCCGACCGCGACGGCGCACGCCATTGTTGCCCTCACTGCCAGCGCTGCAGCGGCCCCCGCGGGCGCACCCCCCGAGCTCGTCAAGCGCTGGGTTACCCTGGATTTCCCGACACTCGGCGCGCAAGTCGCTCTGGCGAAGAGCGATCCTGTGGGCGTCGAAACCCGTATCTCCGTGGCTAATTCGAGCAATGAGCCGGTGCGCCTGGAGGTGCCTGACCAGGGCTGGCGAGTCGTGGCCACGAAGCCGGGCTTCAACGACTTCGACGAGCCAATCACCTTCGACGAGGGTAACAACGAGGCAGCGATGCACGTCAAGCTCACGCCGAGCAAGGCGCAGAGCAAGGTCAGCCCAGGCGACGCCGAGCCGCCCGCGGCTTCGTCGAAAGAGCAGGGGACGCTCAACATCAACTCGATCCCTGTCTCGAGGATCCTGCTCGATGGCAAACCTCTCGGCGCCACACCGAAGGTCGGTATCTCCGTGTCTCCAGGAAGCCACGTAGTCACGTTCATTGGACCTGACGGCACCAAGAAGACGGTGACCGTGATGGTGAGACCGGGAGAATCCAAGACGGCTGCCGCAAGATTGTAGCCCGGAAACGGCAGTGCAGATTCAGCGGCTGCAGGAGAGCAATGTTTCCGAACGTTCCCGGGCCAACGGCGCCACGATCAATCCCGCTGGCTCCACTACGCCACAGAAATACAGACGCGGCGCCTCTTCGCGCGGATTGGCGGCTGGCATGATTCACCGCCGAGCGTAGGCCGGAGCGGCGGCTCGGAACAAGGATCTCCCTGGAGCGCGGGTCCTGCTCGACGAGTTGGAGGCGTCAGGTGCTCTCGAGGGCTCAGGCCATCCGCGCTCAGCGCGAGCGCGCGCTGAGCAGCGAGCACGCCACGCCGTCGCGCACGCGCGCGTCCGCGTCCACCGCGAGCACCGCGGCGCGCGGCAGCTCGCCCAGCGCCACGAAGGCGGTGCCGGCGGCCTTGCGCGCCTGGGCGTCGGCCGAGGTCGCGTCCTTGTCGAGGAGCGGGAGCACCTCGCGCGCGCCGGCTCGCGCGAGGGCGCTGCGGGCCACGAGGGCGCGCAGCTTTTCGCTGGAGGCAGCGGCCTTGAGGAGCCTGGCGATCAGCGCGGGGCGATCGGCGGCGGAGGCGCCGCCTTGCAAGAAGGTGGTGCCGAGGCGGCGGGACACGGCGGCGAGCGCGACCTCCTCGTCGGGGTCGTTCGAGGCTTCAATCACGGCCTTTTGCAGCGGCGGGACCGAGAGCGGGGCGACGGTGATCGCGAAGGTGCGCTCGTGGGTCACGCCGGATTTCATGGCGCGCTCGAGCACGCCGAGCGCGCCTTCGACGCCGGGGCCGGTGGGGATGGGAGCGGCGCGGTTGCTGGCGCGGATGAGCGCGTAGGCGGCGGCGATCGCGGGAGAGCCGCCCTGCGTGTCGGCGGCCCACGAGAGCTCGCGGCGGCCTCCGGCGTCGAGCGAGGCGGGCGTGCCCCAGGCGTCGGCGATGGCCTGGCGCAGCGTGGGGTCGGCGGTGCTCCAGAGGTCTTTGAGGGCGAGGACGACGCGCTCGCCGCCGATGGCGCCGGCCGCGCGCACGGCGAGGGTGCGCGCCATCGGGAAGGGATCGACGCGCGCGGCTTCGAGGACGGCGTCGGTGTCGCTCGCGGAGGCGGCGCGCTCGGCGGCGCGCAGGGCGGCGAGGCGCACGGCCTGATCGCCGTCGAGGAAGAGCTTGCGGCGGAGCTCGCCGTCGTCGGCCCCCGAGAGGGCGCGGGCGCCGACGGGGCGGAAGGCAGCGCGCGGGCCGCCCGGCGCTTCGCTTGCCCAGTGCACGAAGTCTTCGCGCGGCGAGAGGCCAGCTTCGAGGCGCACCATCGCGGCGGCGGCGGCGGCGTCGTCCGCGGTCTCGGCGCGGCGCTCGAGGGCGCCGTCGATCGGCCCGGCGCAGCTCGAGAGCCCGCGGATGCGCGACGCGCCCTCGTCGCCCGTGGCCCCCGCGACGTCGCGCCGGAGGATGGCGCGCGCGAGCTCCACGGCCTCGTCGGCGTCGAGCTCGCCGCGCTTCACCTCGGCGGCCACGGCGGCGGAGAGGCCGGTGAGGCGACCCGCTTCGGCCGCGCGGAGCGAGGCGCTCCCGCCGCACTGGCAAAGGAGGACGAGCCCCGTGGCGGCGAAGCGAAGAGCGCGCTGCATCGGGCGCAACGTAGCAGGACGTCACCCTTTCCACACCGCCGAACGCGAGGCGCGAGCGGGGCGCGCGATGGACAAACGCGGGAGGATCGGCTCTAACGAGCGCATCGACGTCATCGTCAACACCACCGCGCGCCTGCACCGGGCGCGCCCCGATCTGCTGGCGCGGATGGAGCGGCTCGCGAACGGCGCCGCCGTCGTGCACCCGACCGCGAGCCTCGCGGACCTCGACGCGGCGATCCAGCGCATCGCGGCGCGCGGGAGCGATCACGTCGTGCTCTCGGGCGGCGACGGGACCTTCATGGCCGGCGTGACGGCGCTGGCGCGGGCCTTCGACGAGGC
>FSTQ01000099.1_pt1 | contig 12643 bp, 9 predicted proteins | sample 1637281 | NCBI WGS metagenome assembly FSTQ01 (sample SAMEA3914818, study PRJEB12502) | metagenome | biome: forest; material: soil | place: Canada | collected 2010-06-26 | depth 0.1 m
CGTGCGGAGCTGCCAGTACTGCGGGCGGTAGCCCCAGGCGTCGTAGGAGCTCACGAAGTTGTGGCGGAGGCCGATGGAGTGACCCATCTCGTGCACGATGACGGCGTACTGCGCGCGCTGCGCGACGAACTTCCGCATGCGCTCGCCGCGGGCGAACTGCGTGCCCTTGTCGTCGGCCGGGTTGAACTTCCCGAACTTCTCCTCGAGCACGTCGGCGAGGCCGGTGACGGCGAAGGGCGCGGGCGCCTCCTGGAGGATGCACGCGCCGCGATCGGCGAGCGCCATCTCCTTGAAGGTGCGGATCTTCCGCTGGACCGAGGGGTTGGCGCCGCGGAGGGGCGACACCGCGTTCAGCACCGCGTCGGTGGGCGGGAGGTTGGCGGCGTTGCCGGCCTCGAGCATCGCGTGGGTGATGAGCTCGGCCTCCATCGGGGTGTTGAGGGCGTGCTTGCGGCGCGCCTCGTAGCGCGCGCTCATCACGCCGGGCGCGTTGGCGTCGGCCCGGAACGTCTTGACCTCGGCCTTGACCCGCTGCGCGAGCGCCTGGATCTCGGGGTTGTTCGCGGCCTTCTCGCCGGCGATGTCCCAGGCCTTGGTGTCGACGCCGGCGAAGCCGGCGAGGCGCTTCTTGACCTCTTCGGCGTCCATCGACGGGAGCGAGCCGTTGCCGCTCGCGGCGCGGTTGGCGTTGACCCAGTCACGGACGTAGGTGCCGTCGGTGATCTCGGAGGTCGGGATCTCGCCCTTGATGTAGCGCGAGGTGTCGATGACGCCCTGGCTCCAGAGGTCGTTCACGTGCGTCCACACGTTGATCGAGGCCTGGACCTTCTCGCCGGTGAGCGGGTCGACGGCGTCGACCATGATGCCCCAGGGAGAGGGCGTCTGCGGAGTGACGATGCCGTTGACCTGGTGGTAACGGAGGTCGCCCATGCGGACGTTGAGCACGGGCTTCTCGTCGGTGCCCTTGCACTTCGCGAGGATGTCCGCGTTGCCGTCGCCGTTCTTGGCCTGCTTGTCGCGCTCGACGCCGCACTGCGCGGCGGTGAGGCCGGCGGGGAGGCGGTTCTCGGGGGCGGCGCAGTCCACCGGATCGTTGGCCTCGACCGGGCTGTGACAGAGCACGACCATCTCGCGCATCTTGGCGATGGCGATGATGCCGGGGCCGAAGCCGCGCGCCGCGCCGACGGTGTCAGCGACGCTCTCGCAGTCCTTGCCGCCCTTCTCCTGGTACGCCACGCCGTGGCGGCAGTCGTCGACCTCGCGCGCGAGCATCGTCGCGTCCTCGTTGTCGCTCATCTGCCCCTTGTACATGGGGTACCGCGCGTCGCAGTCGGTGGCGACGCCACCGGTGCGGACGCACTCGGCGTAGCGCGCCGTCATCACCGAGCCGCGCAGGGCGACGTCCCACTCGTGGGCGGCCCAGGAGGTGCCGTCGAAGAACTCGGGGTTCGAGCCGTTCGAGTAGTACCAGACGACCGGCTTCTCTTTGCGCTGCGCGAAGGGCAGCGTGCACTTCTGCGTGAACTCGTCGCACTTGGACCCGGCGCCGACGGCCGAGCACTCGTCCTCGGTGCCGTCCGGGCCGTCGATCATGGTGTTGTAGGTCGGCGAGTTCGGGTCGGCGTCGATGTGCTGGAGGTCGCGGTGCGGGCTGACGCCGATCGGCGTCGTGGTCGGCGTGAAGCACTCGACCGCGCCCGTCATCTCTTTCTCGTTCTGGTAGGCGTGGCTGCGCTCCCAGATGTTGTAGCGCGCGATGAAGCGGTGCCACTTGTCGTCGGACATGCCGTAGTTGCGCGCGTAGCCCTTGCGGTCCTCGGTGAAGGCGCCGTACGACTGGAAGCGATAGCCGTCCCAGTCCTGGGCCTCGAAGTCGGTGTTCTCCACGCGGCGGAACGACTGGCGGAGCGTGAGCTCGACCGGGTCGCACGAGCCCGAGGGGCCCGAGCCGCTGAACACGTCGTTGTCGAGGTAGCAGGAGGGGTAGCTGCCGCCGCCCCACTCCTCCGGGAGATCGATGAGCTCGGGCTTGGCGAACGCCTTGTTGGTGACGTCGAAGTAGCCCGTGGTGGCGTCGAAGTGCGGCGCGTCCGGATCCTCCGGGTTGTTGACGTAGTACGCCATCGCCTCGTACTTCACGCCGCCGAGGCCCATGGCCGAGAGCGTGTCGAAGTCGTAAGCGTCGGTCGCCATGTTGCGCGACCAGTCGACGCGCATGTACTCGCGCTGATCCCAGGTGCGGTCGCTGGTGTTCTCGACGATGGTGTTCGACTCTTCGCCCGTGGTCGGGTTGTAGTCGCGGCGAATGTCGAAGTGCGCGGTGATCGGGTACGCATAGGCGATGACGCCGTCGGCGGACGCCTTGCCCGTGCCCTTGCCGTCGCTGCCGTTGATGCGCTCGTAGCTGATGCGACCGATGAGCATGTCCTGCTGGATGTGCCAGCGGATCCGGCTCACCGGCTGCGCGTACGACGAGGTGAACAGACCGTCCTGCGCGGCGCCGTAGCCCACGTCGACGATTGTCCCTCGAGCGTAGAACTCGGGATTATCCGAGTCGTCGGCGAGCTTCATCCCGACGAAGAACGACTTCGCGAGGGCGTCGGCTTGCACTCGGCTGATCGGGGCCCGCTCCTGAGCGCACCCGACGGTGCCCCCCGCGGTGAGCCCGATCAAGCCCACCAGTAACGATCCAATCCACGTGCGTCTCATCGGAGAGTTCTCCTTACAATGCCAACCCGAAGTTCAGCGGAGGCCGCGCGTACCGTGACGCTCGGTCAAAAACTTGGTGCTGCCGCAGTTTGACTGAAGCAAACCTTGTGCCTGAAGTGAAAGCTAATAATTTCGGTAGGTTGCAGCCAGCGTGCGGACGGCGTCGCGTCTCCCGTTAGGCCTTTGACTCCGCCTGGGGGGCTGTTTCGTTAACGGCCGCCGCGGCGGCAAGGCGGATCTCCACGGCGCGGGCGTGGGCGTCGAGGCCCTCGGCGCGGGCGAGGACGGCGATGGCCGGCCCGTGCTGGGCCAGCGTCGCGGGCGAGTAGCGAATGAGGCTGGTGCGGGCGACGAAGTCGTAGACCCCGAGCGGAGACCCGAAGCGCGCGCCGCCGCCGGTGGGCAGCACGTGGGAGGGGCCGGCCAGGTAGTCGCCCGCGGCCACCGGCGTCGAGGCGCCGACGAGCAGCGCGCCGGCCACGGTGACGGCCTCGGCCGCCGCGCGCGGATCCTTCATGTGGACCGCGACGTGCTCGGCGCCGATCGCCGAGGCCAGCGCGAGGAGGTCGGCGCGATCGGGCACCACCAGCGCCATCCCGTTCGCAGCGAGCGCCGCCGTGATGATCTGCGGCCGGGACAGCGACGCGAGCTGGAGCGTGATCTGCGCGGCCACCGCCTCGGCCACCGCCGCCGAGGTCGCCAGGAGGATCGCGTACGAGGCCTCGTCGTGCTCGGCCTGCGAGAGCAGATCCGCCGCGACCAGCGCCGGATCCGCCGTCTCGTCGGCCACCACCAGGATCTCGCTCGGCCCGGCGATGCTGTCGATGTCGACGTCCCCGTAGACGAGCCGCTTGGCGCAGGCGACGTAGGCGTTGCCAGGGCCGACGATCTTGTCGACTCGGGGCAGGGAGGCTGTCCCGTAGGCCAGCGCCGCGATGGCGTGGGCGCCGCCGGCGTCGAGGATCGAGCTCACCCCGGCGAGATGCGCGGCGGCGAGGAGGCTGTCGTTGGGATCCGGCGTGGCGAGCACGATGTCCTGCACGCCCGCGACGCGCGCCGGGATCGCCGTCATCAGCACGCTTGAGGGGTAGCGCGCCTTGCCGCCCGGAGCGTACACGCCGACCCGCGCCAGCGGCCGCACGCGCATCCCCAGCGTCACGCCCTCTTCTTCGTACTCGAAGCCCGCGATGCGCTGCCGCTCGTGGTACCGCCGGATCCGATCCGCCGCGAGCTCGAGGGCCGCGCGCACCTCGGGCTCGAGCCGGGCCAGCGCGCCGGCGCCGTCGTACTCGTGCCGCACCAGCGCCGCGGGCACGCGCTTCTCGAACGCCGCGATGCACGCGAGCACGCCGGCGTCGCCCTCGCGCCGCACGCGAGCGAGGATGTCGCGGACAGCCGGAGCGACCGCCTCGAGGTCGTCGGCGCCGCGGCCATGAAGGCGCGCGACCGCAGCGTCGAAAGCTGATGAGCCTTGTTGGAGTACGGGGAGAGAAGGGGCCATGTAGGTCGTGAGAGCAGCTGCGCATACCATGAGAAGCATGCGAGCGGAATCGAGTTGAGCGGCACGAACACGACGCGGTTTCGAGCCTATCCCGGCAGGTCCGACCCGCCGAGATAGGCTCGTCGCGCCCTCTTGCTGCTGTCCACAGAGGAGCTGTTGGCCCGGCCGGGGCCTCTTGCGCTACGGTCCCCGGATGCGGATCGGCTCGTTGTTCGCGGTTGTCGCCCTCGCCCTCGGCGGCCCGCTCGTCCTCACCGGGTGTCCAGAGAACGCCTGCTTCCTCAAGATCTGCAACGGACCCAACTGCCGCTGCTCGATCTCCGGCTGCGGCGAGGGCGCGGCCTTCGACACGCGCACCAACCGCTGTCGGTGCACCGTCGGCCACTTCTCGATCGCCGGCCAGTGCCTGACGCCCCAGGAGGCCAACACCTACTGCGGCCTCGGCCATCACTGGGAGAACAACGGCTGCGCCCTCGATCGCTGCCGCGCGGGCGACGAGCTCGACCTCAGCACCGGCCTCTGCATTCCTCACGATCAGGTCAACCAGGTCGGCGCCGGCATCGGCGTCCAGGTCAACCAGGGCCAGCAGCTCGGCTGCCCCGCCGGGCAGAAGCTGATCATCGACGGCAAGACAGCGGCCTGCGTGCCCCTGTCACAGACCTGCGCGCGCGACGAGACCTGGACGGGACAGGCCTGCACCAAGGTCGCTCAGTGCCCGACGGGCGCGATCTGGGACGCCAACCTCGGCCAGTGCGCCCAGTACGCGCAGGGCGCGAGCGGCGACGGGCTCAACGTCAACGTGGGTCAATGGGCGACGTCGAACTTCGGCCCGCAAGGCGGCCCAGGCACCCCGGCCTTCTGCGGCTCGTTCACCAAGAAGCCCTGGAGCTTCGGCGTCTCCGAGGGCTCCTCGGCGATGGTCCGTGTCCAGGTCAACCTCTCGTTCCCCGACGGCGAGATCGCCAAGGGCGTCGCCCAGACCGTGACCGTCTTCGACAACAGCGGTAACCCCGTCCCGGCCAAGGGCGCCGCCGAGGTCGACGCCTCCGCGAAGAGCACCCTCGCCCCCCTGGTGCAAGGCGGCGGCAAGGCCTCTGCAGGAACCGCGACAACCACCGTGAAGTGCCCAGTCGTCAACGCCGCCAAGCCGCAATCAGTCCCTGTCCCGGTGACAGGCGGCATCTGAAGCACCTCACTCCCCGAGGAACTCGCTCCAGACCTCCTTGGCGCGGCCGTGGCTGTCGAAGGCGCAGTGGGCCGCGTCGGGGATGATCTTCTCGTCCACCGGGAAGCCGAGGCTGCTGTAGAAGAGGGCGCTCCCGTGCTCGTCGTCCTTGAGGAAGTCCTGATCACCGTAGGTGAACCAGAGCCTGGTCGAGCCGCGGGCCGCCGCGTCGTCGGGGTTCCAGGTGAAATCGGACTTCTTCTGCGGGGTACCGCCGCAGTTCATGGCGAAGGCGCCGGGGTAGATGTTGCCGTAGCGCGGCAGGAAGGCCCCGGCGAGGAAGATGGTCCCGCCCGAAGAGCCGTAATAGAACGTCGGGTCGAAGTTGATGTCGTAACGAGCGCGGATCTCCTTGAGCACGGCCTCGAAGGCCACGTTGTTCTCGCCGAGCGTGTCCGGCTCCTCGACGGCGCTGGCGCAGTCGTGGGTCGGCTTTTGCCACCAGGCGCAGCCGTTGGGCGCGAGGACGGCGAGGACCCGCACATGGCGGAGATCGGCCCACGGGAGCAGGGCCTTGATCGCGCCGTTGCTCTTGTAGGCGGCGGCGCCGTCGCCGTGGACGTAGATGGCCAGTGAGACTGGCCCGCTCTCGGTGGGCGCCGCGTCGGCCAAACGCAGCTCCACGCCCTGGATCTTGGACACACAGTAGGTGCGCCCGCCGCCGAGATCGCCGGTCTGGGAGCAGACCAGGCCGCCTGTGCCCTTGGAGCTCGTGAGCCCGGCGTCGGTGGGATTGCCAGCGTCGGGCGGCGCCGCGTCGTCAAGCGGGCCCGCGTCGGTCGGGTCGCCGGCGTCGGGCAGCGGGCCGCCGTCGGCGGGATCCCCGGCGTCGGGCAGCGGGGCGTGGCCGCCGGAGCCGCCCAGGCCAGCATCGGAGTGGCCCCCTCCCGGGGTGGAGGAGCCGCAGGCGAGGAGCAAGAAGGGGAGAAGGAATGAAAGAGAGCGTGTCATGGGCGGAGGAGATGCCTCACCCTCGGCTCGAAGGCCACAGGATAGTTCGAGCGCGAGAGTGATGGCCTATCTTATTCGCCGCTCTCCATCGCTCTCACGGAGAGAGCGGCTGACTGCGGCTATCCGGGGGAGAGCGCACGCTGGGCGGCGCGCCGCGCTTCGAAAGAGGGGAGTCGTCGAGCGACGCGCCGCGAGACCACCTCTGCGAAGGAGGCGTGGCGCTCGCGGCGATGGAGCTGCCTTCCGAGAAGGTGTAGGTCCGCCGCGCCACGCTCCGGAGGCGCTCCCGGGAAGACTGGATAGCAGAGGTCTCGGGGAGCGCCGGAAAGCTCGAGGCCTGGGGCCGCGCGCGGAGCTCCGTGAAGGGCGAGTCAGGCGCGTTGTAGCGAGCGCTGGTGAGCGAGAAATCGAAGGAGCCGCGCATCCACGACTTCATGCCTGCGATATAGCCAGTGACCTGGGGAGCCACCCTCGCGTCCCACACAGGCAGGCTCTGCTCGAGCATCGAGAAGCGGCCCATCGCGTCGCCGATGATGCCTGTGGCGGCCTTCACGGCCTCCTCGAAGCTCGACGCGTTCTCGTGCATCAGGACGCTGACGAGGTTGAACGACGAGCCCGCCGCCAGGACCTCTTTCTGGTACGAGAAGAGGTCGTTGACATAGGCGATGTAACGCACCGCCAGATCCTTCATCTCCACGAGCATGTGATGCTCGCGCACGGCGTCGGGCAAGCAGAGCCCGCCGGCGATCTCGCTCATGTCCAGCACGGGAAAGACAGCGGAGTCGAGCCTGCGCACGTGGAGGTACTCTTCGAGGGTCGGCACCCGGTCGCGCGCCCAGTACTCCACTGCTCGCAGCGACCCACGAAAGAGGTAGTCCTCGACGTGGCGGAGGAACCTGGCAGTCCAGCCCGGCGCCGCCAGCGCGTCGAGCCGCCGGCGGACGCCGACGGTGAAGCGGAGAAACGGAGTCGGCTTGGCGGGGAGGACGCCGGTCTCGAGCACGTCGAACACCTGCCTCAACAGCTTGTGAACCGCCCCGTGATCGCGCCCGACCATGGGTTGATCGTCGTACTCGTCGTCGAGGAAGAACAGCCACTGGTTGAACATGCCCACGGCGAGGAGCCGCTCGAGATCGAGCGCGTACGGGTAAACCTGGGTGTCGAGCAGGATGGTACTCTCGAACCGGCGAGTGGCCCGCTCCCCCGGCGCCCCGCGGATCAAGCCTATTTCGAGGAGCACCTTGGCCGCGGCCTCCCGGTACGCCATCGCCTGCGGGTGCTGACCGCCGGCCCAGGGCGGCATCAAGGTGGAGAAGACGGTCGTGCTCGAGCGCGTGAGAAACAGGCTATTTGGCACCAGACCATGCTAGAGCGCGTTCTTGATAGCAGTCAAGATCGTCGTCAGCGCGATGACACGGCAGCAACGTAGGTTGGAGCGGGCAGAGGTAATGTGCTGCGGGGGCATGTAGTTGCAATTAAGAATACGCCTGCTCCCCGTGATTGCAATGCTTCCCAGCATTTCGCTCGAAGGAGGCCGTCGGCGCCGCTGTTGCCGCTCCGCGCAAGAGGCTCGCCTCGAGCCACACCCGGCTCGCGATGCTCGGTCGGAAATTGTCCCCCGCGCGAGCCCCTGGTGATCTAGAATCCGCACCCGTTGAGCGAGCCGCGCTGTCCCCCTGCGACGACACCGCGCCTCCCTTCGCCCAGGCCCTGCCCTCGCCCGCCGCGCTTCCCCGGCGCTCCGGCGCTCGTGGTGCTCGCGGCGACGGCGCTCTCGGCGGTGAGCCTGGCCGCGGCGGGCGCCGGCGCGGCGGGCGCGGCCTCGGCCATCGAGCTGAAGAAGAGCGCCTGCTTCGACCGCGCCGAGCTCGGGGCGGAGGTGGACCGCTACCTCGATCAGCCCCTGGGCTCCGGAGCGTCGGTGACCGTGCGCGACGAGCCTTCCAGGCTGGTGATCGAGAGCGCGAGCGGCGCTGTCGAGAAGGAGGTCACCGGGTGGAGCTGCAAGCAGCGGCTCGACTATGCCGCGGTGAGCATATCCATCATCCTCGGCGGGCAATACACGCTCCGCGAAGCTGCCATGAACGACTCGGGCCCTCCGGACTCCGCTGCTCCCGTGGACGCGGGCCCGGCCGGGGCGAGCTCGCCGCCTCCGCCGGTCCGCGCGACTCCGACTCTCCCCGCGCCGCGATCACCGCTCGTCGAGATCTCGGCGCAGGCCGGCGGCGCCTTCGAGCTCTTGCCGCGCCCCGCCGCCGCCTTCCTGATCAGCGCTGATCGCCGCCTGATTGGCCCGCTCGATCTCCACGCCTCGCTCCTGCTCACCTCGGCTGTCTCGGTGCCTTTTCGCCTGGCCGACGCCAGAGCGAGCCTGCTCGCGGGGGTGATCGAGGGCTGCCTCGCCCGCGGCGAAGCGCTGCGGCTGCGCCTCTGCGCCGGCCTCGCGGCGGGCCGCCTCGCCGTCGCCTGGGAGGGGCTCGCGCCCGCGACCACCCCGAGCGCCTGGTCCGCCGCGGCGGGGCGCGTCGACGCCCATCTCACCTTGAGCCGGCAGCTCAGCCTCGTGGCCAGCCTCGATGTCTTTGTCCCCTTTGGCCAGCAGCGCATCGACGTGGTGCAGCCCGGCGTCTGCCCGGATGAAGTGCCGACCCCCCTCGCGCCGGTGTGCGCCGCTCTGGCGCCGTTCCACGGCGGCAGAGTGGTCGAGTCGAGCACGCTCTCCGGAGCGGGGATGATGCTCAGCGCTGGACCGGTATTGACGTTCTGGTGAGTCGGGCCCTCGCTCGTTCTCAGCCGTGCGCGGGCGGCATCTCCTCCGTCACCTCGTCTTCGGCCTCCGTCGCCTGGAGCTCGCGGAAAATCTGGGTCAGCGCCTCGCAGCACAGGCGCTCGATCACGTCGCCCTCGGGCCGGACCTCGAACTGGGGAGGCACGTTGTGCACCGGGCAACGGATGTCGGCATATCTCGAGGCCATGTCGAGCTCGATCTGGCCGGCCATTTCGCTCTGCTCGGTGATGTCGTCGTCGCGTTCGTAGTTCTCCATGAGCGCGACCGTAGCACCCGCCAAGGCTGCTAGCCTGCGCCGCGCAGGGACGCGTCTTCGAACCATCGACATGGCCCCGCCTGGATCACCGGACCGTGAACGACGCCGCGCCCTCGCCCGACTCCCCGCTCGCCCGCGCGAAGAAGCACGCGGGGACGCTGCTCGAGTGGCTGATCCTCGGCGCCCTCGTCGGCGTCGCGAGCGGCGTGGCCTCGGCGATCTTCCTCGTCGCGCTCGACGCGGCGACGCGCTTTCGCGACGCGCACGAGCGGATCGTCTACGCGCTGCCGGTCGCGGGCCTGATCGTTGGCGCGCTCTACGACAGGCTTGGAAAGCCGATCAAGGGGGGCAACAACCTCGTCATCGACACGGTGCACGAGGACAGCCCGCAGATCCCGCTGCGCATGGGGCCGATGGTCCTCGTCGGCACCGTGCTCACCCACCTCTTCGGCGGCAGCGCGGGGCGCGAGGGCACCGCCGTGCAGATGGGCGCGAGCCTCGCCGATCTCATCGCGCACCGCTGGAAGGCGCAGAAAGAGATGCGACGGCGCCTCCTCGCCGCGGGGATCGCCGGCGGCTTTGGCTCGGTCTTCGGCACGCCGATCGCCGGCGCGATCTTCGGGCTCGAGGTCGTCAGCGTCGGGCGCATGGAGTACGACGCGCTCTTCCCCGCGCTGGTCGCGGCCCTCGTCGGCGATCGGGTGACGCGCGCGCTCGGCGTCGTCCACACCCCGTACCCCGCGCCCGCGGCGCTGGATCTCACGCCGCTCTTGCTCGGCAAGTGGGCTATTTTCGCGCTCGCTGTCGCGCTGACGAGCATCGTCTTCGTCGAGCTCACCCACGGGCTGAAGAAGATCCTCGAGCGGCGCGTGCCCAGCGTCCCGCTGCGGATGGCGCTGGGCGGGCTCGTGGTCGTCGCGCTGTGGCGGCTCGTGGGCACGAGCGACTACCTCGGGCTCGGCGTGCCGGTGATCCTCCGCGCCTTCACCGATCCCTCGCTGCCGCTCCACGCCTTCGCGCTCAAGCTCGTCTTCACCTCGGTGACGCTGGCCTCGGGCTTCCTCGGGGGCGAGGTCACGCCGCTCTTCTTCGTCGGCGCCGCGCTCGGCAACGCGCTCGGGCGCGCGCTCGGGATCCCGATCGGGCTCGCGGCGGGGGTGGGGCTCGCGGCGCTCTTCGCTGCGGCGGCGAACACGCCGCTCGCGCTCTCGATCATGGCGATCGAGCTCCTCGGCGCGGGCGTGATCCCGCACGTGGTGATCGTGGCGGTGCTGGCGTACCTCGTGTCGGGGCACCGCGGGATCTACCCGGCGCAGCGGCTCTTCCGGAAGAAATCCGGCGAGGCCCTCCCGCGGGCGATCGCGCTCCGCGACTACCCGGCGAGAAACGACGAGAAGCCCTGAATCCTCGGGTTATACTCGCGCCAATGCTGGAGACCCGCTCGTCGCTCGCGTCCGTCGCGCTGCTCGCGCTCGCGCTCGCGCCCGCCTGCAAGACCAACGGCGGGGTCGCCTCGGCCGCGCCGCTCAAGGTCGCCGCCGCCTCGGATCTCGCCTTCGCCTTCAAGGACGTGGGCGCGGCGTTCGAGCAAGCCACGGGCACGCCGGTGACGTTCTCCTTCGGCTCGACCGGCCTGCTCGCGCGGCAGATCGCCGAGGGCGCCCCGTTCGACGTCTTCGCCGCGGCCAACGTCAGCTTCGCCGACGACGTGGTGAAGCAGGGCGCGTGCTTCGCCGACTCCAAGGCGCTCTACGGGCGCGGCCGCATCGCCCTCTGGTCGCGCAAAGGCGCCCCGCTCCCGCGCACGCTGGAGGAGCTCCGCGACGCCGCCTACGTGAAGATCGCCATCGCCAACCCCGAGCACGCGCCCTACGGAAAGGCGGCGAAGCAAGCGCTGATCAAGGCCGGCGTCTGGGACGCGATCGAGGGCCGCCTCGTCTACGGCGAGAACATCCAGCAGACGCTCCAGTTCGCGCAGTCGGGCAACGCCGACGTCGCCCTCGTGGCGCTGGCGCTGGCGCTGGTCACCGAGGGCGGCTTCAACGCCGTCGATCCCGCGCTGCACGAGCCGCTCGATCAGGCGCTGGTGGTCTGCAAAGGCCTCGGCGGCAAGGCGCTGCGCGAGCCCGCCGCGCGGCAGTTCACCGCCTTCGTCAACTCCGAGGCGGGGCGCGCGATCATGAAGCGCTACGGCTTCCTCCTCCCGGGCGAGTCCGTGGCGCAGATCAAATAGCTCGCCGTGGCGTGGTCGCCGCTCCTCCTCTCGTTCCAGGTCGCGATCCTGGCGACGCTGATCGCGGCCCTCCTCGGCGTGGCGCTGGCGGCGTGGCTCGCCAACGGCCGCTTCCCCGGGCGCGATCTCGTCGACGTGCTCCTGACCGCGCCGATGGTCCTGCCTCCCACGGTGCTCGGCTACTACCTCCTCGTCTCGATCGGCCGCCGCAGCCTCCTCGGCTCGGCCTTCGAATCGCTGACCGGATCCTCGATCGTCTTCACGCGCACCGGCGCGGTCGTGGCCGCCGCGGTGGGCGCGATCCCGCTGGTGGTCAAATCGAGCCGCGCCGCGCTGGAGGGCGTCGATCCGATCCTGATCCACGCGGCGCGCACGCTCGGCGCCACGCCGCTGCGGGCCTTCTTGACGGTGCAGCTCCCGCTGGCGAGGCGGGGCATCGTCGCCTCGCTCATGCTCGCCTTCGCGCGCGCCCTCGGCGATTTCGGCGTGACGCTGATGATCGCCGGCGACATCCCCGGCGAGACGCAGACGGCCTCGCTGGCGATCTACGACGCCATCCAGGCCCACCGCGACGCCGACGCGCTCGCCCTCGTGGTGGTGCTGACGGCGTGCGCGATGAGCATGCTCTACGCCGCCAACCGCCTCGCGGCCCCGCGATCATGAGCGAGCCCGCGCGCCTCTCGGTCGAGCTCCGCCTCGCTCGCCCCGCCGGCTTCGCGCTCGACGTGGCCTTCGAAGCGCCGCCGGGGATCACCATCCTCTTCGGCCCCTCGGGCTCGGGCAAGAGCACGATCCTCGCGGCGATCGCCGGCCTCGTCCGCCCCGCGAGCGGCCGCGTCGCCCTCGGCGACGACGTCTGGCTCGACACGAGCGCGGGGATCGATCGCCCGATCCACCGCCGCAAGGTGGCCTTCGTCTTCCAGACGCTCGCGCTCTTCCCCCACCTCTCCGCGATCGACAACGTGACCTACGGCATGGAC
>FSTQ01000135.1_pt1 | contig 12642 bp, 10 predicted proteins | sample 1637281 | NCBI WGS metagenome assembly FSTQ01 (sample SAMEA3914818, study PRJEB12502) | metagenome | biome: forest; material: soil | place: Canada | collected 2010-06-26 | depth 0.1 m
CGCCTTCTGGAGGGTCGTGGGCCGCGCCGAGCCGCGGAGGAGCTCGCGCGCGAGGGCCTTCGCCTGGGGGAAGCGCGTCGCGTCGTCCGCCGTGAGCACGACCGAGAGCCGCTCGAGCGCGCGCACGATCTCGCCGCGCAGGGCGGCGTCGCAGGCAGCGGCGAGATCGGAGGCCGTGCCGCTCGTCGCTGCGGAGGAAGAGAGCTCGTCGCGCAGGGTCACCGCCGTCGGGAGCAGGAGCCTCGGGTAGAGGTCGCCCCACTTGGCGGGGTTCAGGAAGCCGAGCTCCGCCGCGCGCGCGAGCACGTCGTCGTCGGTCGCGCGCCCCGCGCAGAGCTGCTCGAGATCGCGCTCACGCTTCGCGAGCGGTGAGCCGTTCGTCTCGGCGAGGTAGGCGTCGAGGACGGCCTGCGCGTCGTGCCCTTCCACCGCGACGAGGCGGACGTTGGGGCGCGGATCGAAGGAGGTGTGCAACGTGGTCGCGCCGTCCAGCGAGGTGAAGGTGAAGGTGAAGCCACCGAGCACCCGCGGCAAAAGGCACCGCTCGAAGCACCACCCCTTCTGCGCGAAGGGCCACGGCGAGTTCAGCTTCAAGTGCCGCGGCACCACGCCGTGCAAGAGCCCATCGTCCTCCCCGTCGGGCGCTGTCCGGGCGCAGTCGAGCTCCTGCGTGAGGTCGCCCTTCTGCGCGGAGGGGGCCATCACGGCGAACAGCCGCAGCAGCTTGCGCGCGAGCCCGCGCACGCGCGCGTCCTCGTCGCGGGTCAGCCGCTCGAGGACGTCGGCCCCGCTGCCTCCGGTCGCCGCCAGCGCGCGGACGACTTCGCCGCGCACCGAGGCGTCCGGGTGGGCGGCGCACCGCTCGATCGGCCCTCGCCACGCCGGCTCGAAGGAGCGGCTGACGAGCATCCACGACGCCTGCGCGAGGCGCGTGCGGCAGAGATCCGGATCCTGCTCCGAGGACAGCGAAGAGAGGACCGCGGGCTCGTCGAGGAGGCCCGGCTCCTTCGCGAGCTCCGCGGCGAGCGGGCGAACATCGTCCAGCTCGCCGCACAGCAGCAGGTGCGGCGCGCGGGTCGGATCGTCGACGTAGGTGAGCCCCACGCGCCCGTCGAACGAGATCCAGTTGAACGCCCGCGTCTCCCGTCTCCGACCAGCGAACCGCAGCTTCGCGCCCCACGCGAGCTCCATGACGCGGCGTCGCGGCACGGCGGGCTCGATCGCCAGGTTCACCGCGAGGGGGAGATCGGGGGCGTTGAAGCCCCCTTGCAGCAGCTCTGCCGCGCACGCGCGCACCACGGGGTCGGGGTCGGACGCGGCCATCCTGCGGAAGGCCGCGTCGATCTTCGGCTGGCTCACGAGGTAGTTCGCGACGAGCACCGCGTGGAACCGGACCTCCGCGTCCTCGTCGTTGAGGTGCCGGCTGAACGCCGACGCGATCTCGTCGTTCCACAGCACCGCGAGGCAGGAGAGCTCGCGGACATCACGGATCTTCTCCGCCGACGTCCGGCCGTCGCGGGCCGCGCGCGCGAGCACGTCGTTGACGTAGGCGAGGGCGAGCTCGCCACGGAGGCGCTCGATCCACGCGTGGATCTTCCTGTCGTCGGCGCCGGCGAGCTCGACGAAGCGAACCCCGCGATAGAAGTCGTCGCAGAACGCGAGCTGGAAGTCTCGCTCGTCGTTTCGCCAGCTCACGACGGGGCTCTTCCCCACGTCATTGAAGGCCGCTTCCGGGAAGTACTCCCACAGCCCGAGCCCGAGCCCGACCGCGGCGCGCGAGACCTCTGCGAGGCCCCCCGCTTCGAGAACCAGACGCGCCCGCGCGGTTCCGATACCGCCGGCGAGCTCCGGGCGCATGCTGGTATCGAGGCCCGCGTCAGCTGCGATGTAGACCATCGAGGCTTGGTATCACGCGGTGAAGGCGATTCCTAGGACCTCGTCCCCAACTCTCTCTTCTTCCTGAATCAATCGATGGGCGCGATGGTCCACGGCAATCCCTGGCCTGGGATCCCAAGAACAGAGAAGTTCAGGAGCTGAATGCAGGGATCATCGACGACGAGCAGGCCGAGATCTACTGTTGATCGCGCTTCAGGCAGGCTGATCAGACGCCATCGGCATCCGCTGCTGCGCCGACGCGCTTCCAAGAAACCATGACAGCCGCGCCCTGACCGCGCGCGGCCCGCGCGCCCGAGCACGCCGCGCGTCAGTCGTGCTCGACCTCCACGAACCGCCTTCGCCGTGCCGCCTGGATGGCATCGCAACCACCCTGCAACCCGGCATCGCAAGCTTGCTTGTACGCGTCGTGCGCGGCGCCCGGGTTCTTCGGCGTCCCCTCGCCGCGCTCATAGAGCTCGCCGAGGATGAGGCACGCATCGGCGAACCCGAGCTTGCAGCCCGTCGCTGCGAAGCTCGCCGCGCCTCGGTGATCGGGGACGTCGGCGGCGCGGTACATCTCGGCGCCGAGCACACAGGAGGCAGGGTCGCCGAGCGCGCAGCCCCGGGCGAAATAGAAGACCTGATCGACGTCGAGCTTCAGCCCCGCGGCCTTGCGGAGGTAGTGCCCGGCCCCGGCGCAGCCGAAGCCGCTGCCGGCGTCGCAGGCGCGCTCGTAGGCGCGGAGCGCTTCCTTTCCGTTGGCATGCTCGGCGAGCCAGAGGCACGAGCGCCGGTGACCGATGCTGCACGCCACGTCGTAGTAGGCCGTGGCGCGCGCGGCGTCACGCGGGACGGTCCCGCCGCGCTCGTACATCAAGCCGAGGAGGGCGCAGCCGGCCGGATCGCCGCCGTTGCAGCCGTCTTCGGCGTAGCTCGTCATCCACATCGCGGACTCGCTCGACATCGGCTCCACGCCGAAGTGAACCGGCGAGCCCATCACCGACGCGGCGCGGGTGCAGTCCGTGACATCGCCGCGATCGCAGCTCGCTTGCAGGGTGTCGACGGCGGTCTCCCGGAGCGTCGCCGCGCGCTCCGGGTCCCGCCGGAACCCGAACGCGCCGTCCTCGAGCATGCTGGCGAGCGAGAGGCAGGCCGATGCGCGCTCGGGCGGGACGTCGCTGGACTGACAGACTTCATCGAGCTTGCCGCTCTCGTGGGGTCGCGACCGCAGGGATCCGCTCCCCAGGCACCCGGTGGAGGCGGCCATCAGCACGATCATCCAGCCGCCCGTGAGGAAAGAGCTCTTCATAACGCGATGGCCTCCGTCGTGAATGATCCGCGGACCCGCCGCCCGAGGCGGGCAGAGATCCTGAGAACGCCGCCCCGCCCTCCACCTTGGGCCGGCCCGGCCAGAAGACGTTTGCTACTGCCTATCTGGTGGCTCGGCTAATCCCCTCCGTGGTGATCCAGAAGACGTCGGTCGCGTTGACGGCGAGGTGGCTGTACGTGAACAGCTCGGGCTCGATCGGCTGCATGGTCGCCAGCACCTGGCCGCAGTCTCCCTTCGTGGAGATCCGCTGGATCCTGCCCGCTTCGTTCATGCCGCCCAGCTCGAGGACGTAGAGGTCGTCCGCGAGCACAAGGTCGTTAGGCGAATGGAGATCGGAGAGCAGAACCTTCGTCTGGCCCCCGCCCTTGTCGCTCCGTACGAGCTCGAACGATTTGGAATCCGGCGAAATCCTGAAGTAATAGAGCGACTCGGCATCCACCGCGATCCTGGTGGGGGTGACTCCGGTGGCGATGGTGGTCACGCTCGAACCGTCGACCGGCGCTCTCGCGATCACCCCTACTCCCGACAAGCCATGGGTGTCGAGGACGGCATAGACCGCGCTGCCGTCTGCCGCGATGGTGCGGGCGATACCGTCCGGGAGATCCGCCATCTTCATCGCCTCTCCTCCGCTCCGAGGGGCGCGCGCGATGGAGTGGGGACGGGAGGGCCCGACGAACCGGACGAGCTGGACGAGCCGGACGGAAGCTCTGAATTCCCGCAGCCGGAGAGCGGGATCGCCACGGCGACGGACAGCAACGAGGCCCAGTGAGCAAGCCGGGAAGTGATGGCGTGAGTCATTGGGTATCCTTCAAGAGTGGTCCCCGGCGCTCCAGTGGGGGGCGCACTATGCCACACTCCGGGCCGTTCGAGGAAGGCCTCTTTCGACCTATCGAGTGCTTGCTCATCTACGTGCTCCCCCGAGTGGCACCCTGCTACCAGCAGCGGCACGGGCGGGAACGCTGGTGACGCTACCAGCAGCACAGGATGATAGGCACTCTTGATGTTTTGTTGACTGGATGAGTCGATCATCGTGGGACGCTGGGACATCCCCGATCCTCTGCCGGAGAATGTTTATAGCGCCGCACGATAGTGGCGACGATGTTAAGTTCGCACCGCGCCGCCCGTGGCGACCCATGCACGGCCGGCTCGGAGGAGGAGCGGATGAACATTCGACCTTGCAACAGGCGCGTCTTTGCGGTGGCCGCGCTTTCGCTCGTGGCGCAGCTCGTGGCAGGCTGTCGTGGCAGCAGCGAGAACAAGGGCAACGAGGGCGCCCAGCAGAAGGCGACGACGAACGCCGCGGCGAGCACGGGCACGGCGGCGGCGCCGCCCTCGGCGATCCAGCTCCCGGCGCCGCCCCCAGTGCAGAACGCCGCCGAGGCGAAGAAGCTCGCCGGCGCCCAGATCACGTTCTATGGCGACTCGATCGGCATCATGGCCGAGCTCGACAAGATCATGGCGAAGCGGTTCTCCGACGACACGGGCATCGCGGTCCGCATCGTGCCGCGGCCCAAGGAGGCGACCGAGGCCTACTCCGCCTACCAGCGCATGTTCCAGGGCCAGTCCGCGGACGTCGACGTGATGACCGTCGACGTGATCTGGCCGGGCGCGTTCGCGCAGAACCTCCTCGACCTCGAGCCGAAGCTCGGCGAGGCCGCCAAGGGGCACGTGACGACGCTCGTGGACAATGCCCGCGTCGGCGGCCACCTCGTCGCCATCCCCTGGTACACCGATTTCGGCATCCTCTATTACCGCACCGATCTGCTGCAGAAGTACGGCTTCGCGAAGCCTCCGGAGACGTGGGACGAGCTCGAGGCGCAGGCCAAGAAGATCATGGCGGGCGAGAAGGCGACCAGCGCCTCGCTCACCGGCTTCGTCTGGCAGGGCAAGGCGTATGAAGGGCTCACGTGCAACGCGCTCGAGTGGGTGTACTCGCACGGCGGCGGCACGCTCGTGGACGGCAAGAAGGTCACCGTCAACAACCCCCAGGTCGCCAAGGCGCTCTCTCGCGCGCGCGGCTGGATCGGCGGCATCTCCCCGAGCGGCGTCACGGGCTACACGGAAGAGGAAGTGCGCAACGTGTTCCAGTCGGGCAACGCGGTCTTCATGCGCAACTGGCCCTACGCCTACGCGCTCGGCAACGACGAGAAATCAGCCATCAAGGGCAAGTTCGACGTCGCGCCCCTCCCACACGAGCCCGGGCAGAAGAGCGCGGCCACGGCCGGCGGCTGGAACCTCGCGGTGTCGAAGTACTCGAAGAGCCCCGACGCGGCCATCGAGCTCGTCCGCTACCTGGCGAGCCCCGAGGGCCAGCGCTACCGCGCGATCGTGGGCTCGGTCGTGCCCACCGTCGTCGCCATGCAGGCCGATCCCGAGGTGTCGAAGAAGCTCCCCTTCCTCGAGAAGGTCCGCGGCGTCGTCGAGGTGATCCCGCGGCCCTCGTCCTCCACCGGGGCCCGCTACAACGAGGCCTCGATCGCCTTCTTCCAGGGTGTGAGCCAGATCCTCTCCGGCAAGGATCCCGCCGCCATCCTGCCGCAGATCGAGCAGCGGATGGCGAAGACGCTGGAGTAGCAAGCCATGGAAAGCTCGCTCGCTCGCCGTCGCACGCGCCTGGCGTGGCTGCTCATGGCGCCGGCGCTCGTGTGCTCGGCGTTCGTTGCGCTCTACCCGCTCGCTCGGACGTTCTACCTGAGCTTCACCTCCGCGCGCTTCGGCGATCCCAACCCGCCGAAGCTCGTGGGCGGGCGCAACTACGCGGCCCTCGTCGGCGACGCGTTCTTCCGCGACGCCGTCACGCTGACGGTCGCGTTCACGGCCGTGACGGTGCTCGCGGAGCTCGTGCTCGGCCTGCTCGTGGCGCTGGTCGTGAACCAGCGCTTCCGCGGCAGGGGCGGCGTGCGCGCGGCGATGCTGGTCCCGTGGGCGATCCCCACCGTCATCTCGGCGCAGATGTGGAAGTGGATGTTCAACGACGTGTACGGGGTCTTCAACGATCTGCTGGTGCACAGACTGCATCTCTTGCCGCGCAACGTGGCGTTCACCGCGGAGGCGAGCACCTCGTTCTGGGCGGCGGCGATCGTGGACATCTGGAAGACGACGCCCTTCATGGCGCTGCTCCTGCTCGCGGGGCTGCAGCTCATCCCCGGTGATCTCTACGAGTCGGCGCGCGTCGACGGGGCGACGCGCTGGCAGCAGTTCGTGAAGATCACGCTGCCGCTCTTGCGCCCGGCCATGCTGGTGGCGCTGATCTTCCGCACGCTCGATGCCTTGCGCGTCTTCGACGTCTTCTACGTGCTGTTCGGCGACCGGCCGGACACCATGACCATGGCCACCTACGCGCAGCAGACGCTCGTCAGCGTCTCCGACGTCGGCTACGGCTCTGCCATCTCGATCGCCATCTTCCTGGTGATCGGGATCTTCGTCGCGCTGTACATCATCGTCTTCCGCCCCGAGGAGGCCTGAGCGTGTCGCGCGTCCTCTCTCGCCTGGCCTTCGCCGTGCTCGTCGCGGCGCTGCTCGTGTTCCTGCTCTTCCCGTTCGCCTGGGCGCTCGTCTCGAGCCTCAAGCCGAACGAGGAGCTCTTCGCGACGCCCGTGCGCTACGTGCCCGAGCACGTGACGCTCGAACACTATCGCGAGGTGTTGGCGAACGGCGACTTCCAGACCGCGCTCTTGAACAGCGCGATCGTGGCGGTGAGCGTGACGCTCCTGTCGCTCGCGCTGGGCGCGCTGGCCGCGCACGCGCTCGGGCGCATCCGCTTCCGCGGCCGGAGCGTGGTGCTCTACGCCGTGCTGGCGATGACGATGTTCCCGCAGATCGCGGTGCTCGGGGCGCTGTTCGAGATGGTGAACTACTTTCACCTCTACAACCGGCTCCCCGCGCTCGTGCTCACGTACATGATCTTCACGCTGCCGTTCACCATCTGGGTGATGACCGGCTTCATGCGCTCGGTGCCCGTGGAGATCGAGGAGGCGGCGTATGTCGACGGCGCGAGCCCGTTCCAGGTCTTCTACAAGATCATGCTGCCGCTCGCCTTGCCCGGCATGGTGACCACGGGGCTGCTCGCGTTCATCGCCGCCTGGAACGAGTTTCTCTTCGCCCTGTCGTTCACGCAGACGCCGGACAAGCGCACAGTGACGTACGCGATCACGGCATTCTCGGGCTCGACGAGCAGTATGTACGAGGTGCCCTGGGGCCAGACGATGGCCGCGAGCGTGCTGGTGACGGTGCCGCTCGTGGTGCTGGCGCTGGTCTTCCAGCGACACATCCTCGCAGGGCTGACGGCTGGCGGCGTGAAGGGCTAGAAGCGCGAAGGCCGGCTTCGCGGCCGGCCCTCGCCGCGATGCGCGCAACGACCATGGGCCCAGCGCTCGATCACGACTTCACTGGAAGAGATAGAGCCAGGCTCCGAAGCCGCCAGAGGCGCCAGGAGTCACCCACGCCGGCCTCTCATGAATTGATAGCGTTCGCGAGGAGCACGGCGATCACCAGCGCGAGATGTCGGCGAAGCACCCGGGCAGACTAGCGCGGCGGGGGCAGGGAAGGCGCTGGAGTGGTCGAGGCGATCGTTGTGTTGATCCTGCGTCGACTCTACACGATGCGGCACGCCTCCTCGAAGTCGAGGCGCGGGTTGCGCGGGTGCAGCTTCGCCGGGTCGCCGTGGCCGAGGTTCACGAGCAGCGTCGAGCGCCAGCGGCCGTCGGGGAAGAACTCGGCGTCGGTCTTCGCGGTGTCGAAGCCGCCTAACGGCCCGCAGTCGAGGCCGAGCGCGCGCGCGGCGAGGATCAGATACCCCGCCTGAAGCGTCGAGTTGATGAGCGCGAGGTAGGTGCGCCTGTCCTGCGGCATCTTCTCTTGCACGTCGCGCATGTCGGGGCGCGCCGGGAACAGCTTCGGCATCAGCTCGAAGTACTGCGAATCGTACGCGACGATCGCGGTGACCGGCGCGCTCATCGCCTTGTCGACGTTCGCGGGCGCGAGCACCGGCCGGAGGCGCTCCTTCGCCGCGGCCGACTTCACGAACACGACGCGCAGCGGCTGCGTGTTGCCGCCCGTGGGTCCCCTACGGACGAGGTCGTACAAGCGGCGGAGCGTCGCGTCGTCGATGGGACGATCGAGCCAGCCGCTGTGCGTGCGGGCCTCCGTGAACAGCAGTGCAAGCTCCTCGTCGCGTGCGGTCGTCATTGTCTCGATGTACGCCGCGTCGTATGGACGAACAATGGCGCGTCGTCCAATACGCTTATCCCAGCGTCCAGCAGACCTGGAGCTGCAGGATCCTCGCGGGGACGCGCTCGCCGATCTGCTCGGCGCGATGCTCCTGCGCAACGCGATGTACAAGCGCATCGAGGCGCGCGCGCCGTGGGGCCTGCAGAAGCCGACCCGCGACCGCGCGGTGTTCTATCTCGTGGCGCACGGCTCGGCGTTGCTCGAGGTGGACGGCGAGTCGCCGCGCCGGCTCGCCGTCGGCGATGTCGCGTTCTTGCCCCACGGCACGGGGCACACGCTGCGCGATGCCGCGACGACGCAGCCGGAGCCCGTGGGCCATCGCAGCGCGGGGCCGAGCTCGCGCGTGCGCACGATCGGCGGCACCGGCGACCGGTCGTCGCTCCTCACGGGCTTCTTCGAGCTCGCTCACGGCCGGCGGCCCGCGCTCCTCGAGCGGATGCCTCGCGTCGTGACCATGCCGTCGACGGCGCCGCCGTTCGATCCGCTCTTCGCCACGACCGTCCAGCTCCTCCTCGCGGAGAGCGCAGCGCCCGGGCAGGGCAGCGCGATCGTGCTCCAGCGGCTGGCGGACGTGCTGTTCGTGCAGGCCCTCCGCTCGCTCGCCGCGCGCCCGTCCTGTCGCGAGCGTGGCCTCTCCGGGCTCGCCGATCCCCACATCGCGCAGGCGCTCGACCTCATGCACGTCCGCATCGACGCCCCGTGGACGGTGGCATCGCTCGCGACTCGCGTCGGGCTGTCGCGCTCGGGCTTCGCCGCGCGCTTCACCGAGCTCGTCGGCGAACCGCCGCTCCAGTACCTCGCGCGGTGGCGCATCGCGCGCGCGGCGGAGCACTTGCGCGGCACCGACGATGCCATCGGCGCGATCGCGACGCGGGTCGGGTACGAGAGCGCCCCTTCCTTCACGAAGGCGTTCAAGCGCTGGCAGGGCACGAGCCCCGGCGCCTACCGTCGCACGCATCGCGCGACAGGGAGCTCGATCCCGCCGTCCGCACGAAAGGAGAAGCCGTAGCCGGTGCGGCGTGGTTGCGATTGAATGGTGGCTGTCAGAGCAGTGATTCTCAGTCGCGAATCCACAAGCGTCCTCGTCAACGAAGCCAATAAGGACAGGACACCTTGGTGTGCGAAGGAAGCAAGCGTTCCACGCCAGAAATCGCTCAGCTGCCCGGCTTCTTCTTTGGCGTCGCAACCTTCTTCGTCGTCGCAGCCTTCTTCGTCGTCACAGCTTTCTTCGGCGCTCTCCTCGCAGGAGCGCTCTTTTGCGGCGCCCTGGGCATGGCGTCGAGCTTCGCGAGCTTCGCGCGGTGCCAGGTCTCGTAGGTTGCGAAGGGGATGCCTTGCAGGCTCTTCTTGCCCAGCTCGGCGCGGACGCCGTCGATCACCGCGAGCCCTCGCGGCACGGAGCCGCCGAACACGGCCAGCACGACATCGGCGCTCCAGCCCGGAGCGTCCTTGCTCTCTGGTCTGGGCCATTGGCTCGACACGAACGCACGTCGCACCGCCTCGTCGCCCAGCACTCGCCAGCGCGCGAAGCTCAGCGCCGGGGTCGGCGTGAGGTCACGGCGCAAGTAGGGCTCGGCGAGCGGCCGAGCCTGCGGGCCGTACCAGCCGAGCGCGACGAGGGCCGCGCGCTCGAGCGAGTCGTTCTCGTTGCGCAGCCGCCCGCTCCGACCCTGCCACAGCGCGAGCACGAGCGAGCCGATGGACGCCGTGGCGCCGATGCGGCCGAGCGCGAGCGCGACCTCGATGCACTCGGGCCAGTCGTAAAGCGCCTCGGCGAGGAGCGGCGCGAGCGGCGCGGCCATACCCTCGTAGGAGGACACGAGCGTGGCGAAGCCTCCCACCTGCGCTGGCCGGCCAGCGAGGATCTGCCCGAGGCGAGCGACGCTCTGCGCGGGAGGCAGCCGCTTCGGGCTCTTGCTGAAGCGAGCGAGGAAGCTGTTCTTGTGAACGTCGAGCTGCTCCTGGCGCGGCGCATGGACGTCCGCAGCCGCGCTCCAGCCGCCCCCTGCGGCGATCCCCTTCCAGGCGAGATCATCGCGAAACCGGACGCGATAGCGAGCCATGGTGCCGTTCGGCCCTCCCGCGAACACGCTCTCTTCGGCGCCGCACCAGACGACCTCGGCGCCCTCGATCACCTCGCTGGCCTGCGCGATCAGCGCGGCGTCCGAGAAGGTGTCGAGGTCAGGCCGGAAGGCGGGCAGCTTCTTTCGATCGCGCCCCTCGCAGAGCATCCGGAGCAGCGTCGGATGGTCGTCCGGAAGCGGCAGCAGCGCATCGGCGTGGCACAGTGTCGCCTCGATCAGGCACTCGCGTGGGCCAAGGATCTCGAGGAGATCGCAGCTCTGGTAATCGCTCATCGTCCACCGATTCTGGGGAATTTCAAGCCGTGACCACGGTGTTACCGCTCAGCGCGGAGATGGCAGAGCGCTCCTCACGCCTTGCCGCCCGGCGCGCGCCCTTGTGCAAAGGCTTTTTGCACCTCCCGCGCCTCCCTGATTGAGGAGCTGCTGCGCCTGGGGGCTCGACGGGTCGCGGGTGAAGATCCGCACCCGGAACGAGCCCTCCGAGGCTCCGAGCAAGTGCTGCACGACAGGGCGCCCCATGGCTCCGGTCGCGCCGATGACAAGAATGGTTCGCTCCATGAAAATTCTCCGAGATGGGTGTGAAATCAGAGGATCGCCTGGCTCTCCAGCGAACGCGTAGATCGCTCCCATCGAAGCAGATCCTGCCGACCATCGGGTCGTAAAACCGCACCAGGAGGCCATGCGCGCGCAAAAAAAGAAGCGAACGACGACGGACAACACGTCGCCGCTCGTCTCGACCGCCGAGGGGGCGTCGGCTGATCGTGGTCGCAACAGTGGCCCAAGGCCTTCCGGAGCGCGACGACGATCTCCGCCGAGGTCGAAGCGCAGACCTCGGCGACGATCGCCGCGACCTTGGACCGCGCTCCCTCGGTGAAGAATGCTTGCTGGCTCATCAGCAGAGCAGTCTATCAGGTCAATCGACACACACCGCGGACGCTCCTGAGCCGGATCGGCGCTGTCAAAACACGTCTGCGGATCGGCCTGCCTGAGTGCTATCCAGTATCGCGCGGGGAAAGAGCTCTACCGGAGCCAGGACATCGTCACGGAGCCGGCCGACAAGATCCACGCGGAGACCGGTGCGCACGATCCGGATTGGGCGATGTACAGCGTGTTCCTCGACTCGGCGTATTACGGCTTCTCACAGCTGCAGAGCTGCTGAGTGCGGTGTCATGGATGCGCGCGCAGCCGCCAGGGCACATGCCCTTGGCCCGATGGATTCCGTTCGTTGTCAGCCGCACGAACCCGGTGGTCGCGACGCTGGTGCGCGCGCTCTTCGGTAACCATCGAGACGCACCGGTGCTGCCGCGCGCAGTCAGGGCACAAGTGCCTGAGTTTTGAGCCTCGTTGCTCTTCGTAGCTCTGATACATCGGTCGGATTCGTGAATATTCGTCACTACTGGCCACTTCGGGCTGCCGACGGAGGCGCCGCCCACCGCGCGGGCGCGGAGTCCGTCATCAGCACGAGGGCGAGGAGGGTGCAGGATGGGTCGTGGTTGCGGGATCGGCCTGGATTGGCTTATCCTCCGCGCCGGCGGCATCGTCAGGCCGACCCTTGAGACAGCGAACAGGAGACGATCATGGCGGTGACCGGAATCGGCGGCTTCTTCTTCCGCTCGAACGATCCGAAGGGCCTGGCGGCCTGGTACCTGGAGCATCTCGGCGTCGGCGCGCCGGAAGGCGTGTACGTCTGGAACCAGCAAGCCGGGCCGACGGTGTTCTCGCCGTTCGCGAACGACAGCGATTATTTCGCCGCCGACAAGCGCTTCATGCTGAACCTTCGGGTCGACGACCTCGCCGGTATGCTCGCCTCGCTCAAGGCGGCGGGCATCGAGATCATCACCAAGGCAGAGTGGGACGCCGCCCCGGAAATCGGCAAGTTTGCCCGTATCCATGATCCGGAAGGCAACCCGATCGAGCTTTGGGAGCCGCCGGCCACCGCGCCGGCTTGAGCGATTCGCGGAGACGTTGCCAAGCCGCGTGTCCGCGCTCACGAGCGCTGTTGTGTCGCGAAACGGAAACGGAGCCCTCAGAGTCTGGCCGGCATTCGCCGTCCAGACTCTTCCCTTGTCTCAGGGGGCTCTGCCCCCTCCCGGTGCCGGAAGTAAATTCCGGCACCTTCACCCC
>FSTQ01000064.1_pt1 | contig 12534 bp, 10 predicted proteins | sample 1637281 | NCBI WGS metagenome assembly FSTQ01 (sample SAMEA3914818, study PRJEB12502) | metagenome | biome: forest; material: soil | place: Canada | collected 2010-06-26 | depth 0.1 m
ACGCCCGAGATGTTCTCGTAGCGGTGCCCGAGATCGATGCGCACGCCCAGCGTCTGGAGGCGACGGGTGGTGCTGCTCTCTTTCATGTCCGAGCCCGACACGTCGAACTCGAGCGAGCGGAGGATCTCGGCCAGGCCGCTCATCCCCACGCCCCCGATGCCGACGAAATGTACGTGCCGGACGCGTCCGCGAAACATCAGCTGGCCTCCTTCGCCTGCGAGCCTGCGCGGGCGAGGTTCAAGAGATCCCGGGCGACGAACATGGCCGCGTCGGGCTTGCCGAGCGCGCCCGCGGCCCGCGCCATGCGGACGCGGCGATCGGGATCGCGCGCGAGCCGCTCGAGCTCGTCGGCGATGCGGGCCGGCGTCGCCTGCGGCTGCGCGAGGGCGACGGCGGCGCCCTGCCGCTCGAGCGAGAGCGCGTTCTTGTACTGGTGATCGTCGGCCGCGAAGGGGTACGGGATCAGGATCGAGGCGCGCCCCACGGCGCAGAGCTCGGCCAGCGACGAGGCGCCGGCGCGCTCGATGACGACGTCGGCCGCGCCGAGGGCCGCGGCGACGTCGTCGATGAAGGGGACGACGCTCGCGCGGGCGAGATCGAGCTCGGCGTAGAGCGCGCGCACCTCGACCTCGCGATCACGGCCGGTCTGGTGGACGACCGACACCTCGAGGCCCTGGCGCGCCGCCGCGGCGATGGCCCTGGGGACCGCCGCGTTGAGCGCCTGCGAGCCCTGGCTCCCGCCGAGCACGAGCACGCTGAGGGCGCCGCTCCCGGGCGCGTACGGCGAGGGCGCGAAGGCGCGGCGCAGGGGCACGCCGCTGCGGCGCACCACGCTCGGGCGGAGGAAGCGCTCGGCCTCGGGGAAGGCCACGTAGGCGCGCGCGGCGAAGGGCGAGAGCAGGCGGTTGGCGAGGCCGAGCACGCTGTTGGGCTCGAGCATCGTCACGGGAACGCCCTGGAAGCGCGCGGCGAGCGAGACGGGTCCGGCCGCGTAGCCACCGACGGAGAGCACGACGTCGGGGCGGAGGCGCTTCACCATCGCGCGCGCCTCGGGGAGCGATCCGGCCGCGCGGCTGACGCCCTTCACGAAGCCGCTGACGCCGCCGCCGCGCAGAGGGATCACCTGGAGCAGCTCGAGCTCGCCGCCTTGCTCGGGGATGACGCGCGCCTCGATCCCGCGGGAGGTGCCGCAGTAGACGACGCGCGCGGAGGGGTCGAGCGCGCGGACGGCGTCGCCCACGGCGATCATCGGGAACACGTGGCCCCCGGTGCCGCCTCCGGCGATGAGGACCGTCACCATCCCGCGCCTCCGACCGCGCCGTCGTCGGCGGAGGTGGCGACCAGCGCCGACGCGCTCGGGGCGCCGCGCTTGATGCGCTCGTTCGAGCCGGGCTCCACCGCCGCGGTGCGCGTGCGGCTGATGCTGAGCAGGATGCCCGCCGCCGTGGCGTTGACCAGCAGCGACGAGCCGCCGTAGCTCAGGAACGGGAGCGTGAGGCCCTTGGTCGGGAAGATGGCCATGGCCACCGCGAGGTTGGTCAGCGCCTGCACGCCGAAGAGCGTGGAGATCCCGAACGCGAGGTAGCTGCCGTAGTCGTCCTGGGCCTCGAGCGCGATCTTCACGCCGCGCGAGACGATGAGCATGTACGCCGCCGAGAGCCCGAGGATGCCGAGGAAGCCGAGCTCTTCACCGATGATCGCCGAGATGAAATCGGTGTGGGCCTCCGGCAGGTAGAGCACCTGGAGCCCGCGCCCGAGGCCGAGCCCGGAGAAGCCGCCCGAGCCGAAGCTCATCACCGACTGGAAGGGCTGGTAGGCGAGATCGTTGCGGTTGTTCTCCATGTCCATCCAGGCGAGGTAGCGCTTGAAGCGGTACTCGCTGAAGCGGACGAGGAAGACCGCGCCGAGGGCCATCAGCGTGGTGAACGCGCCGATGTAGTGCACGCGCGCGCCGGCCACGAAGAGCAGCGTGAAGGTCAGGAAGAGGAGGACGACGGCGCTCCCGAAATCGGGTTGCTTCAGCAACAGAATCGCGAAAAACCCCACCACGAGCAGGTGGGGCACGAAGCCGATGTAGAAGCTCTTGATCTTGTCGGCCTTCTTGGAGAGCGAGTACGCCAGCCAGAGCACGATCCCGAGCTTGGCGACCTCGGCCGGCTGGATGTGGATCGGGCCGAGGGCGATCCAGCGGAAGGCGTTGCCGGCGCGGTGGCCGAAGCCGACGACGACGAAGACCAGCATCGCGGTGACGACCGCCATGATCGGGTAGGTGAAGCGGCGGTAGCGCGCGTAGTCGACGCGGCTCACCAGCCACATGCCGATCACGGAGACCACGGCGTAGATCGCCTGGCGCTTGAGGAAGAACTGCGCGTCGTGGTGCCGCACCGTCGCCTCGATGGCGCTGGCGCTGTAGACCATGACGACGCCGAAGCCGATGAGGGCGATCACCGTGGCCGCGAGGACCGAGTCCACCGGGCCCGAGGGGCTCGACGCGAGCAGGGCCGAGACGCCCGGCGCGGTCGGCGCGATCGACGCGCCCTTGCCGTCCGGCGGCGGGGGCACGCTCGGCGACTTCGGGACGACGCGGTTGTTGGACGAGGGCGCGGGGGCGCGCGGCGGCGGCGCGCTGGGGCGAAGCCAGCTCACGAGGGACCTCCACGAGCGGCGAGATCGCGCACGGCCTGGGTGAAGACGTCGCCCCGCTCTTTGTAGTCACGAAACATGTCGAAGCTCGAGCACGCTGGACTTAGGAGCACGGCGTCGCCTTTTCGGGCAAGTTCTCGGGCGGCCGCCACCGCCTCGCCCATGGTCCCGGCGCGGACGATCGGCAGGATTCCCCGGGCTGCGGCCTCGATCCGGTCCGCGGCCTCGCCGATCAAGACGAGGGCGCGGCCGCGGTCGCGCAGCGCGTCGCAGAGGGGCTCGTAGGCGCCGAGCTTGTCGCGGCCGCCGGCGATGAGGACGCAGCGCGGCTCGACGAGGCCGCGGAGCGCGGCGACCGCGGCGCCCACGTTGGTGCCCTTGGAGTCGTCGTAGTAGCGGACGCCGTCGAGCTCGCCGGCGAGGACGGTGCGGTGATCGAGGCCGGTGAACGCCGCCAGCGCCGAGGCGACGGCGCCCTCCCCTGCCCCGAGCGACGCCGCGAGGCCGACCGCCGCGCAGGCGTTGGCGACGTTGTGCGCGCCGGCGATCCGCAGCAGCGAGAGCGGGAGCGACCAGCCCATCGGGCGGTGCTCGATCCGCTCGCCGCGCGGGGCGATGTCGGCCGCGGCGTCGTGGGCGCTGAAGGTGACGACGCGCGCCGCGCCGCGGGCGGCCTGCCTCGCGACGAGCGCGTCGCCGAAGGGGAGGATCGCCGCGTCCTCGGCCGTCATGTTCACGAACGGGTTGCCCTTGGCGTCGGCGTAGGCCGCGAAGCTCGCGTAGCGATCGAGGTGGTCGTCGGTGATGTTGAGGAGCGCGTGGGCGCGGGCGTGGAGCGTGGGCACGCGCTCGGCCTGGAAGCTCGAGATCTCGAGGACGAGCGCGTCCCAGGCCTCGTCCACGACCTCGGAGAGCGGCGTCCCGAAGTTGCCGCCGACGAAGGTGCGCTGGCCGGCCGCCTCGAGCATCGCGCCGGTGAGGGCGGTGGTGGTGCTCTTGCCGTTGGTGCCGCCGATGAGGACGATCGGCGCGGTGACGAAGCGCGAGGCGAGCTCCATCTCGCCGATGACCTCGCGGCCGCTCTGCTCGAAGGCCTCGAGCTCCGGGAACGAGGGGACGCCCGGGGAGATCACCACGAGGTCGGCGGCCGCGAAGACCGCCGCGTCGTAGCCGCCGAGCGCGAGCTTCACGCCGCGCTCTTCGAGGGCGATCGTCGCAGCGGAAGCTTTCTCGCGCGGCGCCGCGTCGACGCCGATCACGCGCGCGCCGCGCCCGAGCAGGAGGCCCGCCGCGGCCACGCCGCTGCGGCCGAGCCCCACCACCACGACGCTCTTTCCGCGCACGTCCATGGCCGTCACCGGAGCTTGAGCGACGCCAGGGAGAAGAGCGCCAGGAGGATGGAGATGATCCAGAAGCGGACGATGATCTTCGGCTCGGCCCAGCCCTTCTTCTCGTAGTGGTGGTGGATCGGCGCCATCAGGAAGATGCGCTTGCCGGTGAGCTTGAACGAGATGACCTGCGTGATGACGCTGACCGTCTCGATGAAGAAGATCCCGCCGAGCGCGATGGAGAGCAGCTCGTTCTTGGTGCAGACCGCGAGCATGCCGAGGCCGCCGCCCAGCGCCAGCGATCCCACGTCCCCCATGAAGACTTGCGCTGGATAGGTGTTGTACCAAAGGAAGCCGATGCCGGCCCCGATGATGGATCCGCAGTACACCGAGAGCTCGCCGCAGGAGGCGATCTTGGGGATGTCGAGGTAGGTCGCGAGCGAGAAGCTCGCGAGCGTGGCGCCGGCCAGGTAGGCCCAGATCAGGTACGTGCCGGCGTTGATCATCACCGGGCCGATGGCGAGCCCGTCGAGGCCGTCGGTGAGGTTGACGGCGTTGGAGGTGGCGACGACGACGAAGACCGCGAAGGGCACGTAGACGCCCATCGGGAGATCGATCGAGTGCTTGGAGAAGGCGAGGAACGGGAGCGCGAGGCGCGTCTTGATCTCGTTCCAGTCGGCCGGCAGCTTGTTGGTCGCGAGGAAGGTGTAGGCGATGGCCGCGCCGCCGATCAGCACCTGGCCGATGAGCTTGTAGCGGCCGGCGAGGCCGCCCGAGCTCTTGCGCTTGAGCTTGAGGTAGTCGTCGAGGTAGCCGATGACACCGTAGCCCGCGGTGACCGCCGTCGTCGCGAGGACGAAGGGGTTCCGGAGATCGGCCCAGAGCACCGTCGGGAGCAGGAGCGAGAGCAGGATCAGCGCCCCGCCCATCGTCGGCGTGCCCGCCTTGATCTTGTGCGTCTCGGGGCCCGTGGAGCGCACGACCTGCCCGATCTGCTTCTTCTGGAGCTCGCGGATGAACCACGGCGCCAGCACGAACGTGAGCAGCATGGCGGTGATCGTCGCCATGATCGTCCGGAAGGGGATGTACCGGAGGACGTTGAGCCAGCTCAGCCAGCTGTAGTGCGACTTGAGCGGGTAGAAGAGCTCGTAGATCACGCCGCGTGTCCCTCGGTTTCGATCCCGCCGTGAGCTTCCGCGAGCGCGCGCACGAGGCGCTCGGTACCGATGCTGCGTGAGCCTTTTACAAGCACGAGATCCTGGGGGCGCACGGCGAGGAGCGCGAGCGCGGCGGCGTCTTCGACGCGGTCGGTGAACGAGGCAGAGGCGCCCTCCGAGGCGGCGAGCGCGGCGATGCGCTCGGCGGCGCCGGTGACGGCGAAGATCTGGGCGGCCCCGCTCGCGGCGGCGGCGCGGCCGACCTCGTCGTGGCCGGCGTCGCTCTCCGCGCCCAGCTCGCGCATCTCGCCGAGCACGAGGAGGAGGCGGCGCCCGGTGGCGCGGGCGATCTCGGCGGCGGCGCGGATCGACGCGCAGGTCGAGGCGGGGTTGGCGTTGTAGCTGTCGTCGATCACCGCGAGGCCGCTCTTGAAGACGCGGGGGACGAGGCGCCCGGCGCCGGCGCCGACGTCGGCCTGCGCGAAGGCCTCGGCGCAGACGGCGCTGGTGAGCGGCTCGCCCAGCGCGAGATCGACGACGGCGACCGCGGCGGCGGAGGCCAGCGCGCCGGCCTCGCCGAGGAGCGGCGTAGAGAACTCGAGCTCGCCGCGCGCGGTCACCTCGAGCTGGACGCGCGAGCGCGCGAGGCCCTCCAGATCGCGCCCGACGATCTTCACCAGGGCCTCCGGCGCGCGGCCGTAGAGGATGCGGCGGTGGGCCGGCGAGGTGAGGATCCCCCGGCGCACGCGCGGATCGTCGCCGTTGCCGATGGCCACGCCCTCGGCGGGGGGGGCGCGGAAGAGCGCGTTCTTCTCGTGGGCCACGCCCTCGATCGATCCGACGAGCTCGGTGTGCGCGGCGGCGATGAGGGTGACGACGCCGATCTCGGGCTCGGCGATCCGGCAGAGCTCGGCGATCTCGTCGGGGCGGTTCATGCCCATCTCGATCACGCCGAGGCGGTGATCGGGCGTGAGGCCGAGGAGCACCATCGGCACGCCGACGCGGTTGTTGAGGTTGCCCTGCGCGCCGTGGACGCGGCCGGGGCGGAGCCGCTCGAGGAGCGCGGCGACGGCGACGCGCGTGGTGGTCTTGCCCGCCGAGCCGGTGATGGCGACGAGCTTGCGGCCGCCGCCGAGCGCTCGCCAGCGGCGGGCGTGGGCGCGGGCGAGATCGCCGAGGGCGATCAGCGTGAAGGCGACGCGCACCACCGTGAGCCCCGCGGGCGCGGCGACGTCGCGCTCGACCAGCGCCACGACAGCGCCGGCGCGCGCCGCGGCCTCGAGGTGCGCGTGGCCGTCGTGGAGCTCGCCGTGCAGGGCCACGAAGGCGGCGCCCGGCACGAGGGCGCGCGTGTCGGTCGAGATCGAGGCGATCGCGAGCGAGGGCGAGGGCGCATCCGCGGAGACCACCGCGCCCGAGGCGGCGTCGAGGATCTCGGCGAGCGTGAAGCGCGCCGCGTTGATCGGTATCGGCGTGGCCATCAGCGCGCGTCCTTCTTCGATCGGCGGATCGCGAGGGCGCGGCGGGCCTCGTCGCGATCGTCGAAGGCGTGCGTGGTGGCGCCGAGGATCTGGTAGGGCTCGTGCCCCTTGCCGGCGACAAGGATCACGTCGCCGGGCGCGGCCTCGACGACGGCGAGCTCGATCGCCGCGCGCCGATCGAGCTCGACGATGACGCGGGCGCGCTCGCCCTCGAGCCCGGGCAGGATGGCGTCGGCGATGGCGCGAGGATCCTCGCTGCGGGGGTTGTCGTTGGTGACGATCGCCACGTCGGCGCCGCGCCCCACCGCCGCGCCCATCAGCGATCGCTTCTGCGGATCGCGGTCGCCGCCGCAGCCGAAGACGCAGACGATCCGCCCGCTCTCGCCGAGGATCCGCACGCTCTCGAGCACGCGGGCGAGGGCGTCGGGCGTGTGCGCGTAGTCGACGAGCACGATGACGTCGTCCACGCCCGGCGCGTCGCAGCGCTCGAGGCGGCCGGGGACGCCGATGGCCGTGGAGAGCGTCTCGGCGGCGCGGGCGACGTCGAGATCGAGCAGCCAGGCGATGGACAGGGCCGCGAGGAGGTTCTGGGCGTTGTGGGCGCCGAAGAGGGGCGAGGCGATCTCGACGACGCCCGCGGGCGTGCGCGCGGTGATGGCGATCCCGGCGCGCGAGAAGGAGAGATCGAGGGGCGCGACCTCGGCCTCGTCGGGGCCCGCCGAGGTGCGGGTGGAGAAGCGGGCGAGGATCGCGCTGCGGGGTCCGCCCGCAGGCGCGACGCGGCGCGCGAGCTCGCGGCCGAAGGGATCGTCGACGTTGATCGCCGCGCTGCCGGGGGCGAGATCGACGAAGAGGCGCGCCTTGGCCTCGGCGTAGGCCTCCATCGATCCGTGGTAGTCGAGGTGGTCCTGCGTCAGGTTGGTGAAGGCGGCGACGCGGAAGCGCACCGCGTCGGATCGCCTGGCGATCAAGGCGATCGACGACACCTCCATCACCATGTGCTCGGCGCCGCGCGCGCGCATGGCGGCGGCGAGGCGGGCGAGCTCGTCGGCGGCGGGGGTGGTCAGCGTCGGCGGCAGATCGAGATCGGCGAAGCGCGCGCCGAGCGTGCCGATGATCCCGCAGCGGCCACCGCACCCGTCGATCACCGCCTGGACGAGGTGCGCCGTGGTCGTCTTGCCGTTGGTGCCGGTGATGCCGACGACCTCGAGGCCGAAGGTGGGGTGCCCGTAGACCGCGGCCGCGGCGTAGGAGAACGCGGTGGGGACGTCGTCGACCTCGATCTTGGCGACGCCCTCCACCGGGACGTCGCGCGACGCGAGCACCGCGCGCGCGCCGCGGGCGAGGGCCTCGGCGACGAAGCGCGCGCCGTCGGCCTGCGCCCCGGCGCGCGCGACGAAGAGATCGCCCGGCTCGATCCGGCGCGAGTCGTGGTGCACGCCGGTGATGCGCGCGTCGGGCGCGCCGGCGTTCACGAGCCTGGCGCCGGGGATCTCGTGCACCAGCTCCTCGACCCGCAGCGGGAACGGGGCGGACGAGTGGCGCACGAAGGCGCCTTCGCTTCGAACCGGCAGGCGCGGCTCGGCCGTGGGGCACGATGCTTCGCGGGTCATGTCGAGGGCTCGAAGAAGAGCTTGACGGTCGATCCGCGCGGCAGCACCGCGCCCGCGGGCGGCTCTTGCCGCGTGAGCCGGCCCGTGCCCTCGATCGTCGGCGCGAGGCCGAGGCCCACCGCCGTCTTCACGGCCTCGCGCGCCGGCCATCCCGCGAAATCAGGCACCCGCGACTCGCCCGCGCGCATCGGCGCCGACGGCGTCACCACGCCCGGGGCCGGCCCCGCCGCGGCCTTGGCCTCGCCGAGCACCTGATACGTGCTGGTCGCGGTGTCGCCGGCCTCGGCTTTCTTCGAGAGGTCGGCGAGCTTCATCGGCACGCTGCCGCGCGGCGTGACGCCGAGGTAGCGGAGCGCCATCTCGCCGACGCGGCGGAAGACCGGGCCGGCGACCGAGCCGCCGGCGTGGGTGCCGCCCATCGGCTCGTCGAGCATGACGGCCATGACGATGCGCGGCTTCTCCACGGGGACGAAGCCGACGAACGAGGCGACGTAGTGCGCGTCGGTGTACTTGCCGGTGGCCGGATCGATCTTCTGCGCGGTCGCCGTCTTCCCGGCGACGCGGAAGCCGGGGATCGCCGCCTCGACGCCGGTGCCCTCGCCCTCGGTCACGGAGACGAGCATCTCCGAGACGAGCTGCGCGGTCGCCGCGGGGACGACGTCGCGGCGGATGCGCGGCGTGGACTCGGAGAGCGTGACGCCGGTGCCGTCGTTGACGCGCTTCACCAGCACGGGCTCGAGCAGGCGACCGTTGTTGGCGACCGCGGCCATGGCCATGGCGAGCTGGAGCGTGGTGACGCTGATCCCCTGCCCGTACGCGGCGTTGGCGGTCTCCACTTGCACCCACGGGCGGCCGCGCGGGCGGAGCACGCCGACCGACTCGCCCGGGAACGGGATGCCGGTGGCGTCGCCGAAGCCGAAGCGCCGGAGCCCCTCGTAGAGGCGCGACTCGCCGAGCCCGAGCGCGATCTTCGCGGCGCAGATGTTCGACGAGATCGCCAGGCACTGCGTCGGCGTCAGCCACTTGGAGACGTGGGTGTCGTGGATGACGATGTTGTCGATCGCCATCGTCCCCTCCTCGGCGTAGATGGTCGCGTTGGGGGCGACGCTCTTCGCGGCGAGGGCCGAGGCCATCATGAACACCTTCATGGACGAGCCGGGCTCGAAGCGATCGGCGACGGCGCGGTTGCGGCGCGTGTCGGGATCCGCGGCGCCGTAGTCGTTGGGGTTGAACCCGGGCGCGCTCGCCATCGCCAGGATCTCGCCGGTCGAGGGATCGACCGCGACGATCGATCCGCCGATGGCCTCGTAGGTCTTCATCGCCGCCTCGAGCTCGCGCTCGGCGGTGAACTGGATGCCCTTGTCGATGGTCAGGTAGACGTTGTGCCCGGCGAGGGCCTGCTCGTCCTCCACGCCCTCGGAGAAGAGCAGGCGGCCGGCGCGATCGCGGAGCCCGTGCACCTCGGAGGCGTGGCCCTTGAGCTCGTGCTCGAGCGAGAGCTCGAGGCCCTCGCGCCCGTCGCCGTCGGGCGAGACGAACCCGAGCAGCGGCCCGGCGAGCTCGCGGTTGGGGTAGAAGCGGTGACCCTCGCCCTCGATCGTCAGGCCGCTCATCGGGTAGCGCTGGGTGCGATCGGAGAGCTCGCGGATCTTCTGGACCTCGTCCTCGGAGCAGCGGCGCTTGAGCCACGCGAAGCGGCGGCGGCGCGTGAGCTTCTCGGCGACCTCCTCCACCGGCAGGTTGAGCGCCTCGGCGATGCGACCCGCGTTCTGCTGGATCTTCATCGGCAGGTACTTGGGATCGATGCCGCGGAGCATCTCCACCGCGTCGACCGAGACGCTCGGCACCTCGACGCTCTCGGCCAGCGGCGCGCCGTTGCGATCGTAGATCGTCCCGCGCTTGGGCTGGATGTGGAGGCGCCGCTGCCGCTGCCGCTCGGCGAGCTCGAACCACTCGTCGCCGTCGTCGACCTGCACGCGGTACGCGCCGGAGACGATGCCGCCGAGGCCGAGGCCCATCAGACCGCAGAGCAGGCCCATGCGGACCTTGATCCACCGCGCGCGCTCGGGATCGAGGTTCTTCAAGGTGCGCCTCCGTCGGTCGCGGCGGGCGCCGCGGCGCTGCCGGTGGGGGCCGGCTCGACCGGCTCGTCGGCCTTCTCGTCGTCGTTCGGCGCCGAGGGCGAGAAGCCGCGCAGCGCGATCACCCGCTCCGGCGGCGGCGGCGTCATGCCGAGGAGCGTGCGCGCCACCATCTCCACGCGCTGCGGCGTCTCGTAGCTCGCGGCCTCGAGCGAGAGCACGCGCTTGACCTCGCGCAGGCGCGCCTGCTCGGCCCGCGCGCGGCCCAGCCGATAGCCGAGATCGACCGTGCGCCCGCGGAGCGCGAGGTGGACGATGAACGCGGCGACGGTGGCGATCACCGCGACCGTCCAGAGGGCGAGGAAGGGGCGCTGCTTCACGCGTCTTCCTCCACCTCGGGCTCCCCGGGGAGCGTCCACTCCTCGTCGGTCTCGCGATCGCGCGAGCCCCGGTGCTTCTCCTCGGCCACGACGCGCTCGGCCGCGCGGAGCTTGGCGCTGCGCGAGCGCGAGTTCTCGTTCATCTCCTCGTCGCTGGGGACGATCGGCTTCTTGGTGAGCGGGCGCCAGAGATCGCGCACGCGGAGCGCCCGCTTGACGAGGCGATCCTCGAGCGAGTGGAACGAGATGATGGCCACGAGGCCGCCGAGCTTGACCACGCTGGGCGCGAGCGCGAGCAGCTGCTCCAGCTCCTCGAGCTCGCGGTTGACCGCGATGCGCAGGCCCTGGAACGTCCGCGTCGCCGGATCGACGCCGCCGATGCGGGCCGGCCCCACCGCGCGGACCACGGCGCGGCGCAGGTCGAGCGTCGTGGTGAGATCGCCCTGATCGCGCGCCTGCTTGATGCAGCGCGCCACGCGGCGAGAGCGCCGCTCCTCGCCGTACTTGAAGATCACGTTGGCGAGCTCGTCGTCGTCGAGGCGATCGATGAGATCGAGCGCCGTCTCGCCCGAGCTCGTGTCCATGCGCATGTCGAGCGGCCCCTCGCTGCGGAAGCTCATCCCGCGCTCGGCCTGATCGAGCTGCATCGAGCTGAGGCCGAGATCGGCGATCATCCCGTCGACGCCGGGGAGCCCCAGCGCGGCGAGGTGGGCCTCGATGTCGCCGAAGCGCCCGTGCACGAAGGTCGCGCGCTCGCCGAACCCCGCGAGCCGAGCGCGGGCCAGCGCCAGCGCCGACTCGTCGCGATCGACGCCGATGACGCGCGTCCCCGGGATCTCGAGGATCGCCTCGGAGTGACCGCCGGCGCCGAGGGTCGCGTCGAGGTAGACGCCGCCCTCCCGGGGCGCGATCGCCGCCACGGTCTCGCTCCGGAGGACCGTCACGTGCGGCTCGGCGCGGGGGCGCGGAGAAGGAGGGGGCAGACGCATGGGGACGATATTCTCGACGTTCATAGGCGGAACTGCTCCGCGATCGCGGCCTTGAAGCTCTGGAGCTCCACCTCGGTCATCGCCTGGGCGGACTGCCAACGATCCTTGGACCAGAGCTCGGCGGTCCGCCCCATGCCGGCCCAGAGCACGTCTTTCTCGAGCTCGGCGTGGTCACGCAGCGAGGGCGGGATCAGGATCCTCCCCTGCTTGTCGAGCTCGCACTCGACGGCCGCGGACAGGTAAAGACGCCGGAAAGCCACGACATTCTGGTCGAACTGCGGCATGTCCGCGATCTTCGCCTCGAGCTCTTCCCAGGCCTTCATCGGGTAGAGGTGCAGGCAGCGATCGAAGAGCGCGCGCGTCAGGACGAGCCGCAGATCGTTCCCGGCAGTGAGCACATCGCGATACCGCGAAGGGAGGCTGGTGCGCCCCTTCGCGTCGATCGCGTGCTCGAACTGTCCGCGAAACATCGTGCTCATGACCGGCCAGGACTCCGCCCCCTCGCCGAGGGGGGTGCGTCGTAAGGGAAACCCTTGGGCGTGGCACCGTTTGCCACTTCTTCCCACGAAGCCTGGCCACGCTACGGAGGGGGTCCCGTGGAGTCAACAGTTTGGCCTTTCTGGGCGGGTCCTATATGGGTGGATGTGGGACATTCACCACCACGAAACAGCGAATTAGTCTAGTTTTCCGCAGGTTTTCCACAGCGTGGGGACAAGTGGGGAGGATGGGTAACGGCTGGCGGGCGGACGCGCTGAGCCCACGCAAACGGTCCGTCTAGCCCCCTCTTTTCGGGCGCGAGACAGCAATCCACCTCACCTGAAGGCGGACTTTTCACGCTCCCTCAACGTGGGTGGGCGGGAGG
>FSTQ01000201.1_pt1 | contig 12533 bp, 8 predicted proteins | sample 1637281 | NCBI WGS metagenome assembly FSTQ01 (sample SAMEA3914818, study PRJEB12502) | metagenome | biome: forest; material: soil | place: Canada | collected 2010-06-26 | depth 0.1 m
CAGCGCCGCTACAGGCACCGGCGGCGGCTCCACCAGCGCCGCTACAGGCACCGGCGGCGGCAGCACCAGCGCCGCTACGGGCACCGGCGGTGGCAGCACCAGCGCTGCTACGGGCACCGGCGGTGGCAGCACCAGCGCTGCTACGGGCACCGGCGGCGGCACCGCTGGAAGCAGCACCAGCGCCAGCTCGAGCACGGGCAGCGGGCCTGTCGACGAGTGCGCAAACGGCACCGCGGGCTGCGACGTGCACGCGACCTGCGCTGATCTCCCCGACGGCTTCACCTGCACGTGCAAAGCCGGGTATCAGGGCGACGGCGCGACCTGCACGGATATCGACGAGTGCGCCGTGGGCACCAGCAACTGCGATCCGGCCGCGGCGTGCACGAACACCATGGGCGGCGTCATTTGTAAATGCCCGGCGGGGACCGTCGACGTCAACGGCAACGGCTCCTCGTGCCTCCCCGTGGGGCAAGGCTGCGGGCAGGCGATCGCGGTCAGCCCCGCGTCACTGCCGGTCACCGTGATGGGGAGCACGACCGCCGGATCGAGCCACTACGGCTTCGCCGCCGGCGCGTGCCCCGGTGTGGCCGGCCCGGTCGGCGCGGCCTCGAACGACATCGCGTACAGCTTCACGCCCACCACCTCGGGGGGCTATGTCTTCACGCTCACCGGGAGCGGCTTCGACTCGGCGCTCTACGTCGTGACCGACTGCGCCGCCGTCGGCGCCTCGTGCCTTGGCGCGGTCGACAACGCCTGCTCGGGCTGCGCCGAACCCCTCTCCGTGACGCTCACCGCCGGGACCAAGTACTTCATCATCGTCGACGGGAGCTCCGACGCGGTCAACGCCGAGGGGCAGTACAGCCTGCAAATCAAGCCGGCGAAGAGCTTCACCAACCCGCTGCAGATCGACGTGAGCGCGCTCCTCGTCGACGACACCATCGTCAACAACGGCGTGGGCGTGCTCGACGCTACCCAGGTGCCGATGGACGGCTCCGGCTACGATCTGCTGACCGCGGCCGTCGGCAAGCAGCTCGGCGGCGCGAACGCGGTTGGGCTCCCCAACAACGCGACCTTTGCGGCGGACGCCAATCACCCGCTCGTGCACCTCGGGTGGGACAACTCCAACGACGGGCCGAACAGCCGCGTCGTGAAGTCGGGGTTCAGCTTCACCTTGCCGGTGCCCGTGGACACCTATGCGCAGCTTCAGGTCTACGGGCTCTCGACCGAGGGAACCTCGTCGATGCAGTTCACGCTGACCTACAGCGACGCGACGACCGATATCCGCAACATCACGTTCCCGGACTGGTACACCGATCCCGCCCCGGCCGGCCAGTTCTTCCTCATCAACGGTCTTGACCGTATCGGCGCCGGTCTCGTCTTCGACTCGTCGAAGGATCCGGCGGTGGCGGGCGTGAACCTCAACCCGAACCCGGCGAAGACGCTCGTGAGCGTGTTCGTCAACCACCTGGCCTCGAACGGCTGGTTCACCTTCTACGGCTCCACCGGCTGGTAGCGCGGGGGCGCCGCTCTTCGACAGCGCACCCGCTCTGGCCCGGTGGTGGGTGAGAGAGTAGCAGAGATGCTTCGGCCCGAGCCCTTTGCAAGGGGGCCCGGGCCATCACCTCACCTCACCTCACTTGCTCACTGCGGCGTCCCGTCGAACACCCAGCTCACCATCTGGTTGCGCTCGAACTCGGTCGGCTGCGGGCAGCTCCCGTCCGCCGTCCACACGCACGACGGCGCGAGCATGGGATCTGGACCGTTCAGATCGACGCCCGCCGGGGGGAAGCGCTTCGCCTTGGTGAAGTGGCCCGGGAAATCGACGGCGCACGTCTCGGGGAGAGTGGCCGAGACACCGCACCAGATCTTCGCGGCCACCTCGGGTTTGCTCACGAGGTCGTAGTTGGTCAGGGCCTTCCAGTCCGGGTTGCCCTTGGGGACGGCCCACACAGATTGCCAATCTTCGTCGTCGCTGAACTGCGGAATGTCGGTGGGGCCGTCGCCCACGGACTTGGGCTCGCCCTTGGCGTTCCAGCCGCTGAAGCCCGGGAAGTGGCAGCCGTTGCAGAAGCTCTCGGTGAAGTCGGCGGCGAAGTTGTCCCAGGTCACCCGCTGAGGGGTGCCACAGGCCGTGTCGGTCCCGCAGGTGGTGGTGAGGCACGAGATGATCGCGTCGGCCGCCGCCTTGCCCTTCGGGCTCTTCCTGCCGGCGTCGGCCTGGCAGTAGGTCGAGGTGTAGCCCGACTCCACGCCGCTCGGGAACAGGCACTCGGTGTAAACACCGTAGGTGTCGGCGCAGGACGCGTCGTTGGAGCAGGCCTCGAGCTCGGCGCAGCACGACTTCTTCTCGCAGGCCGTGCAGCTGTCGTCGTCGGCGCTGGCGTCGCAGCCCGACGGGAGGACGACGGTGCCCGTCGACGTGGTGCTGCCGTACGTACTCGTGGTGTCGCTCCCCGTCGTGGTGGTCACCGCCGTCGTGCTCCGGCCACCCCCGGTCTCACCGTTCTCGATCTTGATCGTGCACCCCTGGCCCGACAGCAAACCTACTCCAAGCACCACCGCGCCCACCGTCCACGTAATCGTTCTCGTCATGACAAAGCTCTCCTGATTTGGCGACCCCGGTTGCCGACGCTATCCGCTTGAGGAGATCGCGACAACCCCGCTGCGGACAACGTTGAACGCAGGTCGGTCGAGAAACTTCACACTCTCGTGACGATTTATCGGGGTGGTTACAATCGAGCCCAGGGGCCTCGATCAGCGGCCGCTGCTCGGCGAGGACCACGCGCTGCCGGGGCGCTTCACCAGCGAGTCGGTCCCGCCCGGGGGGACGGTGAGCGTCGACGAGAGCGGGACGTGGCGAATTTGCAGAGAGTAGGTGTAATCGGCCGCGAGCCTGGGCGGAGGGCCGGCGACGGTGAGCGCGCCTGACGCGGGGTCGGGGCGGAGCGGGAGCGTCGACTTGAACCCTGGGCGCTCGATACGGATCGTCCCCTGCGCTTCGCCGGGCGGGATGGGCGCGCGCTGGGCGTCACTCGGGTAGAGGAACACGCCGCCGCTCGGGCTCACCACCGTCTCCACGTGGAGATCGCCGGACATGGTGACGACGCCTCCGTGGCGGGGCGCGTGGTCGGCGTGGGGCTTGTCGCTCGGCAAAGGTGTCCCGACAGGAGGCCAGGCCGAGGCCGGCGGCGGGGGCGCGGGGGCGCGGTAGCTCGAGGGGACCGCGGTGTCGGCGAGGACGGGGACGACCTCGACGATGAGCACCAGGGGCAAGAACATCATCAGCGCGGCGGCGGCGCCGGCGACGCTGGTGACGGCGCCGCTGTAGATCACGTGAGAGGAGGTGTGGCGGAGCCAGCGCCAGATACGGAGGTTCTGGCGAAAGACGATCCCGTCGAGCGAGCTGCCGAGCGAGCCGCGGAAGAAGAGCAGGAGAAAGCCGGCGATGGGATAGAGGTGGACCACCTCGTCGAGGCCGAAGACGAGGATGAAGTTGGCGAAGACGAAGGTGAGGATCAGCGTGCTCACCCGGCTGAAGACGCCGAAGAGGAGGAGCAAGCCAAAGACCATCTCGCCGAGCGCGGTGGTGAAGGACCACGCCTCGCGCGTCAGCCAGGGGAACATGGCTTGAGGGCCGATGAGCAGCTCGGGGTGCTGATCGCCGACGCCGATGAAGAGCTCGGGCGCGAGGAAGATCTTGTTGACGAGGCCGAGCAGGAAGAAGCCAAAGCCGAGGCTCACCCGCATCCCGAGGAGCTGAGCGGCGTTGACGCCGCGAACACCCTTCTTCGAGAAGAGATAATAAAAGGCGCTGGCGAGCACGGGGATGGCGTCGATGCCGGCGATGCCATACGCGAAGCACAGATAGCCAAAGACGAGGAACAGCACCGCTCCGAGGGCGGGGCGGAAGAGGCCAGTCAGGATCCAGAGGGCGAGAACGAGAGAGACGATACGGAGCGCGTCCCCCACGTCGCCCACCGGGAGCGGGTAGCTCGGCATCACCAGCCAGCCCTGGTAAGCGCCGAGCACGAGCACCAGCGCGGGGATGCGGCCGAAGACGAGCTCGGCGACGACGAGGCCGCGGCGCATGAAGGGGCTCTCGGTGGCGCCGTCGAGGAGGAAGCGCACCGCGCTGCGCACCGCGCGCACCACGAGAGGGCGAGCGGCCTCGCGGGCGCGGGCCGACGGCGTGATCGGCGTGAGCGCGTCGACGAGCCCCGGCGCCGAGAGGTACCAGAGCACGATCACTCCGAAGACCGCGAAGCTGCCGAGCAGCGAGAAGAGCAGCACCTCGCCCGTCATCGACTGGAAGTAGGCGCGGTTGATCGGGAAGCGCGGCGTGTTGGGGACCCAGCGCTCGTGGGCGAAGGCCACCGCCGGGGCAACGAGCGCGAGCGCAACGAGGAGCCCGGGGTGGAGCTGCGGCCGGGGCTCGCGCGGCATCGCCGCGGCGGCGCGCACGAGGGGCGAGAGGCGGGCGCGGGCGCGGGGCTCAGCGCTGGGCATTGCGGGCCAGTCCATCCATCACCTCGCGCTCGACCTGCCGCACCATCGCGGCGTCGAGGCCGAACTTCTCGAGGACGCCGACGAGGAAGTTGTGCTCGCGGCCGTCGAGCTGGCCGTCGCGCCAGGCCATCGCGTAGAGGAAGCGGTAGAGCGAGAGCATGGCCTCTTCGGGCAGGTGCTTGCGGAGCACGACAGGATCGACCTGGAGATCGCGGTGCATCTCCACGGCGATGCGCGCGTCGGCCGTCGTGACGTCGGTGACGCCGAAGGAGGCCGCGAGCACCTCGTGGAGGAGCCGGCGCTCGCGCGCGTCGATCTCGCCGTCGGCCGAGGCGAGGCGCACCATCCAGTTGAAGACGAGATCGGAGTGCATCGATCGGCAGGTGGCGACGATGAGTTGATCCATGTACGCGCGATCGGCGAGGAGCGGCTGCCCCTCGGGGACCTCGACGGGGATCGAGGTGCGCGCGAGGACGGCGTCGGGGCGGCGCGCGCGGGCGACCTCGAAGTCCACCGACCACGAGATCAAGAGGCGGTGCGCGTCCTCGGAGAAGAGCTTGGAGAGCTCGTCGCCGACGGCGCCGCTGCGGAGCGCGTAGGCCGGCATCTGCACGAAGACGGCGTGCTCGTCGGGGCGCGCGTAGACGGGGATCAGCGTGTGCACGTTCTCGTAGAGCCGGCGCGGGCGGTGATCGAGCATCGTGCAGGTGAGCGCGGCGCGCACGACGAGCGGCTCCGTCCCGCTGGCGAGGACGCGGGCCCAGACGCGCATGCCTTCGCCCGGGCGGATCACCTCGGGCATGATCTGGAACTCGGCCCGCCGCAGCGCGAGGGCGCTCCGCAGCGCGCGGAACACGGCCACGGCGATCGCCGCGGCGAGCACCGCCAGGATCGCGAGCAGGGCGAGGGGGAGGAGGAAGAAGATCACGGGGAAGCGCGGCCGGCGCGCCTACATTACCGCGAGCGCGCGGCGGCCGAGATCAGCCAGGCGACGCGGCACCGCTTTTTGGCTACCTTGGTGCCCGCCTGATCGCAGGAGACGAGGGAGCGATGAAGACGAAGCGTGTGGTGATGGGAGGGTCTACCGCGCTCGCGGGGGGCAAGCTGGCGCAGCAGAGCGCGCCCCTGGTGATGGCCGTGGCGCTGCTCGGGGCGGCCTCGCTGGCCTGCAAGCTGGGCAGCAACGCCGACAGCAGCACGACGGGGGGGGACGCGATCGGCGTGGCGACGCCGCAGGGGACCGACGTCGTCCGCTACTCGGGGATGGAGGTCATCGAGACGGGGCAGGCCGGCATTCGCCAGGCCGTGCAAGCGCGGCGCGCCGCCGACTGGGGCTCGCCCCTCGTGGCCACGCTCTACCCCGGCACGCAGATCTCGCGCGTCGCTCGGTACGGCAATTTCAGCCTCGTCTCGTGGACGGGATCGATGGGCGTGCAGCAAGGCTGGGTCGACAGCACCGTGGCGTTCTCGGCGCAGCGCATCGACGCGGGCGTCGGGGTCGCGCCGGCTCCGGTGTTCGGCGCGCCGACGACGACCACCACCACGACGACACCGCCGGCCGTGACCACGACGCCTCCCGTCGCGACCACGACGCCGCCCGCCGCGACCACGACGCCTCCGAAGACCACGGCCACCGCGCCGACGGTGACGGCGCCCAGGACCGGCTTCAAGCCTCCGAAGCTGAAGTAGACGCGCTCATCGAGAGCGGACCGGGCCGAGTCATCGCTCGCGCTCGGCCCGCGGATCGGGCTTCGCGCCCGGCTGCACCGACTCGACCAGACCGCGCCCCGAGGATCGAACGGGCGAGGCGCCGGAGATGGGCATTGAGGTCGCCGTCACCGCAGCGTGGTGAGATCCAGTTGCTCCAGGGTAGGCCGCGTCGAGGCGCGGTGAGGGCGAGCGCCGGCGCGCGCTGACCTCGGGCAGATCGTCGTCGGCGCGCCCGCCGAGCGGCAGCGCTCCGGGCGCGCCGAGCAAGCTCCTGAGCAGCTCGGCCAGCGACGCGGCGCCCCGGAACCCAGAGGGCGTGGGCCCGGGCACGAGCTCGAAGCGGCGACCCGACCACGCCAGCGCTTCACGCAGCGTGTCCACCGGCGCGAGCCAGCGCGCGCCGAGGCGACCGCCGAGCAGCGCGCCCTCGGCGAGGTCGATCGTCAGCACGCGTGAGGCGAAGCCACGATCGCCGAGGTGAAGCGATCCGCTCCAGCGCTTCGCTTCGAGCTTGCGCAGGACATCGCTCACCGGATCGACATCGAGGTCTCCCGTAAGGGCACCTGATACGTCCGCGCCGGACAACACTCCGCGTCGTACGCCCACCCGCGCTGCCATTTTCGTCAACGCTTTGACCTGGGCTACCAGTTCTGAAGTCTCGATGGGCTTCTGAAGGACGACGTCTGCGCCGGCTTCGAGAGCCTGGATACGTGTCAGCGAAGCCGCATGAGCGCCGGGCTCGCGGGCGGCGAGGGCGACCAGAGGCATGGCGCAAGCCTCGTCCGGGCGGGCGCGCAGGGCGGCCAGGAGCCAGAAACCCTCGTGATCCGAGGGGCTGACGGCGACCACGAGGCAATCGGGCGAGAGCGCGCCGCACGCGTTGAAGGCGGCCCGCGCCGTCACGCAGCAGACGACCTCGAGGCCCGCGGAGGCGGCGACGCGGACCACGGCGCGCTGGAGCGAGGCGTCCGTGTCGACGACGACGAGCATGCTCTTCTGCACGGGCCGAGGATACACGCGGGGTCTCCAGAACGCGCGCAGCTACCGAAAAAACGCTTTGTTCCGAGCCTTTCTTGCGTAGGCTAGTCCGCGACTGGGAGGGAAGTGGGAGCCTAGGATGAACGACAAAGACGCGCTGAAGAACGAAGCCTCCAAGACCGACAAACGAAAGCAGAGTCTCTACTTCCCCGAGTCGATGCTTCAAGAAATCAAGGAAGAAGCGGCTCGGCTCGATCGGTCGCTATCCTGGGTGGTTCAGCGCGCGTGGAAGCTAGCCAGGCTCGACATCAAAAAGCTGCCGAGCGTGAACGACGTCAGCGGAGACGAGGACGATCCGGGCGAGTGAGCGCGGAACGCATTCTCCCCCAGGACGCCTGCTTGCAGCTCTTTCTGGCTCCTACGTTGTCAACGTGGCTCCGCCGCTCAAAGCAGGTTGAGCCCAGCGCTGGATTCGATCGGACACGATAATGTCGGGGGCCACGGCGCTGTTCACCACAGGACGCGATGGCACCCGCATTTACGTGCGGCTGCGCGAGGGGGACGACGCGGGCGCGAGCCCCGTCACCGCCATTCTCACCGACGGGATCGCCTGCGACGGCTTCATCTGGAAGTACCTCTGGGACGATCTCGCTCGGTGGATGCGCGTCGCGCACTGGAACTATCGGGGCCACGGTCGCAGCGGCAGCCCGGAAGATCCGGCGGCGATCGAGATGCTCGATCACGCGCACGACCTCGACGACGTCCGCCGCGCGGTGGGCGACGGCGACGTCGTGCTCTTCGGCCACTCCATGGGCTGCCAGGCCTTGCTCGAGGCCTACCGCCTGCGCCCGGCGCGCGTGCGCGGGCTGGTGCTCATCTGCGGCGCTTCGGGGCGGATCACCCACTCGTTCAAGGGCACCAACGTCCTGGCGCAGATGCTCCCGCGCTTCATCGCGCGGGTCGACGCGCACCCGGAGATCGCGCGGGCGATCTGGAGCCGGGTGCCGCCCGAGGTCGCGCTCCGCGTCGCGCTCCTGGCCGGCGAGGTCGACGCGGCGATCGTGCCCGAGGATCTGCTCCCGTACATGACGCACATGGTGGACATCGATCTGCCCATGTTCCTGCGCATGCTCCGCTCGGCGGGCGATCACTCGGCGGCGGACATGCTCCCGCTGATCTCGGTGCCGACGCTGGTCATCGGCGGTGATCGCGACTCCTTCACGCCGCCGCGCTTCGCCGAGGAGATGGCCGCGGCGATCCCCGACTCCGAGCTCTTGATGGTCGCCGGCGGCACGCACGTCGTGCCCCTGGAGCGCAAAGAGCTGGTGGCCGAGCGCGTCGAGCGCTTCCTGCGCGAGCGCGTCGGGATCTGAAGGCGGCCCGCTGAGGACCCTCGAGCGGGCCCTCGGCGTCGCTTCTCCGCGCTACTTCTTCGCGCCGCGCACCCAGGCGTTGCGCAGGAGGTTTCCGCGGCCCGTCGGCCAGAGCAAGCAGTTGGTCGACGAGCCGGGGACGGTGAAGACGTCCACGCTCTCGACCTTGTCCTCGGCGTCCTTGAGCGAGACCACGATCTCCACGGTGCCGTCGCCGTCGACGTCGGCGAGCGTCGGCACCGGCATCGCGCCGCGCCGCGGGAGGGCGATCTGGTGGAGCGCGTTGCCGCCGGCGTCGAGCACGAAGAGCGCGCCCTTGTCGGCGTCGGTGGAGTAGGTGGCGAAGACGATCTCGGGGATCCCGTCGCCCGAGAGATCGCCGACCACGACGCCGCCCGTGAGCACGTGGGCGTCGGTGGTGTACGTGAGCGACCAGAGCTCGGTCTTGTCGGCGGCGACGGCGTGGATCTTCCCGTCGAAGCCTGCGAAGAGGAGCTCCGGGCCGGCGTGGCTGGGATCGATGTCGGCGACGGTGACCTGGTTGGTCGCGCCGACGACGTTGGTCCCCTCGAAATCCCAGAGGCCGGCGAGGTAGCCGGGGACGTGAAAGGGCGTCTCCCAGCCCTTGTGGCGGGACGCGTCCTTGTTCATCACCCAGAGGCCGACGCCGAGCTCGCGGTTGCTCTGCGCCGCGTTCTGCACGCTGCCGAGGAGCACGATCTCCGGGACGCCGTCGCCGTCGAGGTCGGCGATGGCCGGAGCGCTGTTGGTGAAGTGGGCCTGGAGCGCCGTCTCCTCGTCGTCGGCGTAGCCTTGCTCGGCGCTGGCGAGGTCGTGGAGGTAGCGCACGCCCGGCGTCTTCTTGACCGAGTAGATCGAGCTCGCGTCGTAGGCCTCGCCGCTCGACTTGTGGAAGCTCGCGTAGGCGTCGTCGTGGTCGACGACGATGTCGGCCTTGCCGTCGCCGTCGAGATCGCCCGCGGCGAGGTTCTGGTCGTAGCAGCCGGCGAGGTAGCACTTGCCGTCGGCCGCGCAGCCGCTCGTGCCCTCCTCGTTGGGCGGGAAGCCTTGCATCTGCTCGCCGCTCGCGTGCCAGATGTTGATCACGTCGTCCGGGCCGCCGTGCGCGGGGGCCGCGAGGAGATCGAGCTGCCCGTCGCCGTCGACGTCGGCCGCGGCGAGGCTGCGCAGCTCGTCCTCCCACGACACCGGGAAGCCCGAGAGCACCGCGCCCGACGCGTCGAGGAGGATGACATGCTCGCGCGAGGCGATGGCGATCTCGAGCCTGGGATCGTCGCGGAAGTCGGCGACGATCGGGCTCGCCCAGGTGCGCCCCTCGGTGTCGTACGTCCACTTCACCGAGCCGTCGGCGTTCCACACGACGAGGCGGTTGTCGCGGGCGGCGATGATCTCGTTCTTGCCGTCGCCGTCGAGATCCGCGACGGCCGGCGACGCTTGCCAGGCCTCGTGCCAGCGGTCCTTGAGCGTGAGGAGCAGCGTGGGCTTCTCCACCTTGGCGCTGCCGCCGCTCGCGACCTTCTCGCACGAGGGCGCAGCCGGGAGCGGCCCGCCCGTGCCCGCGCCCGGACCTGCGCTCCCGCTCCCGCTCGGCTCGTCCGGGCTGGACGAGCACGCGACCACCGTCGTCGTCGCCAGCATCCCGAGGATTGCGCTGCACCCCGCGACCCTTCGAAGAGAAGACATTTTCATGGGCCCGAGTCTACGGGAGGACATACGGACAACGCGAGCGCAGGACGCTCGAACGCTCCGTGTCAGGTTGGCAGAGCGGACGCACGCTCTGCGCGGGCAAAAGGCGCGCTCGCGCCGAGAGCAAACCGGGCTAAGAAGAGGCTGATCCACGCCGCACGACGGCGGCGATCGACGGAGAGACGTGGCCGGACGAGACGACCCCAGCGCGGCGAGCGGAGGCGCGGAGAGCTCGTCCTCGGGGCGCCTCATCGTGCTGCTCGCGGCGCTGATCTGCTTCTTCTTCGTGACGACGCTGCGCGACGTCATGCTCTCCTTGCCGCTGCTGCCGTCGATCCCCGCGCCCCCGGTGCCCGCGTCGGTGACGGAGCGCGACGCGTCGCTCGACGTGGACGTCGTTGACGACGGTGGACGCGCGCTCAAGGGCGCCAGCGTGCGCGTCTTCGCCATGCACGAGGGCAAGGCGTACTACGCCGGCGACCACGACACGGGCGACGACGGGCGCGCGGCCTTCACGGGCCTGCCGCGCGGCGAGGTCTGGGTGCTGGCGTATGGGCCGGGTAAATCGCGCGCGTCGCTCCGCGCCGTCCTGATCGAGGGCACGCGCGAGGTGCGGCTCGTGCTCCAGCCGGCGCGCGCGCTCGACGTGATCGTGGTCGACGAGGCGGAGCAGCCGATCGAGGGCGCGGCGATCGAGGTGACGACGGCCGATCCGCTCCCCTACGCCACGGTCACCGACAAGGACGGCCGCGCCCGCGTCGATCGGCTCGGGCCTCCGCCGTATCGGCTGCGCGCCTCGGCCCGGGGCTTCGACGACACGCTCCGCGCCGGCGTGGTGCCGACCTCGGCGCCGCTGCGGATCCGGATGGAGCGGCTCGCGGCGATCGAGGTCACGGTGCGCAACGCCGACGGGACCGAGGCCAAGGGCGCCACCGTGCTCGCGGCGGGCACGGCGCTCTGGCCGGCGCGGAGCGTCGTCGTGGGCGACAACGGCACGGCGATGATCGCCGGCCTCCACGGCGGCGTGTACGACCTGCAAGCACGGCGCGGCGACGAGGTGAGCCCGACCGACTTCGCCGTCCCCGTGAAGCGCGGCGAGGTGAAGAGCGTCGAGCTCAAGCTCGGGCCGGGCAAGCGCGTGAAGATCCGCGTGACCGACGGCGCGGGCGAGGACCGCCCCGTCGTGAAGGGCGCGAGCGTGGTGCTCGCCGAGGAGGGCCTCTCGTCCTTCCCGCTGCAAGGCAAGACCGACGAGCACGGCATCGCCGATCTCGGCCCGGTCGCCAAGCAGCGCGCCACCGCCGCCGCGCGCGCCCCGGGCTTCGTCGCCAAGAGCGCGGTGCTCGTCGACGCCGCGGTGACCGAGGTGACGATCCCCCTCGAGCGCGGCGGCGTCATCGTCGGCGACGTGGTCGACGATCGCGGCTTCCCCATCGCCGGCGCGACGATCGAGGTGGTCGGCGTCGACGCCGAGGGCCTGCCCATCGACGAGACCACGGCGCTGTCCGACTTCCGCGAGGAGCACTTCGAGGCGACGCTCGCCGGCCCCTCGCCGCTGATCCCGATGGGCGAGCTCGGCTTCATGCCCGGCCCGATCCCCGATCTGCCGCACGGAGGCGCCGGCCTCGCCGCGCTCGGCGACGCCCCGCGCCGCGGCGGCGACCCCTGGGTGACCCGCGCCGACGGGACGTTCCGCGCCGAGCCGGTGCCGCCGGGGCGCGTGCACGCGATCGTGCGGCACCCCGACTACGTCGAGGCGATCTCGGAGATGGTGACGCTGCGCGCGGGCGGCGAGGCGACGTTGCACATCGTGCTCCGGCACGGCGGCTGGATCGAAGGCCGCGTGCTCGAAGAGGATCGCACCCCGGTCGCGGGCGCGCGCATCGAGCTCGCGGCGACGCACGGCTCGCTGGAGCGCGTCGCGTACACCGCCGACGACGGGACCTTCACCTTCGCCGCCGCGCCGGACGAGGTGCTGCTCTCGATCGCCCGCCCCACCGCCCCCGCCGACGTGGTGGCCCGCATCGTCGTCGACGTGCCCGATCGCGATCGCCGCGAGGTGGAGATCCTCCTCCCCAAGGTGCGCGACACCGTGGCGATCCACGTCGTCGACGATCGCGGCTACCCGGTCGATCGCGTCGAGGTGCGCGCCGTCTCGCTCCAGCTCGACGAGCCCTTGCGCCGCACGCTCTTCACCGACGCCTCCGGCAACACCGAGCTCCCCGACGCCGTCGGCCTCCCGCTGCGGATCACCTTGCA
>FSTQ01000489.1_pt1 | contig 12504 bp, 9 predicted proteins | sample 1637281 | NCBI WGS metagenome assembly FSTQ01 (sample SAMEA3914818, study PRJEB12502) | metagenome | biome: forest; material: soil | place: Canada | collected 2010-06-26 | depth 0.1 m
CTCGTGGAGGACCACTGATTTGTACTTCAGGATCTCTTCCGCGGTGAGCTCTCGTTGGCTCCTCGCCTTGGCGAAGATGACGCCGGCCGCGCTCTGGGTCGCCGGCTCGGCGTAGATCGTCTCGAGCCCATGATCGGACGACCGGCAGCCGCGCTCGTGAAAGAAATCATGGCGCAGGCGCAGCGCGTCCAGGAACGAGTCGAAGCTCGAGATAGAGACGTTCGACGCGCGCTCGAGATCATCGACCCATGCGTTGAAGAGCTGGACGTTCTCGACCGCCAGCGCCTTGTCCGGGCGCCAGGTCGGGTAGAGCCGCGGGTGGTCGTGCTTCTCCGCGGCGTAGCGGATATGGTGCTCGAGCGAGTCTGTCGGGTCGTCGGTCGTGCACACGACCGCCACGCGAAAATGCCGGAGCAGCCCCTGCGTCCGGAAGTCGTCGCCCTGGAGCCGCTCGTTCGCCCGCTGGTAGATGATCCGAGCGCTCTCGCCGTCGAGGAGACGATCGGTGATCGCGAAGGGGTCCCGGAGCTCCATGTGAGTCCAGTGGTAGAGCGGGTTCCGCAGCGTGTGCGGGACAGTCCTGGCCCAGGCCTCGAACTTGTCCCAATCGCTGGCGTTACCCGTGCAGTACCGCTCGGCGACGCCGTTGGTGCGCATCGCCCGCCACTTGTAGTGATCCCCGTTGAGCCAGAGCTCCGTGAGGCTCGCGAACCGGTGGTTGTTCGCGATCTGATCGGGAGGCAAGTGGCAGTGATAGTCGACGATGGGCAGGTTCGCGGCGAAGTCGTGATACAGCTCGCGCGCCAGCTCGGACTCGAGCAGAAAGTCGTCGTGGATGAAGGCGCGAGGGGTCATTGGTTCACTCCGCTGGCCAGGAACCCGCCGTCGACCACCAACACCTCTCCGTTGACGAAGCTGCTCGCGTCGGACGCGAGGAAGACGCAGGCGCCCGCGAGCTCCTCGATCTTCCCGAAGCGCTTCATGGGCGTGCGCAGCAAGAACTCCTGGCCGCGCGCTGTCCCGTCGAGCAGCTGCTCGTTGAGCTGGGTGCGGAAGACGCCGGGGGCGATGGCGTTGACGCACACGCCCCTCGAGCCCCACTCCACCGCGAGAGACTTCGTCAGCGAAGCGACCGCCGCCTTGCTCGCCGAGTACGCGGCGACCTCGTACAGCGCCACGAACGTCGACAGGGAGGCGATGTTCACGATGCGGCCATAGCCGCGCTCCAGCATGTGGCGCCCGAACACCTGGCAGGCTCGAAAGGTGCCAGTCAGGTTCGTCTCGAGGATGCCGCCCCACTCTTCTTCGCTGACGTCGAGCGTCGGCGTTCGCTTGGTCCGGCCGGCGCAGTTGACGAGGATATCGACCTTGTCGAAGGTGGAGACCGTCTGCGCGAGCAGCGCCTCGAGCGAGGGCCGCTCAGTGACGTCGGACGTCTGGCGCAGTGTCCGGCGCCCAAGCCGTTCGATCTCGTCCGCCACCGCGTTGACCTCCTCGGCACGACGCGCGGAGGGCACGACGTCGGCCCCCGCCTGGGCGAGGCCGAGGGAGAGAGCGCGGCCGATCCCCGTCGTTCCTCCGAGGACGACGGCGACACGCCCGGAAAGAGAGAGAGGAGGGTAACTCATGACAGCACCGCCTTTCGCATCGGTCCCGGTTACCCTTGCTGAAGAGCCGCGTCAAGGCGATGAAGACCAAGTGGTCCTACCACTTATCTGGCAGCAAGGGAGTTGCGCCTCGCGTCAAGAGCCACGTCCGTGCTTCGGTCACCACAAAGTGGTCGTACCACTTACAGCGCGTAAATGCTGGCGCTCTGCGTCAGAAATCGCGTCAAGGCGGCGGACAACGATGAGTGGTCGTACCACTTTTCCATCACCGGAAGACTTGCGCTCTGCGTCAGAGACATTCTGAAAATGAACGCGATCACAAAGTGGTCGAACCACTTGACAGTGATCGAAACTTGCGGCTTCATGCCATGGTCCAGGTTCGTTGCGGGGGACTTGACCGAAAATTCTCGGAGCGACGGACACCTTCGGATTGCTATGAGCCACGCGGAACAGGCACTTCTCCTTCACCCGTCCGACGACGTCATCGTCGCCAAGGTCGATCTCGAGGCGGGAGTCGTGGTGCGAGCCTCCTCTGTCGAGGTCGAGCTGCGACAGAGCGTGAAGGTCGGGCACAAGATCGCGCGGCGCGCCCTCTCGGTGGGTAGCCCGGTCCGCCGGTATGGACAGGTGATCGGCTTCGCCACGACCGACATCGAGCCGGGCGACCACGTACACCTCCACAACCTCGGCCTGATGCTGGGAGACCAGCAGTACGAGGTCGGCGTCGACGTCCGGCCCGTCGACCTCTATCCTCCCTCGTACATGCGGCACTTCGACGGTTTCAAGCGCCCGGGCGGGCGGGTTGGAACGCGGAACTACATCGCCGTTCTCTCGACGGTCAACTGCTCGGCCAGCGTCTCTCAGTTCGTCCGCGATCGCTTCAAGGACGTGAAGCGCGACTACCCGAACATCGACGGGGTGATCGCGTTGACCCACAAGTCCGGCTGCGGTCAGGTGCTCGGGGGCGAGGACCACCGCGCGCTCGAGCGGGTGCTCGCGGGCTATGCCCGGCACCCCAACGTCGCCGCGTACATCGTCATTGGCCTCGGATGCGAGGTCAACCAGGCGCCGGCGCTCGTCGAGCGCCACAAGCTCTCTCTCCTCGACCGCGGCGACGCGCGCCCGCCGATCATCACCATCCAGGAGGCCGGGGGCGTGCGCAAGGCGGTCGAGGCCGCGGTCGCCGCGGTCGCACAGCTCCTCCCGCGCGCCAACGAGGCTCGGCGCACCCCACAACCGCTCTCCGAGCTCATCCTGGCGACCAACTGCGGCGGCTCCGACGGGAGCTCGGGCATCACCGCGAACCCGGCTCTGGGGTGGGCCCTCGACGAGCTGGTGCGCTACGGGGGCACGGGCGTGCTCGCCGAGACGACGGAGATCTACGGCGCCGAGCACCTCCTGATTCGAAGGGCGAAGAGCGGAGTCGTCGCGAGCAAGCTCCTCTCGCGTATCGCCTGGTGGAAAGAGCACCTGGCGGTGCGCGGCGGCTCCATGAACAACAACCCTGCGCCCGGTAACAAGGCGGGCGGCCTGACGACGATCTTCGAGAAGTCGCTGGGCGGCATCGCCAAAGGCGGCACGACCCCGCTGATGGACGTGTTCGAGTATGCCGAGCCGATCACGACGAAGGGGTTCGTGTTCATGGACACCCCCGGTCACGATCCGGTCTCGATCACCGGTCTCGTGGCGGGCGGGGCCAACATCATCTGTTTCACGACCGGGCGAGGCTCGATCCTCGGGTGCAAGCCGACGCCCTCGATCAAGCTCGCCAGCAACACCGCCCTCTTCAAGCGCATGGAAGACGACATGGACCTCGATTGCGGCGTCGTCCTGAGCGGGACATCCATCGACGCGATGGGGCGCCTCATTTTTGAGGAGATCGTCGCCGTCGCCTCCGGCAAACAGAGCAAGAGCGAGCTGAGCGGCGTGGGTGAAGAAGAGTTCGCCCCCTGGATGATGGGGCCAGTGCTGTAGGTGACGCCATGATGAGCGACGCACAGATAGCCCGGGAGCGCGAGCTCGAGCTCAAGCAATCAACCATCGGAAGATACCGCTGGTTGATCTGCGGTCTGCTCTTCTTCGCCACGACGATCAACTACATCGACCGGCAGATCCTGTCCCTCCTCAAGCCGATCCTCGACACCGAGCTCGGGTGGACGAACGAGCAGTTCGGTCAGGTCAACTCGGCGTTCCAGGCCGCCTACGCGGTGAGCATCCTGTTGTTCGGCGCGTTCGTCGATCGATACGGCACGAAGATTGGGTACGGCGTATCCCTCCTTGCCTGGAGCCTGGCGGCCGTCGGTCACGCCGCGGTGAGCAGCATCTCCGGGTTCTTCTTTGCCCGCGTGGCGCTCGGCCTCGGGGAGGGCGGGAATTTTCCCGCGGCCATCAAGGCGGTAGCGCTCTGGTTTCCCAAGCGAGAGCGCGCCTTCGCGACGGCCCTCTTCAACTCCGGGAGCAACGTGGGGGCGGTCATCGCGCCCGCCGTGGTTCCGTGGCTGGCGTTCACGTGGGGTTGGCGTTCCGCCTTCGTCGCGGCCGGCGTGGCCGGCCTCGTCTGGCTGCTGCTCTGGATTCCGCTGTACAACGTGCCCGAGAAAGTGGCAAGCATCACCCAGGGAGAGCTTCGCCACATCCGCAGTGACGCCGAGAGCCCCGGGCCAAAAGGCAAGGTGCGGTGGCGGCGCATCCTCGCCCATCGCCAGGCCTGGGCCTTCATCGCGGCGAAATTTCTCACCGATCCGGTGTGGTGGTTCTTTCTCATCTGGCTGCCGGACTACTTCAAGAAGACGCGCGGCCTCGACCTCAAGAAGAGCTGGGTGCACCTCGTCGCCATTTACGCGATCGTGACCATCCTCAGTATCCTGGGCGGATGGATCACCGGCTACCTGACGCGCCGAGGGCAAAGCGTCAGCCGCGCGCGCAAGTCGGGGATGCTCCTGTTTGCGTGCCTGGTGCTGCCCATTCTGTTCGTCACCCGGGTGAGCGATTGGGGCGCGGTCCTCCTGATTGGCCTGGCCGGCGCCGCGCATCAGGCCTGGTCCGCGAACCTGTTCACCAGCGCTTCGGACATGTTTCCGCAAGGAGCGGTCGGATCGGTCGTGGGCCTCGGCGGCATGGCCGGCTCGCTGGGAGGGATCCTGTTTCCACTCTACACGGGGAAGCTCCTCGACCGGTTCCAGGCTGCGGGAAACGTGACCGCGGGATACACGATTCTCTTTGCGCTGTGCGGCTCGGCCTACCTCGTCGCCTTCGCCATCAACCACCTGCTCGCGCCCAGGTTCGAGCCCGTCGCCGTGACGGACTCCTGAGACGCTTGGCATGTTGAACAGCGCGATCTCCGCATACGCAGCAGCCGAGGTCGCGCTCCGCGTCTGGACCGGGCGCTGTCTCGGCCTCGTGTCCTCATCGACTCTCGTTGGTCCACTGGCAACATTCTTACCCCCACTTTCTACGAGGAGCTCCACTACCATGATCCGAACGACGCGAGGTTTCTCCCCCATCTGGCCGGCTCTGGCCACTGTCTCCTGGCTCTGCGCCGTGAGCTGCGGCGGCTCCAACGAGCCTGCCAACGCGACCGGCTCCGGCGGCGAAGGCAGCACCACGGCGGGCCCGACCACCAGCGCGGGCCCGACCACGGGCGCGGGCGGCGACAGCACCACCACGGGCGCGACCACGGGCGCGAGCACGACCACGGGCGGGGGCACCACCACGAGCACGGGCAGCGGAGATCCAGGGATGTTCACGCCGCTGTGCGCCGGGTTGACGACGGCTGCCGGGGCGGCTCCCACCAAGGGCGGTGCGTGTGTCGCTGCCGATCCGCAGCTCTGCTACAAAACGTGCGGTCCTCAAGGCATTGGCTTCAAGTCGGAGACCTGCTCGGGCGGTCTCTACGCCGAGCAGTCGGGCTGCACGTTCCCGACCGGAGAGGACTACTCTTGTTACAAGATCCCGGCAGCCGTCGACGCGAGCTGCCCGAAGACGGTGCCGAAGGCCTCGGATCCCTGCACCGTGGCCGAGTGCACGCCGTGCAACCTCAACGGGCAGTACCTCGACTCGTCCGGCGCCTCCAAGGCGGGCTACTGCGTCTGCCCCCCTGTCGGCGCCTCGGGGACCAGCAAGTGGAGCTGCGCGAGCACGACGGCCTGGCCCTGCCCCGCCGGCTCGGGCTGCTGAACGAAGGCACCTGTAACTCCAACCTGCGACGAGCGTGACCGGCATTATGGACCCGATGCTCAAGAGGCCGAAGATCCTGACGTTGTTGGCGGAGCGCGCGCGACTCTGGTCGTGCGTGAAGCTGCCCGGCGTTGCTGCGGCGATCTTGCTGCTCTCCGTGGTCGCGTGCAGCTCTGGTGAGGAGATTCCCGCCATCGTCTATACCTGCGAGACCTCGCCCCCTCCCTCCGCACCGGCGGAGGGGGCGAGCGCTTGCGGCGCCGGTGATCCGAACCTGCCCCCGGAGCCGACGCTCCCGACCGATGTATGTCAGACGTTGACGGCCGACAAGTCCACGCCTGACGAGAGCAAGCTGGACACGGAGCGCGTTCAGGCGGCGCTCAACGCGTGCAAGGGCCGAGCGGTCAAGCTGACGAGCAGCGGAAAGAACAACGCGTTCCTCACGGGGCACCTGTCGGTCGCCGGCGTCACGCTGTGGATCGACGCCGGGACCACCCTCTACGCCTCGCGCAACGCAGAGCTCTATCAAAAGACGGGCAGCTGCGGCGTTCTCGGCGTGAACGACTCGGGCGCGTGCAACGACTTCATCACCGTGAGCGGGACGAGCCCTGGAATCGTCGGCGACGGCGTCATCGACGGTCAGGGGGACGAGCCGCTCGTCGGTCATGACTACTCGTGGTGGCAGATGTCGAGCGCCCTTCGCGAGATCGACGGGAGCATCGGCAATCCCACGCTCATCAGCCTGGCCGCGAAGACCACCGGGTTCTTGTTGTACCGGATCACGCTCCACAACTCGCCGAAATTCCACGTCAAGCTGACCTCGAGCCCGGCAGATGGAACGTGCACGACCCCGGGAGAAGGCTTCATCGCGTGGGGGGTCACCATCCTCACGCCTTCGCGGTGGAAGAACAGCCAAGGGCTGGTGCAGACTCCCCACTCCGCGCGGAACACCGACGGGATCGACCCCGGCGCGACCGACATCGCGACGTGTGGAGTCATCGCGTGCAGCACCATCAGCACCAGCGACGATCAGATCGCCATCAAGGGCGGCCACTGGGTCTCCGACCTGATCATCGCGCACAACCACTTCGGGACGGGTCATGGCATGTCGATCGGCAGCGAGACCTACGGTAGCTACACCTCGCCGGACGGCGTGACGCACCGCGGAGTGGAGAACGTGACGGTGTACGACCTCACGATCGACGGCGACTCTCGCGCGGTCGGCTTCGATTCGAGCGCCGCGGACTCCAACGGCATTCGCATCAAGTCGGACTCGAGCCGCGGCGGCCTCGTGAACAACATCACGTTCCGTGATGTCTGCATGCGCGACATGGCCAACGCGATCCTGGTGAGCACCGCGTATAACCCGCTGTTCGCCGGGACGCTCTACCCCGAGTTCAAGACCTTGAACTTCCAGAACATTCATCACGTCAGCTGCATGGCTCTCCAGCAGCCGGTCGTGACGATCGAGGGCTTCAACGCGGATCTGCCCGCCGGCCCGATCACGCTGGACAACGTCGTCGTGGACAACATCGGCGCCAACGGGACAGCCGCGGAGTTTGCAGACATTCGACTCGGGCCCGGAGAAGTCAACTTCATGCCCACCGGCCGAGGCGTCAAGTTGACGAACAACATCAGCGGGAGCAGCACGCCGCGCGCGTGCGTCTTCCCCACGCTCCCCACTCCACAGCGGCCGGCGGGATGGCTCTGGTGATCGTATGGTAATCCTGCGTATTTGCCAGCTGAGCTTCGCGCTCGCTCCGTTGCTGCTCCTGATCGCCTCCGGCGCGTGCACCGGCGAGTCTGTGCCTCCGAACGGCAAGTGTGTCGTCGTGCCCGCCGCGAAGCCTGGGTGCAACGGCGCGGTCGACGGGGGCCCGAGCCGGGAGCGGGGCCTCGTCGGCTACTCTTGCACCGGCACCGCGCGGCCGGACGAGGACGCGAAGTACAACGAGGGTGTTCCAGAGGGCCTCGTGTGCGCCAATCAGCAGCCTCTCGGCGAGGGCGGGACGCGAGACTACTGCTGCACGGCCGAGCCCACGTCGTGCGCGTACAACCCCGTCGCTACCTGCGACGCCTTCAGCTACGGCTACCAGTGCCTGGGAGCCAATCGCCCCGAGTCGCTCAATCCAGAGCTCAGCTGCGGCCAGGGCGTGGTCCAGGACGATTTCATCAATTACTGCTGCTCCGGGACACCACAGCCGCCCGCCTGCCTGCAGTCGGACAGCGTCGTGTGCTCACCGCAGCTCCAGGGCTGGACCTGCCTCGAAAACGACTTGCCGCGGGCGGAGCAGCTCGGGCCGAGCAAGAGCCGCGCTGACTACTACTACTTTCTCTGCCCGACCCCGACGCCGGCTTCCAACCCCAAGTACAACAACTACTGTTGCTACGCGCCGGCGCTGGTGCCGATCGGCGGCTCCTGCGTGGGGCACACCCGCGTCCCGGGCTGTGCGCCGGGCAGGTTCGGGTTCGCCTGCTACGGGCCCGACACGCCGGAGGAGGACTACCTGCCCATGCGCTGTCCCGATCCGGGATTTGCGGGCAGGAGCGCAGAGGGCTATCCAGCGACCCTCTACTGCTGCGATTTCGAGTAGCCGCCTGGGTAGTCCGCTCCCTCGCCGAGCAGGCGTGAGGCGGCGCCAGAGCTCCAGATTGCGTCGATGGACGGGGCCCGTTTCCATCCGTTTGCTGCACAAGTTTCACCGCCCGGAGATTCCGACCGATGATGGATAAACCGATGTCTGGCCTGGGGAAGTCGCTGGCTGTCACCGCAGTTGTTTTCGCGCTCGTCGGGGTCGGAAGCCAGGCGCTCGCGGACGAGCCCTCCGACAAGAAGCCTGCGGATGAGCGGGCAAACCCGGCTACAACCCCGCTCCCCGCCGCCCCTCTCGAAGGGGCCGCCGCCGGTGCGCAAGCGGGGTCGGCTCCAACCGCCGGACAGACGCCGCCCGGCCCGCGGGCGGGGGACGCGGGGATCGAAGCAGTGAAGCCGCTGGCGGGGCCTGCGTCACCATCCGGAGAGGCAGCGCCTGGCCCGCAGGCGGCGACCGCGGGAAGCGAAGATGCGGCCGCTTCCTGGTTTGCTCGAGCTCCGCTGGCGCTCTCGGTCGGCCAGGGCGACAAGAAGTGGACGGCGACGTTCTACGGCTTCGTGGAGGCCGACTTCATCGTCGACGCCACGCGGAGCTACGGTGACTCCATCGGCTCGTCGCTCGTCGCCCGCAGCGATACCTACGCCGGGACCGTCGGGCGCACTCAGTTCTCGATCCGCAATACGCGGATTGGGATGATGCTCGAGTCCCCCGTCATCGGAGGTGTCAAGCCGTCGGCCGTCATCGAGGCCGACTTCTCCGGCAACCAGCCGATCCAGGCGGGGGTCACCTCCGAAGCGACGTCCTTCGCCAGCCCGATCTTGCGGCTGCGCAACGCGTACGTGCGGCTGCAGAACGACTACGTCGACGTCCTGGCGGGGCAGTCGTACGACGTGTTCGGCTGGCAGAACTACTTCTTCCCCTGCTCGATCGAGTTCCTGGGGCTGCCGAACCAGGTCTTCTCACGCAACCTGCAGCTTCGACTCTCGCACACGTTCAACGCTGCGGGTGCGCTCAGCGTCGACCTGGCGGCTTCGGCGGTGCGACCTGCCCAGCAAGACTCGATGGTGCCGGACGTCAACGGCGGTCTGCGCTTCAGCGTCAACAAGTGGAAGGGGATCAGCACGCCGGGCAATACCGGGACAGTGGTGTTGCCGGCCTCCATCGGTGTCTCGGGGACCTTGCGTCAGTTCAAGGTGAACGCGTTCACCCCGCCGCCCGTCCAGAGCTCCAACAGCGTGATGGGCTGGGGCCTCTCCGTGGACGCGCTCGTCCCCGTCATCCCTGCTTCCAGCGCCGGTGATCGCGGGAACAGCCTGACGTTGATCGGCTCGTTCGTCACCGGCGCCGGGATCGGCGATCTCATCACCGCGACCGGCGGGGCCGCGTTCCCGACGCTGCCGAACCCTGCTCAGAGCAACCCTCCGCCGCTGTACAACGGCGATATCGACAACGGTATCGTGTCCTTCGACACCCAGGGTGTCCTTCGCACGATCGACTGGCAGGCGCTCAAGGTCGGCGTTCAGTATTACTTCCCTCCGTCAGGGCGGCTGATCCTCTCGGCAAACTACACGCAGGCTCGTTCGAGCAACATGGCCAAGCTGTTCCCGAAGGGCGGGGCGGAGATCGAGCTGCTCGGCAGGGTCGCCAGCTGGTCACAGTATGCCGACGTGAACCTGTTCTTCGACGTCACTCCCGCCGTGCGGCTTGGAGCGTCGGGGCAGTACACGAGCGTCGAATACCTCGACGGCAACAAGCCCCACAATCTTCGGGCCATGGGGCAAGCTCTGTACGCGTTCTGATAGCGCCGCCTCGCATCGGTCGAGTCAGGCACCGTTCTTGTTTCTGGAACGTGCGGCGCGCCTTTTGTCAATCTGGGGAAGGAATCTTGTTATGCGAACTGTACTCTCGAATTTGCGGGCGTTGGTCGTTATTGGACCGCCGCTGTCTGTGCTTGGCCTCGCAGTGATGTCGGGCTGCTCCGCCGTCGGGAGTGGTCAAAGCGTGACCAGCGGTGGAGGTGGCGAGACCCTCACGACCACCGGAACTGGAGACGGAGCTACCACCGGAGCTGGAGGCGCCGGCGGCGAGGGCATCGGCGTTGGAACCGGCAGCGGCGGCGACGAATGCGGGCGCCAGAATTTCGATGTCTTGATCAAGCCGATCGACATCCTCCTCGTCCTCGATCGCTCGGCGTCGATGGAAAACGATCCGTCCGGCGGCGACAGCTCGCCGTCGAAATGGGAGATCGTCGTGCCGGCCTTGCAGCAGGCGATCACGGCCACGAACGCGTCGGTCTCGTGGGGCGTCAAGGTGTTCCCCGAAGGAGACAAGAAGGGCGCCTGCTCCGCGGCGAGCTTCCCGACGAACATCCTGGTGCCTGTCGCGGCCAACAACGCTGCCACGGTCAACAGCGCGATCGCTGCGACGACCGACAAAGGCGACGGCACGCCCACCGGGGACGCCATCAACAAGGCTGTTGAGTACCTGTCGACGGTGCAGAACAACCACGTGAAGTACCTCTTGCTCGCGACGGATGGAGATCCGTCGTGCCCGTCGGGCGACGCGGCCGACACGTTCGCGCTGCAGGCGGTGACGGACGCGGCCACCGCCGGCTATCACACCTTCGTGGTCGGGGTCGCCTCGAGCGCGAGCAAGGTCAAGGCGCTCAACCAGCTCGCGATCGCCGGGCTCGAGCCGCACGTCGATCCGGATCCCACCGCGCCCCAGTTCTACCTGGCGAGCACCCAGGCCCAGCTCGTGGCGACGCTCAAAGGCATCACCGGATCCGCCGCGACCTGCTTGTTCCCGCTGAGCTCGGCGCCGCCGAACCCCGACCACGTGGGCGTGTTCATCGGAGACAAGGCCGTCATGAAGGACACCAGCAGCGTCAGCGGCTGGAACTACACCGGCGCCGACATGATGACCATCGAGCTGTTCGGTGCAGCTTGTGATCAGGCGAAGTCCGAGGCCGCCGGGATGGTCAAGGTGATCTTCGGCTGCAAGGACGATCCCATCTTCTGAGCAGCGCCTGGAGCGCGGCTGCTGCGGTGAAGCGCGACGGGGGCGCGTAGCTCCGCCAGGCTGCTCGCCCGCGGGCGGCTGCCCGGCAGGTCGCCGAAAGGCCGGTCGCGTGAAGCCTCGCAGGAGTGCTAGGTTCGGGCGCACGCGCCCGGCCTGGGGCGCCGCCCTGAAGCAGATCGAGCAAACGAACACGTGATCGAAGAGCGCCTCGGATCGACGAACGAGTTCGCGGACGCGCTCGGCGCGCACCTCGAAGGGCCGGATTTACCGGACTCGCGCGAGCTCCGCATGCTGATCGAGATCGCGTTCTTCGCGAGCATGAACGAAGAGGAGGGGCGGAGGCTGGCGTTCACGATCGCGTGGACGAGCGGCGCGAGCGCCGATCGGGCGGCGTTCGAGATCGCGCGGCCCGTGCAGGCGACGCCGAAGAACGTGGCGAAGCTCGCGCCGGCGACGTCACGCGAGGCGACGGCGCTCGCGGTGCGCCGCGCGGGCGACGGCCTCGTGGTGTGGGCGCTGCTGCAGCAGAACGAGGCGCAGGAGCAGCCGCTGACGATCCGCGCGCTCGGGCCGGGCGTGCTCCGCGTCGAGCTCGCCGGGATCCCGCGCGCGCTCTACACGCGGGGAGAGATCCTGCTGCTCGGCGGCGCGCACGAGGTGAAGTCCTCGGCGCGGCGGCTCACGGCGGCGTTCGCGTGCTGGAGGCGCGACGCCGACGCGCAGACGCGGATCGACGCGCGCGCCGCGATCGTGACGCGCATCGCGGCGCGCGCGCTCGAGCACGGGCACGGCGGGATGATCCTGATCGTCCCGGCGGACGCGCTTTCGCCCGCGGGCGTGCGCGTGCACTACGCGGTCGGCGCCGGCTCGGACGTGCTCGCGCAGCGCTACGCCGAGCTCGTCGCGAGCGTGCCCGCCGAGGAGCGGCTCGCGCGGATCGCGGCGTCGCGCGCGCGGACCGCCGACGGTCACGTCCACGTGCGCGACGAGGCGCAGCTCCGCGCGGACGACGCGGTGGATTTCGTGGCGCGCCTCACCGCGATCGACAACGCGCTCCTGCTCGACACCGATCTGCGCGTGCGCGGCTTCGGCGTGCAGGTGATCGA
>FSTQ01000206.1_pt1 | contig 12413 bp, 10 predicted proteins | sample 1637281 | NCBI WGS metagenome assembly FSTQ01 (sample SAMEA3914818, study PRJEB12502) | metagenome | biome: forest; material: soil | place: Canada | collected 2010-06-26 | depth 0.1 m
CCAGCGGCGCCGCGCTCCCCTCTCCTCTTCTCTCCGCCGCGATGGTAGGCCTGCGCCCGATGCGCCTCATCCTCACCCTCCCGCTCCTCGTCGCGCTGCCGCTCCTCGGCTGCTCGACCAAGCCGAGCGGCGGCGCCCCTCCGGCAGCTCGCTCGGCTTCAGCGTCGGCGTCAGCGGCACCTTCGCCCAGCGTCGAGACGCCCACGTCGGGCATCCTCGACATGGTGAGCACCGCCTTCCTCCGCCGCCGCAGCGCCGACGGCATCTGGCACAACGAGGTGCTCGCCGCCCCCAACCCGCACGGGGAAATGCTCCGCGCCATCTGGAGCGCGGGGAGCGACGTCTACGTCACCGGCTACGCCTACACCGGCGTCGAGGGCCCCGACGACGGCGTCGTCTACAAGCGCCAGACGAACGGGCGCTGGCAGCAGGTCTTCAAGGTCAACCTCAAGGAGCTCGGCGGCGGCTGGGCGAGCGGGCCGAGCGACGTCTATGCGAGCGGCGTCGCCGTGGCCCATTACGACGGCAAGAGCTGGCGCGAGATCGAGGTCAGCCCCGGCAAACGCACCTCGTATCGCATCTCGGGCAGCGGCCCCAAAGACGTGCTCGCCTTCGACCTCACCGGCACCGTTCATCGCCTCGGCGACGACGGCACCTGGAGCCAGGAGGCCGATCTCAAGGTGCCAATCAACGACGGCCTCGTGATCGACCCCGACACGGCCTATGCCGTGGGCGAGGAGGGCGCGGTCTTTCACCGCATCAAGCGCACCTGGAAGAGAGAGAGCAGCGGTGTTCGCGACCAGCTCACGCACCTCTGGGCCAGCGGTCCCAACGATGTTTACGCGGCCGGGAGCGTCCTCGTCCACAGCAAGGGGGATGGCGTATGGACGCCGGTCATCGTCCCTCGCGTCAGCCAGCCCACGCAGGTGACCGGGCGGGCGGCGAACGACGTCTGGGCGCTCGGCCTCGCCGGCATTGCCCACTACGACGGCTCGCGCTGGGAGCCCTTCGCCCTCGAAGCGATCCAGCCCGCGGGGACGAAGGGCATGGTCTCGCTCAACGCCGTCGCCGTCATCGCCGGAGAGGTCTTCGTCGCGGGGGACTCGACGACGTCGCGGTAGGCCGGACGAGATGCGCTCTCCCTCGCTCCGCACCGCCGAGGTCGCGCTCACCGCGCTGCTGATCCCCGTCCTCTGGATCGGCGTCGATCTGGTGATCCGCGGCGCGCTCTTCTCCACGGCGGGCGCCGCGCTCCAGAGCACCTACGCGACGGGCATGGTCCTGAGCCTCCTCGTCTGGGGCTTCGCCATGGAGGCCGCGCGCCACCCGCATGCCCTCGTGCGCACCGCGGCGATGAGCTTCGTCGGCTTCATCGCCGCGTTCGGCATCGGCCTCCAGTCGTTCGCGCGCGCCCTCACTCACGCCTACGTCGGCCGCCGCGCCGTCATGCTCGCGCTCGGGGTGCCCGACCTCGCGCACGCCGGCTACTTCGCCAAGAACGCGCTGCTGGTCGGGGGCGTTTGCCTGATCCCCGCGGCCCTCGCCGTGAGCCTCGCGCTCTTTCGACGGCGGCGCTTCGGCAGGCTCCACCTTCGGCCCTCGGCGGTGGCGGGCGGCGCGCTGGCGGCGGTGCTCCTCTGCATGTTCACGCCCTTCGCCGCGCAGGGCCTGCAAGGCTTGCCGCCCGATGTGCTCTTGCTCCACGGCACGGGCGGCCCGTTGCTCCACGCCATGGGCGTCCTCGGCGCGCCGCGCAGCCTCCCGCGCGGCCAGCGCGCGCCCATCGCGGCGACCACGCATGTCGGTGACGACGCGCCCTCGATCGTCTTCGTCCTCGGCGAGAGCGTGCGCCGCGACGCCGTCTGCGCCGCGCGCTCTTCAGGCTGTGTGCTCAGCCCGCGCGTCGACGACGCCGCGCCGGATCGCATCGGGTTCTCCCGCGCCTTCTCCATCGCCTCGTGCACCGAGCTCGTCTCCGCCGCGCTGTGGACGGGGCTCCCGATCACCGCCGCGCCTCCCCTCCTCGCGCGTGCGCCGCTCCTCTGGGACTACGCCCACGCGCGCGGCTACCGCACCGCGTACCTGACCTCGCAGAACCTGCTCTACCAGCAGGGAGATCTCTTCCTGCAGACCAGCGCGATCGACGCCCTGCGCGAGGCGCGGGATCGCGTCGCCGATGCCCGCGTCGACGAGGGCTCACCCGACGAGGACACCACGGCCGAGGCCCTCGATTTCATCGAGGCCGGCGGGCCCTCGTTCGTCGTCGTGCACTACTCGAACACGCACACGCCTTATCGCCAGGCCGCGGGCTTCACGCCGCTGCCGACCGACGGCGCCGACGGCGCGCACAACCGCTACCGCAACAGCCTCGCTCACAACGACGCCATCCTCGGCGATTTCGTGGCTCGCCTTCGCCGCGGCGCGCGGGGGCGGCGCGCGGTGGTGCTCTTCTCCTCGGATCACGGCGAGGCCTGGGGCGAGCACGGATCGTACACGCACTCGTTCGACCTCTACGCCGAGCAGATCGACGTCCCGCTCTGGATCGACGCGCCCGAGGGGAGCCTGCCTCGCGACGCCGTGGATCGGCTCCACGGCGACGCGGCCACGCGCCCGGTCTCCACCGGGGATCTCGCGGCCACGCTCCTCGATCTCACCGGAGCCCTCGACGAGCCCGCCTTCCGCGCGCCCCTCGGCGCGATCGCCGGCGCGAGCCTCCTCCGCCCCTCGCCGGGCGCGCGCCCGGTGCTGCTCTGGAACTGCCCGCTCACGCGCGAGTGCCCGGCCGAGGCCTTCGGCGTCGTGGAGTGGCCGCTCAAGCTCCACTACGTCGGCCACGAGGGCACCTACGCTTGCCACGACCTCGCGATCGACGCGGGCGAGCGCGATCCTCTCCCGCCCGCGCGCTGCCAGGCCCTGCGCGCGCGCCTCGATCGCAGCTTCGGCGCGTCCGACTTGAGCCCCTCCGAGAGGTGAGGCTACGCTCCCGGCCCGATGGACTTCCCGACCTACATCGACACGATCGCGCGCAGCGCCCCCGCCGACTGGAACGTGGAGAACGGGCCGCTCTTCTTCCAGCCGGCGCCCGACGCCTCCTCCGCCATCCTCGACGCCAGCATCTCCACGCACGCGTTCGTCATGGCCTTCCGGAAGAACCTCTCGATCACCATGGCCTACGGCATGCTCTGCCACACCCATGTCGAGGTCGACTTCGTCCGCTTCTTCCCCAACCCGGACAGCTCGCTCCGCTACCTCGATTTCTTCTTCAACTCGGCCCTCGTCTTCCGCGAGACGCTGATCAGCGTCGACGGCGGCCAGGGCATCCTCCCCGTCCCCAACCCGGGCCCGACCCAGCCGTGGGAGGTCCCGCGCAAGAAGTGCTCGGTGGCCCGCCTGGTCCATCAGATCACCAACCCGATGCGGGACTTCGACGACTACTTCGCTCACGCGCACCTCAAAGCCATCGACGAGTACTGGCCGCTCTGATGCGATCTGAAGACTCTCTATCCTCGATCGAGAGCCCCCTATCCCCGGCCCTTTCCCCCAAATTTGGGGGAAAGGGAGGAGAGAGCAGATGGATTGATTGGAAGAGCAATCTCCCCTTTCCCCCAAATTTGGGGGAAAGGGGTTGGGGGATAGGGGGCCAAGGCCCGCAGCGAGGGGATAGTCTCCAATGACTCACACCGTCCGCACCGCCTGCACCCGGGATTGCCCGGACGCCTGCCAGATCATCGCGACGGTGGAGGACGGCAAGATCCTCCGGATCAAGGGCGATCCCACTCACCCGATCACCCGCGGCTTCCTCTGCTACCGCACCGACCATTACCTCGAACGACAGCAGTACTCGCCCGAGCGGCTGACTCGCCCCCTCATCCGCAAGAACGGTGTCCTCGAGCCCGCGAGCTGGGACGAGGCCCTCGATCTCGTGGCCCGCAAGCTCGCCGAGGCCCGCACCGCGCACGGGGCAGAGTCGGTGCTTCACTACCAGAGCGGCGGATCGCTCGGGATGGTGAAGCTGCTCAACGGGCACTTCTTCGAGCACTTCGGCCCGATCACCACCAAGGTAGGCGACATCTGCTCGGGCGCAGGGGACGCGGCGCAGCTCGCCGACATGGGCCACGAGGACGCGCACGACGTCGAGGACCTCCAGAACAGTCGCGCCATCGTGCTCTGGGGAAAGAACGTGAGCGAGACCGGGGTTCACCTCATCCCCCACCTCAAGGCCGCTCGAGCGCGTGGCGTACCGATCATCCAGATCGATCCAGTCCACAACGCTCAGACACTCAAGCTCAGCGACCGTCATTATGCGCCGGCCCCCGGGAGCGACGGGTTCCTCGCGCTCGGCGTCGCCCGCGTCCTCCTCGACGAGGGGTGGGCGCACCCCGACGCCGCCTCGTGGTGCGACAACTTCGAAGAGTTCACCGCGCTCGTCCGGCGTCACACCGCCGCGGAGTGGGCCGCTCTCTCGAACATGAGCGTGGAGGACGTCCGCGCCATCGCCGAGCACTACGGTCGTAACAAGCCCGCTGCGCTCTTCGTGGGCTGGGGCCTGGCGCGGCGGATCCACGGCTCGGCCACGGTGCGCTTGCTCGACGCCCTCGGAGCGCTGACTGGCAATCTCGGCGTGCCCGGCGGCGGCGTCTCCTATTACTTCAAGCGCCGCGGCGGCTTCGACACCGGCTTCCTTCGCCTGCCCGAGAACGCCGGAGCGCGCACGTTCCTGGAGCCGATCCTCGGCGAAGAGCTCCTCCGCGCCGACCCCAGGATTCGCGTGGCGATCCTCGACAACGGCAACCCCGTCAGCCAGCTCCCGGACTCCAAGAAGGTCGCCGCGGGCCTCTCTTCGGTGGATTTCCTCGTCGTCCTCGATCCCTTCCTCACCGATACGGCCGAGCTCGCCCACGTGGTCTTGCCGACGACGACGATGCTCGAAGAGCACGACGTGGTCGGCGCCTATGGCCACCACTACATCCAGCTCTCGCAGCCGGTCGTCCCGCCGCCCGAGGGCGTGCGCTCCGATCTCGCCATCTACCAGGCCCTCGCCGAGCGCCTCGGCTTCGGAGAGGCCATGAAGGGATCAGCCGAGTCGTGGATCGAGCGCTTCCTCGCCCCCATGGCCGGACAGGGCGTCACGCGCGAGGCCCTCTTGCGGGGCGGCCTGCGCAAGCCCGACGCGCCCCGCGTGCTCTACCAGGATCGCCGCTTCCCCACGCCGACCGGGCGGTTCCAGCTCATCACCGATTTCGCGACAGAGCCTCCGGCGCTCGAGGGGGGATATCCCCTCCACCTGCTCTCGATCTCGACCTATCGGAACCAGTCGTCGCAGATCTCGCGCGCCGCGCAGCAGGAGACGCCGTCGATAACCCTCCACCCCGACGCCGCGGAGGGGCACGAGGACGGCAGCCTGGCGCGCCTGGTCTCGCCCATCGGCGAGGTCACGGTGCGGCTCCGCTTCGACGCGAAGCAGCGGCGCGACGTGGTGGTCTACAGCAAGGGCCGGTGGGGCAAGCTCGGCGGGCCCAACTCGCTCATCCGGGCCCGGGTGACGGACGCGGGCGGCGGCGCGGCCTACTACGATCAAGGCGTGCGCATCGAGCCCGCGACTCCACAGCTCGACTGAGACGCGCCGGGCGCGCCTTGGCCTCGCCGCGCGAGGCCCGTCACTTCCTGTCGCCGTTCCAGGGATCGATGAGATCGCTGTCGACGAAGCGCTGCGCCCGCTCACCGGGCGCGGCCGCGCGCGCGGCGCGATCGCTCAGGATCTTCTCCATGCGCGCGAGCATCTTGCTCACCTCGGGGTCACGCGAGGCGGCCGCGGCCTCGATGCGCTTGAGATCCTCGGGGCGCAGGCGGACCGTGGGGCCCGGCGGGCCGCGCTTCGCCGACGCCTCCTCCTCGGCCCGCGCCACGGCGAGCGTGAGCTTCTCGGCCTCCTCCTCGCGCGTCTTCAAGCGCTCTGCCAGCGCTCGGTTCGCCGCCGTGGCCTCTTGCACGCGGCGATCGAGATCCGCGAGGACCATCGCGTCCTGCTGCGAGATGGCCTGCATCTGCTGGCCAGCCGAGGCGAGCTGCCACTGAAGCGCACGGATCTGCTGCTCTTTCACGCCGTTTTCACGGCGAGAGACGTCGAGGTCGCGCGCGGTCTTCTCGTACAAGCCGCTCTCTACGCACCCGGTCGCCCCCGCGGCGAGCAGCGACGCGACGAGCGCCTGCGCCGCTCGCAGAGCCCACATTTCCTGTCGTTTCATCATGACACTGACCTCGTTCCGCGCGCGAGGCGCCCCGCGTCCAGCAATGCTACCACCGCACCGCCGCGGGGAAGAAATGTTCGGAGGAGGCTCGAAACGAGCCGGCGCTGCGGAGCTCTGTCAACGCCGGTGGGGGGGCGCGCCCTCGGCGAGGAGCCTCCGCAGCGACGCCTCCACGTCCTCGAGGATGTGAGGACCGAGGCGCTGCTCGACATGAGCGGCCAGGCACCCGGCGAAGGTCGCCATGATGCAGCCTGCCTGTCGATCATCGATCTCCGGGCTCCCCACGCGACTCCGGTGCTCCTCGTAGTCGCGCGCGATCTCCCCGAGCTCGTTGTCGAGGCTCACGGCGCGCCGCAGGTGAAAGCGCGCCGCGCGATCGTTGGTGATCGGCGGGACCTCGGTCACGAGGCGCAGGGCAGCAGCGGAGTCGCCCGCGTCGCGCATCACGTGAGCCCAGAGGTGGCGAGTGCTCTCGAGCAGCCGCGGCGCCAGGGTGTGCTCGTTGAGAACAGGCGTGCTCGGCAGCACCAGGCTCGGTTGCCCGAGGGCGTGCAAGAAGGCATTCAGGACCAGCGAGCGCGTGGGGCCCTTGTGCGCGTACTGACGAGTCTCCCGCGCCCCGACGGGCGGCGGCGTGGGCGTCAGCTCTTGCGCGGGATGATCGAGCGCGGCGGGCGCGCGGCTCCTGGCCTGGCGGGCGCGGGCGACGTGCCGCGCAGCGCTCGCAGCGAGCGCCTCGGCGGCGTCAGGGTTCTCCGGGGCGAGCAGGGCAGAGAGCCTCGCGGCGGCGAGGGCAGAGGTCGATCGATCGGCGGGGGTACGGGTCATGCGCGCGGAGCTCCAGGTGCGGGGCCTGCGCGCGTGTTACCACAAAATCTGTTCAGTGATCAGGGTTCGCGCGCGGGGCAAATCCGGGCGCGGGGATCGCGCTGGAGACAGCTGACAAACAGAGAAACCCATGTGCGCCAGGCCGCGCCCACTGCCGTCTTCTCGCTCGACCCACACAGCGGCGCGAAGGGAGATATCGGAGAGACAAGACCGCTGGGTTTGCCTCGACGGCGCGGACCGATGGGCGTAACGCTCGCACCAGCGCCTCATGCAGAGCTCCGTCTTCGATCGCTTTCCCGTCCTCTCGACGCCCCGGCTCGTTCTCCGCGAGCCTCTGCCGAGCGATGCCGAGGCGCTCTTCGCGCTTCGCAGCGACGAGGAGGCCAATCGCTTCCAGCTCCAGGCGGCGCTCGCGGACGTCCGCGCCGCGGGCGCGCAGATCGCTCGGTGGCGCAAGCGGTTCTCGCTCAAGGCGGAGATCCGCTGGGCGATCGCCTCGCGGGACGACGGCGCGCTCCTCGGCACCTGCGCGTTCACCCACTTCGTCCCCTGGCTCGATCGCGGGCACGTCGCGTACGAGATCGTGCGGCGCGCCTGGGGGCGCGGGCTCGCGACGGAGGCGCTCGGCGCGATGGCGGCGTTCGGGCACGGGGAGGCGGGGCTCAACCGCATCGAGGCGGTGGTGCTACCCGGTAACGAGGCCTCCGCGCGGGTGCTGCTCCGAGCCGGCTTCGAGGAGGAGGGCCTGCTCCGGGCTTACGGGCTCTGGAACGGCGTCTATCACGATATGCGGATGTTCTCGAAACCCCATGGCGAGATTCGAGCGTGATGAGGGCGCGTCGTTTGATGTAGGCTCATCGGGGTCTCTCTCGGCTTCGTGGCGGATGCAAAAAATTTCTGCGACAGAGGCGCCGCCGCGCTGCCGAGGCAAACGAGATCCATTGCGCAGCAGCCCTCGCGCAGGTTATGTTACTTGGCTGTCCGAGACAGCGAGATCGCGGCGGCATACAGCCGCTCCCCGATCGCGAGGTCTCTCCAGTGGCACCCCGCACGAAAAGGACGACCTTCATGAACACCGAGATCGATTCTGAGACGCCCCGCAAGCTGGAGAAGCCCGTTCGCGAGGAGGCGGAGATGAAGCGCGAGGACCTCGTCACGTACGTGAACGAGACGGGCGGGTTCGATGAGCCCCCTCCGATCGACACGGACGGCTGATCCGTCGTCTCTACGAGCGCCGGGGTGGGGCCATATGCGACCCCCGCCCCGGCGCTTTTTTGACGCTCGTCACGATACAGCCTTGAGAGGGCCCCCAGAGCGCCTTGCTCAGATCCGAGGATGACGCGCGCGCGCATGACCACCGAGAGCCCCTCCAGGACATCCCCTCTGCGCGCCGCCATCATCGACACAGGCATCGATCCCGCGCACCCGGATCTCGCCCGCGTGGCGCGAGGCGTCCGCCTCCTCGTCGACGGCGGCGAGGTGCGGCAGAGCGACGATTGGACTGACGCCTCGGGGCACGGCACGGCGTGCGCGGGTATCGTCTCGCGCGGCCTCACGACCCGGATCGAGCTCCTCGCGGTGCGCCTCGTCGACGGCGAGCGCGGATCGAGCCCGCTCGCGCTGGCAGAGGCGATCCGCTGGGCCGCGGCCGAAGGCGCGCGGGTGATCAACATCAGCCTCGGCGCCGAGACCTGGAAGGACGAGAGCTCGGAGCGAGTGGAGGCTGCCTGTCGCGAGGCCACGCAGCGAGGGGTGGTGATCGTCGCCGCGGCCGGGCCCGAGGGCAAAGAGCCTTTGCCGGCGATCCTCCCCGACGTCGTCGCGGTGGGCGCCGCGTTCTGCCCGAGCGACGTGCTCTATGCCGCGGACGAGGGGTATGTCGAGCTCCTCGCGCGAGGCGATCTCCAGCGCGTCGCGTGGCTCTCCGGCGGCTCGGTGCTCGCTCAGGGGGCGAGCTTCTCGGCGGCGCACGTGTCGCGCGCGGCCTGCAAGATCCTGCTCGCCGAGCCTTCTCTCGACGCGGCCGGCGTGCGGCGCGCGCTCCTCGCGCAGTGCATCCAGGGAGACACGGGCTTCCGGCAGCGATGGAAGGAGAGCTTCGAGGCCTTCTATCGTCGGCGCACGCCCGCGCACGTCGGCTTCCTCCGCCGCGTCGCGCTCTATCCCTTCAACAAAGAGATTCATGCCCTGGTGCGGTTCCGCGATCTCGCGCCCTTCACCATCGCCGCCGTCGCCGATCCGCCGGGCGGCCGGCGCTGCGGGCGCGACGCGGCCGAGGCCATCGGCGAGCCGCCCGCGGGCCTGGTGGTTCGCCCTGATCTCGAGGGCGCGCTCGAAGAGGCGGACTCGCTCGTCCTCGGCCACGTCGAGGCGCAGCAGGGCCTCGGATCGCGCGGCGGGCCGGCGGCGATCGTGCGGCGCGCGATCGAGCTCGGGAAGAGCGTCTTCAGCCTCTCTCGCGTCGATCCCGCCGCGCACGCCGACCTCTTCGAGCTCGCGGCGCAAAAGGGGCTGACGATCACCGATCCTACCGTGACCCGCAAAGAGGTCAGCGCGGTGATGCGCGCGGCGACGGCCAACCCGGCCGATCCGCGCGCGGCCGGGCGCCGCTTCGCCGACGGCCGGCTCGCGGCGCAGGCCGGCGCCCTGATGCAAGGGGCGACTCAAGTGCTCCGCCACGACTGCCCGGTGCTCGGCGTCTTCGGCACCTCGCGCTCGCAGGGCAAATTCTCCTTGCAGCTCTCGCTCCGCCGCGCGCTCTCGCGCCTCGGGTATCGCGTCAGCCAGCTCTCGACGGAGCCCACCGGCGCCCTCCTCGGCGCCTCGGCGACTCTGCCGCTCGGCTTCGAGCGCGGCGAGGGCCTCGGCCTCGAGACCGACGCCCACCTCGTGCGCCTCGTGGTGACGGAGATCAAGAATCGCGAGCGGCCGGACGTGCTCATCCTCGGCGGCCAGTCCGGCGTCGTCTCGGTCAGCCGCGAGCTCGATCGCCTGGGCCTCGGATCGCTGGGCGCGCTCTCCTTCGGCGCCGCGGCGCAGCCCGACGCGTGCGTCCTCGTGTGCAACGTCTTCGATCCGCCAAGGCACGTGCGCCGCTCGATTGGCGCCCTGGAGAGCGTGCTCGATTGCAAGGTGATCGCGCTCGCGCTCAACGATCAGGTCTGGGAGGATCACGCTTTCCGCGGCACCACGCGCCGGCGCCTCGCTCGCTTGCCCGAGAGCGCGCTCCGCGAGCAAGCCCGCGCGCGCGCGGCCGAGCTCGGGTTACCGTGCCACCCCGCCCTCGGCGAGGAGGGCACGCGCTCGCTCGCCGAGTCGGTCGTCGATTTCTTTGCAGCACCGGAATGAGGAGAGAGAGTTGATGAACGATCCGCAGAGCATCCGAGCCGAGATCAAGCGAACCCTGGTCGACGTCCTGGAGCTCGATATCCCGCCGGAGCAGATCCGCGACAACGACGCGCTCTTCGCTCACGGGATGGGCGTGGACTCGGTCGAGGCGCTGGAGATCGTGCGGGAGCTCGAGAAGCGGTTCTCGATCAGGCTCGCCGACGACGAGATCGGGACAGCGATGTTCCAGGACGTGCTCTCGCTCGCCGACACCGTCTCGGCCGCGCTCGCCAAGGCGCCTGTCGCGCGGTGAGCGATCCCAACCTTCTCACGCTGCGCGAGCCCGCGAGCGGCTCCAGGCACCGGGCGCCGCTCTTCCTCATCGTGGCTCCCGGCGTCAACGCCCTTGGCCACGTGGCGATGACACGCCCGCTGCCCCTGGATCAGCCGGTCTACCTCGTCCAGCCCAGAGAGCGCGGCCGGCGCTTCCCCTCCGAGGGGATCGGGCCGGGCGGGCGCGACGAGTATCCCCTCGTCGCCGCGGAGTACCTCGCTTCGATCCGGAGCGTGCAGCCGAAGGGGCCTTATTACCTGAGCGGCATGTGCGACGGCGCGCTCATCGCGTTCGAGATGGCGCGGCAGATCGAGGCCTCCGGGGAGCGGGTGGCAGAGCTCGTGATCCTCGACACGTTCCCTCTGGAGAACACGTCGTATCGCCCGCTCGTGGCGACGGATCAGCTCGTCCGGGCGTATCGCTCCGGCCGCCCCGGGGAGCCGGGCGAGCGGCTCCGCAAGAAGGCAGTCGAGGTCGTGGCGCGCGGCGCGGCGCTCCTCCGCGCGAAGCCGGCCGCAGCCCCGACGCGGAGCCATGCAGAGCGGAAGGCGCAGTGGCGCGCGAAGCTCTGGCCCGGGAGCAGCGTCGCCCTCCCGGTCATCGAGGCTCCGATCGCCGTGCTCCGCGTGGAGAAGCAGCCTTACTGGCGCATCCGCGACGACGCGCTCGGCTGGCGCAGCCGCACCAGGGGTGTCGTGACGGTGCACATCCTCCCCGGCGACCACCACACGCTGGCGCGCGCGCCGCACGTGGAGAGCTGGGCCCGCGTCATGACTGCCTATCTCGACGGCGCGATCTCCACCCCGCCCGCCCGCTCCCGCAAGACGAGGCAGGAGAGCGCATGAGCGGGCCGGCGGCGACGCGCTGCCCTTCCGAAGACTGGCACCGTGACAGCCCATGAGCGAACCCCCTACCCCGCTCGCCGTGCCGCCGGAGCTCCGCCGGGTGGAGCGCCTCAAAGCGCTCTTGCCCGACCTGCGCGCCCTGCTGGCGCCGCGCGCCGGCACGCTCGCGCTCGGCATGGCGCTCATCGCGGTGAGCCGCGCCGCCAGCCTCGCCGCGCCGGCCGCGATGAAGGTCCTGATTGACGACGTCTTCGGCAAGCACCGCGCGGATCTCCTGCCCTGGGTCGTGCTCGGCGTCACCCTGGCCACGTTGATCCAGGCCGCGACGAGCTACGCCCTCACCCAGCTCTTCAATCGCTCGACCCAGCGCGTGATGTCCGAGCTCCGGTGCAAGCTGCAAGCCCACGTGATGCGCCTCCCGCTCCTCTATCACGACGCGAACAAGAGCGGAGAGCTCGGCTCGCGGATCATGAACGACGTGACTGGCATCCAGAACCTCGTGGGAGCGGGCCTGCTCAACTACATTGGCACTCTGATGACCGCCGGTCTCGCCCTCGGCGTCATGGCCCATTTCAACGCGCCGATGGCGCTCCTCGCGCTCGTGTGCGTGGTCGCCGTCGCGACGCTGGCCGGCAGCCGCACGGGCAAAGTGAAGAACCTCGCCCACGAACGGAGCGAGCTCGTCGCCAACCTCGCCGGGAGGCTCCAGGAGTCTCTGGGCGGCGTCCGCGTGCTCAAGGCCTATCGCGCCGAGGAGCGCGAACAGGAGATCTTCGCGGCGGACATCAACCGCCTCGCAGAGAACTCCGTCAAGAGCGGCTCTCTGTCTTC
>FSTQ01000281.1_pt1 | contig 12364 bp, 11 predicted proteins | sample 1637281 | NCBI WGS metagenome assembly FSTQ01 (sample SAMEA3914818, study PRJEB12502) | metagenome | biome: forest; material: soil | place: Canada | collected 2010-06-26 | depth 0.1 m
CGCCGTCAGCGCCCACTTGTCGTCCCCCGGGATCACGTAGATGACGTCCGACTTCACGCTGGCAAAATTGATCAACGGCACTCCCTGGAGCAGCCGCTCGAACACCCAGCGTTGCCAGAGGTGCGACGGCGGGATATTGCACCGCGCTGCGAGCTGCTGATCCGCTGGAGTCCCCTTCACCAGCAGGAAGGCCATCGTCAGCGTCATGTAACCCGCGCTCTCGGCGCGGTAAGGGTCGCCGCCGCCCTGCCGAGAAGGCAGCGTGCGCGCGCCCTCCTCCGTCAGCATCCCGTCGACCCACATCTTGTAGTCGCGCTGGGCCCGGGCGTCGTCGTCGAAGTAATCCCAGCAGCCCTTGGCGATGTTGTCGAGGTTGGCCAGCACCAGATCCGCCGCGCGGCGGTAGAGGCGAAACTTGTCGTCGTAGGTCGAGGCCTTGGGCGCCATCAGCACCAGCATCCGCAGCTCGGCCGGGAGGGTGCTCTGCGGAGGCAGGCGAATGCACACCTCCATGGCGAAGATCGAGTGAGGCATCGCGGTCTCAGCTCCCCGACGAGGCGCGGTTCCACGAGCCGCTGCGCGCGAGCTTGGCGCCGATGATCGCGCCCGTCCCCGCGGCGAGGAGCACCGGGACGTACCCGAAGTTCGTGGGCGGAGCCGCGCTGGTGAACGCGGTGGTGCGGGCCTTGGGAGCGTAGTTGTAGCCGGTCGACACGCCGCTCGGCACCTGATGCGTCGATTTGGTTGCCGGGTTCCAGGGGTAGTAGTCCCAGAAGCTCTGATGCGTCGCCGGGTTGCTCCCGTAGTAATACGGCACCTCCGCCGCAGGCTGCCCAGGCACAGTGGGGGCCGTGGGGCTCGCCGCAGAAGGCCCGAAGTCCTTCGCGGCCACGGCCTTCAAGCTCAGCCCCGCGCCGACATAAGCCACGAGCTGCTCGTTGAGATCGTCGAGCTCCACCACGTTGTCCTTGGTGGGCACGACGTAGAGCACGTTCTTCACGCCGAGCTCCTTCAAGGCCGTCGCGGCGGGCAGCTTCGCCGCATAGCGGTTGTCGAACTGACTGGCATCGTCGGTGTACGCCGCCAGCCGATCGCGATCGAGCACCAGCGCCATGGGCCCAGGCTGCTTGCGCGCGCTCAGCATTTTGGCGAAGAGCGGCTGATAATAGGCCGACGCGCCGAGCGTCAGGTGAGCGCGGACCACGCCCCGAGGGTGAGGCCAGTTCTCGAAGGTGAAGCAAGGATCGAACGTCCCAGCGAGGCCCGCAGCGAAGGCGATGGCCAGCGGGCCCGGCAAATCCACCACCACCGCCGTCTCCGGGCGCAGCCCGTCGAAGAGCGAGGCCAGGCCTTTTCCCGAGCGATAGGCCGCATCCATCTCCGGCGTGATGATCGGCTGAAGCGCGTCGCGGAGCGGGGCGGTCTTGACCGGATCGCCCTCGACGACCGACGTTGGCAACGCGTTGGGCGACTGGAACAAGGTCGGTGACGAGAAGCGCCGGAGCCGCGACTGGGCCGGTGCAAAATCCACCACCATGCGGTCGAGCGCGCTCTTGTCGAACGGCTGCTGCGACTGCCCGTCGAAGGTCAGCGGCTCGCCCGTGGCGCCGAAGCTCCACCCGTACTTGCGTTGCATCTCGAGCGAGCTGAAGAGCGACGTCGTCGTCTCCGGCTCGCTGTCACCGGCGGCGGCGACGATCGCGCCCACGCTGACGAGCGCCACGCCGATCACCGCGAAGGCGATGAGGGCCTGCCGCCTGGCGATCGGATCGTGCGTGGCCAGGCCCTCTTGCCACCATTTCGCGCCGACGATCCCCGGCTTGTCGAGGACGTCGGTGCGCTGGAACGGAGGCTCGGCAGTGTCGCTCATCGGAGGCTCGCATTCTCGCGCAGCGTCGCCAGGAAGTCTCGCCGGAAGACGCCGTCCACCCGGATCGAGTACCGGAAAAATGGATCAGCGTCGACGCCGTGGTAATCGCCGTCGTAAAACCAGTAGGCCCGCCCGGCCACGGGGACCTTCTCCCGCGTCGCCTCGCTCCAGAGAAAGAGGCGCTTGTCCCCGCGCGGGCAGAGCGTGATGAAGTGCGCCGGCTCGGCCTCGTCCTCCGGCTCCACGTCGCGGTGCACCGTCCCGTGATCGTTGGCCTCGAGGCCGAGGATGTTGGCGCGCCCGATCGCCTCGAAAGGAAGGGTCTTGAGGAAGGCCACCGTCTTCGGGAAGATCGCCTGAGCCTCGCGCGTGAAGGCCTTGCCGGCGGCCACGTGCTTGTCCTCCCAGCGGCGGTTGGGGATCATCTCGTAGTAGACCTTCCACGGGAAGTAGACGCGATAGCGGTACTTCAGATAGAGCATCTGCCGCCGCGAGAGCGGGTGATTGCGCTCCTCGCCGAACTCGAGGCCGCCCTCCTCGTCGACGTCGATCGACGAGGGATCCTCGGCGAGATCGCGGAAGCGCAGGAGCTCGTCGCGGCTCATCGCGGCGATGACCTCGCCGTAGTCGGCGTGCGCTTCGCCGACGCGTGAAGGCGGCATGATGCCCATGGCCCGGTGGCTCCCGCCCGTGTAATCGACGGGGACCCGCGTCAGGCCGAGGCACACCTCCTCGTGGACGGCGTCGAGCGCCCCGAGATCGAGGTGCTCTTCGAGGCTCACGTAAGGCCGCCCCAGGATTCCGTGGATCGTCGACATGCGCGAGGCGCCCAGATCTACCGTGATTGCGCGCCTTCGGGAACAGCTCTTCGCGCGGCTTGTGGGCGGCTTCGAGCTTCTGTACCGTTTGCCGCGATGGAGCTCTCCACGACCTACGTGATGATCTTCGGCGCGGCCGCGGCGCTGGGGCTCCTGCTCCTCCTGCTCGTGAGCCAGCGCCTGCTCTCGCCCGACCACACCATCGCCAAGGATCTCGCCCGCGGCAACGTCGCCCACGGCCTGCTCCAGGTCGGCCAGGTGCTCGGGATCTTTCTCATCGCCGGCTCGGTCGTCAGCAACTCGGTCACAGGAGTCAGCCTCTCGCGCGACGCGCTCTGGGTGGCCGTCTTCGGCGTGGCCTCGCTCGTCCTCTTGATCGCCACGGGCCGCCTCGGCACCAGCGTCCTCTTGCGCGCGCGGCTGCCGCAGGAGATCGAGCGCGGCAACACCGCCGCCGGCCTCGCCGCGGGCGCGCATTACCTGGCGACAGGCATCATCACCTCCCGCGCCGTCGCCGGGAGCGACCTCCGCGGACTCGGCCTCTCGCTCGCCTTCTTCGTCATCGCCCAGCTCACGCTCCACCTGGTCGTCATCGCCTTTCGCGCCCTCACCGCCTACGACGACGCCGAGCAGATTCAATCGGAGAACCTCGCCGCCGCGCTCAGCTACGCCGGCCTCACCCTCGCCGTCGCCCTGATCATCGGCCGCGCCCTCGAGGGCGATTTCACCGGCTGGTCGAGCTCGCTCGCCGGCTACGGCAAGGCGCTGCTCTTCGTCCTCGCCCTCTACCCGGTGCGGCAAATCCTGGTACAGATGGCCTTCCTCGGCGGCGGCTTCGCCTTCCGCGGCGGCAGCCTGGACAAAGCGATCGAGGAGCGCCGCAACGCCGGCGCCGCCGCGCTGGAGGCCGCCTCCTACGTCGCCACAGCGCTGCTCGTCAGCCGCCTCGGCTAATCGAAGGATCAGAGAGTGAGCCGATGAGCACGCCCGCGCGCCTCTCCTACGACGCGCTCGCCGAGAGGGTCGTCGAGACAGGCATCCTCTCCGATCCCTGGATCGACGGTGAGCCCCGCCTCCGCGCCGAAGCGGTGGTGATCCCCCGCGCCCTGCAAAAGCGCATGTACCGCGCCGCCGAGGCCGTGGCCGAGGTCTACAACGAGCTCTGCCTCCTCGTGGTCGAGCGCCCGGCGTTCCTCGACGATTTCTTCGGCCTCACCCCCTATCAAAAGGCGATGTGGCTGGCCTCGCAGCCGCTCTGGCACGGCATCGCCCGCGCCGACATCTTCTTGACCGACGAGGGCCTGGCCTTCACCGAGATCAACAGCGACACCCCGACCGGCGAGGCCGAGGCGGTGGTGCTCAATCAGATCCTCCACGCCGAGCACGAGGCCCTCGAGGATCCCAACACGGCCCTCGCCGATCGCTTCGTATCCATGGTCGAAGCGCTCTTCGCCCGCGCCTTGCCCGAGGGCGCGCCCCGCACCGCGGCCATCCTCTATCCCACCGAGTTCACCGAGGATCTGGCCCTCGTCCGCCTCTACCGCCAATGGTTCGAGGAGCGCGGCTGGGAGCTCGTCCTCGGCTCCCCCTTCAACCTCACCGCCGGCCCCGATCACACCGCGCTGCTCTTCGACACCCCCATCTCGGTGATGCTCCGCCACTACAAGACCGACTGGTGGGGAGAGCGCGCCTCCCCCTGGGGCGACGTCGAGATTCCCGACGAAATCCCCCTCGCCGCCCCGCTCGGCGTGGCCCTCGGCGCCGCCCTCGAAGGCCACCTCGTGATCGTCAACCCCTTTGGCTCGGTCCTCCCGCAAAACAAGCGGAGCATGGCCTTCATGTGGGAGCAGATTCACCGCTTCTCCCCTGCCTCTCAGGACGTGATCCGCAAGTACATCCCGGTCACCTCCCGCCTCGAGACGATGCACATGGAGCAGCTCCTCGCCGAGAAGGACGAGTGGGTGCTCAAGTCCGATTACGGCGCCGAGGGCGACGAGGTCATCCTCGGCCGCCTGGTGACGGCCGACGTCTGGAAGGCCTCCCTCGCCCAGGCCGTCCGCGGGCGATGGATCGTCCAACGCTACTTCGAGTCCCAGACCGAGCCCTCGGGCGGTGTGGTCAACTACGGTGTCTTCCTGGTCGCCGGCGAGGCGTGCGGCGTGTACACGCGCGTGCAAGCGGGGCCCACGGATGACCGGGCCCTCTCGGCACCGGTGTTCATCGAGGGGTGACCCCTCTCGGCACCGGTGTTCGTGGAGGACTGATGCCAGGATCGCCAGGCGTCCAGTACCGCGACCGTCAGGGAGCGGTGTGGGTCGCAGGAGCCGACTGCACCGCTCCCTGACGGTCGCGGTACTGGGCCTCTCGCTTGGTCGGTACGATGTGCCCTCGAGCGACCTGGCGCTCACCCACCAATCCGCCGACGCAGCCCCGACAGCCATTTTGCGTCGAATACCCCGTCCACCCGGATCGAATAGCGAAAGAACGGGTCGGCCAATACGCCGTGGTAATCCATGTCGTTGAACCAGTAGGCCCGCGCCTCGACCTCCACCTGGCTCTCGCGGTCCTTGTCGGTGAGCACGAACCGCTTGTTGCCGCGCGGATCGATGGAAATGGAGTGAGGGATGGTGAGCGCCTTGCCCGGCTCGCTGTCGCGATGCATCGGCGCGTGGTCGTTGGCCTCGATCCCGAAGAGCACGACGCGGCCGATCTCGGTGAAAGGCAGGCTCTTCACGAAGGCCACTGTCTTTGGCAAGAAGCGCTCGGCCTCCTCGGAGAAGTGTTTTCCTTCGCCGGAGTGCTTGTCTTCCCACCGGTCGTTCTCGAGCAGGTGATAGCAGACCTTCCAGGGGAAATAGACCCCGTGCTGGTACTTCAGATAAAGCATCTGCCGCCGCGTCAGCGGGTGGTCGGTCTCGTCGCCGAAGGTGTACTCGCGGAAGCGCTCGAGGTCGAAGGCGCCCGGGTCCTCGGCGAGCGAGACGAAGCGGGCGAACTCGTCGCGGTCGAAGGCGCGGATCACCTGCCCGAGATCGGCGTAGCCGTCGTCCTGCACCCAGGGGGCGACCACGTTCATCCATTTGAGGCTGCCGCCGGTGTACGAGACGTCGAGCGCCGTCAATCCATAGCTGATCTCGCGATCGAGCTCGCCGAAGGACGAGGTGTCGAGCACGCCGTCGAGATCGATGTAGGGTCGGCCCCAGATGCCGCAGAGTCGGCTCATGCTTGCTCCTTCAGCGCGGTGGCGTAGCGGCGGGCCACGAGCTGGTCGAAGGCGTGGACGCCGTCCTCCACGCTGGTGTAGCGGCCGGGGCGGTAGCCGCGCGAGCGAATCCCCATCTGCTGGCGCTCGCACACGGCGCGGTCCTCGGCGTTGACGCGGTCCCAGAAGGAATAAACGTTCTCTGGATCGAAATCGGCGGTGAAGGCCGCGGCGTGAAAATGGATATCGGCGATGACCCGCGTCTCGGCGGGGCCGACCGGGACCAGGCGGTACATGAGCAGGTAATCGGGCTGGAAGCTCAGGAGCAAGCTGGGGAAGAGCAGGGCGTCGAAGACCAGGCGCTGATCCTCGGGCAGCGTGCCGGCGAGCCAGGGGCGATTGCGGCGGTCGCCGTCGGTGGCCACGGTTTGGGCCTCGCCGAGGATATCCATGGTGCCTCCGAGCCAGGGGCCTTTGCCGAGCACGCTGCCGGCGCGGACCGAGGGGGTGAGCCGCTCCAGACCCGGGTGAATCGAGGCGAAATGCAGGGACTCCTGGAAGTTCTCCGCCAGGAGCTTCCAGTTGGCGGCGACGACGCTCTCGACGCGGCGGCCGAGGCGCGTATGGCGCGCTCCGGTGCGGGCCACGCGCGGTGGCGGCGTCCCCAGCGCTTCGAGGAGCGGAGGCGCGCCCGCGTCGAGCGTGGCAAAGAGGAGGCCTTGCCAGCTCGCGGCGCGCACCGGGGAGAGGCCATGATCGTCGGGGTCGAACCCCTCCAGCGTGGCCGTGTGCGGCGCCTCGCGCAGCGTCCCGGTGAGCTCGTAGGTCCAGCCGTGGTAAGGGCAACGAAAGGCACCATGGCGGCCGCTCCGGGCCTCGCAGAGCGGGGCGCCGCGGTGCGAGCACACGTTGTGGAAGGCGCGGATCTCGAGGTCGGCGCTGCGGGTGAAGATCACGTCCTCGCCGCCGACGTCGGCGCGGATCCAGGCGCCCGGGAGGGCAACCTCGTCTTCTCGGCCGACACATAGCCACTCTCGCGCGAAGATCGCCTCGCGCTCGAAGGCGAAGATCGCCGGCTCGAAATAGACGCGCGCGGGGAGCTGCGAGGCGCGCGCGATCGACGAGAACACCCCTTCGAGCTCGGAGCGGTCGAGTGCGAGGGGAATCACGGCCAAGGTGGGCGCGAGTCTCGGGGGCGGCGTGGGCCACGTCAAGCGGCAGAGGAGGTCGCTTTCCCGGCGGGGCCACGCTAGGACGGCGCTCGAAGGTGCCATGCGTCCTGTCTCTGTTGCCCTGGCCTCGATCGCGCTCCTGCTCGCCGCCTCTTCGCCGGCCTCGGCCGTCGGGAAACCCAGGGGTAAAGGCAAGGCGCCTCCGGTCGCGACGGCGCCGGCGCTCGACGAGAAGCTCTCTCAAGCCGTGGTCGCCAAGCTCGCGTCAGCGGACGCGGGCGAGGTCCTCGAAGGGCTCACGGCGGCGCAGGCCGGCGGCGCGGTGAGCGCTCCGCTCGCGCCGGCGATCGAGGGGCTCCTCCTGCGCGGCTCGACGCTGCCCCTCGCCAAGGCGGCGATCGAGGCCCTCGGGGCGATCGGCGCGGCCTCGTCGAGCGCGGTGCTCCGGCCCTACCTGCGCCACCGCGTCCCCGAGCTGCGGCGGGCCGCGGCGCGCGCGCTCGGATCGACGCGCGGGCCCGAGGCGCTCGCCGCGTTTCGCGAGGGCCTGCGCAGCCCCGACGGGCAGGTGCGCGGCTTCTCGGCGACCGGCCTCGGCAACCTCATGGCGGCGGACGCGCTGCCCGATCTCTTCCTCGCCCTCGATCACAACGTCTCCGAGGCCGCGTCGTCGATCGGCCTGCTCTGCACCGTGGAGACCTGCGAGAAGCTCCTCGCCAAGCTCGGATCGATCCCCCTCGACGTGATGACCAGCGGCATCGATCCCATGTTCTTCCGCGCCGCGCCCTTCCCCGACGAGAAGCTCGTCGACGTGGTCGGCCGCCTGCGCGAGCTCGGCTCGCCCGAGGCCGGCAAGTACCTCGCCGACGTGCTCGCGCGCTGGCCCAAGGGCGGATCGCCGCGCGTGAAGCAAGCGCTGGAGAGCGCCGTCGGCTCGCTGCCCGTGGGAGGCCGGTGAGATGCGCGCGCGCCTCTGGATGACAGCGACGACGCTCGCCCTCGCCGCGTGCGGCGGCGGGCAGTCGCGCGGGCAGGCCTTCGATCCGAGCTGGTTCAACGACGACGGCGCCGCGGTGAGCGAGTTCCAGAGGTCGTTCAAAGGCCCCGTGCCCCTCGGCGCCGACGTCGCGGTCGGCGTCACCGGCAAGAGCACGCTCACGGGGATCGCGCTCGCGGGCGGCAAACCGTGGACGTTCGAGCACGCGCTCGACGCGCGCCCGGCCGTCGCCGGCACGGTGGTCGTGGGCCTCGGCGCGGGCGAGCTCTTCGCGCTCGAGGCGCGCACCGGCAAGCTCCTCTGGAAGCGCAACGCGGGCGGCAAGCTCCGCGGCGCGGGCGACGACGGGGCGACCACGGTGATCTCGATCCAGCCGACCACGGGCCTCGGCAGCGTGGTCCTGGCCATCGATCACGAAGGCCAGGTGGTGCGCCAGATCGAGGACGCGTCCAGCATCGGCGTGCCCGCGGTGGCCGACGGCTACGCGTTCCTCCCGTGGCAAGGGCAGTACGTCACCGTCTACGATCTCCACGCCGGCGAGGAGCGCGCGCGCGTGCTCCTCCGCTCGTCGACGAGCCGCGCCTTCCCCGCGGGCGGCGCGCTCTTCTTCGGCGAGAACGGCGCCACGCGCTTCGACGCCTCGATCGGCCTCGCCTCGCAGGACAAGGCCTCGAGCGTGAAGCTCCCCGAGCGCGAGCTGCCCGGCGCGCCGCGCTGGATGCGCCCCGGCACCGACGCGCCGCCGCTCAGCACCCCGGCCTTCGATCAGGTGCGCCTCTACGCGCGCCCCACCGCCTCCGGCCCGATCGGCGTCAGCGGCGGGCGCTACCTGGCCACGTACTTCCGCCTCGCCGTGGGCCTCGACGCCGCCTCGGGCGCCGTCACCTGGGCGCACGCGCACGACTCCGGCCTCCTCGGCGGAGCGGCCTACGAGGGCGGCTTCGCCCTCTGCGACGCCAGGGGCGTCGTCACCTTCCTCGACGCGCGCTCCGGCCACGTCACCGGCCACGTCGAGCTCGGCAAGCCGCTCACGACCTGCGCTGTGCAAGCCGACGCCTTCACCCAGCCCGTCGCGAGCGAGGCGCGCTCCCTCGCCGAGCAGATCGCCGACACCGCAAGGCTACCTGATGCGGATCTCGTCCCCATGCAGCAGGTGCTCCTGCGCGAGCTCACGCGCATCGACAGCCCGCCCGCGACGCGCGCCCTCATCGCCCTCGCCGCGAGCGACCGCACCCCGCCCGCCCTGCTCGAGGCCGCGCGCGCCGCGCTCGCCGAGCGCAAGAGCGGCGCCGACGAGATGCTGAAGGCCCTCGAGCCCCGCTACGACTACCTCGCCGGCCCGCTGCGATCCCCGCCCGTCGGCCCGCTCGCCGACGCCCTCGCCGCCATGAAAGAGACGCGCGCCGCCCCGCTCCTCGCCGCCCACCTCGGCGATCCCGCCACGCCCGCAGACGACGTGCGCCGCGCCGCCGCCGCGCTGATCACCCTCGCCGGAAAGAGCGAAGCCGAGCCGCTGCGCCGCTTCTTCGCCCAGTACCGCGGCCTCGGCGAGCCCGAGGTCGACAGCGCCATCCAGTCGGCCGTCGTCTCCACCGCCGCCGCGCTGATCAAGATCGGCGCGCGCGACGCCGTCGCCGGAGCCGCCGGCGATCCGTTCACCAACGTCGCGCTGCGCCCCCGCCTCACCGCGATCCTCGCGGGGAGGCCCGACCCGTCCCCCTGGAAGAAGAGCGACAGCGCCCCCGCGCCGTGACCCACGAGCGAGAGCCCCCCGAGCTCAGCCCGACTTCTTCTTGTCGTCGTCGACCGCGATACGAACGCCCTGATCCTCCGGCGTAGCCCCGCCGGATTTCTTCGGCGTCACCCCATCGAACTCGTCCGCCTCGCCGTGCTCGCTCGGCGGAGTGAACCCCACCCCTTCGCGCTCCGGCGGCGGCGGCGGCTGGCTCTCCGGCCTCTTCTTCCCGCTGATCTCGGCCGACACATGCTCGACGACGTTGGTCGCAGCGCGCGCAAACTCGCGCCCCGCATCCTCGAACGCCTTGCCGACATTGCTCTTGTCGAGCTCTTTCTTGATCCCCTTCGCCGCCCCCTTCGCCGCCTTGAACAGCATCCCAATGCCCTCGGCGAACTGCTTGGCCGGCTCCTCCGGCTCCTCTTTTTTGCCTTGATCCTTCTCGTCGTGTTCGTGGCTCATGGTCCCCCACGTATGCGCCCGGCCCGCGCGCGCCGCAACCCGGAGGAGCGCCGAGAAACCGCTCGGAAGCAGAAGAAGAGAAGGGGAGGGGAGGGAAGAAGGGAGGGACAATGCCCACCCCCGGCCCGTGCTCGGCGCAATGCGCCTGCGCGCGGTCCGCCCCTCCCAAAGCTCGCGCAAGCGCGAGCAGGGAGGGGTGCTGCGGTGTGACGTAAGGTCGATTCGGGGAGGGCAGGCGCACGAGCGGGGGTAAGAGGTAAGTCGGAGCGCGTCTGTTGCGAGTGCGGCGAGAGGCTCGCGGGCGAGATCAAGATAAAGAGTAAGTCGAGAGCACGTGAGTTGCTCGCGAGCGCCAGGGAGCCCGGAATAAGATATGATTAGGGTTAGGACCGCTCGCTGACGCGCGCGGTCCTAACCCGTGGTTTTGCAATGTCTTAGCCGGGTTTGTCTTGAAAGAGGTGGCTCCCAAGGCTTGGTTATTTCCGGATAAGAACAACCTTTCAGTAGTCAGCTCGACTGCATGAGCTTCATCACCTCCGCCCATGCAGCGTCGATCAAATCAAACAAACTCGTCGGTAGCCGCGTGCCGGGCGTAATAGTCGACAGATGAGCACGGATATTGTCAATACAAAGAATCAGTTCGCTGCTCACCGGCGGCGATCCCACCAACACGTGCCCCCCTATGTTGCCATCCTTGAAGGTCTTCAAGCCGCTTTGAAGGCCATCCAACGCTTTACACCACTCCAAGAGTTCCTCCGAGCTTGTAACGTGAGATTTAGCGTGCAGCGACCGGATGTACGCGAGATAATTGATGCCTTCCGAGATCGCGCTTGCGACAATAATAAGTTGCTCTGAGGCGTCCATTTTTTTAACCCCCATTGTAGATGCAGCGCCAATAGACACTGGACCCGACCACGGTAAACAATATGCATGTGTCATTGTTTGCGAACGTGTACGCGCAGACGTTTGTCGGCCAGCCATTTTTGCAATAGCTGAGTCTTCCCGGCTCCAGTCCGCTTTTTTGGGGGTGCAGAGCAAGCGGTACGCAGCTCGCTCCAGCAGCCAGACAGACCTCCGAACACGCAGCGGCATCTAATCCACGCTTGCGGCAATAAATGTATTGATCCGCTGGTTTGCCGAATTCTGGCTCTTCGCTGCTGTTGCAGGCAGGCGACCCGTTGTCGCCTCCCGGCTCCGGCGGCGTGTCCCCGAGCCCGCCCGCTCCGCTCGGAACAATGACCCCGCTCCCCACCCCTTCACTCTCACCGCCCTGCCCGCGAACCCAGCACTCCCCTACGGTGTAGTTGCACGCAGCAGAGCCAAGAACGGCAAATCCCGCGACCCAGAGTAGACTTCTCATTGGACTCACTTCGCGTTCCATCGAAACACAGGGCCGGCAACGACCATCGCCGCCACGCCGCCGGGAAGCACGAGGCTCCTCCCGCCAACCCACCCAACATTGGCACTCACCGACACCCCCCACGGCCCGGCAAAGTACACGTTCGCCTGTCCATGCCCGCCTGGTGCGAGCCCGGCCACGCGTCCACAGAGCGTGATGCTACACGCCGGCATGGAGTAGATCGAAAGCGAGGGGCCCACGCTGAAATCGCCCTTCTCCGAAACATAGCCGACAGCGACCGAGGTCTGGTTATCGACGCCGGCCCCGGCTCTGTTGATCGGGGGCAGGATGCTGATCAGCTCATGCGCCGCGATCAGGAAACCGCCCTCCCTGCGCCACGCCAGGCTCGCGTGCGGGCTCACCGCGAGGCGCGGAACGATACCGGCCTGGATCCCGCCCAGGCTCACGCCTGCGCTGAGCTCGAAGGCCTCCACTGGCATTGGAGCAACAACCAGCACGAGGAAGGACAGCGCCGCCCACGCACAAAGGAGCCCCGTTGTCCTCATGGTCTCCCCTCCCTCCCCCATCCGACGGCTATCACGATGCTGTGCATCAAGCTACAGCCATGCAGCCACCCTCCCGCAACCGCCGCGACCGCTCTTGGTGAACCACCAGACGCGTCGGCAGTGGCCGGATCCGGGCAGAGTTGCTCCAGATCTGCCCCCTATCCCCCAGCCCCTTTCCCCCAAGTTTGGGGGAAAGGGGTGCC
>FSTQ01000200.1_pt1 | contig 12326 bp, 12 predicted proteins | sample 1637281 | NCBI WGS metagenome assembly FSTQ01 (sample SAMEA3914818, study PRJEB12502) | metagenome | biome: forest; material: soil | place: Canada | collected 2010-06-26 | depth 0.1 m
CCTCCATACGAGTCCAGATCCTGGAGGATGACGAGCAGGTAGCGCCCCGGCTCGAGCTCGATGCTCGGCACGAAAAGATCGCGGCCAGGGCTCCTGGCGCAGTACTGGCCGACTGCGTCGGCGAAGCCTGGTTTGTAGAGGATCGCGCAGAGCGCCATGGTGGGGAGCGCGCTGACGCGGAGCCCGAGGAAGCCCTTTGCGCCCGGCGCGCTCGCCGGGAGATCCAGAGCGTAGAAGTCGCGATCTCCGTGGCTCGCGTCGACGCGCTTGCCGAGCTGGCCTGTCATCTTCTGGCCGAGCGGGAGCGTCGTCGCCTCGGCCGCGGTGTCGTTGGGCTCGCTCTCGACGCCGCGGAGCTTCCCACCGTGGGGCAGGAACAAGGCTGTCGCCGCGGCGGCGCCGACGAGGAGCGCGGCGAGACCGACGGCCCCGTGGCGCTTGCGGCGGAGCTTGCGCTCGTAGGCGTCGACCTCGTCGGAGGTCGCGGCGGGGACCGCAGGGAGGGAGAGGCGGCGGAGCCGGGCCGAGTCCAGGAGGCCCTCCACGCTCGAGGATCCGGCGGCGCGCATCGCCTCGACGAGGAGGCGCTGGAGATCCTCGACCCGCTGGAACCTGTCGTCGGGGTCCTTGCTCAAGGCGCGCATGACGAGGCGGCTCATGCCGAGAGGGATTCCCAGGTGGGGAGCGCGCTCCGCGGGCGGGATTGGAGCGGCGTTGAGGTGCTTGGAGAGCACGGTCATGGCCTCTCCGCAGAAGGGGTGGTGTCCGGTCAAGCAGCGGTACATCAGCGCGCCAATCGAGTACACGTCGGTGCGCTCGTCGACCTCTGCACCGTGGATCTGCTCGGGGGCCATGTAGTAGGGCGTGCCCAGGATTACCCCGCTGCTGGTGATCTCGTTGAGGCCCTCGGCTTCACGCAGCTTGGCCAGGCCGAAGTCGAGCACCTTGACCACCTCCGCGCCGCCCTCGGCGGAGAGGAGCATGACGTTGTCCGGCTTGATGTCCCGGTGGACGATGCCTTTGCGGTGCGCCTCGGCGAGCGAGCTGCACATCTGGATGACGATCTTGCCGAGGCGCGACGATGACATCGGCCCCTGAGACTGGAGGATGCGAGCGAGGCTCTCGCCGGGGACGAGCTCCATCACCAGGTACGTCAAGCCTTCGGAGACGCCGAAGTCGAAGACTTGAACCGTGTTGGGCGACTGGAGCCTGGAGACGGTGAGCGCCTCGCGCTTGAAGCGGCGCACCACGTCGGGGTTGCGCGAGAGCTCGCCGCGGAGGAGCTTCATCGCCAGGAGCTTGCCAATCTGGACGTGCTCGACCTTGTAGACGATCCCCATCCCGCCGCGGCCGATGGCCTCGATGATCCGGTAGCGCTCGGCGACGACGAGGCCAATCAGCGGATCGGCCGCGGGGATCGAGGCGCGGGGGCGCTCGACGACCGTGATGTCGCGGGTCGTCAGGACCATGCGCTCCGTCTCGGTGAAGCTGACATCGAGGCTGCTCCCGGCGAGGCTGACTTCGCTGCCCGCGAGGCTGCCTTCGGCGAAGTCGACATCGAGGCTGCTCTCGGCGAAGGTGATCTCGGGGCCGCTCTCGGCGAGGCCGATACCGAGGCTGCTCTCGGCGAAGGTGATCTCGGGGGTGCTCGTCGAAATAGCGATCACGTGCGGTCCTCCAGTTCCAAGACTGTGTCCACACCGATCTCGGTTGCAGCGCCTCTGGATATGTTCATCGCCCGCGTGAAGGACGCGCGCGAGCTCGGCGGGCGTCGAGCCGCGTCGAGCCCGCCCCGACGACCGCTGCCGCCGCGCTACATGCCTTTGCGGGAGATCAGCCGCGCGTTGCGCTCGATCTCGTACTTCGTCGCCACCACCAGCGCCGCCGCCGTGTGCTCGCGCACCCGCAGCACGCGCAGCTCGGCGTAGGTCTCGTCGGGGAAGAGGCCCGGATCGGCGGCCCCGACCTTGACCGTGTCCACTTTGGCGAAGCGGTCGTCCTCCACGCGCGGCCGCACCAGCGCCATCGTGCCCGCGCCCTTGATGTTCTGCACCCAGCGATCGCCGCGGCGGATGGCGAAGAAGCGCTGGCCGACCTTCACGCCCTCCTTCTCGCCCTTGTCGAGGAAGACCACCTGGTTCTGCACGTAGACCTGGTTCGGGTAGAGCGAGGCGATGATGTTGGCGTCGATGTCCTGATCGGCCACCACCGGCGGGACGACGTCGAACTTGCGACCGACCGGGCCGACCTTGACGCCGCGCTCGATCACGTCGAGCGCCTCGATGATGCGCGCGCGCACCATCCGCGTCTTGGGGTTGTAGCGATCGATCTTCACCGTCCCGCGGATCGAGACCAGCTCACCCTTGGTGTTCTCGGTCTCGACGGTGCGGATCGGGCGGAACAGCGTCAGCTCGTCGCCGACCTGCGCCTCGTGCCCGTCCTCGAGCTGGAGGTAGACCTCGTCGCCCTCGCTCAGGAGCATCTTGTCGTCGGGTGCGCCGACGAGATCGCCCCAGGTGTCGTCCTTGCGATCGTCGACCCAGCCCGTCTCGCGGAGGAAGATCGTCTGCGGCGGCACCGCGGTGCGCGACTTGAGGAGGCCGATGTTGCCGATGGTCGAGCCCCCCGCCGAACCGTCGCGGAGGCGCACGCGATCGCCCGGGTAGATCCAGTGCGGGTTCTGGATCTGCGGATTGAACGACCAGAGCTTCGGCCACTGGTACGGGTTCTGGTAGTAGCGCCCCGAGATCTCCCAGAGCGTGTCGCCGCGACGGACGGTGTGGCCGTCGGGGACCGACTGCCCCTCGACGACGTAGCTCCCGGTCGCGGAGCCCTTGAACGACGACGGCCCGCTGCTGCCGCGGCCGAGATCGAAGCTGTCGCCCTTGTTGATGTCGGTCATCGAGCGCGAGCTCGAGCCGAGGTGCGCGTCGGGATCGAAGCCCGCGGGCGGCAGCGAGCCGGGGTAGGTCGGCGCGGGGACCTGCACGACGGTCACGCCCGGCGGCGCCGCTGCTCCCGCGCCGTCATCGCCCGCCGGCGGATCCTGAGCCCACGAGGGAGCAGCCGTCGCCGTCACGAGAGCGAGGGCGTGGAGGGTGATCGAGATGGTGACGGTCGCAGGCTTCATGGCTTCTTCTTCTCGCTGCCGGTCTTCTTCTCGCTGCTCGCGAGCTTCTTCGCCGCGTCGCTGCCCGGGTACGCCGCGAGCAGCTTCTTCTTCGTCTGATCGGCGCTGGCCCTGTCGCCGAGCTTCACGTAGGTCTGCGCCGCGCGCAGCATGGCGTCGGCGGCGCGGCTCCCCTGCGGGTAGTTGGCGGTGACGGCCTCGAACTGCTCGAGCGCGCGGCGCGGCTCGTTCTTGGCGAGGAAGCACTCGCCCCGGTAGAACGTGGCGACGTCGGCGCTCGGGTGATCGGGGTTCTTCACGAGGAACCCCGAGAGCATCTCCAGCGCCTTGTCCCAGCTCTTCGCTTTGTAGAGCTCGAGCGCCTTGTCGAGATCATCCTGCGCGCCGCCGGTGGTCTTTCCCTTGGCGCCGCGATCGACGATCGTCCCGCCCGAGCCCACCGCGCGGACCACGATGCGCGGCGTGTCGGCGTCGGGGTCGTCGGGATCGACGTCGGGCGCGAGGCGGACCACCTCGAGATCGGGGCGGTCGGGATCGACGGGCTTGCCGGTCGGGGCCGCCGCGTCGCTCGCCGCGGCGCCGCCGCTTCGAAGGCCGCCGCTGACGATCTCCAGCGCGTCGAGCCGCTCCTGCGACCGCGCTTGATCCGACCGCAGCTTGGTCAGCTCGCTCCGGAGCTCCGCCAGCTCTTTTTCCGTCGCATCCCGCGCGCCGCCGCACGACACCAGGCCCGGCACCGCGAGAACGACGGCGAGGGCGAACGCGCAGCACCTCATGGCCCTGAGCCTAGACCGACCGCCGAGGGCTGGCCAAATCTCCGCCCAGCATCCCCAAAGCGACGGGGGATCTGCTAGCGTCGCGTCCTCTCGGGGGCAGTCCCCGAGAACCACGAGGAAACATGGCGAACGCGCGACTCACGATCCCCCTCTTCCTCTCGCTGTTCGGCTCGCTCGCTCTCGGCGTCGGCGGCGCGCTCGCGGGGTGCGGCGGCGACTCGACCAGCAGCACCAGCAGCACCAGCGGCGGCGGGGCCGGCGGGGGCAATTGCACCCCCACCGCGGACGAGTGCTACGACTACAGCGAGAGCTGCTTCAAGGGCGACTCGCCGGTGGTCACCTTCAAGACCGACGTGCTCCCGATCCTGCGAACGTCGTGCGGCCTGTCGGCCTCGTGCCACGGCCAGGAGAGCGGCCCCGGCGGCCAGCACTACCTCGGCCCCAAGCTCTCCGATCCCGATCCGACCGCGGACCAGCTCGCCAAGATCTTCGAGCAAACGGTGGGCAAGACGCCGGTGGTCAACGCCGGGATGAACATCATCACCCCCGGGGATCCCGAGCACAGCTTCTTCATGTACAAGCTCGACGGGCTCAAATGCTCGAAGCTGACCTGCGGGGAGAGCTGCGGCGGGCTCATGCCCCTCGGAGTCACCAGCCCGATGGACGGCGCCAAGCGCGACATCATCCGCCGCTGGATCGCCCAGGGAGCGAAGAACGATTGATCGGCCGGCTCGCAGGAAGAATCGTCGATGACGGCGCGGACGGCATGCTCGTCATCGACGTCGGCGGCGTGGGCTACGAGGTCATGGTCCCGCTCGGGACCGTGGGCCGCCTCGTGGCCAACGACGGCGTCGTCACGATCTTCGTGCACACCCACGTGCGCGAGGACGCCTTGCTCCTCTACGGCTTCGCGTCGCTCGAAGATCGCGCCACGTACCGCCTCCTCACTGGCATCCCCGCCATCGGCCCGAAGATCGCGATGAGCATCCTCGGCTCGCTCTCGCTCAGCGATCTCGCCGTCGCCGTCTCGCGCGGCGAGACCGCGCGGCTCACGAAGATCCCCGGCGTGGGAAAGAAGACGGCCGAGCGCATCGCCCTCGAGCTCAAGGACAAGCTCCTCGGCCCGAAGGTCGCCCTGACGATGCCCAACGCCGCCGCGATCCCCGCCCCGGCCGCCAAGGCCGAGCTCATCCACGGCGCGCTGACACGGATGGGCTTTCGCCCGGCCGAGGCCGAGCGCGCCATCGCCTCCCTGGGCGCGCGCGTGGAGTCGGCGCCCATCGGCGAGCTGGTACGCGACGCTCTGGCGGCGCTCTCGAAGTAGGCCAATGGGCCTCGAGAGCGTGTTCAAGAAGCTCCAAGGAGCTGCAAAGTCCGGCGCGTGACATGCGCCATCTTCGAACTGTCGACATCGGACCACGGCCGCGCCTATGCTCCCGGCGGTCTGTTGGCCCTGCCTGCGAGGAGAAGCGGTGATCACCTGCCCGAAGTGCTTCAAGGAGAATCAGGACCATTACAAGTTCTGCCTCGGCTGCGGGGCAGAGCTGCCACGCGACGCGTCGCCGAAGAAGTTCGCAGCAGGGACACCGCCGCACGGCGTGCCCGCGGCGCGCCCCTCTTCGGGAGCCATCGTGGACGAGGTCACCACCCAGGGCTCTGGCATGGTGCCGCCGCGCCCCAGCAAGGCCGCCGCGGCGCCGACGGTCGCCTCGGCGGTCGCCGCGCCGATAGCAGCGCCGATCCCCGCGCCGATAGCAGCGCCGATCCCCGCGCCGGTAGCCGCGCCGATCGCCCCGCCTCCCGCGCCGGCGCCCGCTCCGATCGCCGCGCCGATCACGCCGCCTCCCGCCGAGAAGTCCGGTAACACCGGCGGCAATCTCGGGGGCTCGCCGATCGTCTGCCCGCAGTGCGATCACCCCAACCCGGGCAACAACAAGTTCTGCGCCTCGTGCGGCTTCAAGCTCTCGCGCGCCACCAGCGGCGACGCTGCGGCCTCGGCGCCGATGGCCGTGCCCACGGGTGCGGCGGCCGCGCCGAGCGGCGTCGTCCTCACGGCGCTGCGCGCTGACGGCACCGAGGCCGGCTCGTACGCGCTGCCCTCGGGCAACGCCCACATCGGCCGCGACGTCGGCGCGATCTTCGCGGGCGACAGCTACCTCTCGCCGCGCCACGCCACGTTCATCCCGCGCGGCGGCAAGCTCTACATCCACGACGACGGCTCGCTCAACGGCGTCTACAAACGCCTGCGCCGCGACGAGCCCATCGCCATCAACTTCACCGACGTCTTCCGCATCGGCCAGGAGCTGCTCCGCTACGAGCCGCTCTCGCCGATGCCGGCGACGAGCGACAACGTCGAGCGGCTCGGCAGCCCCTCGAAGGGCTACATCGGTCGCATCGCGCTGATCATCGGCCGCGACGCCACCGGCAACGCCTTCCCGCTCCCCGAGGCGGGCATCCACCTCGGCCGCGAGCGCGGCGACGTGCTCTTCCCCGAAGACGGCTACGTCTCCGGCCTCCACTGTCGCCTCGCCCCGGTGAACGGTCAGCTGTACCTGACGGATCTCGGGAGCTCGAACGGCACCTTCGTGCGCATCAACGGCGAGACGGACGTGATCGACGGCGACATCCTGCTGATGGGCCAGCAGCTCTTCCGCATCTCGATGTGAGCCGAGGCGTCACGGCGCGGCTTGCACCAGGGCCGCACCGTGACAGATAGAGCCGGCCTCCTTTCCGGAGGCCGCGCGCCGCGAGCGCGGCGAGGATCACCCCACACCGGGGATGGAGGAGGGTCGGGATGGAGACCGTGCGCACGATTCGCGTCGTCGCCGCAGTGATCGAGCGCGATGGCCGCTACCTCATCACGCAGCGCCGCCCTGCCGCGGTGCTCCCGCTGCTGTGGGAGTTCCCGGGCGGCAAGGTCGAGGCCACGGAGACGGACGCCGCCGCGCTCAAGCGCGAAGTGCGCCACCGCCTCGCCGTCGAGATCGAAGCGGGCCAGCTCATCTCCTTCGTGAGCCACCCGTACGAGCGCTACGTCGTCGACCTCTACCTGTACGAGTGTCGCATCACCGGCGGCGAGCTCTCGCCGCTCGCCGTCAACGCCTTCAAGTGGGTGACGAGCGCCGAGTTCGATCAGTACCCGTTCACGCCCGCCGACGAGGCGAGCATGAACAAGCTCCTCGGCGTCGGCTGAGCTTCAGCGCTCTCGTTGCTCCGCATGGAGCGACGAGAGCGCGTCCCGCTCGAAATCACCCACCCGACAGTAGCGTCGTCAACGCGTGCGTCTCGCGCGCGCCCATGACGCCGAACTGCACGCCCATCCCGGTCGGCTTGTACCAGCGCACGATGGCCTCGATCTCGGCCTCTTGCTTCATCCCGGGGAGCCTCAAGAACACGCGCAGCGGCGTCCCGTAGGCCAACGGCTCCGACGTCTCGATGTACATCCCGCCGAGGCTGACGTCCTGACACGTCGCCTCCGTGCGTGAACCGTTGCCGCTCTGGAAGGCGACGGACGACGAGAGATTTTTTCTGGGGTGTTGACGATGCTCGGGCACGCGATCTCCTTCGCGTGATGCTCTAGGATCTAAAGCATGGCGTCCAGGGATCCACGCATCGTTCTCAAGGTCTCGCCACGCGCGCCCGTCAAGGAATTGGCAGGAACCCGTCGCTGGTCACGGCACCTCGAGGGATGGCAGCCCGCGCTGCTCGCCCTTCTGCTCGCGGGCAGCACCGCGGCGCTGGCGATCCCTCGCTCGGTCGCTCCGGCCGACCTCCCCGAGCCGCGCCTCGACCCGCGCGCGCTGCACGACGTCGCCCGCGCCGACGCCGCGCTCGCCGACGCCGCCGATCGCCGCCGGCTCGACGTCGACGTGCTCAAGCTCGGGAGCGTGCTCTTCGCCTACGGCCTCGCCGACGCCAAGCTCGACAACGAGGCCCTCGCGCGCGCGCGGAGCGACGTGCTCGACGCCTCGCTCCGCGCCCTCCGCGTCGGCGCCGAGCCGATGCTCGAGCTGCGCGCCCACCACCTCCGCAGCTTCCTGCGCGAGATGGCGCGCTACGACGCCACCGGCGAAGAGAGCGACAAGCTCCACGAGGTCGCGGGCGGCATCCTCCGCAGCTTCGAGCGCAGCGGCTGGATCGACACCACGCGATCCGAAGGCCGCGTGCTCCCCGATCCCACCGTGCTCTCCGTCCTCTTCAAGAAGCACTGGAACGAGGTCGTCGGCGTCCACGGCGCGCCCTTCGACGCCACGCTCGCCGAGTCGCGCGCCTTCTACCGCTTCCTCCTCACGCACCCCGCGCTCCCCGAGAGCGCAGGCGCGCCCGCCCTCTACGAGGCGCGCGCCGCGATCACCGGGCAGTACCGGCTCAAGAAGCTCGACGAGCTCTCCGCGATCGATCGCGACTACCCGATCCAGCTCGCGCGCGGCGTCGTCTACTTCCAGCTCCAGCGCTACCCGCTCGCCGTCGAGGCGTTTCGCCGTCACCTCGAGGGCTCGCCCGACGGGCCCTACACCCTCCGCGCCAACAACTATCTCCGCGCCGCCCTGGGCCGCACCCACGACGAGCCGTGAACGAAAGGAACCCGATGTTGACGACCGATCCCAAGGGTGCCCACCCCGCGACGACGTTGCCCGATCACATCCAGGCGCTCCCCGAGCTCGACCTCGCGTGGCGCGCGCCCTCGGCGGGCGAGCGGCTCATGGCGGTGCGTCGCAGCGCGCCGCGCCTGCGCGAGCGCGTCCTCGCCAGCGGCCGCGTCACCTGCGCGCGCACCTTCGACATCTCTCCCCTGCCCTACCCGACGCGCTTCGCCTTCGCCGGCGCCGCGAGCTCGCCCGTCCCGTACGTGCTGATGACCAACCGCTGCAACCTCGTGCAGTTCGAGACCAGCGCCGGCCCGAAGACGCTGCTCTGGAACCCCACCGACGCCGCCCGCAGCGCCAGGACGCCCTTCTTCGCCGACCTCACCGATCGCCTCGGCTCCGCGCTGAGCCGCCGCGTCGAGGCCCACCTCCGCCGCCCCACCGCCGCCGAGAGCCTCCGCCAGCTCGGCGTGCGCCCCGAGGACGTCGACTACGTCGCCTTCGATCACCTCCACACGCAGGACCTCCGCGGCCTCCTCGGCACCCGCGACACGCCCGCGGCCTTCCCCAACGCCAGGCTCCTGATCCAGCGCGCCGAGCTCGCCATCCTGAGCGCCCTCCACCCGTTCCAGCGCCCGTGGTTCCTCCCCGACGCGATCGAGGACGTCGCGCCGAGCCGCTTCCTCGTCACCGACGACGACCTCCTCCTCGGCCACGGCGTGGCGCTGATCCGCACCCCGGGCCACACCGCCGGCAACTGGTCTCTGGTGCTCAACACCGATCGCGGCGTCTGGGCGGTGAGCGAGAACGGCGTCGCCTGCGACTCCTACGCTCCCGAGGCCAGCCGCATCCCCGGCCTCAAGCGCTTCGCCGCCCACAACGGCGTGGAGGTCGTCTTGAACTCCAACACCCTCGAGGGCCGCAACGAGCAATACACCTCGATGATCCTCGAGAAGGCGCTGGTCGATCGCTGCCCAGCCAACCCGGCTTTTTATCAGCACCTCTCCTCGTCGGAGCTGACATCGAGCCTGCTCACACCGGGCCTCTCCCCCACCTACTTTCACGGCGGCGTGAACAGCGGCAGCGTGCGGCGCTCCTCCGTCGCGGCACAAGCGGGTAGAGCTGCGCTCTAGTACTCTCGCGGGTCAGGGCGCGAAGTAGGCCCGCGCGTCCTCGATTGCCTGCTCGGCCTGATCGGCGATCTCCGGGAAGCGCGCGCGATATGCCGTGATCGCATCCGCGCTCCGGTGCTTGCGCGTGGTCGCGGCGTGGTCGGCGGCGAGCTCGCCCACCCAGCGCGCGATCCCCTCGAAGTCCCCCGCCGCGATCAACGCCGCGGCGCGCTCGCGCGTCTCGGCCTCGCGGTAGTCGGCCCAGACATACTCGAACTCGCCGGACGGGGAGCTGTAGATCGCGCCGCGCGTCGCCTCCGCGAGCGCCGTCATCCATCTGTCGAAGGCGTCGTAGGTGTCATCCGTCAGCCGCCCGTTGGCGTGGATGACCGCGACCACCCGCTCGGCCCACTCCGGCGCCGGCAGCGGATCGTCTTCGTAGAGAGGCTGCTGCGAGAGGTACATCCCGCCGAAGCTCCCCGATTGTTCGTCGCTGTCCCACTCGAACCAGCGCCCCTTCTTCGCGAGGAACGCCGCGGGGGGCTCGGTGCAGAGGATGGTGAAATCGATCGACACGGCAGCACGGTATCACCGGCGCGCGAGGAGGAGTGATCCTGAAAAGTCAGGCGCTCTCAGCATGCCTTCAGCCTCCCGCGGACATACAGCGTTTACAAGCTCACCTGATTCACGCAACCGCCATAGGCATCGAGATCACCCTGCTTCACAGCAATTCTCGCTTCTCCTCGCGATGCTTCGCTCGCACCACCTTGCGATCTGCGGCGTAGCTCTCTACAGGTAGCACCAGAAAGAGAGCTTCATGCTTGGCCTGGCAGATCGGTTGAGGCTGGCCGCTGTCCTCCTGGCGACACAGGTCCTCGGCGCCTGCGCGGGGGGCGCCGAAGATCCTCTGTCCCTGAACGCCGCCCGAGAGAGGCTGGACGAGAGCCCCTGGGTCATCGCCGACGTCGGCGATTTCGACGGGGATGGCATGTGGGATCTGCTCTGGAACGTGACCGGCAAGAGCACGATGTCCATCTGGCTGATGGCCGGGACTGACGTCCTCCTGCCGGGGCCCCTCATCCCCGGGCCGCCCGGCGCGGACTGGCATGTGGCCTGGGCGGCGGACTTCAACGGCGACGGCCTGTCCGACGCGCGCTGGGACAACTCCGCGACCCAGCAAACGGCCATCTGGCTCATGGCCGGGGCCGAGCTCTCGCTCCCCGGCCCCGCCTTTCCAGGGCCGCTCGGGAGCGGCTGGGAACACGATGGATCCGCCGACTTCAACGCCGATGGCATGGCGGATCTGCTCTGGCGCAACACGACGACGCACGCCGCCGAGGTGTGGTTGATGAACGGAACAGCGCCGCTCTTGCCGGGCCCGGTGCTCCCTCCGCCGCTCGGGGACGGCTGGAGAGCAGAGAAAGCCGCCGACTTCAACGCCGACGGCATGGCCGATGTGCTCTGGGACAACGCCGCGTCTCACTCCGTCACCATCGGCTTGTCGAGCGGGACCACTACACTGCTTCAGGGCCCGACGTGGCCAATGCCGCCCGGTGACGGCTGGGTCATCGTGACCGCCCCGGACCTCAACGCCGACGGCATGGCCGACGTGCTCTGGTTCAATCCCGCGGAGCACGTCATCACCTCCTGGCTGATGAACGGGACCGAGCTGCTGCTGGCAGGCCCGGTGATCCCCGCGCCGCCCGGCGACGGGTGGGTCCCGGTGAACACCGGAGACCTCAACGCCGACGACATGGCCGATGTGGTCTGGGAGCACACGCCGACCAGTCGCTTCGTCGTCTGGCTGATGGCCGGGACCAGGGTCCTCTTGCGAGGACCGGAGATCCCGGGGCCCGAGGGGGTGTGACCGACGCCTCTGCGCGCTCGCTCACCCGACGAGGATCGCCTCGTGCCCGGTCTTCACGTTGAGCTTGTCCGTCGTCGGATCCCCGAGGCGCGCAAACGCGAGTTGCTTCGTCCCGACGAACACGCTGTCGCTGCCCTTGGCCACCTTCCCACCGCCGGTATGGGGGCTCTGCACGTGCGCTGCCATCCGCAGCTTGGTGCCGAGCAGCACCGAGGTCTCTCCGGCGTAGATATGACGAGGACCCGTGACGTCTGCCTCCGACGTCTTCACAGGCTTCTTCTTCACCGGCGCTGCGGCGGGCTTCTTCTTGGCTGCCGCCGCCTCGGCCTTTTTCTTGGCGGCCTCGGCTTCGGCGATGGCCTTTGGATCCACGTCCTCGAACTTGGTCTCACCTTCGATGTTGATGGGCGGCGGGTCTCCGGGCTGCGTCCACGGCCAGGGGCTCGAGTCGGCCCGCGCGGCCTCCTTGACGCTGACGTGCACGTGGTGATCGTGCGGCATCGTCTTCCACTTCGAGTACGGACGCCACCCCCCTCCCCGCCGCGTATCGTAGATGCGGCGGTTCCAGATCACGTATTTCACGCGGGGGTCCCGGATCGCGTATGCAGCGACGGTATTGCCGTCCGCCCCGCTCTTGGGATCGTGGGTGACGTCGATGGCGTCACCGGTGTTGTGATCGCTCTTCCTCGCCTGGTGCGAGGTGTCACCCCACGTCCCGTCCCACTCCTTGTTGCGCTTCGGCCACTTCGCGTTGGCGTCGGTGCGGAGCTGTTGAATTGCGAGGGCTTCACCGGACATGGCTTGTCTCCGAGGCTGGGGGCCGGCGTTCGAGGCCGGGGCGCGCGACTCCGGCGC
>FSTQ01000616.1_pt1 | contig 12215 bp, 9 predicted proteins | sample 1637281 | NCBI WGS metagenome assembly FSTQ01 (sample SAMEA3914818, study PRJEB12502) | metagenome | biome: forest; material: soil | place: Canada | collected 2010-06-26 | depth 0.1 m
CCATAAACCTGATCTCCCACACGCAGGTCAGAACCCCCCGGCCCCACGGCGACGATTTCACCAGACAGATCCGAGCCCAGAGTGAGGGGGAGCGGTTGCGGCAAAGCGCTCTTTCCGGCCCTGATCCAGCCGTCCCATGGACCGACCCCAGCGGCTTCGACTTTGACGAGGACCTCACCAGGGCCAGGATTGGGCCGAAGGACTCGCTCGAGCAGCATGACGTTTGGTGGCCCAAACTCATGCACGCGCCAGGCCATCATGGATGAATGCGCCTGGTCCTCACTGGCTTGATGAACGATGCTGCCGGGGGTCATCTCATGCTCCTCATGCTCTCGTCAGGCCATTTATAGCGATCCCTGCTTGTCAGGGGAGGCCGTCCGCCCCACGGCTTCGGCCGAGGAACGGCAGCAGAGGTTCGATGCGTTCCCAGAGTCCGTCCGGCACCGACAGCTTGCCCATGCCCGCAAGCGTGTGCAGCGCTCTGCGACTGTCAAGCAATCGGGCTCAGCGGGGTAGTGTCAGGCGAGCACGCCGGCCTCATACCACCGGCGCCAGCGCCTCCAAGAGCGCGCTGTGCAGCCCGGGCGCCGCCGCGGCGATGCTCTTCGACTCCCACCCGAAGGCCTCGCCGCGAGCGTCGGTGAGGGTCGCCCCGGACTCTCGCAACAGCAGGCTTCCAGCCAGCCAGTTGGTCCGATCGTCGCCATATTCCCAGAAGGCATCGAGCCGCCCGGCCGCCACGTAGGCCAGCTGGAGCGAGGTCGGGCCGAGGTTGCGCACCGCCGCGACCCGGGCCAGCACCGCGCTCAGGGACTCCCCGGCTCGGCGGATGCTCACCTGATCATCCCCCAGGAAGGGCGGATGGCTGGTGGCCGCCAGAGCGTCCTTCAAATGCTGCTTCTTGCCCGCTCGAATCGGCTCGCCGTTGAGGAAGGCGCCGCCCCCGGCCACCGCGTGAAAGAGCTCCCCGTGCGTGGGATCGTGGAGCACGCTCAGCAGCGGCACGCCCTCTCGCACCAGGACCAGAGAGATGCACCAGGCGGGAAGGTGGTTGAGGAACTGGACGGCTCCGTCGATGGGATCGCAGATCCAGACCTCCCCCGCGGGCGCCTTCTTGTCGCCCTCGAGATCGAACTCGTCATCGGTCCAGGGGATGCCAGGGTAGGCCAGCGCGAGATCGTGCTTGAGCCGATCGGCGGTGGGATCGTTGATCTCCGCGAAGGCCGCGAGGAGCCCTTCGCGATCGGCCGGGGGCTCCGTCCTGGGGTAGGCGGCAAGCAGCGAGGCGCCGGCCTCGGTCACGAGGCGGGTGACCAGCGCAACATCGATCGTCGTCATGGGGTGTCTCGTCGGGGGAATGCCGTAGGTTGGGAGTCAGGGAGCGTTCAGATCCGCCACCCGGCAGACGTGGAAGGTGCCCGAGATGGGGAGCTTGGTGTCATTCGGGCCGATCACCGTCGCCGAGAACGACCCCTCGATCACGCCGCCGGGCATGTCGAGCTTGGTGATGATCACCTGGTAGGGATCGGTGGTGGTGACCCATTTACCGCCGTTGTTGTCGGTGTAGCCGATCGCTCCCGTGGAGAACGTGCCAGGGGCCGCGGCGCTCATCGCGGAGAACTGGACTCCTGCGGAGCCGGCGTTGGCGCTCGTGCACCCTTGAATATCGAGCTCGTCGAGCCCGGGGGAGGCGCCGCCGGAGAGGTGGTAGCCGAGGGCCGTCGTCGTCTCGTTGATCCCCCAGGCACCCTCGCACGCCGAGGCGAAGTGCTGTTGTGCGCCGGTGGGGGCTTTCACATCGACGTAGCCCGAGCAGGCGCCGCTGCCGCCGGTGCTGGTCGAGGCGCTGCCGGTCGAGGCGCTGCCGGTCGAAGCACCGCCGACGCCGGTCGAATCGCTGCCAGTCGAGGCGCTGCCGGTCGAGGCGCTGCCGGTCGAGCCGGTCGAGGCGCTGCCGGTCGAAGCACCGCCGACGCCGGTCGAATCGCTGCCAGTCGAAGCGCTGCCCGACGAAGCGCCGCCGATGCCGGTCGAGTTGCTGCCAGTCGAGTTGCTGCCAGTCGAGTTGCTGCCAGTCGAGTCGGTGCCAGTCGACTTGGTACCTGTCGAGTCGCTGCCCGTGGACTTGGTACCCGTCGAGTCGCTCCCGCTCGAGGCGCCTCCGTGGGCAGTGCTGCTCGACGTCGAGGCGGTGCCAGACGTCTCGCCGCCTGCTCCGTTGCTGTTGCTCGCTGCGGTCGAGTCGCCGACGGTCGCGCAGGCGAGTGGGATGAGCGCGAGGAGGGGGGCCAGCAGAAGGACATTAGATCGCATGATCCCATCGTACGGGCCGCGCCCACGGCGGGCAAGGAGCGCTACGATGCCGCCTCGTGTCTCCGGCCCCTCGATGCTTCGCGCTCCTGATCGATCTCGTCGAGCTCGCCTCGGAGATCGAGGTCGCCCTCGATCGGGCTGGATCGTGATCCCGGCGTTCCTCGTGATCGGCGACGCCAACGCCGACGTCAACGGCGAGCTCACGCGCTTCCCTCACGAGGGTGACGACTGCCCGCTCCGCGCCCTCGGCTGGAGCAGCGGCGGGTCGGCGGCCAACGTGGCGACGGCGCTGGCGCTGCTCGGGGCGCGCGCTCGGCTGCTCGCGCGGGTCGGCGTCGATCCTGCCGCTGCGGTCGCCCTGCGCGCGGCGGAGGCGGCCAGGGTCGAGCTCGATCTGGTCCAGCGCGACGCCGCGATCCCCACGGGGATCTGCTTCGCCGCGGTCTCGCCCGGGGGCGAGCGCACGTTCTTCAGCCACCGCGGCGCCAACTCCGCGCTCGACGGCGGCGGGCCTCTGGATCCGCTCGAGGGCGCGGGCTGGGTCCACGTCGCGGGGCACGCGCTGCTCGAAGGATCGCAGCGCGGCGTCACCCTCGCGCTGGTGAGCGAGGCTGGGCGCCGCGGGATCCCGGTGTCGCTCGACCTCTGCCTCCCGCTCCTCCGCGCCGCGCGCGAGATCGTGCTGGAGCTGGTCCCGCGCCTCGCGGTGCTCTTCGCCAACGAGCTCGAGCTGCCGGCGCTGGTCGGGGCGCCGTGCATCGGGGATCTCATCGATCTTTCGCTCGACCGCTTCTCGCGCGACGGCGGCCCGCTCGTGGCGGCCAAGCTCGGCGCGCGCGGCTCGCGCCTCGGCGGCCGCGCCCGCGCCAACCTCCCGGCGTTCTCGGTGATCGCGCGCGACACCACCGGCTCCGGGGACGCCTACGTCGCCGGGCTCCTCTTCGCGATCGCCCGCGGCGCCGAGCCGGCGACCGCGGCGCTCCTCGGCAACGCGCTCGGCGCGCTCACCGCCACGCGCAAGGGCGCGGCCGAGGCGCTGCCTTCGCGCGACGAGGCGCGCGCGTTCCTCGAAATTCACGGCGCTCACGGCGCGCTCCCTCTGCTCGCGGCGCCGGCTTCGGAGTAGACAGGCCCGCATGACTCCTCCGTGGAAGGCCCGCCTCGACGCGCTCCGGATCAAGGATCTCGGCGACATCTTCGGCGTCGTGAAGCCGATCATCGGCATGGTCCACGCCTGGCCGATGCCCGGCGCGCCCGGCTACACCGGCTACGGGCTCGACGTGATCATCGAGCACGCCATCCGCGACGCCGAGGCGCTGCGCGAGGGCGGCGTCGACGGCCTCATCGTCGAGAACATGTGGGACATCCCCTTCCGCGCCGGCTCGCGCATCGCGCCCGAGAGCATCGCCGCCCACGCCGTCGTGGCGCGCGCGGTGGGGCAGGCCGTCGATCTGCCGCTGGGGATCAACCTCGTCCACAACGGCGGCACCGCGCTCCTCGGGATCGCCCTCGCCGCGGGCGCGCGCTTCATCCGCGTCTGCATGTTCACCGGCGCCGGCGTGTGGGAGGCCGGGGAGTGGGACGAGGGCTGCTCCGCGGATCTGATGCGCCGCCGCAAGGAGCTCGGCGCCGAGCACATCAAGATCCTCGCCGACGTGGACAAGAAGCACTCGGTGCGCTTCCCGGGGATCGATCTCGCCACGCACATCGAGTGGACGCGCTTCTCCGGAGCGGACGGGCTCATCGTCTCCGGGCGCATGACCGGCGACGCGCCCGATCTCGCCAAGGTGCGCGAGGCCAAGGCGCTCGCGGGGGATCGCCCGGTCCTCCTCGGCAGCGGCGCGACCGAAGACAACGCGGCGGCCTTCCTCGGCGCGGCGGATGGAATCATCGTCGGATCGAGCCTCAAGGCCTCTGGCGTGTGCGAGAACCCGGTCGACGCGGAGCGGGTGCGGCGCTTCGTCGGCGCGGCCCACAGCGCGCGCGCGTGAGCTATGCTGGCCCCGCGTTGGGGACGGCATGCGAGCGCTGAGACCGCGAGAGCGAAGGGCGATCATCGGGGCGGTGATCCTGGCGATCCTGCTCGCGGGCGCCTTCGCCGCCTCGCGCTCGCCCCGGGCTCGCGCGGCCTACCGCGCCTTCCGTGATCCGGGCCTGCTCGACGCGCGGGCCAGCGATCACGACAGCGCTCCGCTGCCGGCCGCCGAGATCGATCTCCCCGATCTCAGCAGCGACTTCGAGCGCGCCGGCCCCGAGGATCTCAGCGACGCCGGGGACGAGGCCATCGGGTCGCTCACCTGGCCGGATCTCGACTTTCCGCCCAGCCGCCGGACGATGCGCTTCGTCGGCTATTTCGCCGCGACCGAGCGGGGCCGCCAGGCCTTCTCCGAGCGCTTCCGCCGCGGCGGCCGCTACCGCGCCCACATCGAGCAGGCGCTGCGCGACGCGGATCTGCCCGAGGATCTCGTGTGGCTCTCGGCGATCGAGAGCGGCTTCAACCCGCAGGCGATCTCGCCCAAGGGCGCGGTCGGCCTCTTCCAGTTCATGCCGGAGACGGCCTCTCGCTACGGCCTCGTCCAGTCCGAGCAGGTCGACGAGCGGCGGAGCATCACCCGCAGCACCGCCGCGGCCATCGCCTACCTGCGCGATCTCTTCGCCCGCTACGGCCGCTGGGACCTCGCGCTCGCCGCCTACAACTACGGCGAGGACCGGCTCGACGAGGCGATCGAGAAGCTCCGCGCGCGGCGGGGGCCGAAGACGGCCAACGATCCGGCGACGCTCAAGGAGCTCGCCGAGGCGCACCTGGTGCCCAAGGAGACGGCGAGCTTCGTGCCGCAGATCCAGGCGTTCGCCATCGTGGCCGCCAACCGCGGGCGCTTCGGGCTCGACGATCTCGCCCCGGCCGAGCCCTTCGAGATCGGCGAGATCGCCGTCCCGGCGGGGACGCCGCTGCGGATCGTCTCGAAGGCGGCGGGCGTCTCGATCGAGGTCATCCGCGACTACAACCCGGATCTGCTGCGCGCCGAGCTGCCCTCGTCCGGAGGCGATCTGCTCGTCAACGTGCCGGCCGATCGCGTGGCGCGCGCCCTCGCGGCGTTCCCCGCGCTCCTCGCGCGCAGCGCCGCTTCTGCGCAGCCCGACGCCTCGGCCGCGCCGCCGGTCGCTTCGGCCTCGGCCGCGGCGGCGAGCGCGCCGCCGAAGGGCGCGGGCGCGGCGCCGCAGATCGTCGAAGATCGCCTGGTTTTACCGAATGGAATCACCGTCACCTTCGACGGCGCGCCCGCGGGCGAGGTGGCGATCGAGCCCTCCGTGGAGCTGCTCGAGCCGACGCGGAGCGGGGTGCGATCGTCGGGGAGTGTGCTCCACGCCGCGGCGTCGCGCGTGCCGGCGGCCGATCTCGAGCGCGGGCTCGAGCGCGCGGGCGCGGCGCTGCGCGCGCTGATCCAGGGCGAGGCGGCGACCTCGCTGCGGCGCGCGGCCTCGGCGGCGCAGCGGGCGCAGATCGAGCGCGCGCCCTATGGAAAGAGCTGGATCGCGCTGGCGGATCACCTCTTCCCCGAGGGCCACCCGCTCCAGGGATCGCTGGCCGCGGCGCCGCTCCTCCCGCTCCTCTCGGTGGTGATCGCCGAGCCTCCGCCTCAGGGCGCCATCCGCGCCACCGTGCGCCTCTCCTTCGCCGATCGAAGGGCGGCCGTCGCGGCGGCGCCCCGGGCGCTGGCGAGCGCGCTCGATCCCGGCCCGAGCTCGCCGCCTTTCCCGCGCGAGGATCGCGTCACCGTGATCGACGCGGTGCCCTCGCCGCGGGTGATCTTCGGCTGGATCGGCCCGCCCGGCGACGACGCGTCGAGCCCCGCGCTCCGCCTCGGGATGCTGCTCCTCGCGCACGATCGCTTCGGCCGCGCGGCGCGGGCGCTGGTGAGCGAGAGCCACGTCGCGGTCCACGTCCGCGGCTCGATCGAGAACCTCCCGCGCGCGAGCGTGGCGGCGATCGAGATCGCGCCGTCGGTGAAGTACGACGTCGCCGCGGTGGAGAAGGAGCTCGATCGCGCCGTCGCCGCGTTCGCCGATCAAGGCCCGAGCGCCCCCGAGCTCGCCGAGGCCAAGGCCCAGCTCCGCGCGCGCCTCGACGCCGAGCGCGCGCGCGCCGGATCGCCGGACGAGCCCAAGGCGAGGGCCCTCGCGCGCATCGCTCGCACCGCGGCCGGCGCGGACGCCGTCACCGTCGACGAGGTGACCGCCGTCGTGAAGCGGTTCCTCTCGCCCGCCCACCGCGTGATCGTCACGACCCAGCCGCGCTGACTCAGCCGCGGACGACGCGGAGGCCGGCGCGCTGAAAGGCGGCGCGCAGCCCGTCGTGGAGCGTGGCGAACGAGCGGATCTCGTCGAAGCGCACGTGGAGCGCGGTGAGGGCGCGGGCGCTCTGCGGCGAGAGGCCGACGAGCAGCGTGTCCGCCCCGATCAAGCGCAGCGCTTTCACCAGGCGCAGGAGCTCCGAGGCCAGGCCGGCGTCGGTCACCGTGAGCCCGGTGATGTCCACGAGCACGGCCCGCGCGCGGGTCTTCATCACCGCGTCGAGGACGCGCTCGCGAATCGTCTCGGCCCGCTCCGGATCGAGCTCGCCCATCAGCGGGATGACGAGGACGCCGTCCCAGATCGGGATCACCGGCGAGGACAGCGCGTTGAGCATCTCGCGCTGCGCGTCGATGGTGCGCGCCTTCTCGTCGAGCTCGCGCTCCTTGGCGAGGGTGAGCTGGGCGAGATCCCGCTCCAGCTCGGCGCGCCTCCGCAGGATCGTCCCGTTGAGCTTCTCGTTGTAGACGTCGGCGGCGCGGTACACGGCGCCGTGCGCGACCTCGTCGACCGCGGCGAGCAGATCGAGCACGGCGCCGAGCTCGGCGCGCCCGACGTCTCCGGCGCGGAGCACGTCCTCGAGCGCGCGGCGAAACGAGAGCAGGCCCCGGAGCACGGTCGAGACGTGAAACTCGCTCGACGATCGCAGCGACGTCACGAGCTCGATGAAGTCCTCGAGCGGCCTCGTGTCGCCGAGGAGCAGGGCCGTCGACTGCGACGACACCACCTGCTCCACCAGCCTGCGCGTCTCCTCGCGTGGGCGCAGCGTGCCGAGATCGATCGCCTTCGCGCGCACCCAGTCGGTCCCGCGATCGATGATCTCGGCGCGGTGCTGATCGAGCTGCGCGACGAGGAGCGCTCGGCTCGCGCCGTCCATCAGCCTTGAAGCAGCGGGGCGAGGAAGGCGCGCACGACGGCCGCCGTCTCCCGCGGCCGCTCCACCTGCGGGTAGTGCCCGGGCCCCGGGAAGTAGATGAGCGAGGCGCGCTTGATCTTCGAGGCGATCGCCTGGCGGAGGAAGTCCTGCGGGAAGAACGGATCGTCGGTGCCGACCACCAGCACCGCCGCGCGGATCTCGCCGAGCTTGTCCGCGAAGCTCGCGCCGGTCCACGAGTCGAAGGCGCCCTGGATGCACGCGGGCCCGATCTTCCCCGCGTCGTCGAGGAGCCGCTCGCGCGCGGCGCCTTCGAGCTGCTTGCACGCGAGGCCGAGGATCGTCTGCTGCAGCTCGCGGCTCTGCGCCGAGTTGCGAAAGAGGCCCTGCGCCTCTTCCGGGAGCGCGATGCCCGACGCCGGCACCGAGCAGAGGAGCACCGCGCCGAGGACGCGATCGGGCTCGGTCGCCGCGATCCACTGCGCGATCTGCCCGCCCATGCTGTTGCCGACGAGGGCGAAGGTCCTCGCGCCCGCCGCGTCGGCGACGGCGATCACGTCCTTCGCGTACTGCTCGATCGTGTACGTCCCGTCGGCGCCGCCGGAGCCCCCCGTGCCGCGGAGATCCGGCACGATCAGCCGCACCCCGTCGGTCCCCATCGCCTCCACGAGATCGTCGTACACGGCCCCCGAGACCATCCAGCCATGGATGAGGACGACGCTGGTCGAGCCCTCGCCGAAGGTCCGGTAGGCAAGCTCGACGCCGTCGCTCGCGCTGACTTTGTTGTTCATAGGTCCTCCCTGGGGGTGTTCAGATGCAAAAGTCGCATCGTTCCCCGGGCAACTCAAGGAGAACCCTCGATCTCGCCGGGCTGACTCAGAGCAGCATCGCGATCCCGTGCGCGGGATCTTTGGTCCCGATCTCCAGCGCCGCCGCGCGCGTCTGCGCGGTGAACGAGGGCCTCCCTTTCACGTCGAGGCGGAGCGTCCCGGAGGCGATCTTCGAGTTCAAACAGTAAGTCATCGCGCCGTCGGGGTTCTCGTAGTGGAGCCCGACGATGTCGCGCGCCTCGGCGGCGAGCTCGCCCTCGACGCGCGCGAGGCGGCTCTCGGCGTGGAACGTCCAGGTGCGCCGGCCGATCACGCCGCGGCTCCGCAGCAGCGCGAGCGGCTGGTTGAAGGCGTAGCGCACGCCGCGCCGCCACACGCAGATCACCGTGAGCGGCGGCGCGAGCAGCGGCCCGACCTTCACGCGCGCCGTCGCGCCCTCGAGGATCAGATCCTCCTCGTTCTCCCACTGGTTGCAGTGCGCCCACGCGTAGCGCTCGGCGTGGCGCTTCCCCCAGTTGTGGCCCTGCATTCCGCGCCAGCCCTCGACGAGGGTGCGCTCTCCATCGACGGCGTACCACCCGGTGAAGCGCGCGTCGGGCGTGGGCGAGACGAGCTTTGTGCTCGGGAGCGGACCCTCGTACATGCGCAGGCTGGGGAAGAGGACGAGCGGCGCCGACGTCGTCGTGAACGCCAGATCGAGCTCGATCCGCCGCCCGCTGCTCGCCACGGATCCGGCGATCTTGCCCGGCGAAATCGCCAGATCGGCGACGCGCACGTCGAGGTGATCGCGCGAGAAGCGCGCGCGCTCGAAGGGGATGACCTGCTTGGCGCCGGCGTTCTCGCCCGCGCGATCGAAGGCGATCGCCCAGGCCTCGGCGACCGGCGCGGCGTCGCCCCGGCGGGCGAGGATCGTGGCCTTGAGCCAGAGCGCGCGCCGCCCGGCGGGATCGTTGAGCTTGAGGAAATAGCTCTCGACGTGGCCGCCGCGCCCCACGGGATCGAAGCGCGCGGCGTTCCAGTCGCGGATCGCTGGTTGCGTTTTCATAATTCTGTGGATACAGAATACGCCGAACTTGCGCGCCGCGTAAGGCGCGAAAATGAGCGTGGAAACCACGAAAAGAGGTCCGACATGGCGCACGCGGCTCTGACTTCGCTTCCTGTCCTCGGCCGATCGCGGGCCTCGGCCGGCGCGCCTCCCGAGGTCGCCTCGCCCGCGCCCGGAGGCCCGCGGCTCTCGCCGCGATCGCGCCGCATCGCGCTCGCCGTCGCCGAGGCGGCGATGCCCGGCGGCGGGCTCCTCCCCGGCGGCGACCTCGCGACGGTGGAGCGCCTCGAGCGCTTCCTCGCCGGCATGGGCGCCGACTTCCAGCGCGCGTTCGAGGGCGGCCTCTGGACGGTGGAGAGCTCGACGCTGGCGACGCGGGGGCGCGCCTTCTCGGCCCTCCCGATCGCCGCGCGCACGTCGGTCCTCGAGGCCTGGAGCGACAACCGCTCGCGCTACGCGCGCTGGCTCCTCCGCGCGATCTTGACGCCCCTCAAGATGGCGCACTTCGGCGACGCGGCGATGTTCGCGCACGTCGGCTGCCGCCTCGATCACGACGTCCCCCGGCGCCTCGAGCCGCAGCGGTGGATGAGCAAGGTCACCGACGGCCGCGCCGCGCGCGCGGATCTCGATCTCGAGTGCGAGGTGGTCGTGGTCGGCACCGGCGCCGGCGGGGCCGCCGCGGCGTACGAGCTCGCGCGGCGCGGGCGCGCGGTGCTGCTCCTCGAGGCCGGCGATTTTCACCAGCGCCCGAGCTTCGACGGCCGCGCCGCCACGGCCTTTCAGCAGCGCTACCTCGAGCGCGGGACGACGTTCGCGCTCGGCAACGTCGCCGCGGGCGTGTGGGCCGGCCGCGGCGTCGGCGGCAGCACCACGATCAACTCCGGCACCTGCTACCGCGCGCCCGAGCACACGCTCCAGCGCTGGGCCGATCGCTACGGCCTCGGCATGCTCTCGAGCGACGCGCTCGCGCCTTACTACGATCGCGTCGAGGCCATGCTCGGCGTCGCCCCGGCCTCGCCCTCGCTCCTCGGCGGCTCGGCGCGCGTCGTGGCGCGCGGCGCCGATCTGCTCGGCCTCTCGCACCACCCGCTCCAGCGCAACGCGCCCGGCTGCGATGGACAGGGCGTGTGCTGCTTCGGCTGCCCCACCGGCGCCAAGCGATCCACCGACGTGAGCTACGTGCCCGAGGCCCTCAAGCTCGGCGCCGAGCTCGTCACGGCGGCCGAGGTGCTCCGCGTCGACGTGATCGAGGGCCGCGCCCGCGGCGTCACCGCGCGCCTCGCCTCGGGCCATACGCTCCGCGTGCGCGGAGGCGCGGTGATCGTCGCCGGCGGCGCGCTGCTGACGCCGCTCCTGCTCCGCCGCAGCGGCCTCGCGCTCGGCTCGGGCTGGCTCGGCAAGAACCTCTCGGTCCACCCCGCGAGCAAGGTCATGGCCCTCTTCGGCGAGACGATCGACATGTCGCGCGGCATCCCGCAGAGCCTGGCGATCGACGCCTACGCGCGCGAAGGCTTGATGTTCGAGGGCGCCTCGATGCCGCTCGACGTCGCCGCGCTGGCGACGCCGTGGGTCGGCCGCCGCTTCATGGATCTCCTCGATCGCTATCCCAACCTCGCGACCTTCGGCTTCATGATCCAGGACAGAAGCCGGGGCGAGGTGCTCTCCGGCCCCGGCGGCGCGCCCCTCCTCCGCTACGACATGAGCCCCGAGGACGTGGCGCAGATGCAGCGCGGCTACGCCGTCCTCTGCGAGATCTTCCTCCGCGCCGGCGCCTCGCGCGTGCTCCCGATGATCGCCGGCTGCGACGAGATCCGCACCGAGCGCGATCTGGAGATCCTCCGCCGCCGAGAGCTCGCCGCCGGCGATTTCGAGGTGACGGCGTACCACCCGCTCGGCACTTGCCGCATGGGCGTCGACCCCGCGCGATCCTGCGTCGGCCCCGACGGCGAGGCCCACGACACCGAGGGGCTCTTCGTCGCCGACGGCAGCGCGATCCCCTCGAGCCTCGGCGTCAACCCGCAGCTGACGATCATGGCGCTGGCCCTGCGCACCGCCGAGGCCGTCGACGCGCGCCTCGACGATCTCGCGCGATCCGCACCTGCCGCGGCGATCCCCGCCGCCGAGGGGCGCGCCTTCACCTTCCGCGAGACGATGTCCGGCACCTGCCGCTTCGCCGCCTCGCCCGATCGCGAGCGCGCGATCACCTTCACGGTGACGGCGCGCTCGGCCCGGATCGGCGAGTTCCTCAAGCGCCGCGTCGTGGCCATCGAGGGGACGATCGACGTCGACGGCGTCGCCACGCGCCGCCCGCTCGCGGGCACGCTGGGGATGGATGTGCTGCTCACCCGGCGGATCCCCTACGATTTCACCTTCACCGGCGACGACGGCGCGGCCTACCGCTTCACGGGCGAGAAGACGGTCCGCGTCACCGCGCTCCTCGAGACGATGTCGCGCCTCCCCGCGGCCCTGCTGGGCGAGGCGGGCGAGACCGTCGCCGACGCCGAGCTCTGCTTCGATCTCCGCGGCGATCTCGTCGCCTTCCTCCGGAGCTTCGAGCTCACCCGCGCCGCGTGAGTCACCGGAGCGAGTAGAGCCCGCGCAGCGATCCGCGCTGCGCCGGATCGCGCGCCGCGCTTCGGCGGTGCAGGCGCAGGTACTTCTCCACGCGCCCGTCGACGGCCCGCCCCAGCGCCGCGAACACCTCGTCGGCCTGGCAGAAGCGGTAGCTGGCGCGGAATCCCTCGATCAGCCGACCGACCGCGTGGAGCGTGGGCGCGAGTCCGAGCCGCGACGCCTCGCGCGG
>FSTQ01000549.1_pt1 | contig 12207 bp, 7 predicted proteins | sample 1637281 | NCBI WGS metagenome assembly FSTQ01 (sample SAMEA3914818, study PRJEB12502) | metagenome | biome: forest; material: soil | place: Canada | collected 2010-06-26 | depth 0.1 m
ACACGGCAGCTACAGCTCCCGTGCAATCCCCCTTCCTCCTCGCCAATCGTACGCCCCCCACTCCCACCGCTCCCACTCGTGCTCATCCCCGCTCCGCCGCCGACGTCGCCCCCGCTCGTCACGCTCGCCGTCGTCGCCTCGCTGCCGCCGGCTCCACTCGACGTTACCTCGCTCCCACCACCACCGCCGCCACCGCCGCCCGCGCCACTGCTGCTCGTCGTCCCCACAGCATCCTTGCAAATCGTCACATGCGTCGTCCTGTGATTCACACAGTTCGTCGGTGAAGAACAGCTGGGCTCCGGCAACGCTCCTGGAGATCCGCTCCCCCCGCAGTCGCCGGCCTTGGGATAGGCCAGCGCCGTGTCCGTCCAGTTGCCTTGCGAGTGCTCCATCCAGCCGAACACCTTCTCCTGATAAGGCGCCGCTCCCCCGTTCGCCGGATTCCACACCCCGCGATTGGAGCTGTAGTTGGGGTTGCTGGGGTTGTTGACGTACGCGAGGCCATTGTAAGCCCAGGTTGCCGTGTACCAGTGTTCGATGATCGTCGGCTGATTGTCACCGACGCAGTTCGTCGCCTTCCACTTAGCGGCCAGGATCTGCGTCCCGGTGGCCAGGTTGTACGTCGGATCTGCCGCGACGCGGGCGCGGTCGAAGGCCGGGTTCTCGCCGGTGTGCATTCCGCTCGTCACCTGGCCGATGCCGTAGCCGCAATCGAAGGAGATGATCGTGCGCGAGGCGCCGCCCACCTGATCGCTCGGCGTGTCAGGTACGCAGAACTGGCGCCAGCCGGACTCCTGCCGGGTGATGCCCTTGAGCAGCTCGCAAGGGAAGCGCGCTGGGACGCTGTGGCTGGCCTCGGGCTTGCCGCAGCCCTGGCCGATGTTCATCACCGCAGGGCCCTTGTCGCCCCACTCGGAGGGGCCTCGGGAGACGAGGTCGAAGATGTCGTTCCACTCGGCCGTGGTGGGGTTCTTGCCGTTGGCCGCGGCGACTCCGCAGTTGTGGGTGTTGGCGCTGCTCCCCGGCGTGTAACACGGGCAGTAGGCCAGAGCGGCGTGGGAGGAGGCGAGTGTTGCGAGGGTGATCGTGGCGGCGGCGAGGTTCCTCGGGAGGCTCATTGCGCGGCTCCTTCGGCGACGAAGCCGGCGATCGCCAGGCGAGCGCCCGTGGGTGTCGTCAGCGCGAGCGTGCGTCCCGTGGCGGACTCGATGGCGAAGGCGACTGGAAGCTCGCCGGGGCGCGTGTGCAGCGCTGCGACCCAGGTGCCCTCCTTCGAGATGGCCTGCACCTGGTCGACGCCGTCGCCGGTGGGCGCCTGGATCGCCTTCATGTCTCGGCCCAGCAGCGTGAGGCCGCCGCGGGTGTCGCGCGCGTAGGCCACGCCTCCGCCGGGCCACGCGGCTGGAGAGAGGCTCATGCTGCTCGAGGCGGCGAGGCGCGTGCGCGCGCCGGTGGTGAGGTTCATGCGATCGACCACCCAGGTGCTGCTGTCGCGCTCGTCGCGCTCCTGGAACACGACGTCGCCTCGCGCCGCGTCGACCGAGAAGTCGCGCGCGAAGGGGAGGAGCGACGGCGCGATCACCCGGACCTTGCCCGTGTCCTCGTCGACGCCGATCAGATCGGCGCCCCTCTCGTCGATCCGGTAGACGAGGATCTCGCGCCCGTGCTCGCCCGCGAGGAAGGTGAGGAAGCCTCGGAACGTGTGCACGGTGCGCGCGCTGCCGGTCGCGGGATCGATCTCGTCGATCGAGAGCGCGTCCTCGCGGGCCTGGCCCTTGGCGGCGTTCGCGGTGAGCGTGGGATCGACGCCCGCCGTCCCGCGCGAGACGAAGACGCGACCTGCGGCGGTGACGAGCGGGCGGCTCGCGTAGACGACGCCGTCCACGAGGCGCTCGGCGGGGCGGTGCGGCTCGACGCGAAAGAGGCTCGAAGCGAAGGACAGATCGCGCGCGGGCGCCGTGTCGGCGATCGCCAGCACGGTGCTCGTGCCCGGGAGGATCGCGCCCTTCACCTCGGCCTCGTCCGCGTGATCGAAGCGAGCGACCGGCGCGGGCGCGATGCTCTCGCCCGCGCGCGCGAGCACGAGCGAGGTGTATCCGGCGCCCGGGCGCGTCACCAGCAGCGCGACGGTGGGGCCGCGCGTCGCGGCGGTCGTCGGAGCTACCGGCGCCGCGACGCCGAGCTGCCCGGAGAGCGCGACGCCGAGAGCGCCAGCAGTGATCGACGCGACGAGGAGAGGGATCGAGAGCCGCATGACCGATCATGCTACGTGAGACTGGATCACGCGACGAGAGGGGTGAGCCTTTTCGCCTTCAGAGCGCGCCCCTGCCCGATGTCGATCCCCGCCGCTCCGCCCGCCACGCCCGCCCGACCGATGCGCAGCCGCCGCACCCCGCGCTGCGCCGGCTGCTGGCTCCCGTCCGCGCTCTGCCTCTGCGCCGAGCTGCCTCTCCTGGCCGTCCGCACGCGCGTCGTCGTGGCCATGCACCGGCGCGAGGCCGTCACCAGCTCCAACACCGGCCGCCTCGCTGCGCGCGTGCTCGAGGGCGCGAGCGTGCGCGTGCGCGGGGCGCTGCGCGAAGAGATGGAGGGCGATCCCGAGCCGCTCCCTCCAGGACGGCGGCTCGTTCTCTTCCCCGCCGCCGAGGCGCGCCTCCTCACGGCCGAGGACGCCGCGGGCGAAGGCGTCGTGCTCCTCGTGCCCGATGGAACCTGGGCGCAAGCGCGCCGCCTCCTGCGTCGCGACGACCTCTTCGCGGGCGCCGAGGTCGTGACGCTGCCGCCCACGGGCCCGAGCCGCTACGGCCTGCGACGCCACGCGCGTGAGGGCTCGGTGTGCACGCTGGAGGCGGTCGGCCGCGCCCTCGGCGTGCTCGAGGGCGGAGACATCGAAGAGCGCCTCGCGGCTGTCCTCGAGCGCTTCGTCGCGCGCTCGCGCCAGGCCCGCACCGGCCACGTCGCGCGCTGACGCGAGGCCACTTGCTGTTGGGGTCCTGAGTCTCCACGCAAGCAGCAGCAACCAGCAGCGCGGGCGCCGCCGGCTTCAGCCGTGTCGCGGAGCCTCGGAGGACCCACTCAATGGCAGAAGAACACATCGTGGAGGAGAGCCACGTCGAGACCTACCCGAAGCCTCTCTCACGGCTCCAGGTGAGCTGGGGCGCGATCCTCGCGGGCGCCGTGACCTTGCTCGCGGTATCGCTCCTGCTCTGGGCGTTCTCGCTCGCCGTCATCTTCTCGGCCACGTCGCCCACCGTCGAGTCGATCAAAGGCAGCGTCGTGGCCGCCTGGATCACCGCGATCGTGACCACCTTGATCGGCGGCTTCGTCGGAGGAATGGTCGCCGGTTATCTCCCGGGAAACCCGCGCCGCCTCATCACGGTCACCCACGCTTTCCTCTCCTGCGCGCTGGCCTTCCTCGTCGCCGTCGCGGCGCAGACCGCGGTCGTGAGCGGGGTCGCGCGCACCGCGACGGACGCCGTCGTGAGCACGACGAGCGCGGCCGTGCAGGGCGCCGGATCCGCGGTGGGCGCCGCCGCAGGAGCCCCCGTGCCGGTCGACGTCCGCGCGGTCACGCTGCTCGAGTCGCTCGGCTACTCGCGCGCCGAGGCCGCTCAGATGGTGGCCAGCGCTCGCGCCGATCTCCAGCAAATCCTCCGCGGCAACGCCGGCCAGGCGCAGGCCCAGCGCGCGGGAGAGCAGGTGCGCGGAGGCCTGGATACGATGTTCACCTGGGCCGCCCTCTACCTGTGGCTCTGGTTCGCGACCTGGGTGCTCACCGGCGCCCTCTCCATCCTCGGAGCATCGATGATCGTCAATCGCGTGCGCCGCGTGCCCGAGCGAGAGCGCGCCCTCGTCCTCGATCGCCGGCACGTTGTCGAGGCGCACGCGCACTGAAGCCCCCTATCCCCCAACTCCTTTCCCCCAGATTTGGGGGAAAGGGGAGATTGCTCTTCAACCTCTCGAGCCTCGGAGTCCCCTCCCTTTCCCCCAAATTTGGGGGAAAGGGCCGGGGATAGGGGGCATCACCCATTCTTCTTGAAGACCACCTGCCGCGGCATCGCTTTCCCGCTGGAGCCCGCTTTGAGCTGGAGCCCGCCCTTCGCACCCCCGGGAGAAGCCGTGGGCGCTTTGCCGCTCACCACGCCTCCCACCACGCCGCCGACGACGCCGGCTGACTGCACCACGGAAGGCCAGCTCTTTCGCGCCCGCGTCACGATGCCTCGGAGATAATCCCGGCGCTCCGCCGCGTCGTACATGGCCTTGGCCGGCTGCCCCATCTCCTCCAAGCGGCGGGCGCGCACGAGATCGAGGGCTGCCCGCCACTCCGGCTCGAGGCGCCACAGATCGGGGTGCTCTGCGCCGGTGAGGGCGTAGTCGAGGAGGATCGCGCGCGGCAGTCCATACTCGGTGTGCTCGGCGAGGATGCGATTGCCGAGCTCCTCGTCGCCGGCGCGGGCGAACTCGGCGCCGAGCAGCAGCGCCGCCGTGCTCGGGAGGCGGCTCAGCGCGCTCGAGTCGGCGACGGCGCACCGCGGCCAGGCGTCCTTGGGATCCCGGTCCGCGTCGCGCAGGATCTCGAGGCTGCGGCGGTACTGGTCGTCTTTCAGCTCCACGAGCTCCGCGTCGCGCACGCTGCTCCCGAGCTGGAGCTTCACCCACATCTGCGTCTCGACGCCGCTCTTGGCCGTCGCCTGCTCGATGTACATCGACGGCGGAGCGGGCGGAGCGCCGGCCCCCGGCAGCGCCGCGATGCGCGCGTAGAAGATGCTCGACAGCACCGAGGGGGTCGGGGATGCCGCGAGGGCGCGCGCGACCAGAGCGAGCGCTTCAGGCACCTTCTTCTGCGCGATCAGCGCTAGGGCGTGCTGGTCGAGATCCTCGTGCGCGGTGCCCTGCAAGCTCGCGCTGATCTCCGCGCATCTCGCCCAGTCCTCCACGGTGCAGGCCAGGTAGGCCGCGTTGCGCCGGGCGAGCTCGCTCTGGGGATTGCTCTTCAAGAGCGCCTCCGAGATCCTCTGCGCCTCGTCGAGGGGCTCGACCCGGATGAGGACCGAGCCCACCCCCACGCTGGTGGGGTTGGCCGTGAAGCGCGGGCGATAGGCGGCGCGGATCTCGTCGCTGCGGCCGGCCAGGCGCATCGTGGAAGCATAGGAGAGCTGGGCCTCCACGTCGTCCGGGCGGCGCTCCATCTCGCTGCGCAGGAAGCGCAGCTGACCGTCGGTCCCCAGCGTCATCTGCGTGTAGTGGCGAGCGTACCCGAGCGCCTTCGTGTTCTCGGGCTCGGCGCGGGCTACCGCGCGGCAGAGCTCGGCCACCGCGGCGGTCTGGTGCTTCTGCTCGTCGAGGTAATTGACGGTGATCGGCCAGCCGCCGGGGACGAGATCGAAGCGCCGCCGGATCGTGCTCTCCCCGGATTTGATGGAGATCGATTCCGGAGGCTCCCTGAAGACGTAGTCGACTTTGTCCTGGCTCACGGCGCGCTGCCCGCCGTGGAACACCGGCTCGGGCGGCGTCCCGTACATGCTCCCGTAATGCACCTCGCCCGAGTACAGCGGCGCCGCGCCGAGCACATTGTAGACGACCAGGTCGTACCCGCCGGGCACGTCGAACGGGCTCTCCTCGAGGAGATCGCCCGCGCGGCTCTGCACGCGGACGCTGCGCGTGCCGGCGCGTAGGAGGACATCCACCCTCGCCCCCGCCTCCACAGGCACCTTCGAGCCGTCCACGAAGACGTCGACAGGCACGTCGAGCGCGTTGACGATCCACACCCTCGACGAGGCGTTGAGCAGGAAGAACAGCGCGAAGATCACCAGGATCGAGGCGACCGTGAAGACGAAGAGGACGATCTCGCTCTTGCGGATCTTCCTCTTCGGCGCCTTGACGACAGGCACGTTGGTCTCAGCGCTCATAAGGAGACGCCGTCCTCTCCGGCGTACCTTGCGAGGTGCCGTGGGGGGTGGGTGGCTCGCCCGAGAGCCCGAGCTCTCGAGCTATCTTTGCCGTGAAATCGTCGAGCCCCAGGAGCTCCATCCGCCGCATGGCGCGGTCGAGGTGCCGGGGTGTCTGCCCCGCCTCGGGGCGATCGAAGCGGAGCTCGGCGGGCGACGCCGTGACGGTCTCGAAGCGCCAGAGAGGCGCGTCGCTGCCCTTCGCGGACAGGACCGCTTCCCAGGCGATCTGGATCGAAGGCAGCGCCGGGCGGCCCGGGGCTTCGAAGAGCTTGCCGTCGGCCTTCGTCGTCTTGCGGATCGTCAGCGTCACCGGCGCTTCGGGCCCGAGCCACTCGGTCGCGGGCTTGAGCTGCATCACCGTTCCCACCCCGGCCGCCTCGAAGATCCGGCGCATCCGGGTCAGGAGCGCGCTCTCCCGGGCCGCGATCAAGGTCGTTCCAAAGGCCGAGTCGGCCTCTTTGCGATCGCTCTCGGAGAACGGAGGGAGATCGACCCTGGAGATGATCGTCACCGGGACGGCGGTGACGCCGGCGGCGTGGAGGATCTCCAGCGCCGCCGGGATCGCCGCGGCGGCTCCCCGCTGTTCGCTGCCGAGGAAGAGCGCTTTGAACGAGGCGAGCGCGGCGGCGTGCGGCAGCTCGAGGGCGCGCTTCACCGCCTCCGTGTGGCGGCCCTCGGGATACTCCGCCAGGTACGCCGTATAGGAAGGCTCCGGCTGCGCGCGGACGGCGAGCCGATAGGCGTAGTCATCCGCGCGCGCGGCGCGCAGAGGGATGATCACCGCGAGCGCGGTCACCACCGCGACGGCGGCGGCGCCATACCACCGCTGCGCGCGGGCCTTCTCCTTTACCCTGCTGGAGGCAGGGGGATTGGTGAGCAGGATCGGTGGGATCATCTCCACCCCTTGCTCGGCTTCGAGGTAGCCCTCGGCCATCAGCTCGAGGGCGCGCCTGCGGCGGTTGACGAAGTAGTCGAGCCACCCCTGCGCGTACTCTTTGCCGCGGATCGTCAGCTCCACTGTCTCCTTGCCGAAGTGGAGAGTCACCGAGGTGTGCGTGTAACCACCGTTGGTGTGCTGGTGAACGCCGTGCGTCTTCGAGAGCCGGACGAGCGGATAGACCTTGAGGCGATCGGCGCGCGTCCGCACCAGGTAGAGCGGGTGGACCGTGACCATGCCGCGGATCGGGCTCTGGATGATGTCCCAGATGTTGCGCAGCGCGTACGCGAGCGCCGCGGCGAGGGCGCCGAGGGCGAGCGCCGTGAAGAGGAGGGTCGCGGCCGTCCAGCGCAGCGGCTCCGCGAAGAGGAGGTTGAGGAACAAGGCGAGCGCGAAGCAGACGATGAGCAGCAAAGCGATCTTCGACCCCCACACGCCCTCTTCGAGGGTCGGGCTGGTCGGCCCCGGCGACTGGAGGCTGAGCCAATCCGCGGCCTCCGGGGGGAGATCCTGGAGGCGGAACTCGGCCGACGGGGGGTAGGGGTGATCGACGACGCTCGCGGGGTTGAGCTCCTTGCAGCGCTCGAGCACGGCGTTGGCGCGGTCGGGCTCGTCGCGGGCAAAGAGCTTGGCGGCGATGCCGGCGAGCTGCGAAGAGAAGTACTTGGGCGCCTCGGGGTCAGCGAGCTTGCGCACCCGCTCGAAGAACTCCGTCGCGTCCTCCTGCGCTTCGTGGAGGGGCCCGAGCGAGAAGAGCCCGTCGACGCGGCGGAGGCGGAGCGACATCGCCTGATCGCTGTCCTCGCCCTGCCGCTCGATGGCCGCTTCGATCTCCACGAGCGCCTCGCCGAGGGCGCGCTTGCCGAGGAGGAGATCGATGAGCGCGAGGTGAAAGCGGAGCTCCTCCGGCTTGAGCTCGTGCGCCTTCTTGACGGCGAGGAGGGCCTTGTCCGCCTGATCGAGGCGGTTCAGCGTGATGCCTTTGTGGAAGTAGTACCGAGGCTCGTCGGGGGCGTCCTTGGAGAGCCTCCTCCACTGCTTGAGCGCGTCCTCGTGGGCGCCGGTGCGCATGTACGAGAAGGCGAGGTTCTCCCGCGCCACCGTCAGCGTCGGGTGCTCCTCCAGGAGCGCCGTCAGCGCCGCCTGGGCCTCGGCGTCGTTACCGGCCTTGACCTTCTCCTCGACGGCGCGGAGCCGCTCCGCGAGCTCGTCGCCGTACTCCTCGAAGTCCTTGTCGGCGGCGTCGAAGCGCTGGCGCGCCACCGGATCGGAGAGCACCTCGTAGGCCTCGCGGATCTTCTTGAACTCCTCCGGGTGCTTGTCCGGAGGGAACTCGCGGATCAGCGTGAAGTAAGCCTTCTTGATCGCGCGCTCGTCGACGGTGCGCTCGATGCGGAGCACCTGATAATGATTCTGGGACTCTGCGCTCATGGTGGCGACTTCACCCTCCGGGGAGCAAGGCGTGCTCCAGGGCCTCTGGCAACGAATCGACGTAAACGAGAGAGACCCGGCTCAGCACCTCCCGGGAGAGCTCCCGGAGGTCGAAGAGGTTCTTGCGCGGGACGATCACCGTCTCCACCCCGGCGAGGCGCGCGGCGAGGAGCTTCTCGTGGAGGCCGCCGACGGGGCGCACGCCGCCCTGGAGCGTGATCTCCCCCGTGGCCGCGAGCCGCGGCTTGAGCGCGCGGCGCGTGTAGGCCGAGATGCCGGCCAGCGCCAGCGCGAGCCCGGCCGAGGGCCCGTCCTTGGGGTTCTCGGTGTCGATGAAATGGAGGTGGAGATCGAGGGTCCGCACCGCCTCTTCGATCCCCAGCGACTCCGCCCGCGCCTTGAGGCACGAGAAGGCCACCTTGGCGGCGTCCTGCCCGGATTTGCCGACAGGACCGGTGAAGATCAGCTCGCCTTTGCCAGCGACGGCGACGGCCTCGAGCTGAGAGACAATCCCGCCCATCGCGTTCCACCCCAGCGCGCCGAGCCGGCCTATCGGTCGCGCGTCGTCCTCGGCGCGACGGCTCGCCGCCCGGAGCTCGGCCACCTTGGCGGCGAGGGCCGGATCGGCCTGGAGCTTCAAGGCCCGCTGATAGGCCTCGATCGCCTGAGCCGAGCGGCCCTGCGCAGAGAGCGTATCGCCGAGGGCCTCCATCGCGCTGACGTCCTCGGGGGCGCGGGTGAGGTGCTCTTCGTAGCAGCGCGCGGCCTCTTCGAAGCGGCCTCGCGCCGCCAGCACCTCGCCGAGCCGGCAAGAGGCCAGCGTCGACTCGGGCGCGCGGGCGACGGCGCGGCGATAGGCCTTCTCGCTCTTCTCCAGATCGCCCTCCAGGAGCGTCACCTCGGCGCGGAAGAGAAGGAAGTCGGCGCTCTCCTGCTCGGCGGGGGTGGCCAGGACCAGCGCCCGCTTGGCGCCGCCGATATCCATCCTTCGAAGCTGCGCCGCCGCGCTCTTGAGCGCGCCTGTAGCGACGGCCTCGCGCAGCGGCGGCGCCTCGAGCGCGGCGCGCGCGCGGCCGAAGAGGAACTCTCGACCTCGGTGGAGAGGGGAAATGAAGATCGTTCCGATCGATCCGAGCTCGAGCGCGAGCTCGGCCAGCCTCGCCGTGACCTCGGGATCCTCGGGGGAGATCTGCCGCGCCCGCTCGAGGTGCCCGCGCGCCCTGGGCAAGAGGCCGCGCCGCCGCGCCAGATCCGCCGTGCGCAGGAGCCGGCTCACGTGGGTTGGATCGGCCTTGATCGCCTCCTCCAGGTGGAGAATCGCGTCGTCGAGCCGGCCGCCCTCCACGAGGAGGGCGCTGAGCTCGTCGCGCGCCGAGGCGTCCTCGGGCCGGCGCTTCACCAGCTCTTCCCAGGCGCGCTCGGCGGGGACATTCCGGCCCTCCTCGCGGTAAGCCCGCGCCAGCATCCGCCGCGCGTTGTCGTGATCGGGGTCGAGCGCCAGCGCCTTCTCGAGCTGCTTTATCGCCGCGTCGAGCTGCTTGTCCCCGAAGAGCGCCTCGCCGAGCTCGTAGCGGGCCGAGGCGTCGTCGGGCCGGAGCATGGCCTGGCGCTTGAGTTCGTGGAGGAGCACCGGTCAATCCAGCTCGAAGAGCAGCTCGGTCAGCTCGGTGTCGAGGCGCGCCGCCGACTCGGTGTCTCCCGAGGCAGAGGCCTTCTCCAGCGCCGTGATCAGATCGGTGAGCTTCAGCGCCTCTCTCCCGCGCAGGCCGGCGAGCTTGGCCCGCGCGGCCGTGAGGAGCGCGGCCCCGTCGGCGCTCGCCGCCGGGCTCGCGCTCGCTCTGGCCGCCCCGGTGCCCGCGGCGGGCGCGCCGGACATCTCGCGATCGAGGCGCTCGCGCGCGGCCGTCCTGTCGGTGCTCGACATGCGCGAAGGGCTCTTGTCGACGGTCATCGAGGCCTCCTTGCCAGTGGAGACGATCTTGGTCTTCACCTCGAGGATCCCGTTGATATCGTAGGTGAACGTCACCGCCACCTTCTCGCTCCCCGCGGGGCCGGGCGGCACGCCGTCGACCGAGTACTGGTCGAGATAGACGTTGTTCTTCACCAGGCGCGACTCGCCCTGGAAGACCTTGATATCCACCTTGCGCTGCCCGTCGGCGGTCGTGGCATAGACCTCGGTCCGGGAGACTGGCACCGTCGAGTTCCGCGGGATGATCGGCGAGAACATGCCTCCGAGCTTCTGGCTGCCGGCCGAGGCCATGACCTCGACGCCGAGGGTGAAGGGGGAGACGTCGGTGATCATGATCCCGCCCTGCGTGGAGATCGCGCCGGTCTTCAGGGCGGCCTGGATCGCGGCGCCGAGGGCGATGGCCTCGTCGGGGTTGACCCCGTGGCGCGGCGCCTTGCCGAAGAACTCGGTCACGAGCGCGCGCACCATCGGCATGCGCGAGGCGCCGCCGACGAGGACGACCTCGGCCACGGATTTGCGATCGATGCGCGCGTCGGCGAGCGCGGCCTCGAGCGGCGCGAGGGTGGAGCGCACGAGCGGGCCAATCAGCTCTTGCAGCTCGGCGCGGGTGACCTCGGTCTCGAAGGAGATCGGCTCGCCGCCCTTCATGGTCAGGAACGGCAGCATCACCTGGGCCGTCTCCATCGACGAGAGCTCGATCTTGGCCTGCTCCGCCGCGGCGCGGATGCGCGCCGAGGCCTTGGGATCGGCGCGGAGATCGACGCCGTGCGCGCGCTGAAACGCGGCGGCGAGGTGCTCGGCGAGGGCGCGATCGAAGTCGCCGCCGCCGAGGCGGTTGTTGCCGGCGGAGGCCTTGACGTCGAGCACGCCGTTGAACATCTCGAGGACCGACACATCGAAGGTGCCGCCGCCGAGGTCGTAGACGACGACGTACTGCTCCTTGTCGAGGTTGTCGATCCCGTAGGCCAGCGCCGCCGCGGTGGGCTCGTTGAGGATGCGCTCGACGCGGAGCCCGGCGAGCTCGCCCGCGTCCTTGGTGGCCTGGCGCTGCGCGTCGGTGAAGTACGCGGGCACGGTGATCACCGCCTCGTCCACGGTCGCGCCGAAGAAGCGCTCGGCGTCTTCCTTCAGCGTGCGGAGGATGATCGCCGAGACCTCGGTCGGCGAGTAGCTGCGATCTCCCAGCGTGATCCGCTCGGCGCTGCCCATGAGCCGCTTGACCTCGGCGACCGTGCGCTCCGGCATGACCACGAGCTGGTTCTTCGCGGTCGCGCCGACGTGGAGCCGGTCGCTGCGATCGAGGCCGACGATCGAGGGCGTCGAGCGCGCGCCGCCTTGATTGACGATGAGCTCGGGGCGGCCGTCTTCGAAGTGGGCGACCAACGAGTTCGTCGTGCCGAGATCGATGCCGATGACATGAGACATCTCTGGATTCGCTCCGCGGATCGCGTTCTTCGGGGAGCGAGCAGACTACCGCAGAGGCCGTCGGGACGGATACAGGGCGTGAGCCCGTCAGGCCTGCGCCTCGAAGACCTTCAGGTAGAGCTCGTCCACCGCGAGCTCGCCTCCGACCGATTCGAGCGTGAAGCGCTGGCCGGCCTTGAACTCGCGCAGGACCCAGGAGCCGTCGTCCTTGCGCGTGTGGTACTCGACGAGGACCTGGTCCGTCGAGATGAGCACGTAGTCGCGGAACGAGGCGATCGTGCGGTAATTGGTGAACTTCGTGCCCCGATCGTAGTCCGCGGTCGACTGCGACAGGACCTCGACGAGGAGGAGCGGATTGAGGAGCGTGTCGAGCTTGTCGTCCTCGAACTCCGGGCGGCCGCAGACGACGGACGCATCAGGGTAGGTGTAGAGGCCGGTCGCCGGGATCTTCACCCGGAGATCGGACGCGCACACCCGGCAGGGCTTCTGCCGCA
>FSTQ01000159.1_pt1 | contig 12150 bp, 8 predicted proteins | sample 1637281 | NCBI WGS metagenome assembly FSTQ01 (sample SAMEA3914818, study PRJEB12502) | metagenome | biome: forest; material: soil | place: Canada | collected 2010-06-26 | depth 0.1 m
TCGCCGCGATCGCGCCGGCCTTTCGCGTGGAGGCGCCCGCCGCCGTCGTCGCGCTGGGCAGGGCGCCTTTCGTCGAGTCCCTGGAGGACGCAGCCACCGCGCCGGAGGCCGCTCCTCGCGAGCCGCTCGAGCGCGCGCGGCGCGGGGCGGCGCGGCCCAGCGCGTCGATCGTCGGGCTCGGCGCGGCGGCGATCTGGGCGGTGGGTGCGCTCCTGATCCTGGCGCGGCTCGGCGTCGGTATCGCGCGGACGCGCGCCATCGTTCGCCGCGCCGACGCAGCGCCGGAGTGGGGCCCCGCGATCGCGCGGGCCGAGCGCGTCACGGCGTTTCGAGCGGTGGTCGCGGCGACCGACGAGCTCGATGGGCCGGCGGTCGCGGGCTTCTTCGCCTCCGTGGTGCTCGTCCCGCGCGGGTCCGCCGCCTGGACCGAGGAGCGCCGCCACGCGGTGCTGCTCCACGAGATCGCGCATGTCCGTCATGCCGACTGCCTCGTCCACCTCGTCGCGCAGATCGCGTGCGCCGTGCACTGGATCAACCCGCTCGCGTGGATGGCGCTCCGCCGCCTGCGCATCGAGCGCGAGCTCGCCGCCGACGACGCGGTGATCGCCGCGGGCGCGTGCGCCTCGCGCTACGCGGAGGATCTGCTCTCGCTGGCCGGCTTCACCGCGGGGCGCGACGCTCCTCCGGGCGCGCTGGGCATGGCCGAGCGATCCGAGCTGTCCATGCGGATCATCGCCATCCTGGCGAGCGGGCCCCCGCGGCGGCCGCTCTCGCGCGCGACGACCGCGGGGCTCGTCTCCGCGACCGCGGCCACCCTCTTCGCGGTCGCCTGCGCGACGCCGACGCAGGGCGCGCCGGAGGCGGAGCGAGGGCCGTCGCTCGCCGCAGAGGGCGCGCCCCGCTCGCCGCTCTCGACGATCGATCCCCGGCTGCAAGCCGTCGCCGACGAAGAGCTCGATCAGGGCCTGGCCACGTCGGGAGCGGCCGCCGGGACGATCCTGGTGCTCGACCCCGCCACCGGCGAGATCCTGGCGAACGCCGGCCGCGATCACGGGGCGCCCGCCGACATCGCGCTCCTCCGCAGCTACGTGGTCGGCTCGACGCTGAAGGCCGTCACGCTCGCCGCCGCGCTCGAAGAGGGCGTCATCACCCCGGAGGAGCGCATCGACTGCGAGAACGGGAGCTGGTCCTACGGCGGCCACACGATCCGGGACAGCGCCGGGTATGGCTCGCTCACCCTCGCCGAGATGATGGCCGTCTCGAGCAACGTCGGCTTCACCAAGGTCTTCGATCGCCTCGGCGGCGACCGGCTCGGTCGCTGGCTGCGAGCCTTCCACTTCGACGCGGCTCCTCCGATCGAAGGCGCGCGATCGGGCGCGGTGCCGACGCGCATCGAGGATGGATCGTCCGAGGGCGCGGCGGTCGCGGTCGGCGCGTCGATGGCGGCGAGCCCGCTCCAGCTCGCGTCCGCGTACACCGTCTTCGCCAACGACGGCGCGTACGTGGCGCCGACGCTGACTCGTCGCACCGCGGAGGCTCCGCGCCATCAGCTGATCACCAAGGGGACCGCGCGCGCCGTCGTGGCGGTGCTCGACGAGGCGGTCAACGGCGCGAGGGCCACCGGCGCGAGGGCGCGCGTCACCGGGGCGCGCGTGGCCGGCAAGACCGGGACCGCCGAAGGCCCGCTCCCGAGCGGGATCGAGGGCACCTACGCGAGCTTCGTCGGCCTCGTGCCCGAGAGCCACCCGCGCTTCGTGATCCTGGTGGGCATCGAAGGGCCGCGGGACGGCGAGTCGGGAGGCAAGGTCGCGGCGCCGGTGTTCGCCCGCGTGGCGACCCGCGCGCTCGGTCTCTGATTGCCAATCACCCACTGGCCTGCTCGATGCGCTCGACCTCGCTCGACACTCCCACCCTGGAAATCACACTCACCATGACTCGACGCTCCACGCGAATGCTGCACGCCTTCGCAGCTCCCCTGCTCTTCTCCGCGCTTGGGCTCTCCTCGGCGCTCGGATGTCGCCCTCCCGCGACGGCCGAAGCCGCCGCGGCGCTCGAGACCACTGCCCCGCTCGCGGGAGACCTCGCCGCGGCCATCGCGCAGGCCGAGCGCGAGGCCGCAGGCCACCTCGGCGTGGGTATCCTCCACGTGGAGTCGGGCGAGCGCGCCTCGTTCCACGGCGCAGAGCGCTTTCCCATGCAGAGCGTCTTCAAGCTCCCGCTGGCGATCGACGTCTTCGCCCGCGTCGACGCCGGCGAGATCCGCCTCGACGAGGTGCTGCCTGTTCGACCCATCGATATTCGTCCGGGCCCGCCGCACTCCCTCGCCGAGGAGATCCCCGCGACGGGTGGAGAGCGGACGGTGCTCGATCTCCTGGAGCGCGCGCTCATCACCAGCGACAACACCGCGACGGACGTGCTCCTCGAGCGCATCGGCGGCCCGCGCAAGGTGACCGAGCGCCTCGCCGGGCTGGGCATCACCGGGATCGACGTGAGCCGCTCCGAGGCCGACCTGATGATGGATTTCGTGGGCGTCACCGCGAAGCCCCCGCGCGACACCTTGACGCTCGCCCGCCTCCTGGAGAGCTGCCGAGTCCCCGACGCCGTGCGGACTCGAGCGCTGGCCACCTACCTGGCCGATCCGCGCGACACCGCGACTCCCACCGCGACAGCCGATCTGCTCCTGCGCGTGCACCGGCAGGATCTCCTCCGCAAGGCGAGCTCCGCGCGGCTCGTATCCATCCTCGAGCGGGTCACGACAGGCAAGGATCGTTTGAAAGCGCTCTTGCCCGCAGGAACGGTCGTGGCCCACAAGACGGGCGGGTCCGACGTGACGGATGGCGTCGTCGCGGCGACGAACGACGTCGGCATCATCACCCTCCCCGGCGCCGCCGGGCACGTGATCGTCGCGGCCTTCCTCAAGGAAGCGCGCGGGGACGACGCGGCGCGAGCCCACGCGCTGGCGCTCGTCGGACGCGCGGTGTTCGATCACTACGCGTCGCGCTGATGGGGGTGCGGTCCTGATCGTCGTCGAGATCGGGTTTGCCAACGGCTCGCCGCGAGCGCACACCGTGGCCTCATGACTATCGGGTTCACCGGCTCGCCCCTCGTCCGTCTCGATCGCGAACGTCCCGACGCCGAGGCCTTCGCGCGGCACCTGGCCGATCCTCGCGCGCGGCTGTTGCTGCTCGACGGGCTCGATCCCCTCGCGGACGAGGCCGGCGGCCTCTCGTGGAGCCTCCTGACCGCCGTCGATCGTGATCCCGCGGTCGACCTCGCGCTCCTCGGCCTCCTCGACGATCGTCCGGCCTTCGTCGCGCTCACGCCCTCGGCCAAGGGCGCGCCGATGTTCACGCTGCTCCGTCTGCTGGCCTCCCTCCCGGCGGCCGACGCGGCCACCTACGGCGCCGCCCGCAGCCTCGTCGACTGGCATGCTCGCCACCGCTTCTGTGGCCGCTGCGGCGCCGTGACCGACGTCGCGCGCGCCGGATGGGGGCGCCATTGCCCGCAATGCGCCGCCGAACATTTTCCGCGCACCGATCCCGTCGTCATCATGCTCGCCGAGCACGAGGGCCGGGTGCTCGTCGGGCGCCAGCCGCGCTTCCCGGCGGGCCGCTACTCGGCGCTGGCCGGCTTCGTCGAGGTCGGCGAGTCGCTCGAGGAGGCGGTCGCGCGCGAGCTCTTCGAAGAGGCCGGCGTGCGCGCCACCCAGGTCCGTTACCTGGCCAGCCAGCCCTGGCCCTTTCCCAGCTCGCAGCTGATGCTCGCGTGTGTGGCGACGGTCGCTTCGGACGAGCTTTTCATCGATCATGACGAGCTGGAAGACGCGAAATGGGTCGATCGCGCCGGGGTCGAGTCCGCCCTGGCCAGCGCGAAGGACGCGCCCTTCCTCGCGCCGCCGCCCTACGCGATCGCCTCGGAGCTCCTGCGGCGGTGGGCGAAAGGCGAGTAGCCTCGCGTCCGCGACGGGGCCGATCACTTTTTGTGATCGCCGCGCCCGGGTCCGGCCATTCTCATCCATGCCCCTCCGATCCACGCGCAGGACTCGCCTCGAGGCGAACCGGTGACGTCGATCCCGCTCCCCACCATGCTCCTCGCCGTCGACTGGAGAGACGAGGACGCCGCCCCCGCGGCCCCGACCGCCGCCGAGAGGGCCCGGCTCGCGGCCATGGTCGCCGAGCATTTCGAGCTGATCTGGCGGACGCTGGCGCGGCTCCGCGTCCCCTCGGCGGATCTCGCCGACTGCGCTCAACAGGTCTTCGTGGTGGCCTCTCGCCGGCTCTCCGCCATCGCGATCGGCAGCGAGCGCTCCTTCCTGCTCGGGACGGCCATCCGCGTGGCCCGCGACGCCCGGCGCACGCTCGAACGGCGACGCGAGGTGCCCGAGGACGAGGGCGTCGAGCCCCTCAGCCTCGATCCTTCACCGGATGAGCTCGCCGATCAGAAGCGCCTCCGCGCGCTGCTCGACGAGGTGCTCGCGGCCATGCCCGACGAGCTCCGCGAGGTCTTCGTCCTCTTCGAGCTGGAAGAGATGACGACTCCGGAGATTGCCACTCTGCTCGAGATCCCCACCGGCACCGCGGCATCTCGCCTCCGGCGCGCTCGGGAGGAGTTCGACCGGCGCGTCGCGCGGCTCAACGCAGCTTCGTCGCGAGGAGCAAAGCGATGAGCGACCCCTCGCGAATCCTGGACGGGAAAGAAGACCAAGGCCCGAACGCCGCCCTGAAGCGCTCTCTGCTCCGCGCAGCGCAGCGGCAGGCGCCGCCGCCGAGGGCGCAGCAGGATCTCCTGACAGCGCTCGGGCTCGACGACGACGCGGTGAGCGCGAGCCCGCCTCCCGCGCAGCCGAAGCGCGAGCGGGAGGCCGCGTGGTGGGCTCCTCCGCCGCTGTTCGCCTCGGTGCTCCGCGGAGAGCCGGTGGACCCTCGCCGCTTCGGGGCCGGCGCGCTCGCCTCCACGCTGGCGCACGCCGCGCTCTTCGCCCTGGCGCTCCACGGCATGTCCCGCGCGCCCACTCCGCACCTCCAGGAGCCGAGAGCGAGCGTGCAGCTCACGGCGCCCCCGCCGGCGCCGCTCCCGCCGGGCCTCGCGACAGCGCCTCTGGGCGAGCCTTCTCCCAACCGCGATCCCGAGGCCCGCCTCGCCCCTCCGGAGCGGGGAGATCAGCTGGCCGCGCGCGAGATCGAGGGGAGCCGCGCTGGCAATCCCTCCGTGCGCGTCTCCTCGCCTGACGAGATCTTCCCCGGCGCGGACTCCCCCCGTCCCTCGACGCGCGTCGCGCCGGAGGCCCGGATCGCGGGTGCTCCCGACCTCGCGCCCGCGCGCCCGCCCGGCGTCGAAGCTCTGCTCCCTTCCTCCGAAATCCTCCCCTTCGGAGAGGGCATGAGCCTCCCGCGCCTGCTCGAGGCTCCGGAGCCCAGCTATCCTCGCGAGGCGCGCGAAGCCAGGGTGGAAGGCACGCTGCTGGCAAAGTGCGTGATCACCACCGAAGGCGCGCTCCAGCGCTGCCGGATCATCAAGTCCCTTCCTTTCCTGGACGAGCCGGTGCTCGCCGCGCTCGCCCACCGACGCTACGCCCCGGTGATGTTCCAGGGGCGCGCGGTCAACGTCGAGTACGTGATCTCCTTGCGGTTCGAGCGGCCCTGATCGACCCGCGGCGCACGCGCGAGGGCGCCGCTCCACCACCGATGGTTCACGGATTTCGCGACCTCGCTTCGAGGTCGAAAGGATGAGTGTTGTCCATGTTCGACTCCACGCTGAACGTCACCTCCCCTTCCCGGCAGAGCCTCGGGGCCGGAGCGATCTTCTCCGCGGCAATGCACGCTGCCGTGATCATCGCGGTCGTCTACGCCGCAGGGCATGTCCCGGAGATGAAGCCCGCCGCGCCCGAGGTCGTCTTCCGGTCGCCCGCCGCGCCGGCGCCCCCGCCGCCCCCGCCGCTCGGCGGCGCAGCCGAAGCCCCCCACACCGAGCCGCGCAAGAAGCCCGTGCACGTCACTCACGATACTTATGTTCCGGTGGATACGGCAAAGCACGTAGAAGAGCAGGAGCCCACGCCCGCGGTGCCTGGAGCGGGAGAGCCCGGCGGTCAGATCGGCGGGGAGCCGGGCGGTCAGATCGGCGGCACCGTGGGCGGCCAGATGGGAGGCACCGTGGGCGGGACAGGCACCGTGATCTCCACGGCTCCGCCGACGCCTCCTCCGCCGCCGCCGACGAATCAGGTGCTCCCGTTCGGAGAGGGCATGAACCGCCCCCAGCTCATGGGCGGCCCCCAGCCGGTATTCCCGCGGGAGGCGCTCGAAGCCAGGGTGGAAGGCACGCTGCTGGCAAAGTGCGTGATCACCACCGAAGGAGCCCTCACGGGCTGTCGGATCATCAAGTCCTTGCCGTTCCTGGACGAGCCGGTGCTCAAGGCGCTCGCGCAGCAGCGGTACACGCCGGTCTCGTTTCAGGGCCGACCGGTCGCCGTGGAGTACGTGATCCCTTTCAAATTCAAGCTCCAGTGAGCTCTCGTGCGCGGCGCGATCAGGGGGCGCCGTCGAGCTGGTAACCGAAGCGCTGCTTGAGGGCCGCGAGCTGCTGCGGTGGCAGCGAGAGGTGGCCGATATGGGCGCGCTTCAACTTCGGCATGGTGAGCAGCGCGTCGACGTCGCGGAGCTTGCTGTCATAGAGCACGACCCACTCGAGCGAGGGGTGCTCGCGCAGCGGGCTGAGATCGGTCACCGCGGTCTCCGAGAGATTGAGCTCCTTCAGCAGGCGCAGCCCGGCGAGGGGCGCGATGTCGACCACCTGGGTCTCGTGAAGGTCGAGATCGACCAGCGTGCCCAGCGCGCGGAGAGGCGTGAGATCCGAGACCTTGGTGAAGCCGACGTCGAGCCGCTCGAGGTGCTCGAGGTGGGCAAAGGGTGTCAGGTCGGAGAGAGAGGTCTGGGACAGGTCGACGTCGCGGAGCTCGGGGAGCCGGGAGATGACGCCGAAGTCGGACGCTTTGCCCGCCGGGAGGCCGAGCTCGCGCAGCGCGGTGAGCTTGACCAGGGGCGAGAGGTCCTGGGCGCGAACATGGCGCAGGTGCAGGCGCTCCAGCCTGGAGAACGCCGCGAGAGCTGCGGTCGACTCGATGTCAGCGCTGTCCGTCGCGAGCTCGACGAGCCGGCTGCAGGTCGCGAGCGCCTTCAGGTCATCGTCTTTCACGCGTTCACTGGAGAGCCGACGCAGCTGACACGCTCCGAGGGGCGCCGACAGCTGGCCTTGCCAGCGCAACGTGTGAAGATGGCCCATGAAACGCAGCTCGTCCGGACCGCCCCACACGCGCTGCTCGTCAGTCCAGCTCGTGATGTCCAGGTAGCGAAGCTGCGCGAGAGCCGCGAAGGGCAATTCAGCGAAGCGCGCGCCGGGCTCCGGCTCAGGCCCTGACGCGATGGCCAGATACTCGAGCGCTGGAAACTGCCGAAGCTGCGCCACAGAGTCCCGCTTGCTCAGGCTGACGGCGAGCCCGCCGACCCTCTTCCGCACGGCCTCGTCCGAGGCGAGCGCGCGCAGCTCCGCGTCCCCGTCGCAGCGCTCTTCGCGGCGATGGCTGCGATAAAGACAGCCGGCGAGGTACAGGCGCGGCGGGGTCAGCTGCCGCAAACAGCCCACGCCCGCGTCGGTGAGGCCACCGTCGATGCGGAGCAGCAGGCGCGCTGGCTTGGCTCGGTTGACGGCATCTCGCAGCTGCGGCGAGCAAAGCTGTCCTTCGACGAGGAGGACGGATGTCGTGGACCAGTCCACTCGCGCCAGCTCGAGCTCGAAGATCTTCATCGAGAGCTCGTCGCTCTTCGTCCGCTGCCAGTCCGCGTCGAAGCGCTGGACGGTCGCGCCGGGGTTGCCCAGGTACTGAAGCGAAAGCGGCGCCTTCAGCTGCACCCAGCCGAGATGATCCGTGAAGCCCGGGTTGAACGTGATGGATAGATCGGGGTCCGGCGGCACGACCGGCGCGGAGGCCGCCGCGCCGGTCGTGCCGCCGGACGAGCCTGGCGCCGGCGGGGCCGTGGCCGCATCCGTCGCTGTGCTGCGCGGCGCGCCACCACAGGCGCTCATCGCGAGGGCTGCGAGGACCAAGGCCGCGCCGGCGCGACGGGAGAGCCGCGAGAGAGAGCTGAATCGAGGCGTTGTCACGGGCTCACAGCGATAGCCGATCGAGCCGCGATGACGCAATCCGCTCATCGCGACCTCATCACCTCGCGCCGGTGGACCGCCGCTTCGACGCAGAGCCCGCCCGCAGCGCCCCCTCGGCCCGCGGCTCGAACCCGTCGCGCAGCACGGCGAGCGCGTCGGCGATGATTTGCTTTGCGGATCCCCTCGCGCCCGCCGCGATCCAGGCCACGTGGCTGTGGCTCGCCCGGATCGCGGCGACCGCGCACGCGACGAGGAGGCTCACCCGCTCGACGCGCTGTCACGCGAGGAGCTCACCGACCCACTCGCGGCTGCGACGATCGAGCTCGTCTTGCAGCGCGACGTCGTTCGCGAGCCGGCTCGGCTCCCGCACGCGCTCCTTGTCGTAGTAGAGGCCCGACTCCTTCGCGACGCCCGGATCGGTCGCGCAGTGGACCTGCGTGCGCGCGCCCTTCTCGTTCGTGATGAGGAACGGCCGGAGCAGCACGGCGAAGGCGCCCATGCGGCGCTGCCAGATGTCGCTCGCGACGCCGCCCGGGTGGAGCGAGTACGTCGTGACCATGGTGCCCTCGAGCCGGCGCGCGAGCTCCTTGGCGTGCAGCACGTTGCAGAGCTTGCTGACGCAGTACTCGGGGAAGGCGCTGAACGTCGCGCTCGTCTTCTGGAGCGCGGCGAAGTCGATCCCCGGCGCGCGGTAGTGCCCCTGGCTCGACACGATGACGATGCGGCCCTGGGGGGCGCGCTTCACGAGCGGGAGGAGCTTCTCCGTCCAGAGATAGTGGCCGAGGTGGTTCGTGCCGAACGCGAGCTCGAAGCCGTCCTTGGTGATGCCCTGCACGCCGGCGATGCCGGCGTTGTTCATGAGGACGTCGATGGTCCAGTCCCTGGCGAGGACCTCGTCGGCGGCGCGCTTCACGGAGGCGAGATCGGAGAGCTCGATCTGGATGAAGTGCGCCTCGACCCCCTTGGCCGCGAGCGCGTCGAGGACGGGCTGCGTCTTCTCCCTGGTGCGCGAGGCGATGACGATGCGGCCCGCGCCTCTCTGCGCGAGCGCCTCGACGGCCGCCTTGCCGATGCCGGTGTTCGCGCCCGTGACGAGGAAGGTCTTGCTCTCGAGGTCGGTCATGCGCGCGCGTCGTCCTCTGGAGAAGCTAGGCCAACCCGAGCCAACCCTGCAACCACGACGTCGCCGGCGCCCTCCCCGCGCTCGCTCTGCGATTGGATCAGCCCCGACCTCCTTGCCCCGGATGGCGCCCGCCATGGCGAGCCCCGATGGCGGGGGCGCGATCCCCGATCTCCGGGGATCTCGGCGGCTCGAAGGCGAATCGTGGACGCGCGTTCCGAGCTGCAAAGCGAGCTGAAGAGCGCGCGGCATTTCATCCAGATCGACTGAATCGGCGGGAGAATTTTGTGCCGCCAAACGATCCATGAGCAAAATTCGATAGTCAACAATCGACGTTGACTGGCAATTTCGTTGCTCTCTCCCCAGGTCGGCCGCATTGAACGTGGCCGTGAAGCTCTCGATGCGCGCGCGCTCGGCAGCGGCGGAGCTCGACCAAGTGAGCCCTCTTCGAGGGCTTTGAGCCAAGGAGCAACTACCATGCGGTCTCATCGCTCGTTTGCCATGATCGTGGGAGCCCTCTTTGCGCTCCTGTTGATGGGGTGCGGCATTCCCTCCTCCGAGGGCGACTTCACGGGGGTTGAAGCGGTGGATTCCACCACCTCCGCCCTCGCGCCCGCCAACGTGAGCAAGACGTTCGGCAAGAAGATCTACGTCCACATCATGCCCTGGTTCGAGTCCAACGCCACCTCGGGCAACGGAGCCTGGGGTTTGCACTGGACCATGGCCAACCAGAACCCGAACAACACCGACGGGACGGGGAGGCGGCAGATCGCCTCGTATTACTACCCGCTCATCGGGCCCTACGGCTCGGCGGACAAGGACGTCATCGAGTACCAGCTCCTGCTCATGAAGTACGCCGGCGTGGACGGCGTGCTCATCGATTGGCCCGGGACCATCAACGCGTGGGACTACCCCAAGAACCGGCAGAACGCCGAGGCCATCATCGCCCTCACCGCGGCGGTGGGCCTGGAGTTCGCCGTCGTTTACGAGGACCACAATGTCGGGATGGCCTACGACGCCGGCCTGATCCAGAACAAGATCGCCGCGGCCCAGAGCGACGTCACCTACCTGAAGAACAACTATTTTACCAAGAGCAACTACATCAAGGTCAACAACGCGCCGCTCCTCCTCGATTTCGGCCCGCAGACCTTCCTGACGCCCTCCGACTGGACCAGCATCTTCTCGCCCCTGTCGCCCAAGCCGACCTTCCTGTCCCTCTGGTATCAATCGAACCAGCCCGGGTCCAACGCGAGCGGCGAGTATCCCTGGATCTACTCGGATTTCACCACGGGGCTGACGAACTTCTACAATAACCGCCCGCTCAACGTGAAGTTTGGTGTGGCCTACCCGGGGTTCAACACCTTCTACACCGCCGGCGGGTGGGGCGGGCCCGGCTGGAGCTTGCCGTACAACGGGACAGGCACCTTCGGCCAGACCCTGGATCTGGCCAAGAACAGCGGCGTGAGCTACATCCAGATCGCGACCTGGAACGATTACGGCGAAGGCACCATGATCGAGCCGACGCGGGAGTTCGGGTATGGCTTCCTGACCACCCTGCAGCAGAAGCTCGGTGTCTCCTACTCGCAGACCGAGCTCGAGCTCGTCAACACTCTCTACCAGCAGCGCAAGCAGTACGCCGGCAACGCGACGAAGCAGGCCGATCTCGACCAGGCCTTCAACTACTTGGTCGCCCTCCAGGTCGCGAGCGCCACGAGCATCCTCAACGGCGCGGCGCCTCCGCCCCCTCCCCCGCCGCCTCCCGTCGGGGCGAGCTACTACATCAAGAGCGCGTGGAAAGGGACGTACCTCTACGACGCGAACCAGCAGGTGGCCTACGGGGCCTCGATCAACGGGAGCACCTACGAGTGGGCGCTCGAAGACAAGAACGGCTTCAAGCGGATCAAGAACGTGGGGACGGGCCGTTACCTGAACATCGAGCACCTGCTCTCCTACGTCGAGAGCACGACGCTGCCCGACACCTTCTACAGCGGGTACTGGACCCTGGAGACCGTCTCCGGGAACACGAGGCTCAAGAACGGCTGGCAGGGCACGTACCTCAACGTCGAAGGCCAGACGGGCTATGCCCAGTGCTCGAGTCTCCCTTCCAACTACACCAGCAGTCAATGGACGCTCGTGCCGAAGTGACAGCCCGCTGACCTGCCGTCCACGGAGCCAGGGATCTCGCGCGTCGACGACACAGGTTGGGTTGGGTTGAGAGGCGAGTCGGCGCGGAGCGCCCGGTCGTCAGGGCAGCTTGGCAGCCTCGGCGCGGATGCGCTGAAGGATCTCGGGGAGCGTCTTTTTCTGGGCGCTGTCGCGGATGAAGTCCGGCACTGAGATGCTGGGATCGACATGAATCGTGTAGGTCACCAGGCTGGACGTGCCGGCCGCGTCGAGCGCCTTTATCTCCCAGCTACCCTCGTTGAGCCGGTAATCGCCGCTCACGTGCTTCCAGCGCCGGACCATGCGCGTGTCGCTCACCTCGTTCACCGACTCGGTGACTCCGGTGAGGTTCGAGAAGGGGAAAGGCATCGAGTACGTCACCTTGCAGGTGTCGCCGTTGCCTGAGCGCTTGAGGAGCTCCGAGGACGCGATGCTGGGGAGGTGCTCCTTGTAGTGCGCGCAGTCGGACACGATTTGCCAGATCTTCTTCGGCGGCGATTCCATCACCGTGCGCATAACGATCCGCGGGATCGTGCTGCCAGCGACGGCGTAGGTCTCGAGCTCGATTTCGCCCTTGGCAGGGAGGGCGGCGTCGGCGGCCACGGACGCGCCGGGCGCCGCGACGAGGACGACCGCGGCGAGCGCGGCGCAGCGAGCAAAGCAGGTGATTCCCCTCATGCCTACCGATGTACCAGCGCGCCCGGCGCGCGGCA
>FSTQ01000390.1_pt1 | contig 12119 bp, 5 predicted proteins | sample 1637281 | NCBI WGS metagenome assembly FSTQ01 (sample SAMEA3914818, study PRJEB12502) | metagenome | biome: forest; material: soil | place: Canada | collected 2010-06-26 | depth 0.1 m
CCCCAACCCCTTTCCCCCCAATTGGGGGGAAAGGGGAGATTGCTACTCCACGCCTCGAATGCTCCAGATCCCCTCCCTTTCCCCCAAATTTGGGGGAAAGGGCCGGGGATAGGGGGCAGACGAAGGGCCGGGATAGGGGGCAGACGAAGGCCAGGGACAGGGGCCCCGGGCAAAGGCGGCTACATGCAGGTCCCACCCTGCTGGTAAACGCTGAGCGCGCTCCCGCAGGCCTGGTCGCCGCCCAGGGACACCTTGCCATAGGTGTCGGTGCAGTCAGGCTCCTTGTCCGGAGGCAGGCTGGCGCAGCAGTCCTTGAGCTTGTCGCAGTTGCCGCCGGTGGTCGGGGCCAGGCATGGCAGGGTGCACTTCTTCGAGGTGATGGCGTCGAGCACGCAGTCGAAGATCGGGCCGGTGACGCAGGCCTTGCAGGCGCCCGTGAAATGCTGATCGGTGCAGGCTTTGGTGCAGGCCTCGTCGCAGTTCTGGCAGGCCGAGGCGCAGACCATCCACTCGCTGCAATCGCCGCCGAAGTTGCCATTGGCGTAGTCGGCGCCAAAGCACTGCTTGTACTGCGTATCGCAGGTCTTCACCACGCAGGTGCTGTAAGCCTCGATCGAGGCGGTGTCGGTGCACGACGAGTTCGCGGGCTGGCAGCTTTGCCCGTTGCTCGTCGGGGGCAAGACCACCGGCGTGCTCGCCGCCTGGCCTCCCGAGCCGCCGGAGCTGGAGCCGCCCGCGCCGGCGGGATCATCGGGCTTGCAAGCGAGGAGAGCGAGAGACGCCGCGGCGCCGAGCACGAGTGGGAGAGCGGAGTGTCGAAATGCCATCGAGGAGAGCCTCCTGAAAGGATCGCGCGCGGCGACGCGCCGTCGCGGCGAGCGCCCTCATCGCAACCCGTGTGCCGGACGGAGGCGCGCGTTTCGCGGCGCGATCACGAGGTCAGGGCGGGAGGAGTCAGAAAGATCCGACAGCCCCGCCGGCGCCGGGCAGGAGAAGCTGACCGGGTCTCCGCGCGCGCGGACCCACCTCGCACGCAGAAAGCGAGCGCCCGACGATTTCCTGCCCGTGCGAGGTGCATTTCCTTTATTTCTTCGAGCATGGGCAGCTCCTCGCGCGGAACCAGAACAGGGCTTTTTCTCGGGAGCGCGCTGGTGGCGCTGATCACCACCGGTGACGCACGGGCGGTGATCGAGCAGACCGAAGGCTCGGTGGTGCCCATCAGCGTCGCGGCGTGCCCGGGCGTGACCGACGGCTGCGTGCAGACCCCGCTCAACATCGGTGAGGGCTTCGCGGGCGCCGCGACCAACAACCCGCTCAAGGCCATCTTCGACGCCGCGGTCGCCCCCGAGGTCTTCTCGATCCCCAGGCTCAACAACGTCTACGGGAAGATCACCGTCAACGATCTCCAGGAGGGCGCGGGCTACGAGAACACCTTCGGCTGGTACAACGTCAACGCGCCCGCCTCGCTCTACCCGATCACGCCGTGCACCGACGAGCCCGGCGCGAGCCGCTCCGTCGACTTCCAGGTCGAGTTCACCCAGGGCCGCTACCTCGGCGGGTTCATCGGCTTCTTCCTGATCACGCCGGAGAACCAGCCCGTGGACACCAACTGCGGCGCGCTCGGCGACGTCGGGCACATCTACTACACGGAGCAGGCGCGCAACGGCGACGGCAACTACGTCCACTACCTGCTCTATCACTCCAAGGTCAACCCGCTCGCCTACTACTTCGGCTTCGAGGATCTCTTCCGCGGCGGCGACAACGACTTCGACGACATGTTCCTCAAGGTCACCGGGCTGCTCGCGCCCTGCACCCCCTCGCCGGAGGTCTGCGACGGGCAGGACAACAACTGCGACGGCCTCATCGACAACAGCCCCGTCGACGCCGGGGGCAACTGCGGCAGCACCAGCGTCGGCGCCTGCAAGCCCGGCGTGCTCACCTGCCAGAACGGCGGGCTCACCTGCGTCGGCGCGGTCGGCCCGAAGCCGGAGCAGTGCAACGGCGTCGACGACGACTGCGACGGCGTCGTCGACGACAGCCCCGCGGGCGTGGGCCAGAGCTGCGGCAGCAACGTCGGAGAGTGCCTGTCTGGAGCGCAGCAGTGCATCGGCGGCGTCCTCGTGTGCGTGGGCGGCAAGGGCCCCTCGCTCGAGGTCTGCAACCTCGCGGACGACGACTGCAACGGCGTCGTCGACGACAGCACCATCGACACCGGCGGCCCCTGCGGGTCGAACGTGGGCGTGTGCACGCCGGGCGCGCTCACCTGCGTGGGCGGCGTCATCCAGTGCGCGGGCGGCACCCAGGGCGGCACGGAGATCTGCAACAACCTCGACGACGACTGCAACGGCGCGGTCGACGACGGCGATCCCGGCGGCGGCACGGCGTGCGGGAGCGACGTCGGCACCTGCAAGCCCGGCGTCGAGCACTGCCTCGGCGGGACGCTCACCTGCGTGGGTCAGATCGGCCCGACCACCGAGCTCTGCGACGGCCTCGACAACGACTGCGACGGCACCGGCGACAACCTCGCGCAGTGCCCCGCGGGCTCGCAGTGCGTCGCGGGCGCGTGCGCCGCGCCCTGCCAGGGCGGCGAGTTCCCCTGCCCCGGCGGCCAGACCTGCGTCGCCGGCTTCTGCCTCCCGCAGACCTGCGACAACATCACCTGCGCGCCCGGCACGACGTGCATGCAAGGCATCTGCGTGCCCGACCCCAGCGGCGCGACCGGGAGCGCCGGCACCGGGAGCGCCGGCACCGGGAGCGGCGGCGCCGAGAGCACGACCACGAGCTCATCGAGCAGCAGCAGCGCTTCGTCGAGCGGATCGGCATCGACCGGCCAGGGCGGCGCCGGCGCCGCCAGCGGCAACGCGTGGGGGCTGGCGACGGGCGGAGGCGGGCTGCGGTGCAGCGCGAGCGGAGGCCCGAGCGGAGGCGACGCCTGGGCGCTCGGGGCGATAGGGCTCCTCGGGCTCGCGCTCCTGCGCCGCCGCGACGGAGGTGCCTCGTGAAGCGCGCTCTCTTCACCGCGCCCGCGGCGCTCGCCCTGGCCTTCACCGCCCTCGCGCAGACCGGCTGCGACACCGACGCTTACTGCTGGGATTGCACCGGCGGGCTCGACGCCGGCCCCGACGCGACCACCGGCGCCGGGGGCGCGGGCGGCGGCGTCATCGACGGCGGCAGCACCAGCGGAGAGGGCGGCACGGGCGGGTTCATCCCCAACCCGTGCACCGCCGACACCCAGACCGACGCCAAGAACTGCGGCCTCTGCGGGAACGTCTGCGCCGTCCCCAACGCCTTCCCCGTGTGCACGGGCGGCTTCTGCCTGGTGCAGACCTGCGCGCCCGGCTGGCTCGATCTCGACGGGCAGGTGGCCAACGGCTGCGAGTACGCGTGCACCCCCTCCAACGGCGGCGTCGAGATCTGCGACGGCCTCGACAACGACTGCAACGGGCTCACCGACGAGCTCACCGACACCAAGACGGATCCCTTCAACTGCGGCGCCTGCAACCACGTGTGCGCCTTCTCGCACGCGAGCCCGCTCTGCACCGACAGCGCCTGCGTGATGGGCCCCTGCCTCGTCGGCTACTACGACGCCAACGCGAGCGACGCCGACGGCTGCGAGCTCGCCTGCACGCCCTCCAACGGCGGCGTCGAGGTCTGCGACAACGCCGACAACGACTGCGACGCCCAGGTCGACGAGGGCTTCGATCTCACCGCGGATCCCCAGAACTGCGGGAGCTGCGGGACCGACTGCGGCGCGCTCTACCCGCACACGCTCGCCCTCTGCACGGCGAGCGTCTGCCAGTTCGGCGCGTGCGCGCCGGGCTACAAGAACCTCGACGGCGTCGAGGCCAACGGCTGCGAGTACGCCTGCTCGCCCACCAACGGCGGCGTGGAGATCTGCGACGGGATCGACAACGACTGCAACGGCGTCAAGGACGACGGCGCCCTCGCCGGCGTGGGCATGGCCTGCGGCGCGTCCAGCACCGGCGAGTGCAAGCTCGGCGCGCAGCAGTGCCAGAGCGGCGCCCTCGTGTGCGTCGGGGCGATCGATGCCGCGGTCGAGCTCTGCGACGCCAAGGACAACAACTGCAGCGGCGTGACCGACGAGGGCTGCCCCAAGCCGGGCGCGACCGACGCGCGGCTCGACGTGGGCACGGGCTCCGGGGTGGGCCAGGCGCCGTCGACGCAGCTCTCGGTGACGTCGCGCGGCGATCTCTTCCTCGCCGCGTACCTCGATCGCCGGAGCGGCGACTCCGACATCCGCGCCACCGTCTCGCAGGACGGCGGCCTCACCTGGCTCACGGCCTCCGATCTCGTGGTGGCGACGGGCGCGGCGATCCAGGTCGAGCCCTCGGCCGCGCTCGGGATGACCAACGCCTACGTCGGCTACGGCCAGTTCAGCGCCTCCAACGATCGCGACGTCTACGTGGCGCGGGCCGCCCCGCCGTTCACGACCTTCACCAGCGTGCGCGCCGACAAGGACGCCACCGGCGCCGACGCCTTCTTCATCCGCTCCGCCGTGGCCCAGGCCGGCGCGCCCGACAAGATCGTCGTGGTGTGGGAGAGCCTGAAGGGCAGCGGCTCCAGCGTCACCACCGACGTCTACCTCCAGGCCTCGGTCGACGGCGGCGTGACGTGGAAGGCCACCGACGTGCGCGTCAACAGCGTCGTCGGCGTGGCCGAGCTGCCCGTGCTCGCGACCGACGGCGCCGGCCGCGCCTTCATCGCCTGGCGCGATCAGCGCGCCGGCAACGCCGAGGTCTACGCCGACGTCTACAACTTCGCGACCGGCGCGCTCGCGGGCAACAAGGCGATCTCGGGCGGGCACCCGAGCCAGGCCATCACCATCAGCGCCGACGCGGGCAACCCCAACGTCTACATCGCCTGGACCGATCTGCGCGCCCAGAAGAAGGCAATCCGCGTCAACCGCAGCACCAACTTCGGCGCCGCCTTCGCCGCCGACGGCGTCATCGTCAACCCCGACTCCACCTTCGCCGACGCCGACGCCCCCGCCCTCATCGCCCGCGCCGGCAAGGTGGTCGTGGCCTGGGAGGACACGCGCAACGGCTCGGCCGACATCCGCGTCAACCACTCCACCAACGCCGGCGCGACGTGGCTCACCCAGACCAGCCGCGCCGACCTCGGCACCACCCCCGGCGGCAGCGCCTCGACCCACCCGAGCCTGGCCTTCGGCGCCGGCAACGTCGTTTACGTGACCTGGGAGGACGCGCGCAGCGGCCAGCGCGACATCTATGCGAACCACTCGTTCGACGCCGGGACGACGTTCCAGCCGCTCGATCTGCGGCTCGACGTGGGCCTCGCGGGCGCTCCTTCACCGGCCGGAGGCGCGGACTCTCGATCTCCGTTTGCCCTCGCCAACAATGCTGGGACTCGCGGCGTGGCCATCTGGATCGATTACCGCACCACCACGGGGGTCACCGGCACCAACGCCGATATCTACTCCAACCTCTTTCAGTGATCCTGCCTCGACGCCGAGGGGCTCCGCCCCTCCGTTGGATGGTACAGTCGCCCCCATGTCATCGGCTCTCTATCGCGGCGAAGTCTTGTCCGTCGACGGCCCGGTCCTTCGCTCACGGCCCGTCTATCTCGCATCTCTCCTGGCGTTCATGGCCGGTTGCGGTGCGGCGACCCCAGCGCCCCCGGCGGCGAAGGTGGCAGAGGTCCCGGACACCACGGCTCGGGCGGCGCCGGCAATCGATCTGAGCCCGGTCGCCGAGCCTCCGGGGATCGTGCTCGTCGCTCATGCGCGCGCTCCGATGGATCTCCTTCAAACCGGCTTCGGTTGGCTCGGCCTCGCGATCCCCGTCGATCACCTGTTGCCGACGTTCGGCCCCAAGCCCGTGCCCCTCGATCGGCGCGGCGGTTTCGACGTGATCGCCGTCACCGAAGGCGGACCTACGCCAGTCACGCGCTTTGCGGTCTCGATACCGATCCTCTCGCTCGCGGAGCTGAAGGAGGCTCTCGGCGATGTCGTGATCTGGGAGCCGATCGAGAACGGCGCCCTGCGCGCCGCGGCGCGTCCGGGCACGACGTCGCCGATCGCCTCGGCGTTGACACAGGAGGGTCGGTGCGCAATCGCGCCTTCGGTCGGTGACGCGAAGGCGAGGCTCGTCTTTGCGGAAGGAGACACGCTGAGCAGCGTCCTGCCGTACCTGACGCGGACCGTGCCGCTCGCGCCGCACGCGCACAATCTCTCGGTCGAGCTTCGTCCGGACTTCGTGCTCCATCCACCCGCGACTCCGTACCTCGACGAGCTGCGCGGCGCGCTGCCCGGGCTCCCCGTGTCGTACTCCGAGGGCCTGTCCCGTGATCTCGCGACGTTCGTCTCCGGCTTGCACGGCGGGAGCTTCACGCTCGACGTCGACGCGCGAGGAACGCGCATCGAGGCGCGCGTCCCGGTGACCGCGGGGAGCTCGACGCTCGCGAGCGTCTTGCTCGCGAGCACGGGCCCCGCGCCGCTGCCGAGCTTCTCGCGGCTCCCGGCCCGCGCGGCGTTCGCGTTTTATGGATCGGGCACACCGATCGGAGCGACCGAAGGTGTCCGCTCCGCGGCGGTGGCGGCCCTCGCGCCGAAGCTCGACAGCCAGCCGCTCGCCGACGCGCTGCGCGCCACGCTCGAGCTCACGGCATCTCCCTGGGTCGCCGCCGTGAGCCTCGGCGCGCCTCCCGGCGTGGCAAAGACGGCGGCCGACGACGGGATGGGAGTCTGGGCCGTCGCCGGGCTCGAAGAGCGCTATGAGCGCGTCGCGGAGCTCGCCCGCGGGTGGATCGTGAAAGGCGGCCACGGCCTCGTGGTGCGCGAAGGCAAGGCACCCAAGGGATCCGGGAAAGAGGCCATGCGGCTCGAGCTTCGCTCTCCCGCGTTCGCAGAGGGGCAATCTCCGAAGCGGAAGATCGAGCCGGTGGTCCACGCTCTCTTCGCCTCCGACGGTCCACGCACCTGGGTGGCGATAAGCCTCGAAGAGAAGCACGCGACGGCCCTGCTCCGCGAGCTCACCTCGCCGCTCGGGCCGTCTCGTCCGCCCACGTTCGGCGACCGCGCCGAGGCGCGCTGGCTCGGCGCTTCGCCCTCCACGACGGGGGCGTTCCTCGGCCTCAAACCGTCCTTCGACCCCAGCGTCTTGCAGGCGATCCTGGGCCCGGCCGCCGCGGGGATCCCGGCGCCGCTCCCGGAGCCGCTGCTCGTTCAAAGCGAGATCGCGAAGCGCGCCGGGGCTGCCGACGAGATCGTGATTCGAACGAGCGCCGGCCCCGGGCTCAGCGCGACTCTCCTGCTCACGTACCTGAACGGCATGGTCTCGGCGTCGGCCACGAAGCCCTGAGCGCGCTCCGGGACCAGCGCCTTCACGACGCCGCGATCGATCACGATCTCTGTGTCGAGGTACTGGCCCCAAACGCTCCGGAGCCCCTCGGAGCGCTCACCCCGCGGTCTCGCGTGCGGCCTGGGAGGCCAAGGGAGCGCGGGGCGCGGGCGCGCCCTCGGCCAGCAGGCGCTTGAGCGTGGCGACGTCCACCGGCTTCACCACGTGCTCGTCGAAGCCGGCCTCGAGCGCCATCTTGCGATCGGTCTCCTGTCCGTAGCCGGTGAGCGCGACCAGATAGATGTGCCGGTGAACGGGGCTCGCGCGCACGCGGCGGGCCAGCTCCAGGCCGTCGATCCCGGGCAGCCCGACGTCCACGATGGCGGCGTGCGGGCGCACCTCGTCCAGGAGGGCGAGGCCGGAGAGGCCGTCCCCGGTCGGGTGACACTCGAACCCGGCGCGCCTGAGGAGCGTGCAGAGCATCAAGCGGCTGTCGGCGTTGTCCTCCACCACGACGAGCCGTGAGCGCCTGGGCTGTTGCAGGACGGGTGCAGAGGGCGTCGTCGCCTCCACGAGGGACGCCTCGGCGAGGGGCAGGTGCACCTCGAGCTCGCTGCCCTTGCCTTCGCCGTCGCTCCGGGCGGTCACCGTGCCGCCGTGCTTCTCGACCAGCCCGCGGACGAGCGTGAGCCCCACGCCGATACCTCCCTGGGCCCGGTCGAGCGTGCGGTTGGACTGCACGAAGAGCTCGAAGGCGGTCTCGAGCATCTCCCTGGCCATCCCGGCGCCGTCGTCCTTCACGAGGATCACGGCGTGCCCGTCGACGCGCTTGACCTCGAGCACGACGTGGCCTCCGCGCGGGGTGTACTTGGCCGCGTTGTTGAGCAGGTTCATGTGGACCTGCTGGAGCCGCGCGGGGTCGCCCTCGACCCACATCGGCTCGGGGGCGATCGACACCGAGAAGCTGACGCCCCGGCTCTCCATGAAGCTCCGGACCGCCTCGGACGCGTCCAGGGCCACGGTGCGCAGGTCGATGACGCGCTTTCGCAGCTCGATCTTGTTCTGGGTGACGCGGCTCGCCTCCAGCAGATCGTCGAGGAGGTGCGCCATCTGCTCGGACTGGCGCTCGAGGACGTGGAGGATCTTCTCGTCGACGGCGCCGGCGTCGCTCTCCTTGAGCAGCGTCGCGGCGCTGACGATGGCGCCGAGGGGGTTCCGGAGCTCGTGGGAGAGCATGGCGAGGAACTCGTCGCGCCTGCGCACCGCGTCCTTGATCTTCTCCTCCGATCGCCTCTGCTCGGTGACGCTGCGGAAGATGCCGATGATGCCCACGATGCCGCGCTTGGCGTCCATGAGCGGGAGCCTCGTCACCAGATCCCACTCCACCGCGCCGTCCCGGAGCACGCGCTTCTCGAGCTGGTAGTGCTGCGCCTCGCCGGTCCGCAGCACCACCTCGTCCTGCTGGTGCACCGCCAGCGCGGTCTCGTTGCCGGCCAGCTCGAAGCCCGTCTTGCCCTCGGCCTCGCGCGGATCGGCGAGGCCGAGGCGCTCGGCCATCGCGGGGTTGGTGCGGATGAACCGGCCGCGCGCGTCCTTGAAGTAGATGGCGTCGGGCACGGTGAAGAGCAGGCTGTTGAGGAGGTAGCGCTCGTGGAAGAGCGCGTCCTCCGCCGCCTTGAGGCCGCTCACGTCGATGAGCGTGAGCACCACGCCGGCGACGGCGCCCTTGGCGCGGTAGGGCAGGATGCGGAGGAAGAACGAGCGGTTGTGCCGATCCCGCAGCTCGCGCTCCACGCGCTCGCCGGTGTCCAGCACGCGCCTGAGATCGTCGCTCAGCTCCGGGTGGTCCACCGCGTTGGCGAACGTCTCGATGGGCCTCCCGACGTCGTGCGCCACCAGGTTGAAGCTCTCCGCGATCTGCGGCGTGAACTTCCGGATCTTGAGCTCCCGGTCGAGGAAGATGGTGCCGATGTCCGTGCTCGACAGGAGGTTCTCCATGTCGTTGCCGAGCTCGGTGAGGTCGCTGATCTTCCGCTGGTACTCGGCGTTCACCGAGTAGAGCTCCTCGTTGACGCTCTGGAGCTCCTCGTTCGTGCTCTGGAGCTCCTCGTTGGACGCGAGCAGCTCCTCGTTGGCCGCCTGCAGCTCCTCGTTGCTCGCCTCGAGCTGCTCGGTCGTCGCGTGAAGGTTCTGCTTGGTGTAGACGAGCTCGGCCTCGAGCGCGCCGAGCTGCTCGCGCGAGACGTCGCGGAGGTCGATCTCTGTCTCCGGCAGCGCTGCGGGGCGCGGCGCCTCCTCCATCGCCTCGAACATGATCAAGACGTGAGGCAGGGTCCCCCGCCGGCTCTCGACCCGGCGCAGGGTGACCTTGTACGCGGCCCCGTCGGCGTGCACCCCCTTGAACACGACGGCCGCGGGCTCCCGCAGGGCGCGCGCCAGGCCTCCGCTCAGCACGATCCGGAGATCGGAGGCCAGCATCTCGAAGACGTCGAGCCCCTGCCGGCCGTCCGTGATCCGGAGGAAGCGGCTCGCGCCGCCGAACGCGTGGACCAGCTCGCCTCGCTCGTTGACGAGGAGGCTCGGGGGCATGAACTCGTCGAGCAGCGCGTCGTAGGTGCCGACCAGGTTCGACACCGGGTGGCGCGCGGCGGCGGCGCTCGCCGGGCGGGGGACGCTCGCGGCCTTGAGCGCGGCGTGCTGGAAGCGGGGGTCGACCTGCGTCCGCCGGTCGCTGTACTTCCGATAGATCCGCCAGTGCTTGTTGACGGTCTCGAAGTCGTGAATGAGGTTGCCCGGGGTCTCGCTCGGGCCGAGGAGCACCACGCCCCCGCGGTTGAGCGCGAAATGGAACAGGCTCAGGACCTTCTGCTGCGCCGCCGGCTGGAAGTAGATGAGCATGTTGCGGCAGCTCACGAAGTCGATGCGCGTGAACGGCGCGTCCTTGATCACGTTGTGGCGCGCGAAGACGACCGCCTGGCGGAGCTCAGGGACGACCTGGTAGCTGCCCCCGCGCGTGGTGAAGTGCCGCTCCAGGCGCTCGGGCGAGACGTTCGCCACCGCGTCCGCCTCGTAGAGGCCGCGCGTCGCCCACTCGAGCGAGCCGTGGTGTACGTCCGTCGCGAAGATCTTGAACGGACGCTGGCCGTCGCGGGAGGTGAGCTCCTGGAGCAGGATGGCCAGCGAATAGACCTCCTCGCCCGTCGCGCAGCCAGCGACCCACACGCGGAACGGCGCGTCGCGCGGCCCCTGTCGCAGGAGCTCGGGGAGCACCTCGTGCTCGAGGACCGCGAACGCCTCCTGGTCTCGGAAGAAGCGCGTCACCCCGATGAGGAGGTCTCGATAGAGCACGTCGAGCTCCTTCGAGTCGTCCTTCAGGCGACTGAGGTACACCTCGATGTCGCTCGTCTGAGCGAGCTGGAGCCGCCGCTCGATGCGCCGCGTCACCGTGCTCGGCTTGTAGTGCGTGAAGTCGATGCCGAACTCGTCCTCGAGCATCTTGTAGACGGCTCTCATCCCTGGATCCGCGCCGGTGGGCGCGGGCGCGGGCGCGCGGCCCGCCCGGATCACGTGCTCGAGGAGCACCCGTGGCATCTCCTGCGGAGGCAGCACGTAGTCAGCCACGCCGGCGTCGCGCGCCGTCCTCGGCATCCCGTCGAACTGGGCGCTCTCGACGTCCTGCACCAGGACCAGGCCGCCCGCCTCGTGGACGGCGCGGATCCCGCGTGAGCCGTCGCTGCCGCTCCCGGAGAGGATCACGGCGACCGCCAGCGCGCCGCAGTCCTGCGCCAGCGAGCGGAAGAACACGTCGATGGGCAGCGTCAGCTCCTGATCGCGATCCCGCTCGCTGAGCAGGAGACGGCCGCCCGCGATGATCATCTCCTTCTTCGGAGGGATCAGGTAGAGGTGATCGGGCTCGACCACCATGCCATTCTCGACGAGGTGAATGGGCAGCTCGGTGCGGCGCCCGAGGATCTCGTCCATCAGGCTCTTGAAGTCCGGCGAGAGGTGCTGGATGACGACGAACGCCATCCCGCTCTTCATCGGGATGTTGTCGAAGAAATGCTCGAGCGCCTCCAGCCCGCCGGCCGAAGCGCCGATCCCCACCACGTGAGGCGCCGCGGCTGGCAACACCGGGCCCATGGTCTCCGTACTCGTGCTCGCTTCGACTGACATGAGCTGATGACAGCAGAAAACGTGCCGGCGCGCGACGCGTCCCGGACGGGGACACCCGTCGATTTCGTGCGGACGGCAAGGCAACGGCGGCGACGCGCGCGTGTTGCGTTAGGTCACATGTGGCGTTCTCGCGTGACCGACGCGCACATGAAGGGTGCCATGGTGCCGTACTTTGCTGTCAGAGCGTGAGACCGTTCGCCGAGCGACTGAACGGCATGGTCGTCACCTCACGCCGGCCGGATGCACGCGCGGCGTCTTTGCGCGCCGGGCTTCGCGCGATTCTGCAGAATGCCGCCCGATGGCCGACGGATCGAGGCGACGGGCCGGGCTTGCGGGGCGCTGCTGGCGCTCGCGGGGTGCGGCGGGGGACGCCGATCTGGGAGTCGGCCGCCATCACCGTGTACCTTGGCGAGTTGTTCGGCGTGGATGCCAAGCTGTATCCCGCGCCGTGCCCGAAGCGGGGCGAAGCGATGAAGTGGATCTCGCGACGACGCGGCGACTTTCGGCGAAGCCTCCAGCCGTTCCCCGTAGCTCCCGGAGCTACGCCCCTGACCCTCCCGCCTCCCGTCACAGCTCCCGGAGCTGCGCCCCCGACCCTCCCCCCCCCCCCCCCCCACCCCCGGGGCC
>FSTQ01000385.1_pt1 | contig 12036 bp, 8 predicted proteins | sample 1637281 | NCBI WGS metagenome assembly FSTQ01 (sample SAMEA3914818, study PRJEB12502) | metagenome | biome: forest; material: soil | place: Canada | collected 2010-06-26 | depth 0.1 m
CGGGATGGCCACGATCGAGATCACGCACGCGAGGACGATCACCCAGCGGTGGTGGAGCGACCAGCCGAGGATGCGCACGTAAGCGCGCTCGATCGCGCCGTAGACGCCCTTGGCCTCGCCGCCGTGGCCGTGCGCAGGAGGCGCCGCCGCGGGGGCGCGGGGGGCGCCGCCCTGCGCGCTGTGGGCCTCCGGCGCCTGGGCCACCTTCACCTTGAGCCACCGCGCGCACATCATCGGCGTCAGGGTGAAGCTGACGATCAGCGACACCATGATCGAGAACGACATCGTCAGGCCGAACGAGCTCATGAAGCGGCCGACGATGCCGCCCATGAACGCCACCGGGAGGAAGACGGCCACGAGCGAGAGCGTGGTCGCGAGGACGGCCATGCCGATCTCCTTCGTGCCTTCGATCGCGGCGACGAAGGGCGACGATCCCTTCTCTTCCATGTGCCGGAAGATGATCTCCAGCACGACGATGGCGTCGTCGATGACGATGCCGACGGCGAGGGTGAGCGCGAGCAGGGTGATCGAGTTGAGCGTGAAGCCCGCTGCCTTCATGACCCCGAAGGTGCTGACGATGCTGGTCGGGATGGCGACGGCGGCGATGATCGTCGAGCGCGCGTTGCCGAGGAAGGCGAAGACGATCAGCGCGGCGCAGAAGGCCCCCAGGATGAGGTGCTCCTTCACCGCGCCGACGGCGTTCTCGATGAACTCCGACTGGTCGCGGGCGACGTCGATGCTGTACCCCGGCGGCAGGCGCACCTTGAGGTCGTCGAGGCGCTCCTTGACGGTGTTGACGACCTCGACCGTGTTGGTGCCGCTCTGCTTGCGGACGTTGAGGATGACGGTGGCGCGCTGGCCCTTGAAGCCCGCGGACACGGCGTCGGCCGACCCGTCCTCCACCGAGCCGATGTCGCCGATGCGGATGGCGTAGCCCTCGCGCGTGGCGACGATGATGTCGGCCATCTGCTCGACGGTCTCGACGCGGCCCTGGGTGCGGAGGGTGAGCTGGCGCGAGCCCTGCTCGACGCGCCCGCTCGGGAGCGCGATGTTCTGCGAGCGGAGCGCGCGCTCGACGTCGACGCCGGAGAGGTTGAACTTCTGGAGCTTCTCGGGATCGATGAGGACGTTGATCTGGCGGTTGCGACCGCCGATGATCAGCACCTGGCCGACGCCGGAGATCGACTCGATCTCGCGGCGCATGACCTTGTCGGCGAACTCGGTGGTGTCACGGGCGCTGGCGCCGGACGAGAGCGCGAGCGTGAGCACCGGCGTGGCGTCGGGATCGATCTTGGTGATCACCGGCTGGTCGATGCCGGGCGGGAGATCGGCGAGGATGGCGCTGACTTTGTCGCGGACCTCCTGCGCGGCCAGGTTGATGTCCTTGTCGATGACGAAGGTGACGATGACCTGGCTCACGCCCTCGACCGAGGTCGAGCGGAGCTCGTCGATGCCGCTGATGGTGTTGACCGCGGCCTCGATCTTGTCGGTGATCTCGGTCTCGACCTCTTCAGGAGCAGAGCCCAGGAGGACCGTGGTGACGGTGACGATCGGAAAGTCGATCTTCGGGAAGCGGTCGAGCCCGAGGCCGAAGTACGAGAACAACCCGACGACGCTGAGGATCAGGACGATGACGCTCGCGAAGACGGGGCGCCTGACGCAGATCGCGGCCAACCATTGCATGGATTTTCGCTCCGCCTTATTTCAGGGGATGACTTTGACCTCAGCGCCGTCGCTGAGCTTGTCGACCGCGTCGACCGCGATCTCGTCCGCCGCGGTGAGCGTGCCCCGGACCTCGGTGAGGCCCTCGATCTCGCGGCCGACGGCGACGATGCGCTCCGAGACGCGGTTGCCGACGCGCACGAACACGCGCGAGGCGCTCCCGCTGGTGCCGATGGCGCTCTTCGGCACGAGGAGCGCAGGAGCGTCGCCAGCGCCGAGGGCGATCTGCGCGCGGGCGAAGGAGCCCGGCTTGAGCGAGCCCTCGTCGTTGGGGACCTCGATCTCGATCGGCAGCGCGCGCGACTGAGCCTTCATGCTGGCGCCGATGCGCTTGACCTTGCCGTGAAAGACGCGGCCCGGGAACGAGGCCACGGTGATGGTCACGTCTTTCCCCTCGGACATCTTGCCCGAGTCGGACTCGGGGATGTCGACGCGGAAGCGGAGCGGGTTGTCGCGGACGACGACGGCGACGACGCGCCCCGTCTGGGCGAACTCGCCCGCGGAGATGCGGCGCTCGGCGACCGCGCCGTCGAAGGGGGCGCGCACGATGGTGTCGGCCGAGGCCTTCTGCGCCAGGTTCGCCGAGGCCTGCGCCGCCGCGAGGCCGGCCCACGCTTGCTGCGCGCCGTTGATCGCGCTGTCGTACTGCGCGCGCGCCTGCTCGGCCCGCGAGCGCGCCTGATCCCACGAGGCCTGGGCCACGCCGCCGGAGTCGAAGAGCGACTTGGTGCGGGCCGCGTCGGCGACCGCGAGATCCATGGCCTCCTTGGCGGCGCGGACCTCGGCCATCGCCGCGGGATCGAAGCGCTCGCCCGGCTTCATGCCGAGGCGGGCCTGCGCCTGCGCCGCCGCCGCGTTGGCCTGCGCGAGCCGCAGCGAGGCGTCGCGGCCGTCGAGGTGAACGAGCGGGTCGCCCTTCTTCACGTGGGAGCCGACGTCGATCTCCACCGAGGTGCACACGCCCGATCCCGGCGAGGCGACCTCGCTCATCTCGTCGGCGGCGAGGGTGCCGCTCGCCTCGAGCGTGGCGGGGAGCGTGCGCTCCGTGATCTTGGTGAAGTGAGCGCCGGGGATCGCCGCGACCTCCGCCTGCGCCGTGGCCTTGTCGTCGCCTTGCGCCTCGGGGCGCTTGCAACCGACGAGCGAAGCCGCGGGCATGGTGACGAGCGCGAGCGCGAGAAGGACCTTGGGGTTCATCGAGGGAGACCTCTATCGACGGGCGCCCAACGGGTCACCGCGGCGGCCGGGAGATTGCTCCGCTTAGCCCTGCTCAGTCCGCCCGGCAACGGGATTTGCGTTAAGAAATGCGCTGAAAATTGCAACGATTGCGCGGAGGGATCGCGCACGAAACCAGGGCGAAACACGCGATTCGCGCCGGCCCCCTCTCGAGGCAACTCGAGCGATCTCAACGATGTTCGAACCTTGCCCGCGCTCGCGCCGGGAGTTGGCCCCGCGACACCGCGGCAGATTGCCGCAGCCCCCTAACGCTCTTCGCCGATCGCATAGAGGATGCCCTCGCCCGATCCGACGAGCACCGTGCCGTCCTCGGCGATCGCCGGCGGCGCATAGAGCGGAGCGCCGCTGGGGACCTCCCACTCGCAGCCGGTCTGCCCGCGGATCTTCATCGGCGCGAGGGGGCCGACATGCCTCTCTTCGCCGAGGTAGATCTGCCAGAGCACGCCGCCGTCACCGGCGCGCACGGCGTAGAGGGAGCCGTCGAAGCGCGGCACGTAGACCACGTCGCTCGCGGCGGCCGGCGACGCCCACGACGGGAAGAAGCACGGGCCCACGGTCTTGCGAAATCGCACCGTGCCCGTCATCGCGTCGAGGCCGACCACGTCGCCCGAGTACGGCTCGGGCCACACCAGCACGCCGCTCACGAGCGCGGGCGTCATCCGCACGTTGCCCCACTGGCTCGAGCCGTGGTCCGCGGCGGACCACGCGAGCTTGCCGCTGCGACGATCGAGCGCGATCACCGCCGGCGTCGGGTAGTACGTGTCGCGCGCGAAGGGGATGATCAGCGACGAGCCGGCGAGGAGCGGCGCCGCGTAGACCTCGAACGGGCCCGCGCTCGGCGCGATCTTGTCGAGGCGAGCGCGCCAGATCGGCGCGCCGTCGAAGCGGAGCGCCACGGCCTCGCCACCCTGGGAGACAGCGTAGATCGCGCCCTCGTCCGCGCAGGCGCCGCCGCGGATCGCGCCGTCGAGCTTCACCTGCCAGAGCGGCGCGCCGTCCGAGATCCGGAGCGCGCGGACCGTGCCCGACGCGTCGCCGACGATCACCTGATCACCCACCGGCAGCGGGCTCGCGTAGGCCTTGCCCTGCACCTGCGCCGACCAGATCACGCGGCCCGTCTGCAGATCGATGGCCGTGACGCGGCCGTCGTCGGAGCCGGCGACGGCGCGATCGCCGCTCACGGCGACGCCGTCGGCGTCGGCGGCGAGGTGCGCGTGCCAGCGCTCGTGGCCCGTCGCCAGATCGATCGCGTGCACGCCGTCGCGCGGATCCGATCTGTTGTGCGCGTCGCCCGACGAAGGGACGACGACGAGCGAGCCGGCGATCACCGGCGCGTTGAGCCGCCCCTGCACGCCGACATTGGCCCTCCAGAGGACGCGCGGCGCGCGGATCGGGCGAGCCTCGACGTGGCCGGTGCGCGCGGCGTCGCCTTGCGCGAGCGACCACCCGCCGCCGGCGAGCGGGATCGCGCGCGGCGGATCGGGCGACGAAGAAGCGGCGACGGCCACCTGCAACGGCGGCGCGATGGCCACGACGGTCACCGGCGCGGCGGGGCTGGCGGAGCCGCAGCCGAGCGCGGAGATCAGCAGCGCAGGCGCCGCCGTTCGGAGGTTCATGGCTCACCGATACGCCGCGCGGCGAGCGCGTCAACGGGGCGCACATGATAGAACGCCGGGATGTCCAGGATCCCCGAAGCCGTGCTCGAGCTGGCCGAGAACCTCAACATCAACTGCCCGCAGCGCGAGGGCGAAGAGCGCGTCGTGCGCCCCGGCTACGCGGCGATCCTCGGCGCCGAGGCCGACGCGCACCACAACGTGGTCCAGCGCCTGCGCCTCACCGGGGACGAGGTCGCGGCGACGGTGGCCGAGGTCCGGGCGATCTTCGCGGCGAAGGGCCGGCGCCGCGTCACCTGGGAGGTCGGCGATCACGCCGAGCCCGCGGATCTCGCCGAGCGCCTGATCGCCCTGGGAATGAAGCCTTTCGTGCCCAACGACCTCTCGGTCGGCATGGTGCTCACCCGGCCCCTCGCGCTGACGGACTCGGCGATCACCGTCCGCCGCGTCGAGACCTTCGAGGAGTTCGCGCGCGGCGCGTGGATCTTCCGGCGCGGCTTCGGCAGCGACGACGCCCCCGAGGACGATCCGGAGATCGCCCTGCGCTGGACCGAGCACCGCTCCATCGCCGCGTTCGAGCGCTACCTGGCCTTCGACGGGACCGAGGCCATCGCCGTCGCCGACGCGCTCTTCCTCGAGGCCGGCGTGGTCATGTCCGGCGGCGCGACCATCACCTCCGCGCGCAGTCGGGGCGCTTACCGTGCGCTGATCTCCGCCCGCTGGGAAGAGGGCCAGCGCCGCGGGACGCCGACGCTGATCACCCAGGCCGGGCCGATGTCGCGGCCGATTCTCAACCGCCTCGGCTTCGAAGAGGTCGTCCAGATCCGCATCTTCCTCGACGATCTCACCTGACCGTGGCGCCGTGCGTCAACGGCGGGTTCCACCGTTGACACTGGGCGCCGGAGAGGCAGCGAGCGCCCACCGGCGTCGTGAAGGTGTGATAGCGTGGAAGACTGAGCCGCCTGCGCGGTGGGGCAGCTTCCTTCGAGGAAAAGCGAGGATCGGGGCGATGTCGAACGGCAAGAAGCAGAAGGAGCACAGGGTCCAGGTCATCTTCAAGGAGGTCCGATATGTGGTCCTCGAGCACGAGGGGAACATCACCTTCAGCCGCGACGGCGCTCCCGCTGGCAGCGCCAAGTGGCGCAACGACCAGATCCTCGACTGCAGCGCCCTCCTCCCCGACCCGGTGATCTTGCAGATGGAGCGGGAGATCAAGGAAGCGATCGCCGCCGACTACTTCGACTGATGGCGGCGCGGCTCACTCGAGCAGGAACGAGTGGTAGTAGGCCGCGATCTCGCGAACGACGAAGTACGGCTCCTTCAAGAGGCGGTGCTGCATGCGCGCGGGCACGGTGTAGACGCGCATCCCGGTCCGGTCGAAGAGCATCTTGAGCCGGGGCTCGTGGTAGTAGTGGCTGACCACGAGCGCGCTGCCGATCTCCTTGGCCCGCGCGAGGCGCGCCGAGTTCTTCACCGTGCTCGCCGTGTCGACGCCGGCCTCGTCGAGGAGCACCGCGCCGCTGGGGACGCCGGCCGCCACGGCGCGCGCCTTCATCACCGCCGGCTCCGAGAAGCCGTTGACGTCGTCGATGGCGCCGCTCATCAAGATGCGCTGGACGCGACCCTCGTGGTAGAGGCGAACGGCCTCGTCGACGCGGTCCGCGAGCGCGTGCGAGGGCGTCCCGTCGTTCCACACCCGCGCGCCGAGGACGATGGCGCAGTCGGCGTTGCGGACGTACCGCGTCGGTCCGAACATCGCCATCCGCAGGAGCGGGATCGCGAGCACCGTGGCGACGATCGCGCCCACCGCCACGAAGGCGCGGCGGCGCCCTTCGAGCGGCGCCGGGGATCGATCGAAGAAGAAGAGCAGCGCCGCGAGCGCGCCGAGCAAGACGGCCACGGGGAACGACGCGGGCACGATCACCGGCGTGTCGATCGATCCTCGATCCAGCGCCGCGTAGAAGCGGCTGGCGTCGACGATCGACAGCGCCGTGAGCGCGCCGAGGAGCAGCGCCGGCGCCGCGCGCAGCCGCGGCGGGATCCTCGCGGCGAAGGGCCCAGCGACGAGCGCGGCGGCGGCGCCGGCCTCGATCAGCAGGCGCAGCCACCGCGGCCCGGGGATGGTGATCCACTGCGGCACGGTGTCGAACGGGCCGCGGATGGCCTCGCCCGCGAGGTTCACGGCGACGAAGACACCCACCGCGAACCCGATGAACCGGATCGCGTCGGCGAGGATCGTCCGGCGGCGCGAGCGCACGTCGCTACTGGGCTCCACCCGGCGCGCCGTCCTTCCCCGCGTCGCTCGCCCCCGCGTCGCTCGCCCCAGCATCGTTCGCGTTCGCGTTCGCGCTCGCGTTCGCGCTCGCGACCGGCAAGCGCGTCACCAGCAAGTGCACCGCCTTGGCCGAGTCGAGGTAGCCGAAGCGGAACGGGAGCTTGCGCTGCGGCTGCTTCTTCCAGAGCGCGTTGAAGGCGAGGTTGTGCTCGCGGCTCGCGCCGAGGAGTGAGCTCTTGAACGTGCCGTAGGTCTCCTGCACCAGGCCCGCGCCCGTGGTGAAGCGCGGCGGGATCCCGGTGCTGTCGGAGACCATGAAATCCAGGTGGCCGAGCAGGTAGCCGCGGATGCGCGAGAAGCCGTCCTTCCAGAGCAGGTAGCTCGCCGCCTTGGTCATCGCCGACACGCGGCCCTTGGCCTCGAGGTGGCGGAGCAGCGCCGGGTTCTTGTCGAGGAACTCGTCCGAGAGGTTCACCGCGAGGTGGCGGTGCACGCGCACGGGCGCGTCCGCGGGATCGCCCTTGCGGCGGAAGGTCAGCTCGGTGTTGGCGAACGACTCGGAGAAATCCGGCGGCGTCCACGTGCCCTTGCGCTGCACGGCGAGCGTCCGCTCGGCGCTCTCGATCTCCTCTTCGCTCAGGTAGTGGATCGCGCCGTCGGGCTGGAGCGTGAAGTAGCGCAGGCTCACCGGCTCGTACCCGTGAATCGCGAGCGCCGTCAGGAAGAAGCAGAGCTCGCCGGGGAGATCGCCGCGCTGGGTCTTCTTCAGCGTCTCGCTCCGGCTGTAGTCGTCGACGAAGAGCAGCTCGCCGAGCTCGCGGCGGAGCAGGCTCAAGCTGCGCTCGAGGGCTTCGCGGCTCATGGAGCGGATGCGCCGCGGATCGCCGGGCAGCTCCAGCGAGATCGTCGTGAGCTCGCGCGCGTCGGGGTACGCCGTGAGGGCCGTGACGAGATCGCCGCCGCCGAACGGATAGACCACCGTGGTGGGCAGCCCCGGCGGCTCGAGCGCGGCGAGGAACGGCTTGACCACGCCGACGTAGCGCGTCCGATACGCTTCGATCTTTGGGAGGATCTCGTCGCAGTGCGCCTTGATGATCGCGGCGTCGAGGTTCGCCGGGAGAGGCGCGTCACCCGCGCACGCCGCGACGCGAAAGAGCAGCTTGGCCTCCTCCGCAAAATCTTTTCCGGCCGCAGAGGGCGACGCGGCGACGCTCGGCGCAGCGCCGCTCTCCTTCGGCGATCCAGCGGCCGTGAGCGCGGGCTCGCCGATCCAGCCTTCTCCGGCGTCGTCGGGCAGCGCGGCCGCGCGCGGCGGCGAGGATGGAAGATCCGCAGAGGACGATCCGCACGCGGCGAGCCCCACCGCGAGCGCGAAGCAAATATCCGCACGAATCTTCGGCATTTCGCGATGGTAGCGCAGGGGGTCCCTCCGGAGAACGAAACAGCCGAGCGCGCCCGCGCGCTCCACACCGACGTTTTGACGCACGCACAAACGCGCGTCAGCCCCGTGTGTTTCTGGTAGCGCTCGCGCCGCCTCCGGTAAGATGCCCGCCTCGCCAGAGGAGAAACTTTGAGCACCGATACGGAATCCGTCCCCGCCCTGGAACCGACCGGCTTGCCGGTCACCGCCTTCGAGCGCCGATTCGGCCACCCGCCGGGCCTGGTGATCCTCTTCTTTGCCGAGATGTGGGAGCGCTTCTCGTACTACGGCATGCGCGGGCTCCTGAAGCTCTACATGGTCAACTACCTGTTCGTGACCATGCGACAGACGCTCCAGGGCGCGTCGTACGATGGGGCGGGCAACCCGAGCGCCGTGCTCGGCTGGGGCTTCATCCAGCGCCTCTTGCCCGTGATCGAGCCGGCGGCCGATCCGGGGGGCCTCCAGAAGTGCATCGCCGACACCATCCCGCGGCTCCTCGCCGGCGATCCGGCGAAGCACATGGCCGCCCTCGGCGCCGACGCGGCGCGCACGGTCGCCGAGCAGACGTGCGCGGCCACGCCGCACGCCTCGATGCTCTACGGCCTCTACACGGGCTTCGTTTACCTGACGCCCCTCTTCGGCGGCATCATCGCCGACAGGTACCTCGGCCAGCGCAAGACGGTGGTCGTCGGCGGCGTGCTCATGGCCATCGGCCACTTCGTCATGGCCTTCGAGAACCAGTTCTTCCTCGCGCTCCTGTTGCTGATCATCGGCAACGGCGCCTTCAAGCCCAACGTCTCCACCCAGGTCGGGAACCTCTACCCGAAGGGCGATCCGCGCCGCGACGGTGCCTTCACCATCTTCTACATGGGCATCAACCTCGGCTCGTTCATCTGCAACCTCGTCTGCGGCGTGCTCGCCGTGACGTACGGGTGGCACTACGGCTTCGCCGCCGCGGGCGTCGGCATGTGCCTCGGCCTCACGGTCTACCTGTTCGGCCAGAAGTACCTCGCGCCCGACACCAAGATGAAGAACGCCGGCGGCCCTGAGGTGAAGCCCGAGCCGCTCACCAAGGCCGAGTGGAGCAGCGTCGGGGCGTTGATCGTCCTCTGCCTGCTCAACGTCGTCTTCTGGGCCGTCTACGAGCAGCAGGGCAACACCATGCAGTCGTGGGCCGACGATCAGACGATCTGGCCGACCATCCTCGGCTGGCAGGTCCCGTCGACGTTCTTCCAGTCGTTCAACCCGCTCTGCATCATCATCTTCGCTCCGCTGCTCGACATCTTCTGGCGCCGCCAGGCCAAGAAGGGGACCGAGCCCTCGAGCGTCTCGAAGATGGCCATCGGCTGCTTCATCCTCGGCGCCTCCTTCATCGTGATGATCGTCGGCGCGAAGCTGGTCGGCACCGGCAAGGGCAGCATGTTCTGGCCGCTCTTCTGCACCTTCCTGCTCACCATCGGCGAGCTCTACCTCTCGCCCATCGGCCTCTCGCTCGTGACCAAGGTCTCCCCCGTCCGCATCGTCTCGATGATGATGGGCATGTGGTTCATCTCGAGCTTCCTCGGCAACACGATGAGCGGCTGGATCGGGGTCTTCTACACGCGCTGGTCGAAGGAGTCGTTCTTCCTCCTGCTCACCGTCCTCGGCATCGGCGCCGGCATGTCGATGTGGGCCTTCAACAAGCCGCTGAAGAAGATCATCGGCAGCAACATATAGCCCCCCACGAGAGGGTCGCGCGGGCGGCCCTCTCTCCTCCCTCGCTCGGCCCCTTCGTTCGAGCTCAAAGCACCTCGACCCGAGCCGCGCTCTGGATCCTTACGAGCCGGAGAGTGGCATGTTGACTTTGATTTTCATTACTGTTACCCACCCCAATACTGAGGTGATGAGAAAAAGTCCTCTGGCCTTTTCCCCACTTCCCCGCGGCGGGCGCGCGCGGGCATGATGCTGCTCCGAGCCAACGCGATGACGCACCTCCGCCAGACAGGATGCAGGTCATGACGACGGTGCTCGTGGTGGACGACTCGCGCCTCGATCGCACGCGCGCCGGCGGCATCCTCCGCAAGGCCGGCCACGAGGTCGCCTTCGCCGCCAACGGCCGCGAGGCCCTCGATCAGCTCGCCGTCGACGTGCCCGACGTGGTCGTCACCGATCTCCAGATGCCCGAGCTCGACGGCCTCGAGCTGGTCGAGGCCGTGCGCCTCCGTTACCCGCACGTCCCCGTGATCCTGATGACGGCGCACGGCAGCGAAGAGATCGCCGTGCGCGCGCTGCAAAAGGGCGCAGCGAGCTACGTCCCCAAGCGCACCCTGGCGCAGGACCTCTGCCCCACCGTCGCCAGCGTCCTCGAGGTCGCGCGCGGCGGCGCCCGCCCCGCGAGCCGCGTGCTCGACTGGCTCGTCTACACCGAGTCACGCTTCGTCCTCGAAAACGACGTCACCATCATCACCGACCTCGTCAGCCACCTCGAGGCGAGCATCACCCAGCTCAAATCCGTGGACGAGACCGCCCTGATCCAGGTCGGCGTCGCCCTGCGCGAGGCCCTCGTCAACGCCGTGTACCACGGCAACCTCGAGCTCTCCTCCAAGCTCCGCGAGGAAGAGGGCAACCGCTACGACGAGCTCTACGCCCTCCGCCGCACCGAGCTCCCGTACCGCGTGCGCCGCGTCCACGTCACCGCGCGCCAGACCCCGACCGAGGTCGTCTACGTCATCTCCGACGAGGGCCCCGGCTTCGACCCTTCAGGCCTCCCGGACCCCACGGACCCGTCGCAGATCGAGATGGTGAGTGGCCGTGGGCTCCTGTTGATCCGGACCTTCATGGACGAGGTCACCCACAACGAGCGTGGGAACGAGATCACGATGGTGAAGCGGTTGACGGCCGAGCCGAAGCCCGAGGGGCCGCTCGATCCGGATGAAGTGCTGGGGTTTGGCGCGGAGTAGATAACAAATTTGCGCTAGAGCGGTTTTCGGTCGGGGTTGCTCCAGGTCTGCCCCCTAACCCCCAACCCCTTTCCCCCAAATTTGGGGGAAAGGGGAGCTGCTCGCTCCAGAACAGCCATCTCCCTTTCCCCCAAATTTGGGGGAAAGGGCCGGGGATAGGGGGCATACCAAGAGCGCTTACAAACCGCTCTAACCGCTCACCCCTTCTCCTCGCGCATACCCGAGCAGCGCCGGCAAAAGCCTCTGCACCTCCTGATCGAGCGCCCCCACCGCCTCCTCCGCGCCGCCGAGCCTCCCCTCCCCGGCCATCCTCTCCAGCCGGAACGCCGCGTCGAACGCGCTGCCTGCTCCGCAGTTGTCGACAGCGCCCTTGATCGTGTGCGCAGCGCGCCGCACCCAGGGCGCGTCCGCGGCGGCAACTGCAGCTCGCAGATCGGCAATCCACGCTGGGTACTCTTCAGCGAAGACCGTGATCAGCTCCTTCAGCAAGTCCTCGTCACCGTCGACGCGCGTCAGGGCCTCGGCCAGATCGAAGGCCGGAGCGCGGGTGCGCGCGCTGGGCGGGCGCGGCGTATCGTGGCCTCCGGAGAAAGAGGGTGCCTGTCCGCGGACCGAGCGAGGGGTCGAGTCCACCGAGGGCTCTTCCTTCACCGACTCGGGCAAGGGCGTGACCAGCGGGTGCGGCGCGTTGCTCTTGCGGAGGTCGGGGAGCACGGCGCTGATCGAGCGGAAGAGCTCGCGCACGTCGATGGGTTTGCAGACGTAGCCGTCGAAGCCGGCGGCGAGGAAGCGCTCGCGGTCGCCCTTCATGTTGAAGGCGGTCATGGCCAG